>Ga0209624_10002262_pt1 | contig 14367 bp, 13 predicted proteins | sample JacPinW_OM2H0_O1_FD_188565 | JGI IMG/M metagenome (GOLD analysis project Ga0209624, IMG submission 188565) | Forest soil microbial communities from Algoma, Ontario, Canada - Jack Pine, Ontario site 1_JW_OM2H0_O1 (SPAdes) (version 2) | ecosystem: Environmental > Terrestrial > Soil > Boreal...
GGGCAAGATATACGGGCAGAAAGATCCGAAAGTGCTGGTGCGGATTATAGGGCAGGCGCCGCTGTCGGCCACTGTCTACTCGCTCGAACGGCTGCGCTGCGGTGCATGCGGACAGGTCTATACCGCACAGGAACCGGAAGGAGTAGGTCCGGAAAAATATGACGAGACCGCGGCCGCGATGATCGCGCAACTTAAGTATGGCAGCGGAACCCCATTCTATCGGTTGGAACAACTCCAAGGTCAGCTGGGGATTCCGTTACCGGCAGCGACGCAATGGGAAGTGGTCGAAGAGGCGGCCGAGTTAATGAAACCGGCGCGCGACGAGTTAATCCGGCAGGCAGCGCAGGGCGAGGTGGTACACAACGACGACACCAGCATGCGAGTGTTACATCTCACGCGCGAACCGTGGGACGAGCGCACTGGCGTGTTCACCAGTGGCATCGTTTCCACTGGCCAGGGTAGGAAGATTGCGCTGTACTTCACCGGACGCCAGCATGCCGGCGAAAACCTCGCCGACGTGTTGCAGCAGCGTGCCCAGCACGCGGGCCCGCCCATTCAGATGTGTGACGCGCTCTCGCGCAATGTTCCGAAGTTGGCTGCGGGGATTGAGATTCTGCTGGCGAACTGCCTCGCCCATGGAAGAAGACAGTTCGTGGAGGTTGCGGCGAACTTTCCCGATCAATGTCGCTATGTACTGGAGATGCTGGGCGAGGTCTATGGTCACGATGCCGAAGCGCGCGAGCGCGGGCTGAAGCCGGAAGAACGCCTGCAGTTTCATAAAGGACATAGCGGCCCGGTGATGGAGAAACTCCATGGGTGGCTGGAAGCGCAGTTCGCCGAGCATAAGACGGAGCCGAACTCGGGACTGGGCAAGGCGATCACCTACTTACTGCGACACTGGCGGCCTTTGACGCTGTTTCTTCGGCAAGCCGGAGCGCCGTTAGACAACAACCTCGTCGAAAGAGCATTGAAGCGGGCGGTTCTGCACCGAAAGAATTCCTTGTTCTATCGGACGCTGAACGGGGCGGAGGTGGGCGACCTGTTCATGAGCTTGATTCACACTTGTCAGTTGTGCGGCGCCAACTCCTTCGACTACCTGACCGAGCTGCAGCGCCACGCTCGGGAACTGGCGACCAAGTCCGCGGAGTGGATGCCGTGGAACTATCGCGAGACGCTGGAGCGGATCGTCTCCCTCGCAGATTCCGCGTAGAGTTAGGATCAATCACTCATGGCCGGAAACACCAACCGTCAATCAAAATCGCAACCCACCTGGACCGATGTCAAAGCAAAGCTCGTGGATTTTGACCGTGCAGCATTGCTCGACTTGATCCGGAGTCTCTACAGTGCTCACAAGGACAATCAGGTGTTTCTCCATTCCCGCTTTGGTTTGGGCGGAGACGTACTGGAACCGTATAAGAAAGTCATTGATCGATGGCTTTGGCCTGACGTGCTCCGGAAGCAGGACGTCTCTGTCTCCCAAGCCAAGCAGGCCATCTCTGATTACAAGAAGGCAGTTGGCGATCCCGAGGGAGTGGCCGAGTTAATGGTTTTCTACTGCGAGCAAGCTGCAGGGTTCTGCGACGACATTTGCAACGATGATGAGGGATACTTCAATGCCCTCGTACGCATGTTCGAGCAGGCCCTTAAGTTCGCCAATACACTATCGCCCGACCGCCGGGATGACCTGGTCTCCAGGTTAGAGCGTGTGCGCACCATCAGCCATGACTTCGGCTATGGCGTCGGAGATGACATGGATTTCCTTTTTTCGAAGTACACCCGGAGTTAGCGCTCGTCTTCCTTGAATTGTGAATCACTGCCGGCTTTTGTACCGGGGTTCCGCAGGCTTGCCGAAAACACACAATGCTCCTTGCGCTCCCTTCGTTTGGCAGTGCTTCTTGCGCCGACTCCAGAGGTGCTCCCCCAACATCGAGCGGCGCAACGTCTCATGATCGACCGCCATTCCCATCTTCATCATTCATGTGCTCGGCGGCTAAGGTCGGGCCGAATCGCTCTTCCTCCGAACCGGAATATTTTTTCTTGAGTTTTCTTGATTAAGTTCAGCAGTCGACGCCGTAGTTTCATCGGCTTACCGCCTTCGGCTTAGGTCGGCGTGGTACGCCCGCGATGATTCGGATGTTAGTCGCACGGGGTCGAATAAGGTTCGACCCCGTTCAGTCTGTACCACAACACTATTCGAAGGCGCCGAATCACAACTTGAGCGTAGTCTCCAGACTAGAACGTTGAGCATTAGAGAGCTATGTCGGAACGGTATCCAGCGGCATCGTGAGGGTCACGGTCTTCGGCCAGAAAGTAGTCCTTGGCGCGAGAAACCGCTTGCATTAGGCTTAGTGCGACTTTGTACACGAGGGAGGACACCCAATGAGTCAAGAGGTCCCGGTCCAGACAGTTTTGGCCTGCTCCCAATGCGGACGGGCGCTCGCGCAGTCCGACTTGGTGCATATCGCCGGAAACTGGGTTTGTGCAGATTGCAAGCCCGCATTTCTGAGCCGTGTGATGGCGAGCGGCGCCGCTGGCGCATCGCCACTCGCCTGGCGTTATGGCGGATTCTGGATCCGTTTCGGCGCGCGCTTCATCGATGGCCTTATTTTCATGGTGCCCATCCTAATCTTCGCGGCTGTGCTCATACCAAATCTGATCCGCGCGGGGAGTCAAGCGCGCAACCCGGCCAGCTCACCTAACCCGGCGTTCGCAGCCTTCGGCCTTATTACTTTCTTTGTAGCTTCTTTGCTCGTGGGAGGTTGCTACGAGATTCTGATGCTGAAGTATCGCAGCGCAACCCTCGGAAAGATGGCATGCGGGCTCAAAGTCGTCCGATCCGACGGCCGCAGCTTGAGTTGGGGCGCATGTTTCGGACGCTTCTTCATGTGGAATGTTGTTACCAGCGGCATTCCCTACATTAATACCGTCCTCATGTTGGTTAGCTCAATCATGTTGGGGGTCGACGACGAGAAGCGAGCCTTGCATGACCGGGTGTGTGACACGAGGGTGATATATAAGCAGAGCGTAGCGTGAACCTTAGCATTAATCCCTTCACTGCCGCTGCGACGGGCTCTTCCGCAAGCGATGACCCGGCGTCGTCGCCTACTGCGGCAATCTCCTGTCCCAGTTGCGGAGGAGACGTAATGCCAGTCGAGACGGAGACAGAATGGCAGTACTGCCCCTCCTGCGCGAATCGGCTGCAGATTTGCCTTTGGCCAGTTGGCCGAAAGAGCAACAGAGCAGCAGCTGCGGTTTCGGACCAAGCGACGTGCTTTTTTCACCCCGACAAATCGTTTCAGGCTTGTTGCCACCGATGCGGCCGATTCGTGTGTGCGCTGTGCGATTTGCAGTTGGGAGCGGAACACGTTTGCCCCGCGTGCTTCGAACGCGGGCGCGCCGATTCCGGTGCGGAGGCCGGCAAGGCGGAATGGCGGCATCGCGATGTGCTCTATGACTCCATTGCAGCGACAATCGGCTGGGGTTGGATCCTCTTTTGGCCCGTGTTCGTAGCCGCGCTCCCGGCCGCGATTTTCTTGCACGTGAAGTATCGGAATGCTCCTCGGTTGTACTTAATTCCGCGGTCCGGGTGGCGTTTTTGGGCAGCGTATGTGGGACTCGCCTGGGTGCCGCTATTGCTTGCCGGCGTGTTTGTCGTGGGTTGGATGGCGAGGAGACACTGATTGGACAGTGAATTCCGCAAAATCTCGCGCGTCGGCAGCCTGACCGGCGGGACGAAGTGGTATTTGAGCGACGACTGTTTGCTTGCCGCGAAGCGCATGATGTACGCAGTTGAATACCGGCGATTTTATTTGCACGACCTGGAATCCATTGTGGTCTGGCCAAGCCGTCTTTGGCTGTGGCGGGTAATCATTCCTGCGGTCCTGCTCCTAATGCTCGGTGCTTCGCTGTGGCAGTGGGTGAACTCCACCGCTGGCGCGATTTTCTTCGGCATGGGCCTTGCGTGGGTGGGGCTCGAGCTGTTGCTCGGACCGACGGCAGGGGCGCGGATTCGTACCACGGGTGTCAGCATCGATCTGCCGTTGGTGAACCGGACACGTCGCGCTCGCAAGGTCCTCGCCAAGATTGATTCGGCGGTTCGCGCTACTCGCAGCGTTAATGAGCAACCGGAGGTTCCCGCAAACATAACCCAATCAGCGGAGCCTTCCGCTCAGACGAGCTCCGAGGTAGCATCCTTGACCGCGACTAGAACCGAAACCACACAGACGAATGGCTCCTGACACGCCAACTGCGCCCTTCGCTAAACGTTTTGCCACGGGCTTGCGCCATGCGCGCTGCCTGATCCATCCGCTACGTGAAGCGGCGGCGCGGTGTCCACATTGCGGAGGAACATTCTGCCGTGAATGCGTGACAGACGAAGAGGGCAAGCTCGCCTGTCCGCCGTGTCTGCGCCGGATGGCGCGTCCGCCCGCCCCAAGCTTGTCACTGACCCGCCGCTTCCGGCAGATCCTCGCTGGACTTACTGCGCTCGCCACGCTCATGGCGCTCTTCTTCGCGATGCTGCAGTGGCGGGTGAATACGCCGGAGGAGCACCTGAATCTCGGCCGAGTCCTGGCTGACCGGCTGCCCGAGCAAGACAATGAGTGAAGCCATACTGGCTCCGATCCCTTCGCTACCGCCACGCGCGCTAGCCGTGCGCGGTCACGGGAACCGGCTGAACTCGCTCGAAGCACTGGAACGCGGATTCGCGCTTTTCCGGTCAACGTTTGGGGAGGAGGCGTGGCGTTATTACGCAGGGAGCGCGCCTCTCGTTTTTTGTTTCATTCCGATGTGGGTGGTGAATGGCCAGATACGGCTTTCCAATGGCGTTGTACTAATGGAGGCGGCAGTACTCGCGGCAGGGTATGTTCTGCGCGTGTGCATGGTTGCCAGTTACATGCAACGCGTTCGCGAGCGAGCGTTTGGCACGCCCACCTCGAAACCGGTAGGTGCAAGCGCGCGAGCTGCAGCCTTGGGGCGCCTGATGGCGTGGAAGATCACGCTGAGTGCCGGTACGTTAGTTGCGCTGATGACCTTCGCCGGGCTGCCGTGGTTTTATAGTGCATGCCAATTTGCCAGTCTTGAGGCGCGAGAGAACGGCGCCGAGAGGCACTCGATGCGCGGCTGCATGGCAATTGCGAGTCAATGGTTCGGGAGCAGCGCGCTCCTATTCTTGATGCTCTTTCCCCTCTGGAGCGCCGTTTGGCTGAATGGTGTGATCATTGCGATGCTGGTCCCGCAGCTACTGCATTCGATCTTTGGCGTAAACACCCTCCTGTCCACGCCCGTAGGGATATTCGCCCTGGTACGCAGTTCCGCGTTCTGGCTTTCATTGTTAGCGGGTGCATGGCTTGCACTCGATCCCATCGTGAAATGTTCGTTTGTCGTTGTTTATCAGCATTTGCGATCGAGGCGCGAAGGCGATGACTTGCGTGGCATGCTGGCGAGCCTGCCACACGAGCAAGAGAAAAAGGCTCAGATGGTTGTATCCACCAAGAATGGCAGCGGGCCGATCGGCGCATTGGTGGTGCTGGCGCTGATTCTCGCTGGCGTTTCCCAGGCCTCGCGCGCAGAGCAGACGCCGCCAGCGCTAAAGAGAGCGGAGACTCTCACCGATTCCGCGCGCCAGGCACGGGTTCAACAATTGCGCCAAGCCTTGGATGTAGAGTCGCGGCGCGCAATTTATCGCTGGCACGACGCTGAACACCCGAGTCCGCCCAACTGGTTTGACAAGCTGCTGGCGAAGATTGGGCTCCGGATAGAGCGCGCTTGGAATGCGTTCTGGAATTTTCTCCGCAAACTGTGGCCCCGCGGGCTCAATCTCTCGCTCGGTAACGACACGGGTCGCCACTGGCAGTTGAAGGACCTTCGAGGGTGGCTGTGGCTAATCGCGATTTTGACTCTTGCGGCAGGAGGCGTCCTCCTTTGGCTGCGGCGACGTAGAGAGACGGCGTCACTTTCCATCCCGCAGACAATCGCGCCGCTGCCCGATTTGAGCGAGGGCGCGTTACCAAGCGTCCGTTCCGAGGACGAATGGTTTGCTCTGGCGGGGCGGCTGGAAGGGGAGGGCGAATTACGCTTTGCCCTGCGAGCGGCGTATTTCGGTCTGCTTGCAGGATTGGCTCAGCGCGAATGGCTGACGATCCGCCGCGATCGCACAAATCGCGAATATCTCGATGAGTTTACGCGTAGATGGCGGAGGCGTCCGCAAGCAGCTGTTGAGGCGCGGGTAGAAATTCCTGAGAAACTGCGCGGCAGCCTGCGGCAGTTCGACCGCGTCTGGTACGGGTACCATGTGCTGACGCCAGAGGCAGTGACCTCGTACCGTCAAGATCAGCGGGAGTTACTCAACCATGTCTGACGAGAGCGCCGTGCTTAATTGGCGAGGTCCGCTACTGGCCGCTGGCATTTTTGCTGCGGTGTTCGCGGTTCTGTTGGCCATGGCACATCAGAATGAGTCGAAAACGAGCGACATGGGATCCAGCTTACGCGAGGATCCGTACGGCGCGAGCCTATTGTTCGATTCCTATGCGCGCGCTGGGTACCAGGTAAAGCGCGGCCAGGATGAGGACTCGCTATCCGATCAGGACGCTTCGAGAACGACCGCGTTTTTTATCGGGGGCTACTCTCCTAAGGATTGGACAACGAACGATAGAAAGCTTCAGGCCGGAGAGAAGCTTCGTGGGAGGCTGGAACATTTTCTTGCGCGCGGTGGCCGCGTCGTTCTGGTCGAGCCCCGTTGGGAACTGAAATCCCAGTCTCAAAGCTGGGAAGTCGGGAACAAGTGGGAGAGATTTGCGCAGGAGCACACTCCACCCTGGGCCTCGCCTGATCTCCGTGCAATGCCGGCGGACAGCGAGATGATGTATCTCGCCGCCGATGGCCCGTGGCTCCAAACAGATGCACAATGGACCGTGCTGTATAGCGGGGTCGTGGGACCCAATGCCAAGGCTGACACACCTGCACGCGTCTATATGGCAATGCGCCGAGCCGGAAATGGCGAACTCATCGCCGCGAGTCAAGAATCGTTCTTATTGAACGAAGCGATCAAAACGCGTCCTAACCCGGTGCTGTTAGATTTTCTTGCATTCGGACGGCCGGTAATCTGGGTCGATGAAACGTTGCACGGACTGCGCCAGGATGAGGGCGTGCTTTGGTTAGTGCAGCGATATCGGCTGCAAACTGCTCTACTGCTCTTCTGGGCGACGCTGCTGGCGTTGCTGTGGAGTATGAGTGGCGATTTAGTACGGCGCCCGGCGCACGACCCTGGTGCGCAGATCGTACGTCATGGCGAAGTCGCCGGGGTGGCGGCGCGACGCCTACTTCAACGGAGCATCGCGAAAGAACGCGTCGTGACAGAGTGCTGGGAACAGTTCCGCCGCTGCTGGCCGCAAGATGCGCAAGCCATTTCCGCAGATCCACTTTGGGGCGTGCGGCTGCGAACCGCGCTGGCGCAGCCTCCTCTAGCGGGATATAAAGAACTGAGCCAGCTGATAGCCGAACGCCGCGCATCCGCAAAGGGTCTGGCTCATGTCGACCGCGATGCGCCGGATAATTCCACGCTTAACCGATGATGATTTCCTTGGAGGCACAGATCGCATGAACGAGAAGCCGGTACTGGGTTCGGACGGGCAGGCACAGTCTGGGAGTGCGGCAATGCAATCGTCAGATGCGGTCGCGATGATTACGAGCGGAGCTCGGCGCGTTCGAGAAGCCCTGAGCCGCGTGATCGTCGGCCAAGACGAAGCTATCGATCTCGCGCTGGTAACGCTGCTGGCTGGCGGACACGCGCTCATCGAAGGTGTGCCCGGAGTGGGGAAAACGCTGCTGGTGAAAGCGCTAGCGCGCGCGGTCGCGGGCGACTTCCAGCGCATTCAATTCACGCCAGACCTGATGCCTGCAGACGTCACGGGGACAAGCGTTTTCGACATGAAGACGCAAGAATTCCGGCTGGTGCGCGGGCCCATTTTCACAAATTTCTTACTGGCAGACGAAATCAATCGCGCGCCCGCAAAAACGCAATCGGCACTGCTGGAGGCCATGCAAGAGCGCCAGGTAACGATCGATCGCGAGACCTGCGCGCTATCGCCGGTTTTCGTCGTCTTTGCAACCCAAAATCCTATCGAACATCAAGGCACGTATCCGCTACCGGAGGCCCAGAAGGATCGCTTTCTCCTAAAAATTCGCATGGACTACCCGTCGGGGGAAGACGAGAACGAACTGGCGAGACTCGTGGCAAGAGGCGATGCACCGGAGCGAAGGTTAGCCGAGGACCTGGCCATGCCGGTTTTGCAATCCGGCGAACTCGAACAGCTGCGAGCCGCTACAGCGCATGTGCGCGTCAGTGAGGCCATCAGCGGTTACATCGTCGGACTGGCTCGACAGACCCGGCAGCACGCGGCAGTCTGGGTTGGCGCGGGGCCGCGAGCAACACTTGCGTTGTTGTCTGCGTCGCGGGCGCTCGCGGCTCTCGAGGAGCGCGATTTCGTAACGCCGGAGGACGTAAAAACATTGGCTGCCCCTGTACTGGAACACCGCATGTTGCTGCGACCGGATTTCGAGATGGAAGGCGTCGAGCTTCGCGAGGTAATCAACGCGGTGCTGGAGGCGGTCGAAGTGCCGCGCTAGAGCGCGAGCGTACCCGCAGGGTGACAACATCGAAGTAAGTGAAATCATGACGGCTGGAAACGAAACTTCAACAGGCGTTGGCGAGCAGGACGCGGTTATCACCTCCACGGTCGAAGCCTCTGTGGAAACAGTACACCCCAACCCGCTTTTGATGGGCAACACTTCGCCGCGAATCGCGCTTCATCCAGCGGGTTTGCTGTTCAGTCCACAGGAATCGCTGGTGTGGATCCTGGGACTGCTGGGTGTGGGGGCGTGCATTGTGCCATGGTTTGCGCGCGGATGGTTGTGGTTCGGGCTGATCGCCACTGCCGTAGCGTTGCTGACGTGTTATGACGCGATCGCGCTGTGGCTCACTCGCGAAGAGTGTACACCGGTTCTGCTGCAGTCAGAGAAAGGACTCCGTGGACGCGAGGGGCAGACCATCCAGATTTCGTTTGCGCTTACTGGCTTGGGCCGGGGCTGGCTGCGCAACGACATCCGCGTGGCGATCATGCCGACAACACAACATAGCGAAACTGCGTTCCGGGTGAAAAGCGACGCTCAGCGGCTGAAGCTGGGGCGGCCAGAATCGGTCGCAGGAGGATCAACATCTGCCAGCGCCGCACACATGCAAATTTGGCCATGGACGGCGGAAATCGCTTTGCTCAGGCGCGGATTGTGGCCTGGACCGCGGGTTGGAATCGACCGGCAGTCGCGCCTCCGAATCTGGCGCTTGCGGAGATGGTTTGATGTGCCCGCGCCTTTGCGGATCGACGCGAATCTGCGGCCCGGGCGACAGGAGATTCTGCGCAGCCCGGTTTACCACATGCTTGTTGCATCTCAGCAGACGCCGTGGACCGGACACGGGCGCGAGTTCGAGCGCTTGCGGGAATATCAGCCCGGCGATACCTACTCGGAGATCGCCTGGAAATCCACGGCACGACGTGGCGCTCCGGTCACACGGCTCTTCCAATGGGAGCAAAAGCAGGAAGTGTATTTTGTCGTTGATCAATCGCGAGCGTCCGCGCTTGCCTTGCCTCTGTCGACGGGCTCCGAAAGCGCCGCTTTGCAAGCTCGTGCACCGCGCCGGATGCTGGATCTCGCTGTGGAAACGGCGCTGGTGGGGGCGACCGTCGCGCTGGAACTGGGCGACGATTTTGGATTGGTCATTTACGCGGATGGAGCGAAATCCTGGTTACGCGCGGGAAGCGGCCAATCCCAGTTTCACCGATTTCGTGATTGTCTGCTGAATCTCGCGGCCTTGGCAACGAATGCAGATTACGAAGCGTTGTTCAGCGACATTCGAGTCCGGCTGCGGCGGCGCGCCTATCTTGTATTGCTGGCGGATCTGACCGAGCGCTCGATTTCGGACTCGTTGCGTCGCGGAGTTGGCCTGGTACGCTCCTCACATGCCCTCTTGATGACAAGCATCTTGCCGTCTCATGTGCGGCCAGCATTCTCCTCGAGGGAGGATTTGAATACCGATCAAGATGTATACGCGGCGCTCGCGGGTGATAGAGAAAACCAGCGACTCGGTGCATTGGCGCGGCAACTGCGTCAATTGGATGTGCAGCTCCGATACATTCCCGAGGAAAAGTTCCTGCGAACGGCCGTGGAAGGATATCTGGAAAGCAAGCGGGAGCAAAGGCTGTGATCTTGGATCTCGAACGATTTCAGAGGCAGGCGCGGCCACGCTGGCGCGACCTCGAATCGCTGCTCGCCGCATTAGAAAGCCGGCCGGACCGCCGGCTGAATCCAGCGGAGGCCGAACAACTGCAAGAGCTTTACGCCCAAACTGCCGCGGATTTGAATCGCGTCACACATGGTGCGTTGGCGCATGAGCTAAGACAATACCTCGAGCGGCTGGTGGCGCGAGTCTATGCAGAGCTATACTTCGCTCCGCCGGTGCGCTCTGAAATCTGGAAGCCGCGCCGCTGGCTGAGGATCTTCACGGCGTTCCCCGAAACGTTCCGGCGGCACGCCCGCTATTTCGCGCTCGCTGTGCTAGTCACGCTTTTAGGCTGCGCCTTCGGCGGACTTGCGGTGCGCTACGACCCTGCCTCTGTGGATGTGTTGCTGCCGGCCGATTATCTGCGGAATCCGGGCCAGCGCGTGCATGAAGAGGAGCAAGGACAGGGGCGGCACCTGGACTCCGCACAGACCGAAGCAGCATTCTCGGCGCAACTGATCAGGCACAACATCCAGGTAGCGTTGCTCGCAGCGGCACTCGGCGTAACATTCGGCATCGGAACGGCACTCCTCCTCTTCGAAAATGGCGTATTGCTCGGGGCCGTAGCGGTTCATTACACGCGGCAGGGCTTCGGACTGTTCATGACGGCCTGGCTGTTGCCACACGGCGTGTTTGAGATTCCCTCGATCTTAATCGCCGGACAGGCGGGGTTTTACTTGGCGCGCCTGCTTTTGCGCCGGCGAGAGGACCGCAACGTTCGACAATCGATGCGGGAGTGGCTAGTACTGGTTGCCGGGCTGGCAATAATGCTGGTGTGGGCCGGACTCATGGAAGCGTTTTTTTCCCAGCATCACGCGCCCGTTCTGCCCTATGGCTTCAAGGTTGCGGTTGCTGCAGCGGAACTCGTGCTGCTGACGATCTATCTACTAATGATCGGGCGAAGAGAAACCGGCACGGGAGCGCGCTCCACTGTTCCTCCGGAGTACAGATGACCGATACTCAGTTAACCCGCGCGGCGACGGCGGCCGAACTGACCATTGCGACGCCGGAAGGCGTGTTATTCCGCTTGCCTTTGGCCGGACCCGCTTCCCGGCTTTACGCAATGCTGCTCGATACCGCCATCGTGTTGGGCACGGTGAACGGAGTGGGGCTGCTAGTCTACTGGACTTTCTCCAAAGCACCAGGATTTGGATTCATGGTGATTACGCTCGCGGAGTTCGCGATCGGGTTCGCCTATAGCGCATTGTTGGAAGGCTTCTGGAACGGGCAGACGATTGGAAAACGTCTCTTCCATTTGCGTGTGATGGACCAGGATGGCCTTCCGCTACGGATCGAGCAGGCGTGGGTGCGTAATCTGATGCGCGTTTTTGATGCGCTGCCATTCGCCTATCTGGTCGGAGGACTCTCCGTACTGAGCAGTCCCCTGATGCAGCGCTTTGGCGACCGCGTGGCTGGGACGCTCGTCGTACGGCAAACGCCACTGGCTGCGCCCGCGGAAGAATTCTGGATGCGGCAAAAGTACAACTCCTTCATGGATTATCCTGCAATCGCGATGAAGCTTCGCCGAGCCACAACGCCGGAACTCGCAACTCTGATTCAAGATGCACTGCGCCGCCGTAACGAACTAGCCGCCTACGCGCGACGAGAAATTTATCGCGAGCTGGCTACGTATTTGCAGAGCGAAATCTCTCCATTTCCCGACGAATTGGTTGAGAGGCTTAGCGATGAACAGTATTTGATTAACGCTGCTAGCATCCTGTTCGGAGATCAACGCCCGTCGCGAGATCAGCGTTGACAATTTACGCTTGAAAAGTCAATGGTCGGGTTGTGGGACTGAGTGGGCGATTGGCGAGACGAATGCACTCTTGGTTGTATGACGGGCTTGCCCGGAAAACTATTCCGGTCCAGAAGTCGGCTCTCGAGGAATTTGAACCCGACGGCCAAGGCGAACCACCGTGGGGGCGGTATCTTCGGGAGCCACTAAGCCAAGAGATTCGAGCGCTTCGGGGGTCGTGATGCGGCCTGGAGCCGCGTCGATGATCGCGACCTTCGGAAAATTGCCGATATATTTTGTTTTGAAGTTGGATGTGCCGGCCAGACACACTGAGCCGGTGGCAGATGAGTCCGCCGTTACCTGTTTCTTAACTCGGCGGGTAAAGTCCTTGCGATCCTGGTCGGTAGCTGAGCTGGGAACCGCAATCCATGCCTGGTGATTGCCGGGGCTGGTCTGAACAGTAAGGAAGGCGACCGACCGTACACGTTCCAATTTGGCCTCGGTCAGGTCGTCGAGCTGCTTACTATCATTCGCTTAGACAAAGATTGGGTAGTACGTGGCAACGGGAAAAACGGCTCCGCATTACTACTGAGTAAACCTTCTGACAAGTCTGGGGGAGAGCGGGCGAGCGGACGGCACAGCGGGGAGCGAGGGAGTGGGGCGGCGCACTTCCTAATGGTGTGATAAGGCCCCGCATCGCTGCGGGGCCTTATGGCAGCTTGAAACTCGGTTCAATCGCCGGTCCCGGACAGGCTTACCGTCTGCGGGCTGTTGTTCGCGCTGTCCTTGACGTTCAGCGTGGCCGTGCGCTTGCCCGTCGCACCCGGAGTGAAGGTCACACTGATGGTGCAATGCGACTTGGCCGGCACACTGCTGCTGCAATTGTTGGTTGCGGCGAAGTCGTTGGGATCCGCGCCCGTGAAGCTGATGCTGAACGGCAGCGCGGCCGGTAGGTTATTGGTTAGCGTCACCGTCTTGGCCGCGCTCTTAGTTCCTACCTTCTGCGTTGCGAAGGTCAGCGACGTGGGGGACACCGTCACCTGCGCCACCCCGGTTCCCGTCAGGCTCACGGTTTGCGGGCTGCCCTGAGCGTCATCGGTAAGCTGCAGCGACGCGCTGCGCGAACCGGTCGCCTGCGGCGTGAAGGTCACCGTCACTGTGCACGATTTTCCCGGAACAACCGAGCCCGTGCAGTTATTGGTTTCTGCGAAGTCACTGGGATCGGCCCCGGTAATGGTGATGCTCGAGAACGTAAGCTGACCCGTTCCGGTATTTTTTACCGTCACCTTCTTCGCCGCGCTGGTGGTAGCAATCGCTTGATCGCCGAAGGACAAGCTCGCAGGTGTCAAGCTAAGAGTAGTGGCGGCCACACCGGCGCCGGTCAGGCTAACGGTCTGCAGGGTTCCATTGACGCCCAGGTTGTCGTCAGTCACCGTGAGCGTGCCGTTGTCAGTTCCGTAGACGGTAGGAGTAAAGCTGACCCCAATGGTGCAGCTCTTGCCAGCGTCGAGCGTGGACGGGCAGTTACTCAATGCGAGGTAATCGCCGCTCGCCGCGATGCTGGCTATGGTCAGAGGCCCACCCGAGTTATTGGCGAGCGTCACCGTCTGCTCCGGGCTCGAGGTGTCAATCGGCTGATTGCCGAAGTTGAGGCTGCTCGGCGAAAGCGAACCGCTCGGCGGAGAGACCAGGAACTCGTAAGCGGAGATGTTGCTGATCAGGACACTCGAAGAAGAGCCCGTGGTAGCTTCCAGGCCGTCGGTCGCGAACGCATACAGGATGTGAACTCCTGGCTGTAGTGCAATCGTCGTGCCGGTAAACGCTCCATTCCCCTGGGCGGTCGCCGCAGTCCACGGCCCCTGCCAGGTGTCGACCTGGAACAAGAGATTATTCGGGTTGGGTGCAAAAGGTGTGAAGTTGCTACTGGCCGCGAAGTTGAATAGGGGCGTCGAACTGCTGGTCACATTGCCCGCGAGCGGCGTGATCTCAGCCTGGAGAGGGATGGGCTGCACTTGTTGTTCGTCCATCACCGTGACGTTGTTGCTGGTCCCGTTTGGGGCGTAGATATCGTTCGTGATGGGGTTGAGGGCCACGGCTATGGGAGTGGTCTCGATGCCGACAACGCTGGTCGTGTTGGTGGCGCCGTCAATCACGACGATGTTGTTGAAATTTGCCACGTAGATTTTGTTGGTGACGGGGTTGACAGTCACGGCGAAGGGCGCGTCGAACGCGTCGCTTAGCGTAGTGGTCGCGTTGGTGGCGCCGTCAATCACCGTGACGGTGCTGCTGAGATAGTTGG
>Ga0209624_10002263_pt1 | contig 14363 bp, 9 predicted proteins | sample JacPinW_OM2H0_O1_FD_188565 | JGI IMG/M metagenome (GOLD analysis project Ga0209624, IMG submission 188565) | Forest soil microbial communities from Algoma, Ontario, Canada - Jack Pine, Ontario site 1_JW_OM2H0_O1 (SPAdes) (version 2) | ecosystem: Environmental > Terrestrial > Soil > Boreal...
GCAACTCACTGACTTCGATGGCAAGCCGGTTTCGCGGCAGGTACAGCACGTCACCTGGGATCCCATTCTCGCCGAGAAGGGGGGCTTCAAGCATTTCATGCTCAAGGAGATTTATGAGCAGCCACGGGCCGTCCGCGACACCACGCTGGGACGAGTCTCCCAGGCGACTGGCCACATCTTCCTCGAGGAAATGCAGATTAGCGAAGCCGAGTTCCGCGCTGCGGGAAAGATCAACATCATCGCCTGCGGAACCAGTTGGCACGCCGGGCAAGCCGGAAAGTTCATGATCGAAACGCTGGCCCGTGTTCCCGTCGAAGTCGACTATGCCAGCGAATGGCGCTATCGCAATCCCATCGTCGAACCGGACACGATCACTCTTGTGATTTCGCAATCCGGCGAAACCGCCGACACCATCGCCGCGCAACGAGAAGCCAAAAGCAAAGGTTCGAAGACGCTCGCCATCTGCAACGTCGTCGGATCGATGATCACGCGAGAAGCAGCCGGCACGATCTACACTCACGCCGGGCCCGAGATCGGCGTGGCTTCCACGAAGGCATTTACTGGACAGCTTACTGCTCTTTACATCTTTGCCATGTATCTCGCACAAGTGCGCGGAGTCATGACTGCCGAGCAGTCCCGCGCAGACATGCTGGAACTTACCCGCATTCCCGGAAAACTCGAGACAGTCCTGGCCCAGGACGCCGCCTGCGATGATCTCGCGAAGCGCTATCAAAAGGTTCACGACTTCCTATTCCTTGGACGCGGCATCCACTATCCCATCGCTCTTGAAGGCGCTCTCAAACTGAAAGAGATTTCCTACATTCACGCGGAGGGATATCCCGCTGGAGAGATGAAGCACGGCCCTAACGCGCTCATCGACGAAAACCTGCCGGTGGTAGTGATCGCGACGCGCGACACCAACGATCCAGACTCAGTGCTGCGCTACGAAAAGACTATCTCCAACCTGAAGGAAGTGAAGGCACGCTCGGGCGTTGTAATCGCGCTCGCTACCGAAGGCGATGAAGAGATCAAAGAGTCCGTCGACCACGTTATCTATGTCCCACCAGCGCCGGAAGAATTGTCTCCGATTCTTGAGATCGTCCCTCTGCAACTGCTGGCCTATCACATCGCCGTCCGCCGCGGTTGCGACGTAGATCAGCCACGAAATCTCGCCAAATCCGTCACCGTGGAATAAGCCATGAACGTCCTGCTATTTGGAGCGACGGGAATGGTGGGACAGGGCGTCTTGCGTGAATGTCTGCGCGATCCCGAGGTCCAGCGTGTGCAAATTGTGGGCCGCAGTGCTGCCGGCGTTGAGGATCCGAAGCTGACGGAAATCATCCACCAGGACTTGTGGCACTTCGATTCGATCGAGACCTCGCTTGCCGGATTCGATGCCTGTTTTTTCTGTTTGGGGATCTCGTCTGCCGGAATGAGCGAAAGAGACTATGAGCGCGTGACCTACGGCATCACGCTGGCCGCGGCTGAGACACTATCCCGCATCAATCCGAAGATGACTTTCATCTACGTCTCGGGAGCAGGCACCGACAGTTCCGAACACGGGCGGGTGATGTGGGCTCGGGTGAAAGGCAAGACCGAGAACGCGCTGCTGCGTCTTCCTTTCAAGGGCGTCTACCTCTTTCGTCCCGGCTTCATCGAGCCCATGCACGGAATAAAATCAAAGACCCGTTCGTATCGAATCCTGTATTCGCTGAGCAAACCCGTCCTGCCGGTTTTGCGGTGGATGTTTCCGAGTTACATCCTGACCACCGAAGACATCGGACAAGCCATGCTGGCCGTCGCCAAGAATGGCGCCCCCAGGCAAATTCTGGAGACGAAAGACATCCGAGCCGTAGTGCGCCATTGAGTCTCCCGCTGCTCAAACGCGCTGGTCGCCAGCCGCAAACGAAACGCGCCGCAGCCGTAGCAGTATCCATCCAAGTGCCGCAAGTCCGGCAAACCAGATCGCGAATGCCACATCCACCACCCACCGCGGCGCGGCTCCTACGCGCCGCAACAGAAATGGAAAAACATTCCAGCAAGTGATGTGAACGTAATCCCACAGGTCGTACTTCATGTCGTCGGTAGTCAGACCCCAGGCGTCCATTTTTCCCAGGCCGAACGCTACAATATTCTTAAACCGCAATGCAATCACGAACGTCGGATGCCCGAATGTCTCCATCTGATAAATTTCGAGCGGCAACCAGAAGGCCAGCGAAGCCAGCTGAATTACGAGACTCAAAAAGATCAGCACCAGTCCCCCACGCCAAACCCAGCGTCCCAGGCTTGCCCGAAAAGTAAGCAGCAAAGGCACCGCCATCATCGCTACCATTTCCGCCGCGGTCGAGACGTAGCGATCGCCCCATGCGAAGTCTCCCGACCAGTAGGTGTAACGCGCGTAGAAACAGACGTACCCGGCGAGCAGCACGACGGACGTCACCGCGTACGCCCGCGCCTCAGTCCCCATGCGCTTCCATAAAAACAAGAAGAGCAAAATCGCCAATATTAATAGAGGATCGAACAGGAAGATCGACTTCTCCGGTTTGAACAAAGCCCCGAATACGCCCTCATGAAACGGCGTGCTCCACGGAAAATTCGCCGGCAACGTAGGGTCCTGCAGTCGCTGCTCTCGCGCGAATACCGGAATATAGCTCTGCGTCCACGACCCAAAACGGTAGAAGTTGTACCAGCGTTCGAGAAATGTGAAGATCACATAAACCGGCACCGCGACCTTACAGTACGCAATCACGCGGGCCCACAGCGCTCTTCCTCGCACGCGCTCGATCCACAGCACAATCAGAAGAAAAACGCCCGCGGAGATCAAGTCGAGACCAGTCGTCACGCGAGTCAGCAGATTCAATCCGAGCGCGCCCGATCCAATCCACAATGCTCTGCTACTTCCGCTCCGCAACCACTCGTACTGGTAGGAAAAGCCCACCAGCGTCAGCAGCATGATGTAGTTGTTCTCCATCATGTTCTGCGTGTAATGAAGGTGTGTCGTGCAGAAGAGCAGCGCCAGTACTCCGGCGATCGACTCCTTATCGCCGAACTTTAACTGCCGCAAAAAACGCAGAGCCATGAGCGCCGTCAGCACGCTGATCAAAATGTTCGTGCTGTAACTGACGACGATGCTGCGCACCGCCGGATCATCTTCATACTCCGAGAAAATGTGCCGGTGAGAAATCCACGTGCCCACCAAGTCCGCCGGCAGCATCAGCAGAGATTGCCCGATCTCATACCAACTGAAAATCTGCCCGCCTCGCCCGTGCAGCCCGAATTCCGGATACTCGTTGGGAAACACCTGTGGCTGCGAAGTCCAGATCCAGTGCGTGGTCTGGAGTCGGTGCATCGTGTCGGCGCTGCCCAGTTCCCCGGATTGAACGACAAACGCGAGTAAACCCGCGGTGAGGCACAAAAGAACGATAGGGTCGCGCAACCAAGCGCCCAAGCGTGAAGTCATCGTCTTGGATGGTAATACAAAGCTACGCTGGCCTCCGACCGCGCCTTCGTGCAATCGCCGAACTCGATAGGCAGGGTGAAGTTCAATGCCGAGGCGCCTGAAGTCCGGGTCTAAGGTATCCTGTAGCGGGAAAATTCGATGTCCAACTGCGCCTTTTGCGGAACGGAACTTTCAGCCAATCCACGCTTCTGCCCCTCTTGCGGAAAGCCGGTGGTGAACACCGACGACGTCGCTACTCTCGACTTTGCCACCGCGACTTCGCCTCTGCCGCAACGGCCGCCGTCCGGATCGTCCCCGCGCCCCTCATCTCGATCGTCCTCGCGAACTTCTCCTTTCCCCGAATACATGGTCAGTGAAGGCCGCTTCCTTCCCGGTCGTCTGATTGCCAGTCGCTATCGCATCATCGCGCTGCTCGGCAAAGGCGGTATGGGCGAGGTCTACCGCGCCGACGACCTCACGCTCGGACAAGCTATTGCTCTCAAGTTCTTGCCCGACGCAGCCGCCAGTGACGAAGGACTGCTCGAGCGCTTCCGCAACGAAGTACGCATCGCCCGCCGCGTCTCCCATCCAAACGTCTGCCGTGTCTACGACGTTGGCGATGTCGACGGCCAGACGTTCTTCACCATGGAGTACGTCGACGGAGAAGACCTTGCGTCTTTGCTCCGTCGCATCGGTCGCCTTCCTCAGGACAAAGCCGTCGAGATCGCTCGCCAACTCTGCGCAGGCCTTGCCGCCGCCCATGCCAAGGGAGTTCTTCATCGTGATCTGAAGCCGGCCAATATCATGCTCGACGGTCGCGGACAGGTCGTCATCACCGACTTCGGATTAGCCGGAGTCGCCGACGAAATCCGCGGCAACGAGATTCGCAGTGGCACTCCGGCTTACATGGCGCCGGAGCAAATTGCCGGCAAAGAAGTCAGCCCGCGCAGCGACATCTATTCTCTCGGCTTGGTGCTTTACGAAGTCTTCACCGGCAAGCGCGCCTTCGCCGAAAAAACCGCGGCGGCGCTTCACGGTCTCGACGATCGAACCCCTAGCCGCCCCTCTTCCGTAGTCAAAGATCTCGATCCCATCATCGAGAAAGTCATCCTCCGCTGCCTGGAGAATGAACCTTCCGCTCGTCCCGCGACCGCGCTCGCCGTCGCCGCAGCCTTACCTGGAGGAGATCCCCTCGCCGCCGCTCTCGCAGCCGGAGAAACTCCCTCGCCGCAAATGGTTGCAGCCGCCGGAGAAAGCATCGGGTTAAAGCCTCGAATCGCGATCATCTGCTTCGCGGCGACTCTGTTAGCGCTGGGAGTGGTTGCCTTCTTCGGCGTTCACTACAGCGGCCTCGACCGCATGCGCTTGGAGCAGACTCCGGAAGTGCTGGCGCAAAAGGCCCGCGAGATTACAACCAGGCTGGGATACCCCGATCGTCCACTCGACACCGCCTACGGCTTCGACTATAACGGCGATCTTCAAGATTACGTCGAGAAGAATGACAAGCCTCATCCCGACTGGCATGCTGTCCTTCCCGGCCGCCCCTCGTTGCTGTTCTTCTGGTATCGCCAGAGTCCCGACTACATGTTCGCGGAAGGCTACCGGGATCAGTTGCTCAATCCCGGCATAGTGACTCCGGGCGATCCTCCGACGACGTTGTCAGGAATGATTAATCTGCAACTCGATCCCCAGGGCAGGCTCATCAATCTGCAGGCCATCCCACCGCAAAAAGAAACGTCCACATCCCCGTCCGCCCCGTATGACTGGAATCCTTTATTCTCAGAAGCCGGTCTTGATCTCACCAAGTTTCAGAAGGCCGAGCCGCAATGGAATTCTCTGGCTTCTTCGGACACGCGCTCAGCCTGGACCGGCGTCTGGCCCGGCACTTCCCGTCCTCTTCGCGTCGAAGCTGCATCTCTGCAGGACAGGCCGGTTTACTTTTCTCTGATCGGCGATTGGACCAAGCCGGATCGTGTCAAGCAACCGTCGCAATCCTTTGGGAAGCAGGCAGGGCAGGTTGTCTCCATCTTGTTGTTTTTGTCGCTGCTTGCCGGTGCCATGTTCCTGGCGCGGCGCAACTATCGCCACGGACGTGGCGATCGGGAAGGCGCCTACCGTCTCGCCACCGTGATGTTCGTTCTCGAAATGTGTCTGTGGTTTTGCCGCACTCATCTCGTTCCCGGCCTTGAGACCCTCGGCCTGTTTATTTTGGCCACCGCCACTTCATTGTTTGTGTCGGCATTGACGTGGATGCTCTACCTCGCCGTCGAGCCCTGGGTACGCCGTCGCTGGCCGCAAACCATGATTTCCTGGAGCCGCTTGCTGTCCGGGCAATTCCGCGATCCGCTGGTCGGCCGCGACATCTTGTTCGGCGTCATGCTGGGCGTCGTCTGGATACTCATCTTCCAGCTCCGCACCATCCCCCTGATGCACGCAGGTGCGGCCCCCGGACTTGGCCAGCAGGAATATCTGATCGGTGGTCGCACCGCACTCGGCGCCTGGATGATGCAGATCACCACTTCGATCCTTGGCACGTTGCAGTTCTTCTTCCTGCTACTCGGACTCAAAGTCGTCCTGCGCAAAGACTGGCTCGCTGCCATCGCGTTCGTCGCGCTCTTTGCCCTGCCCCGCGGGCTGTCCGGCACCCACGTCGCGATCGAACTGCCTACGCAGATCATCGTTTACGCCATCGCCGTGATCATCGTCTTCCGTTTCGGCCTGATCCCGTTGGCGGTTGCCATTTTTACCATCAACATGATCGCCAACCTCCCGTTTACCAGCGATTTTTCCGCCTGGTATTTCGTGAACTCGGTGCTCGCCCTGCTGAGTGCGGTTGCGCTCGCCGCTTGGGGCTTCTATCACTCGCTCGGTGGCGAACCGCTCTGGAAGGTCGAGATGGAGTAATTCAGCGGTTTGCCTATGGACCATTCCTCACAGGGATTTCCGGCCAACGCGGCGCAACGCCGCCGCAAATCTTTGCTCGGTTGTCTCGGCTGCCTGCCGCGTCTCGCGCTGATTCTTTTTCTGGGGTTGGTGTTAGTCGGAGCGATCACTGCCGTCTTCGCGCCCTGGGGATTTTACTTGGGCGGCAAGTTCAATATTCTCGCTTCTTGGCAGGGGTTGGGAACGATGAACGCCAAGAGCGGCAAATACATCGTCTTCGTTCGCTTCGGGCCTCGCCCCTCGGGCAGCCGCATCTATCCCGGACCGAGCGTTGGCGGTTTAGCCTATCTTTGTTCGCCCCGTGGCGAAGCCTTTCGCATGAAGCTCGGCGGAGGAATGCGGCGCGGCATCGGCCTCAATACCGACGGAGAAAAGATCTCCTTATATATGTATAACGCGCCTATCTTCGCAAACTTCACAGGCGGAAACCGCCCATCCATCGAGCTTCGTGGACAATGGCACAATCCCAACCTTGTGGTCGACGACCATGGCAGCATCGCTCGCGCGTTCAACGCCGATGGAACTGTGAACACCGGGCACGATCCGAATCGTCCCTACATCGGCGAAGTTGTCCCGGTTACCCTGACTCCCGCTTCCTACTCCGCCTTCGAAGCCGCCTGCAAATCCTCCCACTAGGGATACGTTGAAAGTTTTGTCATTCCGACCGAAGGGAGGAACCTGACGTTGTCATTCCGACCTGACCCGAAATGTTGTCATTCCGACCGAAGGGAGGAACCTGATCTTGTCATCCCGACCCGACCCGAAATGCTGTCATTCCGACCGAAGGGAGGAACCTGATGTTGTCATTCCGACCTGACCCGAAACGTTGTCATTCCGACCGAAGGGAGGAACCTGCTTTTCGGCGTCGCCCGTACACTCGCCAAGACACAGGTCCCATCCCCGTCGGCGCTAGTTTTTCGCTGCTTCATTCGCTGGATTCGTCAGCGATGGCGTCGTGCGAATCATCGAACCGCCCGTCGTCGCGCATCCTTTCGCTCCCGGTCCCGCGGAGCAGCCCCAGTAGTTTTGCGTCGCATCGATCTTGCCTGTACAAGCCGCGGCGTCAAAGGCACAAACGTTAGCCACTCCAACTTTGCCGTTGAGCAAGTCGTTGAGATGGGCATCGATGTTGTTGGGAATATTCACCGCGATCCCGATATCTTCGTCGCGAATGATGTTTCCCGAAATGATCGTCCCGTAAACCGGCGAGCCTCCGCCGCCGCTGTTGATGTTGATGCCGGCGCTGCCAGGCGTTGCCGTGTCATCCGTGTCAGGTCCGTTGCCTGCGATGAAATTGCCGATAATCATATTTCCCGCCATGTCATCTGCAGGAGCGCCGAAAACCGGACCCACATGCGTATGCAGCGAAACTCCGGGAATCCCGTTTCCCGTGAGCTGGTTTCGGATAATGACGTTGCCGGCCGTCGTTCCCGGACCTTCTCCATCGGAGAACAAACCAACGCCCGCGCCACCAACTTTGACTCCGTTCTTCGACACAACATTTTCGGAAACCGTGTTGTGAACGACTCCATAGTGGGGTGCAAAGAACGGTGGAGTGGAACCCATCGGTGAATGCGATGCCAGCACGACCCCGCATTCCAGCGGATTATCAATCACGATGTTGCGGATGATCAGGTTGTCCCGGCTCTGTGCCGAATCGTCGCTGATCAGAATACCGTCGGCATTGCCCGTGAGCTCGTTGTCGGAGACAACCGCGCCCACCGCTCCCAACAGGTGCAGTCCGCCGCCGCAATCGCCGCTCTCATCAGTTTCATAGGCCGGCTGCCCATTGCAAGCCGGACCCGATCCGAAAACCGGCCCTTCCAGATCGTTGTCGATGATGTGGTTGTCTCGAATCACCGCATCCGACATGTTCAGCACCAGCACTCCTTCATACAGCGCGTTCTTCACCGTGAATCCCGCCACCGTCACATCCTGCAGTCCCGGATTATCCAGCCCGTCCAGCAGGATTCCGTTCGGAAGGTTGGACGCGTCAATCACCGACTTTCCCGCCCCTGCGCCGAGCAACGCCAGCGGCTTGCCCACCACGACATCCTCTTTGTAGGTTCCAGGCCAAACGTTAATCACATCATTAGCTGATGCTGCCGTTACCGCGGATTGAATCGTCGCGTAGCAACCCTTCGAACCGCCAGGGTTGACGCAAAGATTCTTGGCAGCAGCTACCTCGATTAAAAGTCCTGGCAAAATCAGACAGCCAAGAACCAGGCGGACGCAGACTCCTGCTAGGCGCATACGTGTGCTCCTCTTCTTCTGAATTGAAAATATTGAAGTTGAACTATCTTTTCCCTGGGATTGGTTCGTTCTCTGACGGGCCCCAAACTTAGTAAGCACATTGTGTTCGCCTGCTCGGGATCTGTCAACTCAGGCTGCCGGGTCTGGCCTCGGTACGGGTTCGATTGACCCGCCATCCGCTTCGGCATAGCATTTCCTCAACCCGGAGGTGTGGTGTATGCGAACTGGGCTCCTCGGTTTCCTCTGCCTAAGTTTGGTCTGTCTCGCGCACACGCAGGAATCGAACCAACCGCAGCCACCGCGCTCGCCCGTTTCCGGTCCTGCCTCCGACGGCGGAGTTCGGGAAGTACTCGAGAGCATCGTCATCCCGCCAATTCCCAACGCTCCCTTCACTGCGACGCTGGATACGGAATGGGTTCGTTTTTCTCCAGAGGGCGGCACCTTCACCCTGGTCAACGAGCGTCACATCGCCCGCGATGGACGTGGCCGCATCTACGAAGAGCGCTGGGCCCTGGCTCCGAAGATTCACACCGGACCTTCCCCTTCGAAGCTAACCTGGATTCAGATCGCCGATCCCAAACTGCACACCCTCTACAACTGCAGCACCGACAAACATATCTGCGATCTCCTGACCTACGATCCCGCCAAGGACCTCACCGCCGCCGAACCGCGGAAGGCTCCAAGCCTCGGTACTCTGACGCGCGGTCCGGTGACGACCGAAGACCTGGGCACCCGAAACATCGCTGGCATCGATACCGTCGGCGTCCGCGAAACTTCTATGATCGCCGTCGGCGCCATGGGAAACGATCAGCCACTTTCCAGCGTCAAAGAGGAATGGCATTCCCAGGAACTCGGTATCAACCTCCTTTCCCTGCGCTCCGGACCAACTTTCGGGAAGCAGACTTTCACCATCACCGAGCTGACGGCCTCTGAACCCGATCCCCAGCTTTTCCAGTTGCCGGAAGGCTATAAGATCAACGATCAGCGCAAGAACCCACCGATCTCCTGGTAGCCAAGGGTCTCAGGGCCCTTCCAATTTGGGCTCAAGAATTCGCAACCTCAAGCCCCCCAACTTCATCTAAAACTTGACAACGATTCACTCAAGTCATAGGATGAGTTCCGGCGCAATCATATACACATTGATTACAAAGCACTTACAAAGTTTAGGAGGGATGTTTTATGTCAAAGATTATCGGAATTGACCTCGGCACCACCAACTCCTGCGTAGCAGTCATGGAAGGTGGCGAGCCCAAGGTCATTGCTAATGAAGAAGGAGGGCGCACAACGCCTTCCGTGGTCGGCTTTACCAAGACCGGCGAACGCCTCGTCGGCCAGGTGGCAAAACGTCAGGCTATTACCAATCCCGAGAACACCGTTTATTCCATCAAGCGGTTCATGGGACGTCGCTACGACGAAGTCAGCGAAGAGATCAAGATGGTCCCCTACAAGGTCGTTCGTCAGGGCGATCACGTGGCTGTCTTGGCGCAAGGGAAGGAATACACGCCTCCCCAGATCTCCGCGCTGATTCTTCAGAAACTGAAGAAGGCCGCCGAAGACTATCTTGGCGAGAAAGTCACCGAAGCGGTCATCACCGTTCCGGCGTACTTCAACGACGCGCAACGTCAGGCGACAAAAGACGCCGGACAGATTGCCGGCCTTGAAGTGAAGCGCATTATCAACGAGCCCACGGCAGCCGCGCTCGCCTACGGCCTCGACAAAGGGAAAGACGAAACCATCGCCGTGTACGACTTCGGAGGCGGCACCTTCGATATTTCGATTCTCGAAGTCGGCGAAGGCGTGATTGAAGTCAAAGCCACCAACGGTGATACCCACCTCGGCGGCGATAACCTCGACCAGCGTCTGGTGGATTGGCTCATCGACGAATTTAAGAAGGATGAAGGCCTCGACCTGCGTGGCAAGGGCAACGAGATGGCTCTGCAGCGTCTGCGTGACGCAGCGGAACGCGCCAAGATCGAGCTCTCGACCACCATGGAGACCGAAATCAATCTGCCCTTCATCACGGCGGACGCGTCCGGTCCCAAGCACCTGGTCAAGAAACTGACCCGTGCAAAGCTCGAAGGCATGGTCGAAGACATCATTCAGCGCTCCGTCGGCCCCTGCAAGCAGTGCATGAAAGACGCCGGCGTCGATACCAGTAAGATCAATGAAGTCGTTCTCGTTGGCGGACAGACCCGCATGCCCCGCATCCAGTCGCTCGTGAAAGAGCTCTTCGGGCGCGAAGGTCACAAGGGCGTCAACCCGGACGAAGTCGTCGCGATCGGCGCTGCCATTCAAGGCGGCGTGCTCAAGGGCGAAGTGAAAGACCTGCTCTTGCTCGACGTGACTCCGCTGTCGCTCTCGATTGAAACTCTGGGCGGCGTTTCGACGCCGATGATCCCGCGCAACACGACGATTCCGACCAAAAAGACGGAGACGTTCTCGACCGCGGCCGACAGCCAGACCTCAGTCGAAGTTCACGTGCTGCAGGGCGAACGGCCCATGGCGGCGCAGAACCGGACTCTCGGCAAGTTCCACTTGACCGGAATTCCGCCGGCACCGCGGGGTGTCCCGCAGATTGAAGTGACGTTCGACATCGACGCCAACGGCATCCTCAACGTGACCGCGAAAGACATGGCCACGCAAAAGGATCAGAAGATCACGATCACGTCCTCTTCTGGCTTGTCGAAGGAAGAAGTTGAGCGCATGGCGAAGGAAGCCGACGCTCACTCCGCCGAAGACAAGGCGCAGCGTGATTCGATCGAAGCCAAGAACCAGCTCGACTCGATGGTCTACAACATCGAGAAGATGCTGAAGGAGCAGGGCGACAAGATCTCCGGCTCCGATCGCGGCGACGTTGAAAACGCTCTGGCCGATGCCAAGAAGGCGCTCGAGTCCAACGACAAGGCGCAGATGGATAAGGCTCGCGAGACGCTAACCGCCGCCTCGCACAAGCTGGCCGAGCAGATGTACAAAGCTGCTCAGCCGGCAGGTGGCGCGCAAGCCGGCCCGGGCGCGGGCCCGACCGCCGGTGGTCCCGATCCCGGCAGCAACGGTTCGGGCCAGAAGAAAGACGAAGGCGTCATCGACGCCGAGTACGTGGACGTAGAAGATAAGAAATAAGCGCTACGGCCACGGATTGACGCGGTATGTCCACGGATCAAGAATCCGTGTAGATTCGCGGGAATCCGTGGCCAAGTTTCTGTGTGGGGGAGAATCAATTGGACTTCCAGGTAAATGACGAAACCTATTTTCTGAGCCTCGCCGAAAACGAACGGCAGTGGCTCGTGCTGGTCGAGACTCCGACAGGAACCCGGCAAATCCCGGTCTACGTGGATGAGGCGTGGCTCGAAGAATCGACCCTCGTGGTAGAAGATAAAGATAGACGCAAGATTGTGAATTAAAGATGCGGCGCGGGCCGTCCCGCCCGCGTCTGTCCTCACTCAAGGACAAGGCAGTGCATCAGGACTTTGAATGGCAGCTGCGACCAAAAAGGATTATTACGAAATACTCGGTGTAAAGAAGTCCGCCTCGGCGGACGACATCCGCAAGGCTTTCCGCAAGCTCGCGCGCAAGTTTCATCCCGACGTCAATCCGGGCGACAAGTCCGCCGAAGAGAAATTCAAGTCACTCTCCGAGGCCAACGAAGTTCTCAGCGATCCCAAGAAGCGCAAGATCTACGATCAAGTCGGCTTCTACTCCGACAACATCGATCCGGCTACCGCCGAAGCGTACGCACGCGCCGGCAGCAACAGCGGTGCCGGATTCCCTGGTGGTTTTCAAGGAGGCGCGCAGCAGCCCGGCGGTCAAGGCGCCCCCTTCGATTTTGGTGGATTCGATTTCTCCGACTTGGTGGATAACGCCGGCCACGGCGGCCGCAAATCTTCGGGAGGCGGCGGCAGCTTCCGCGACATCTTCGGCTCCATCTTCGGCGGAGGCCGCGGCGCCCCGGCTGAAGAAGGCCCGGAGCCGGGGACCGATCTCGAATATCAAGTCAACGTCCCGTTCTGGACGGCGATCCGCGGCGGCGTCATGCGTCTCAACATCACGCGCCAGGATGTCTGCCCGCAGTGCCATGGTCAGGGTACTCTCGAAGCTCCCGGCAAATGTCCGGAGTGCAACGGTACGGGCCAGATCACGCAAACCGGCGGACGCATGAAGTTCAACGTGCAATGCCCACGCTGCCACGGGACCGGAAAGAATTTGACGACGTGTCCGACCTGCCACGGCGAAGGCACGGTCACCAAGACCGAGCCACTCGAAGTCCGTATCAAAGCAGGTACTCGTGACGGCCAGCGCATTCGCCTCCCCGGAAAAGGCAATGCCGGAGCCCACGGCGGACTTCCCGGAGATCTCTACGCGATCATCCGCACGGGAGATCATCCAATCTTTCATCGCGACGGCGACGACATTTCGCTGACGGTTCCAGTCAGCGCGGCAGAAGCGGCGCTGGGAGCAAAAATCGAAGTCCCCACAATCGACGGCCGTGCTCTGCTGAAGATTCCGCCAGGTACGCAGTCCGGACAAAAGCTGCGCCTGCGAGAAAAGGGAGTGCCGTCTGCCACAAGAGAAGGCGTCCGCGGAGACGAAATCGTCGAGATCACGATAACGGTCCCGATGCCCAGAGACGAGCGCACAAAAGAACTCCTCCGCGAGCTAGCCAAGCTAAACCCCGAAGACCCAAGAGCCGACCTCTGGACCAAGGTGTAACCTCGCTCGCTCCTGAAAAACTTGTCATCCTGAGGGCCGCGATTCTAGCGGCCCGAAGGATCTATGGGATCTGCCGTCAGAGCCTCGACAGCCGACGTCGAATGCTTCCCCGCAGGATGACAACGGTAGGACGAGCTCCCAGTGTTCTCCTCCTTCTTTGACCGCTAACGTGAACTCGGCGCTGCAAGAGGCGACCGCGTTACCTCCGTACCCCCACTCCCGCTTACAAAATCTCGTAAAAATCGAAAAAAATCTTGCATCTGTGGAAATTTCCCGTAATCTCAAGAACTGCGAACTAACTTCGCCGAGATGTCCGGGAAAACGCATCAAACCCGGGAGCCGCGAGAGTCAAGGGAGACGCGGTGGTGAGAGTGAGTCGCTTGAGGAGGAAGACATAGAAATTGGCAACAGCTAGCGCCCCGCGTCAACAATCCGAAAATCTCCAGCCTATCGCTGCAGTCCCCAACCGGAAAAAATTCGTCCGCCTCACCCTTTGGCCCTTGGTCGCCGCCACCTTCTTTATGGTGTCGGGCGGAACCTATGGCACTGAAGACATCGTGCACGGCGCCGGTTACGGACGCGCCATCCTGATTCTGCTCATCACGCCGCTGCTCTGGAGCCTGCCCACAGCCTTCATGATTGGCGAGCTATCGAGCGCGCTGCCCTACGAAGGCGGTTACTACGCCTGGGTCCGCCGCGCCATGGGCAACTTCTGGGGATTTCAGGAAGCTTGGCTTTCGCTCATTGCCTCGATTTTCGATATGGCGATCTATCCCACCCTGTTCGTCGCCTACTTGACCCGCATGTTCCCGTGGTTTCAGGAAGCGAATCGCGGATGGTGGGTTGCGCTCGCGGTTGTCGTCGCCTGCGCTCTCCTTAATATTGCCGGTGTCAGAGTCGTCTCCCTGACCTCGCTTTGGCTGTTCCTCGCCTTGTCGGCCCCATTCGCCGCAATCGTCATGCTCGCTCCCTTCAAGCTGGGAGCGCTGGCGAACGCCGTCACCAAGCCGACCACATCGAC
>Ga0209624_10002264_pt1 | contig 14361 bp, 12 predicted proteins | sample JacPinW_OM2H0_O1_FD_188565 | JGI IMG/M metagenome (GOLD analysis project Ga0209624, IMG submission 188565) | Forest soil microbial communities from Algoma, Ontario, Canada - Jack Pine, Ontario site 1_JW_OM2H0_O1 (SPAdes) (version 2) | ecosystem: Environmental > Terrestrial > Soil > Boreal...
AGGGATATCACTTATATTTCTCTGTACGCTCAGAATATAAGTGATATCCCTGTATTTGGTATCCTTCTGCACAAAATTCAGCAATCGTGTACGCTGCGTATCACGCATCTTTTTCCGCTCTTGCAATTCCATCAGCGCTGAAATAATAGTTGGATTATTGATAAACTCAGCAACTTTCAGCGTCTTTTTTCCATAAAAGCCATATTCATTAGAATCATCAGGTTCTCCTCGATTTTTATGAATATTAATTAATGTTTTCACAGTCTCCGGCTTATTTCGAAGCACTGATCGATGAAACACATTTGCAGAAGTATTACCCCCAACATCTAAATCGGCCCCATATTTTGCCAGAATTTTAACCATCTCCACATCGTCCTGATTTGCGCCACAAGAAAGTGGCGTTTCACCGCAAGAAGCCGAATGAATTAAAAACGGATGTGGCTTTAAAAATGCTTCTACCAATGCATAGTTTGACCAAACAGCTTCCCAAAATTTAATATCCATAGTTTGCACTAATGTACTATTTAGCAGCAAAATTCCGATCACTATAATTTTCATGCGCATAAAATGCCTCTTTTTGAAATTTATTCTGCAACACTCACTTTTGCGGGCCGCAATACTTGGCCTTTGAACATATATCCCTTTTGCAGCACCTGCACAATATCGCCTGATGGTATACTTTCAGACTTTGTTTGCATGATTGCCTCATGAAGCATGGGATCGAAAGCAGCAATTTCTTTAATCTCTTGGACCCCATATTTCTCAAGCATCTTTTGCAGCGATTTATAGGTGAGCTCCATACCCGCCCTTAATTGGTTTTCGCTTTCTTGCGGCTGCGCTAATGCCCGCTCAAAATCATCCACGATATTCAGCAGGTCGGCGAGTATGCTTGCCTGCGCCGTGCCCATCCATAAAATTTTCTCTTTTTCAGTGCGACGTTTAAAATTTTCAAAATCAGCTGCCGTTCTTAAGCAGCGATCTTTCCATTCTTGCAGCTGCGCTTGGCACTCTTGCAATGGAGAGCTTTGCATATCAGTTTGCTCAGCCTGATGGTTTGGCTGGCCAGGATTATTATTTTCGTTTTCATTCATAAGAAAAAACCTCACTCTAGATTTTTTAGCATAAAGCTGTTGTTTACTTACTTTTTTAGTATAGCAAAACTCTATCTTTTTTATCATAAATTTTTTATAAATAAGTATGCTTTATAGCCAAAAAGGAAATATGATCATGAAGATGCTATCCCCGTGCAAGCAGCTTGCGCTCTGTATTACCCTCATTAGCATGCCAATTGGTGCTATTGATAACCCTCATTTTTATCGTGCCACAAACTTTATTCCCCAATTTTATGAGCCACGTTTAGCAAAACCATGGCTTGCATCGTTTGATGTTATGCTCGGCTTTGGCAGCACTCACAAAGCGCGCAATGGCAAGGGGGATAAAGTACCACTTTTAGATATTTACGGGCTTTATAATATGCGCGTGCTGGGCGTTAACGTCCCAGGTAAAGATTTGACCAATCCTGCTGATATTGCTTTAGAGCAACTAGCGCAATTGCCTGCCAATGATGGTTTTGCAATGCTTGAGTATCATGGCAAGTTCTCTTTAATTGAAGCAAATTTCAGTTTTACGCAAAACATCGTGTGTGGATTTTTTGTCCAAGCACATTTACCGGTCCGCCGCATTTCTGTTACTGACACCACCTTTACCGATCTCTCACCAGGCCCGGGCAGTAACTTTCCCAATATCACCACGCCCGCATGGCAAAACTTTTTAGCCGAGTTTCCCGCAATCTTGCAAAAATATGGCGTTAGTACCGCTCCATTCCATCACACGGGCATTGGTGATTTGAGCGTACTTGCTGGATGGACTAATAATTATGAAGATACGCTCGAGATAGATTTTTTTGATACCACGTTGCGTGCGGGTGTTTTGTTTCCCACCGGCAATAAAATTAATCAACACATCGCTTTTGATATTGCAAGTGGTTACAACGGGTGCTTTGGATTTCCCATCACATTCGATGCTGCAGTGGGATGGTATGAATGGTTTACGCTCGGCCTCCATTTGGGCGGCATGCCGTTTCTTGGCCGCAGAGCAGATATACGCATGTTTACTGATTGTCTGCAAAGCGGCATGATCAAACTTGCGCATGGGGAAGCTCATATTGATCCAGGTGCTATTTGGGAAGCAAATATTTACATGGAAGCTGATCATGTTGTTTGTGGTTTATCATTGCTTGCTGGCTATAATTTTGCTAACAAAAATCGTGATGTTATTGATCCGTGTGACACTATTCTTTTTGATCCGACAATTGTTAATGATGACCCACAATTTTTAGGATGGAAAATGCACACAATTAATTTGCGAGGAGAATGGGATTTTGCATCGTACGAATGTCCATGGTATCCGCATGTTGCAGTATTCTATAACTTCATTATCGGCGGCAAGCGGATCTTTAATACCAACATGGCCGGTTTTGAAATTGGTATCGATTTTATGAGCGAGTTTTAATTATTTCCCTCGATACTCAGCTGCTAATGCTTCCCAATCAATTGGCTTTGGCTGCCTTTTTTGTGCCTTATACAAATCAACTTCTGGTCGTAAATCTTCCAATTGTTTAATACGTGCTGCTGCTAGAGGATGCGTCCTTGTAAACGTTGCTTTTTCAGGCGCTTTAAGTTGTTGTTCCAATTTAGTTGAAGCCAGTCCTCCTATACCAGCAATTGCATCATCGATACTCACTCCTAATTCTATTATTGCAAATCTATCAGCCTCCAATTCTTGCGTTCTGTTAAATGCCGTCGAAAGCGTCGGGCCAAAATCAAGCTGCCCACTAACTTTTTTCCCTTTTTTAAACTCTTCCGTCCCAGTTTTTTGCAACTCCTTATGGGTTGGTCTAGGCCTCTTAGGGTCAGGCAATCCATAATGACCCAATGCATAATGCCCTAATTCATGTGCAATGATAAAGCGCAATTCTCCTTGGGGTTTATTTATTATCTCAGATCCTATAACAAATAGGGGCAATCCATCTTCTGTGGATGGAGCAACGCCGGCATTTGATGTTCCGAGTGTGTCATCTATTTTTATATGATTAAAGCCATAGGCATCTATTGCCACTATTACTTTATAGAGACTGGGGGCAATATCTTTAATTATTCCCATAACATTCTTCTTTTGATTTAACAACTTTAGATCATCCTTATAATTATAAAGTTTGAATTTCAGTGCATTCTCTATAGCACTTTCATATTCGGTACTAAGCCCAGGCTCTATTATAATAATAGGGTATCCATAGACTTGCTTATCAGGAATACTAATCATATTAGAAATTGAAGCTGTCCCCTTTAATATGCATGGTTTTCCGTTTTCCGCTTCGCATTTTTTGAGAGTTGCATATACGAGAGAATCCAAAGATTGAATACGTTTCATCCAATAGTCATATTCATCTTGAGGAAAATAACTGGATTCCGCGTATTTTTGAAAAATAAAAAAAATGCCTGGTTTAAAATCTAATTTTTCAACAGCTCTTAGAAAGGCAGCATCATTGTGAATGTTTATTTTTTTCTCGAACATGTCAAAAAATTGTTTTGCGGTGAGATTTTTATGTTGATAGAGCGCCTTCAATACCTGCACAATTTCTGAAAGCACACTCCCTGGTATTCCGGTAGGTATTCTAAGCCCTCCCATAAGACTACCCAAGCTCTCCCATCCCAAACTCTCTTTTGTTTCCCGTATTGTATCTCGAAATTTTGGCACTCGCTCAGCAACTTCCAGGGGAATCTCAAATGCTGCTTGTAAGTCAGAACTCACCAGCGTTACTGTAGCAGTGGCGGGAGCAGAAACTTCCAATTCCATAGGGTTAACCACTGTCACAAAACCTATAGCAAAAATAACGGCGGATAAAAAACAAGTAAAAAGCCTCATACTTTAATCCTTTTTTTATATTAAATTTTACAAATATAATTATATATTAGAGATATTAAATAAAGCAATAATTTAAAAAAATAAAAATTGGTATAAAAAAATTATAGTTTAAATAAAAAGTTTGAATTTCACCTGCAATTTAAATTTTTTACAACCCTTGCGATCGCTTCCCTAATCTTTTTATGTTAAGGACAAGAAATTAGGGAAATGGAACATAAAAAAAGGGGATATCTTGAAAAAATTAATAGCACTTTCCTCATTCATTCTTATTCCTCAATTGTATGCAACACTCACCGTTCCTATCCTCTACAATGGTATAAGCATGACCCCATTTCCGCATCCGGTGCAAGCAAAAGTGTATGTGCCAGCAAATGGTTATTTTTATGTTGGTCTTGGACCACAATCAACTACTTCAGCAATCAGTTATGCACCGCGTCCTGCCTATGGCCAAAATACACAATTTCTCCCGCTTGCCACCACACCACCACTCAATGATGGCAGAGCAATTGAATTTCTCACCTTAGCCGCAACACAAACAAATACAACACCAACGTTAGGAGTGGTATTAGAAGTTCAAACCTCTACTAGCCCGCCCGTGCTTGAGCCACAAATGGCTGACGTTGTACTTGCGGTTAACTTTTCTGGGACTGTGGTAACTGAATCACCAGTTCTTAGAGATGCGAGTGGCGCTGTTAATTTTCCGGGCCTTCCCACATCAGGCATTGTTGGCTTGGCTGGAAATCAATTTTTTTTATTTCCTGCGATCAAGCCCTGCGGCGGTAATTTTGGCTCCGATTGTAATGGCGGTATTGCAAGCGTAGCAATTAATCAATCAAATTTAGCACTCACGCAAGTAGCCGCTCAACCAGGAGATGGCGGCATCAAAGCAGCGCTGCTTGATCCAACAACACCCGCTGTTCTCATTAACAATTCGCCCACGATTGTTCCTAATACGGTAGATTTATATTGGGATGATGTTTTACAACGATTGTATATTGGTATTCAACTCACCACTGCGGGCACAAGCGCAAGTGGCCCTACCTGCGCCACCGGCACTGGTATTTGTAACACCAATCCTGGCGGCACGTGCCCCACCGGATTCTTTTTTGATAATGCAACGCTGTTATGTTTAACCTGCCCTTCTGGTGGTATTTTTGACAACGTTGCCGGCGAATGCATACCATGTCCGACTGGCCAACAGTTCAATCCCTCGTTGGGTGCTTGTACTGCTGCGGTCTGCCCCATTGGACAATTTTTTAATCCAATATCACTCCAATGCATCACCTGTACCCTTGGTTGGTTTTTTGATCCCACCCAAGTTACCTGCGTCACCTGCCCCAATGGCCAAATGTTTCATTTTACTGCTGGTATGTGTTTAAATTGTCCAAGCGGCCAAACATTTAGTCCCACTGCTGGCATGTGTGTGAGCGGACCTATTGTGTGCCCCTCCGGGACAATACCAATTGAAGGCGGCTGCTTAACACCACCTACTTGCCCCGATGGTTTTACGTTTGATATAGGAAATCTTACCTGTGTTACCGCAACGGTAGAAGCTCTCATTGAAGAAGGTGGTGCGGGGATTCCGCCAACGCCGGTTTTAGAATTAGATGGCAGTTTTTTTCTACCAGGCACCTTAGGGTTAACCGTTAAAGCACCGGATAACTATGTTGGCCCACGAGGTCTCGATGATGAAATTACCTTAGAGGTCCCAATTCGCATGCTCACGCGCGCTGGTCCATCCGGCGGCCGATCGGTGATTGTTGCATCTGTTGATACTGATGGCGTGATTACCTTCGAAGATATTGCACCGGATAGTGCATTTGTTGTTGGTGATCCTAATAATAGAATGGTTGGTGTTCTTGATGTGGTCCCCCGCAGTTTGGCCATCAACAAAGTGCGCACTATGCATACCAGCACTGGCCCTAGTTATCTCATTATTAATGGCGGCGATGGCACAATAGCCACAACGGGCAATCTGTTTTTTGCATTACCACTCGTAGATGATCCGGTCAATGATCCAACAGCACAAGGTACACTTGCTGATCCTAATTCGGCACTCGTTAATTTTAAGTTTGTGGTACCGGCGACTAATAATTCACAACTGCCCGCATCTACTGATCCAGCAGTTATGATTGGTGACGGCCCTGCACCATTTGAGCCAAGTATTACGCCGTTTGATATCGATGTACTGGGTGACACAGTCTATATTTCTATTAATGCACCACAATCAAGTTTAAATGAATCGGGCATCATTTATTCGCAAGCGATGTTTGATGAAAACGGCAAAATTCTTCGCTGGACACCCTGGACCAAAAAAGCATTTCCCGCAACGGTCGCCAAATCTGGTGTTAGTTTTTTTGCGGTGGACGCGCTCACTGCCCGTGTGTGGGCACTTGATAATGCAAAAACCACCATGTTTTTAACCACCTGGGATAAACCAACAACGCCATTATCAGCACTCACCCCAGCACTCAACAATGCAATGCCGGAGGCAGTAACTGCGGTGCTTGATCTTGATCAATCAACCCGCGGCTTTAATAGTAATGTTGCATCACCACTTTCGCGCTATGCACTTTTTGGTACTGATAATGAAGTTGTTTTTACACGCGTAAGCCAGGCAGTAACTTCATCGCTCAATAGCCCTCAAGTGGTAACTACTGATTACACACTCGCCAGTAATTTATTAGTTACTTCGTTACCGCCTAATGCATCTCAAGTACAAGCTTTGGAATATGCGCGCCAATTGCCGGGCGCTGGCGATGATTATTTCTTTGCGGGCACTCAAATGGGCTTGTATGTGTTTAGTGTCGGCGGTGTTGGCTTTGATGCCAGCACCTTAGGAGCATTAAATGCTGCACCATTTAGTACTGGCTCTTGGCAATTAGCACCAAATCTTATTGGTTCCGTTATCGATATTAAAACAACCGGCAATGCTTTGTATGTTCTTACCCAACGCGTTGGCACACAACCGGCTACTTTGTATCTCATCCCCTTTGCACCAACGGTCGCGACCATGTTCGCACCAGGAAATATTAATGTCCTTGCACAAGCAGGCGTTGGTATTTTTTCAAATATTGTAACGTTCAATGCCATACAGATTATTTCCACCATGCCTGATGGATCCACCGAACAAATTGTGTTAGCAACGAATAATGGGCTTTATATGACTTCACGCGCTGGCGGCATACAGCAAAGCACCAGCGTGCAAGCAAATGCTGGCTGGGCACTCATTCCTACAACCACCCATTATTATAGCGGAATCGGCGCCATGGATAATGCCTCAATTCCGGTAGCGTCGCCATCTACGGTCTGGCCTTTTTATATCAGTGATCCGTGCAAAATAGGTATTTTTGACAGCTCAATAATTCAACAGCTGGCTGGTACTATGGATGCTGGCCCTTTCAATTTTGTGCCACCGTTTTTTAATAGTATTGAAACGATGAATCCTGCATTTGCAAACTTACCACTGATTAGTTATTTCTGGTCAGATGGCGCACGGCGGCTCATGATCATCGATAATATTCAATCTTCGTGTGGCTTTGATCAAATACTTTCACTGCCGTTTAATACGTTACTGTGGGATATTCCGACCGTCGATGATGCGGTTATTGAAGATCCGGTGGTTAACAGTACCCCTGATATGTATTGGATAAAGCAAATTGGCATAACTGGTATTTTATTGGTTGGTACCAATATGGGAGTAATTGCATTGGAGTAACGGTATAGCAACAAATATCGATCGTATTTTTAAGCGTATTGCGCAGTTGCGTAATGATCATATTCAGTGAGTGTGCAATTTCTTGGAACTCATCGCATTGCAGCGTGACTTCCAAATATTCGAGCATACGCACCAGATAGTCAATTTCATCGTAGGTTACCGTTGCATCTTTTTTATACGCCACCACTATTTGATCAACATAACTTTGCAAGCGGATTAACCTTCCCACTATCAGATCTAAAAGTTCGTCAATCTTTTCTCGTGCTGCAATACGATCTTGCATCATCAATGCATCAGTATACGAACGCATGCAGGTATCAACAACTGCTTTAAATGAACCTAACGGAAATATCTTGTGAAAAATTGCGTTATCATATCCATACATACCAATATACATCATTGCTAAAAGCAAAAATCCGCCCTGCAATTTCATATCATCATACCTTCGCTTTGTTATTTATATAACAATTCTTAGTATGATAGCCCCAAATTAAAATTGTCAATTATAAAATTAAATAATTGAAACAACAAATAAACCTCATGGCGTTAACCAAGAGGTTTATCTAATATATTGATAGTACTATTTTAAAACGGCAAATCATCTTGAAATGGTGGAACATCAGCAAAATCAATTTCTCCCGTAGAAGCACCTTCAGCAGGGGCTGCTTTTTTCTTAGCCGGAGATTTTGCCGCTTCAAATTGACCTGCTTCTTTTGCTGGCTTTGCTGCAGCACGATTTTTAATCTGCTCAATCTGATTCAGTAACTCTTTTTCCATTGGATTATTTGCATCCAAGCGTGGCTCATCTTCAACCGTAGAGCTCGATTCCGTTTGCGCTTGCGCATTCGATCCAAGGAAAACAACGCGATCTGCAACAATACTATGCTTGCTGCGTTTTTGGCCATTAGCATCGTCCCAGGAATCCAACTTTAAGCGCCCTTCCACTAAAATTGGACGGCCTTTTTGCAAATATTGGCGGCAACTTTCAGCTTGTGGACCCCAAACGTCGATGTCGATGTAGCAAACCTCTTGGATCATTTCACCATTTTGCTTATTTTTGAATTGGCGATTGCTTGCAAGCCCCAAACGGCACACTGCTTGCCCCGATGATAGCTGTTTATAATCGGGATCACGGGTAAGATTTCCTGCCATAATAACGCGGTTAAAGCTGCTCATGAGTATCCTTTAAAAATGAAATATTTTCTTACTAGTATACTATACAAAAATTTTTAAGAAATAGCCTCACGAACGTGTTTTTGTACTCACCAGCTCTTGTTCAAACTGAGCAAGAAAATCGCGATACTGCCGCGATGCTTGTTCGAATTTTTGGCATGCTTGCGTAAACTGTTGTTGCTCATCTGCCAACTTTTGCAGCTGCTGTTTAGATGCTTTTTTTAACACGCCATTTTTCCGTTCATTAAAAATCTGCTCAGCCCATTCTAGCTCACGAACTTTAATGGCGCCACTGTACGCTTCTATGCGTGCTAATAGTTGTTGCTCATCAAGAATAGTGCCCATGCAATCTTCAAGTGTAACTTTAGGTTCAGATTTATTTTTTGGCTTAACAATAAAACTTTCTTCCCCAAAACTATTATAAAACATTAATGCTATTGTGAGTACAAAAAATGAGCATGCTTTAAATTGCATCGCAACCTCGCTATATATTTGAACGCACTTGCGCATAACCAATACGAACATAATGAGCAAGCGTCAGCAAAATAAGACTCAGCAAACCCGTTAACACCGCATAATAGGTTCGAATGGGCACCCAATTGAAAAAGTAACAGGAAAAAAGCCAGGTGATAAATAATGTCTGCGCAGCCATCGTGGTTTTACCCAGCATTGTTGGCTTAATAGCAATATGACCATTACAAATATACACCACTACCACACCGCATAACTGTATAATCTCTTTGATTAAAACCAAGATTACAAACCAGAGCGGGATAGTAAAAAGTGGTGATTGGACAAATGCCAAGGTGAAAAAAACAGAAAGTATCAGCAGCTTATCCGCAATAGGATCAAGCACGGCACCTAAAAAAGTATGATCATCAAACCAGCGGGCAAAAAGTCCATCAAGCACGTCGGTAATTGCTGCGGCAATAAACAACCAAAATGCCAATGACCATGCGTGGTAGACCATTGCAGTAACAATACATGGCACCAACGCTATACGTAACAAAGTAAGCACTGTGGAAAGAGTTATCTTTTTTTCATGAGCAGGTAGTTTGTCTAAGAAAGAAAATGAAATTTTTTTCATGGAAGCCTTAAGCCTGAGCACTAAAGTTTTTTATCTAAAGATACCAGGTTATTGCCCAACGGCCAAGGGGGAATCATACCAAAAGAGACTAATTTTTACCCCTCCGTAAGCCCCTATTCCAGGTTCAAGCAAGGTGGAACGAGGACCTCCTATCCAGGTTAAAATATCCTATTTGACTTATTTTTTAATTAGGGCATACTAAGGGTATACAGTAAAAAAACAGATCAATTTACTAAATGGAGAATTTTATGAAAAACAGATATTCACTTTTATTAATAGGCTTACTCTTGAGTCCTCTTTGTGCCATGAAGAGAAATGCCCCTGATTTCCCTGAAAAATTAGATCCAGGCACTCGTATGGCAACTAATTTTTCGGGTGAAGAATCGGAAACTGAGTCAACAGAAATAGAAGATAATTTCTCGGGCACAGAGGATATTGAAAATAAAAATGACATTCCTACTAAACCATCAATTGATGTTATTAAAAGCTCTTTGCAATCTAACGGCATGGATCTTGAGGAATCAGAGAACGAATCCTCTTTCTCAGACATAGAGAACATTGAAGATAGTACTAACCCATCGATCAATAGTATTAGAGATTCTTTGCGATCCAATAGTATGGCGCACACTTCGCCTTCTACTGCTACTATTACGGCTTCTTTAGCATCTAATATGATTGCTTCAGATACACAAAAGAAACAAAAATTAGCATGCAAATATTGCAACAAGTTATTTATGTATCAAGGATATCTTAATAAACATCTTCAGAATATCCACCATGCTAGCTTGACCTACTCATGCACTCATTGTGATTATGTTGCATCTAAGGAAAATGAATGGCTAAAACATAGCTGGGAAGCTCACGGCAATAATAAACCTTATGAATGCAAAGTCCCTAGCTGTAAGTATAAAGCTAAAGAAAAACAAGGCTTAAAAAACCATATGGCATACACACATAAATCGAAATAAATATTATTCTGCAATCACGCCAGCGCCTAAGCATTCTTGCTCATTGTAAAAAACCGCAAATTGGCCTGGTGCTATGCCCTGATCATCTTGGTCAAGGGTAACTCGCCAGGTTCCATTTTCGAGTGGTTCAATGGAGCAGCCATACAGATTTTTGCCATGGCGCACTTTGACCTGCAAATCTTTTTTAACAGGCACCGTTCCAGATAACCAATTACAATCGCTTACGATAAATGTGTTGCGTTGCTTATCGGATGAATAATAGTTGCGAGAAACATACACAATATTGCACTGCACATCTTTTGCCACCACATACCACGGGCCGCCTGCCAGACCAGATCCTTGGCGTTGACCAATCGTATGAAACCAAAAGCCTTTGTGGCACCCTAACTTTTTGCCCGTTTCATATTCAATCAAATCACCCTGTTGCTCGCCAACATGATACTTAATAAAATCATTAAATTTGAGTTTGCCCAAAAAGCAGATCCCTTGTGAATCTTTGCGTTCTTTATTGGGCAAGTTATAGCGGTGCGCTAATTGCCGCACCTGCTCTTTTTGTAAATGGCCGATAGGAAACAGTGCACGAGAAAGCTGCTTTTGGCTTAAGTAGGAAAGAAAATAGGTTTGATCTTTAATAAGATCTGGCGCACGCTTGAGTGCGAAGTAGCCATCTTTTTGCTCTATCTGCGCATAATGGCCAGTCGCCACTTTATCAAAAGAGCCGCCGATATGATTAAAAAGCATGCCAAACTTAATCCGTTGGTTGCACAAAACATCGGGATTTGGCGTTCGGCCGCTTTTAATTTCTGCCATCGTATAACTCACCACGTGATCCCAATACTCTTTTTGCAAAGAGATTACCTGTAAAGGAACGTTCGCTTGTTCGCACACTTGGCGCACATAGCGCAGATCCTCTTCCCATGGGCAATCGCCCAAATAAGAAAGCTCATCTTCAAGCCAAATTTTAAGATAGAAGGCGGTCAGTTCATGCCCTTGCTCTTGTAATAAGCGCAAAGCCACCGAGCTATCAACGCCACCAGAAACTAATACTGCTATTTTCATACAACATATGGTTAAAAAATGGAGATATAACCCTAGTATACGCAATAACAAAAAAAATGATAGAATTACTAACAGAATTATTACAACTTCTTAGTGCCGCCCCAAAGAAAGCAGATACAGAATGTTTTGTTTTCCAGGATATAGTGTAACATGGCTTAGGATTTTATCTTTTACGGCGTTATTTTTTCCTTCGATAAAAAGCTTACGTCGTTCAGCAGCCTCTCTTTTTTTACGCTCTTTCTCAAATAAATCGAACGCAATATCTGCTCCGGGCTTTGTGCTTACCGCATCCAAAAGTATCTTCCAGGAAGGCTTTTCCCTTTGATAGCTATTAACAAAACCCTTAAAATCATAACCACATTGAGAAACAAAAAGCTTTATAAGAGGTTCATATCCTGAATCAACTACACAGGCATACGGTTTATTATCTTTATCATTAACATCTGCTAAGGAAAGCTTTTGTTGTTTAAAAATAGCAAGCAGCTGTGTAGTACACTTTAAATAATTAGCGCATCTTGCATCTTTATCTTGGCACAAAGGATTATGTAAACAAAGCCGTAATGCATTGATCATTGCGCAAAGAACATTTCTTCTACTCCAGTCACTTAAAGCGCAATTTTCATACGTTGCTCCCGTGCCCAATGCTCCATTCGCAATGAAAAGTTTTAGCGTAGCAGGATTCCCATACTCCGCAACATCACGGATAACTGGATGGCTTCCTTTTTCTCCACCCAAGCAAATTGCTCCTGCTGATGCCCCATTCTCGAGTAAATATCTGATAAATTGAGAATCGTTATACTTACGAACCGCACAACCAAAAAGCGTATGCCCGACTCCTTCTTGAGGTTGATCTAATTGGTCAGCAATATGCTCAATAAGATTTCCACCTGCTTGCCAATCTTCATGCAAAGCGTCAATTACCCGATCTCCTTTCAGCTGTAAATGAAAATTGTTCTTCAAGGATTTTAGCCGTTTGTTGGTCCCATGCGGATCCGCTTCCATACTAAAGCTACCCCTGGTTATAAAAAAACTGAATACCAGCCCACCCATCAAGGGCTTAAAAGCCCTTGATGGCAAAACTTTTATCTTTAGATTCATAAGATATCCCTTTGCTTATCTCCTTTGCACTCCAAGAAGTTGAGTTACCATATCATCTGGCGTGTATGCAACCCTCAAGAAATTGATAGTTCGTAGTAACATTAGCTGATTAAACTGATCTTTGCTTTCTGCACGACTGTTGTTTTCCAGCGCCCTTTCCAGAATATTTTTTTCTCTTTTCGGTTTTATTCGAGAAATACCCTTTTGGAGCAAGCTTTTTTCTTGAGCAATATCCCGCGCCGACTTGCCACCATATTTTTTATTTGGGTCAGCTCCCTTTTTTAAAAAAAACTCAATAAGCGGCAAATATTTTTTTGCTACCGCTATTTTTAAAGGGGATAATTCTGCAAGATCCTTTAAGGAGTAATTAGTTACATACCCATTTTTAGTAATCCAAAGTATCCTAGAAATTTCTGAACCATTATTATCGAGGGGTAATCCCCGATCAATAAGCATGTCAATACATTCAATGCATTCGTATATCTTCTTCTTTTTATTATGCGCGTTAAGAAATGGCAGTACACCATAGAAATCTCCATCAAGATCAGAAAATAGATTTTGCACAAAACAGATGAGAACTGCATGCCGGTCGGGAGTATTCAAACTTATCGCTGCATCATTATCAATTAAAACTTTTACTACTGCCGGCTCTCTATGAATTCCCGCCAACCATAATGGCAAACAAAACCGCTTTATTTCTTCACCGTAATAGCAGAAGGTGTCTATCGGCTTATGAACATCGGCTCCGCATCTTATTAAATAGGCGACAAAGTCCGCATCTTTATTTTCATGCAAAGCTTGCGCAAAAATATTAGAGTAACCCAAAGGAGCATTAAGATCGTAATGCAACGCTGCATTGCCTCCTCTTTTCCAATCTTTTTCTAAAATTTTTATATTTTTGCATCGTTTTTTGACAAGGTCAGTTTTCTCCATCCCATGCAAATAATTGTAGGAAATACTCATAAGAAAAAAAAGAGAGGCTGTTGTTTTCATCCGTACCTTTATGCTGCTTAAATATTTTTGTGATAATTTTATCGCACTTTCATTTTTACAAGAAGAATATTATTTAACTCCTGCTCAGACTTAATAAGAGCGGCAATGCCACGTTACTTTCATAATTTGTTACATATGTTGCCAGCCGAGAAGCACCAAGCAAGCGCTTGCTTTCTTGAAATTCTATTTCTTGTTGTCGTAATTTCTCTGCCTCCAAAACTTGATCCTCATCCGCTTTAATTTTAGAGCTTATCCGAAAATTCCAACAAGTCTAAAATTGTGAACTGCAGAGGCAAACTGGCATAATGCCAGAAAAGACTCTTTAGTTTTTGTCCAACAAA
>Ga0209624_10002265_pt1 | contig 14355 bp, 9 predicted proteins | sample JacPinW_OM2H0_O1_FD_188565 | JGI IMG/M metagenome (GOLD analysis project Ga0209624, IMG submission 188565) | Forest soil microbial communities from Algoma, Ontario, Canada - Jack Pine, Ontario site 1_JW_OM2H0_O1 (SPAdes) (version 2) | ecosystem: Environmental > Terrestrial > Soil > Boreal...
CGCGTGCAGTCTCGCGAACGCGGTGTACGGTGCGTTCGTGCTGCCCGAGTCGCTCGCGCCCGAGCACCGCAAGCTGTTCAGCTTCGCGCGCGCCAACCCGCTCGGCGCGCTGCGGCTGCTGCGGCGTCACCGCGAGCTCTCGGGCCTTGCCGTCGTGGCGTTTCTGAGCATCCTCGCGTCCGTTGCGTTGCCGAGCACGTTCGTGATCTACACCAGCTACCGCTACGGGTGGGATGCGCGCGCGCTCGGTTTCGGGCTGATGTTCGTGGGCATCTCGTCGGCGGTCGTGCAGGCGACGGCGACGGGGCCGCTCGTCAAGCGGTTGGGCGAGAAGCACGCGCTGTACGCAGGCCTCGTCGCGGGCGCGCTGGGCTTGGCGATCTACGGCTTCGCGCCGAACGGCATCGTGTTCTGTCTTGCGACACCCATCCTGATGCTGTGGGGGCTCGCGACGGCGTCCGCACAGCAGATCATGACGCGGCACGTCGCGCCGAGCGAACAGGGCGAGCTGCAGGGCGCGATCGGAAGCATTCGCGGCATCGCCACGCTCGCCGGTCCGGCGATCTTCACGCTGACGCTCGCGGCGGCAATCGGTCCGCTCAAGGGCTACGGAATTCCCGGCGCTGCGTGGTATCTCGCTGCGATCGTGCTGCTCGCCGCCGCAATACCGGCGCGCGCGGCGCTGCGCGCCGAACCGGTTTGAAGGAAGAGACGATGACGGTCGTGCCCATGCCGGCGTCGATTGCGGCCGGCTACAGCCGCGATGCGGCGGCTTCGTCGACGATCCAGTGCAGCTCGCCGTGGTGCGGGTGCACGATCTGCGCCGGATAGACGTCGGTTTGGCGCGGCCCTTTCAGCACGGCGCGCAGCGCGTCGGCTTTTTCCGCGCCGCCGGCGGTGATCGTGACGTTGTGCGCCGCGTTGATCGCGCGCGGCGTCAGCGTGATGCGCCACTTCTCGAGCTGGGGAACGTAGTGCGCGATGCAGTGCTTGTCTTTGTCGATTCCCGCGACCGTGCCGGGGAACAGCGACGCGGTGTGGCCTTCGGGGCCCATCCCGAGCAAGACGAGATCGAGGCGCGGGCGCTCGCTGAGCTCGCGCTGCAGCACGACGTCGTAGTCGGCCGCGGCGGCCGCCGGGTCGTCCTCGCCGCGCATGCGGTGGACGCGTGCGCGCGCGATTCCGAGCGGGTCGAGCAGCGTCTCGCGGTTCATCCGGTAGTTCGAGTTCTCGTCGTCCGGCGGCACGCAGCGCTCGTCGCCGAACCAGAACACGACCCGGCTCCAATCGAGCTTGCCGCGCCGAGGCTCCGCGACGGCGAGCGCGTTCACCGCGCGCGGCGTCGAGCCGCCCGCGAGCGCGACGTGCGCGAGGTCGCGCTGCGCGAGCGCTGCACCGAGGACGGCGATCAGGTGGTCGGCCGCCGCCTCGGCGAGCGCCGCGGGATCGGGGAGGACGGTGAGGATCCGTTCTGCCATGTGGGAGAAGAAGCGCCCCGCGGGCGGGACGCTCCTCCTACCGGGCAGCTCGGACCCTAGGCGTAGACGTGGCAGACCTTGCCGCACACCCCGAAGTTGAACAGCCGCACCGAACGCAGCATCATCGCCGTCGCGAGCGCAAGCGCCGCTGCCGCGACGACCGTGCAGATTGCCGCGGCGAACCACGCCGCCAGCACGCAGCCGATCGTGATGAGGACGATCGCTGCCAGGGCGAGGACGAACAGCGCGAAGATCGCGTCGCGCAGGTTCTCGCAGTTCGTGATCTGCTGCGGCGTGCACGTCGTGGGCGGACCCGGATTTGGCGGGAACGGCGGCGCTCCTCCGCCTCCGCCGTCCACCGGCTGTGCGACGGCCTGGCGCGTGGTGCGCGTGTTCGATGCGGTCGTCGAGGTCGACGTCGTCGCGAAGATCGTGCTGCCCATGCGGTCGATCTCGGTGCCGGCCAGCGTGAAGCTCTGGCCGTGCGAGTCGGTGATGGTGCGATCCCCGCCGTTGTTCGAGATGGTCGTCGTCGTGCCGCCCGGCCCGAACATCTGCACGTTCCCGGCCGCGGTCGGCGACAGCAGTAGCTGGTAGCTGTCGCCCTGGAACGTGAACGCCCACGGGACGCCGGGCGAGATGGTCGAGATGTCGGGGAAGTTCACGGTCGCGCTCGTCCCGTCGCTGGTGACGACCTTCATGATCGGCATACCGTAGTCGTCTTCGGTCGACGTATCGACTTGCGCGACGAAAGCGCCGCTCGCGTCGTACCCGCTGAACAAACCGTCCGCGACGTGGACGGAGCTGCCGCCGGGCCCCGCGGTCGTCGTCGACGCGGTGACCGAGCTGAGCGCGCGCGCGCGCGCTCCCGCGTTGCGGTTGACCGACATCGTCATGTGGCGTGCGGCCGACGTGCCGCGAGGTGCACCGAGCATCGAACCGGCGCCGGTGGTGCAGGCGGCGAGACCCATCGTGCCCGCGCCAAGCAATAAGGTCCGTCGAGAGACGGACGTTCGTGAAGACATGCGTGCGTACTCCTTTGACGTCTTGCGATCGAGGAGATCAGCACGGCGGCGCGCCACCCCGGTAAGCGCATTCCGGCACGTCGGCGTATCGACTCACCCGATGGAGCATGTAAGCATATAACAAGACCGCTCACAAGGGTTTGGCCCGGTCGTGATGGCCCGCACACGGCCCTGTGCGTTGGCCTTTTAGCCTAAGAGCGTCCCCGCGCTGCGCAACGCTGTCTCGAACAGCTCGTCCGTTCCCGGTTCGAGCACCGCGCGTTCGAGCAGGCTCGCGTTGTCGATCGCCTGCAGCGGGAACAGCCGCGGCTCGCGCGCGTGCTCGCCTTCGACCCACACTTTCACGACGCTGTCGTCTTCCATGACCTCGCCGTGGTACCACGACGTGTCGCTGTCGAGGCAGACGCTCAGCACGCGGCGGATGTCGCCAACGCGTTCGTGCATGAACTCGACCGGCTTGCCGTCGCGGTCGCTGAACGTGTCGTGATCGCTCGCGGTCCAGCCGAGCCGGCTCGCGAGCCAGCCGCCGAGATAGAGCGCTTCGGAGTCCGAGCCGCTCTTGATGTGCAGCGCGCGAATGCTGTAGAGCTCGCCGAGCAGGTTGGGATCGTCGAAGAAGTTCGCGATCATGTCTTGCCACGGCCGCAGGCGCATCCACGCGAGATCGCGCAGCGCGACCTCGGGGTGCTCGGCGTGAAACGCGGCGAGCATGCGCAACCCGGTGTCGTCGCGCGTGCCGCCCGACGAGTCGACCAGCAGCGTGGTCACGAGCGGCAGCAGGGCGTAGAAGGTCGGCCGGCTCGCCTCGTTGATCCCGCTCCACCACAGGACGGTCGGCACGTTGGTCGCGCACAGGCCGGTGACGTAGCCGACGATCGTCGCGGTGTCGGTGCCGGACACGTCGATGTCGACGCGCTCGCTGTCGACCGTGATCGTCGCGTGCGGATCGCGGGCGCTCGTCGTCACGGTCGCGCCGCCGGCGCTGCCGCTGTGGTCGAGGATCAGCGTGAACGACGGGTGCTTGTCGCTGAGCATACCGGCCCGCTCGAGGATCCAGTCGCGCCGGGCCGGGTCGTCGATCCACACCACGAAGTTGAGCGTGGTCGTCGAGAGCTTCGTGCGCGTGAGCTCCGCCCGGATCGCGTCGAGCGAGGTCGAGACGGTCGACGACTCCAGGCTCATATCTTGCGCCACTCGCGGTCGTCCATCGCGATCATGCGGTCGGCGGACGGCGGGCCTTGGCTGCCGGCGCTGTAGTTGGGGAAGCTTTCGTCGATCGTGTTCAGCCAGCGGTCGAGCACCGGCATCACGATCTGCCACGCGGTCTCCACGGCGTCCCAGCGCGTGAACAGCGTCGCGTCGCCGCGCATCGCGTCGCCGATGAGCCGTTCGTACGCGGGCGCGGAGACGACGCCGAAACCCGTGCCGTAGTTGAAGTCCATCGACACCGAGCGAATGTGCATCTTCGGCCCCGGCACTTTCGCGTTGAACCGCAGCGAGATGCCCTCTTCGGGCTGAATCTTCATCACGAGCACGTTGTTGTCGAACGCGTCGCCGGCGTCGCCGAACAGGCGGTGCGGCAGCGAGCGGAAGCGGATCGCGATCTCGGAGTTCTTGTGCGCCATCCGCTTGCCCGTGCGCAGGTAGAACGGCACGTCGGCCCAGCGCCAGTTGTCGATCCACAGCTTCACGGCGGCGTACGTCTCGGTGTTCGAGTCGGGCCGCACGTCGGGCTCCTCGCGGTAACCGGGCACGGGTTTTCCCGCGATCGAGCCGGCGTCGTACTGGCCGCGCGCGGTGTCGAGCGTCACGCGCAGCCGGTCGATCGGGCGGACCGCGCGCAGCACCTTGAACTTCTCGTCGCGGATCGAGTCGGCGTCGGCCGCCACCGGCGGTTCCATCGCGACGAGCGCGAGCAGGTTCATCACGTGGTTCTGGATCATGTCGCGCAGCGCGCCCGCGTTGTCGTAGTACCCGCCGCGCAGCTCGACGCCGACGGTCTCGGCCGCCGTGATCTGCACTGAGTCGACGTAACGCCGGTTCCAGATCGGCTCGAAGATCATGTTCGCGAACCGCAGCGCCATGATGTCCTGCACCGGCTCTTTGCCCAGGTAGTGGTCGATCCGGTAGATCAGCTTCTCGTCGAAGACTTTCTCGACTTCGGCTTGCAGCGCGCGCGCGGAGTCCAGGTCGGTCCCGAACGGCTTCTCGATGATGATGCGCGTCCAGCCCTTCGCGTTGTCGCGCGGGCCCAGCCCGGCGGCGTCGAGCTGGTCGACGATCTTCGCGAATACCGACGGCGGCGTGCTCAGGTAGAAGAGGCGGTTGCCCGCGGTGCCGAGCTCTTCGTCGTTCTTCTCGAGCCGCTCGCGCAGCTTGTGGAAGCCGCTCGTGTCGTCGAAGTTCCCCGAGACGTACGAAAGGTGCTTGGCGAAATCGCTCCAGAGCGGATCTTTCGCAGGGCCCGTGCGCGAGAACTCGTCGACCGATTTCTTCATCTCGTCGCGGAACTTGTTGTCGTCGTCGTCCGAGCGCGAGAAGCCGATGATCCCGTAGCTCGCGGGCAGGATGTCCTCGAGCCGCAGGTTCCACATCGCCGGCATCAGCATGCGCTTCATCAGATCGCCGGTCGCGCCGAAGAACACGACGTTGCACGGGTCGGCGATGCGGTCGACGGCCAGTCCCTTGCGCAGGGGGTTCGCGCTCGCGCCGCCGGGCGGCGTCGTGGTGGTGGTCGCCACGCTTCAGCTGCCGCCTTTGGGAACGGCCGAGTTGCCGACGATCTCGCCGCTCTCGGATTTTATCGCGTGCCCGCCGAACTGGTTGCGCAGCGCGGCGATCACCTTCGCGCTGAACGACTCGTCCTGGCGCGAGACGAAGCGCGACAGCAGCGACATCGTGATCACCGGTGCCGGAACGTTCTCGTCGATGGCGGCCTGCACGGTCCAGCGGCCCTCGCCCGAGTCCGCCACCCAGCCTTTCACGTCCGCCAGCTTGGGATCGTCGCGGAACGCGAGCTCGGCGAGCTCGAGCAGCCACGAGCGCACCACCGAGCCGTGCAGCCACAGCTCGGACAGCTGGTGCAGATCGTACGTGTACTCGGATTTCTCGAGGATCTCGAAGCCCTCGCCGTATGCGGCGAGCATGCCGTACTCGATGCCGTTGTGCACCATCTTCGAGAAGTGTCCGGCGCCGCTGGGGCCCACGTGCGCGTAGCCGTCCTTGGGCGCGAGCGTGAGGAAGATCGGCTCGACGCGTTTCACCGCGTCGTCGTCGCCGCCGACCATGAGGCAGTAGCCGTTGGCCAGCCCCCACACGCCGCCCGAGGTTCCGGCGTCGATGAACGACACGCCCTTGGCCTTGCAGCGCGCGTAGCGGTCCTTGCCGTCGGTCCAGCGCGAGTTGCCGCCGTCGATGATGGCGTCGCCCGGCTCGAGCAGCCCCAACAGCGCGTCGACCGTGGAATCGGTCGGCGGTCCCGCCGGCACCATGATCCACACGGCGCGCGGCGGCGTCAGCTTCGACACCAGGTCCGCCAGCGACGACGCTCCGGTCGCGCCGTCGGCCGCGCTGCGCTGGATCGCGGCCGCGTCGCGGTCGTAGGCAACCACCTGATGGCCGCCGCGCTGCAAGCGCGTGGTCATGTTGGCGCCCATCTTGCCCAGGCCGATCATTCCGAGCTGCATGCTACGCTCGCGCGCTCACCGCGGCTTCGAGCGCCGACGCGAACGCCGCGAGCCCGGCTTTCGCGTCGCCCGGGAAGTGCACGCGGATGCCGCGCCGGTCGCGCTTGTCGAGCGACTCGAAGTCGCCCAGCGCCTGGGCGCGCTGCAGCGTGCGGAATCCGACCATCCCCGGGATCTGCAGATCGAACGGCGCGTCGTACGTGATCTGGAAGAACACGCCTTCGTTCGGCCCGCCCTTGTGGAGCTGGCCGGTGGAGTGCAGGAAGCGCGGCCCGAAGCCGACCGTCGTCGCGACGTGCAGCGCGTCGCGCACCGTCGTGCGGATGCGCAGCAGCGCGGCCTCGTCGTCCGCGTCCATCGGAACGTACGCGTTGAACGCGACGTAATCGCCGGCTTTGATCTGCTCCGCCACCGCGGCGACCGCGGATTGCAGGCCGGTGCCGAGCGCGGCGCCGTGCGAGCCGCTCAGCGGGAACACGAGCACGTCGTCGGTTCGCACGCGCGGTTCGGGCTCGGAGAACTTGCCTTCGGACGCGACCTCCGCCAGCAGGCGCTTCGTGTTGTCCTTGGACTCTTGCACGTTGGGCTGGTCGAACGCGTCGATGCCGAGCACCGCGCCCGCGGCCGCCGTCGCGATCTCCCAGGTGTAGAACTGCTCGCCGATGTCGAGCACGTCGTTCATCACGAGCTTGATCACGGGATGCCCTGCGCTTTCGAGCTCGCCGAGCTTCGCGAGCGCGGGGTCCTCGCCGGGCAGGCATTCGCCCACGTACACGAACACGCGGTCGCCGCCGTACACGTTCGCGGGACCGAGCGGCTCGGCGTCGACCGGGACGATGCCCGTGCGCTCTTTGCCCGTCGACTCCGCGATGAGCTGTTCGGCCCACGCGCCGAACGCTTTGACCGCGGGGTGCGCGACGATCGTGAGCTTGTCGCGGCCTTTCTTCGCGAGGGCGCCGATCGCCGCGCCGAACCGCAGGCCGGGCGCATCGTACGCGGCGACCGTCGCGGCGTTGGCGTGCATCGCGTTGATCGCACGGTCGAGTATGGCGGCGATGTCGTAGCCGGCGAGCGCGGCCGGAACCATGCCGAAGTACGACAGCGCCGAGTAGCGCCCGCCGATGTTCGGGTCGTTCGTGAAGACGCGCAGGAACTTGTCGTCCTTCGCTTCCTGCTCGAGCTTGGTGCCGGGATCGGTGATCGCGATGAAATGGTCGCACGCGTTGCTGGCGCCGACGGTCTGCTGCACGCGCTGGAAGAAGTAGCGGAAGAACGCGTCGGGCTCGGTGGTCGTCCCCGACTTCGACGACACGACGAACAGCGATCTCGAGATGTCCAGGCTCTCGTCGAGCGCTTTGATCTGCTGCGCGTCGGTGGAGTCGAGCACGTGGAGCGCCGGGTAGCCCGGCGTCTTGCCGAACGTCTCGCGCAGGATGTCGGGCGCGAGCGAGCTGCCGCCCATCCCCAGCACCACGACGTGGTCGAAGCGCTTCGCGCAGGCGTGCGCGAAGTCGCGCAGCTCGCCGCTCTGCGCGTGCGTCTGCTGCGCGATCTCGACCCACCCGAGCGCGTGCTTGATGATCTCCACGTGCGCCGCATCGGTCGACCACGGCGCGGGATCGTGACCCCAGAGCTTGTGCAGGAAGTCGCTCTGCGCGAGCTTGTCGAGCTCCGCGTCGATCGCGGCCGCGAGCTCGCGCGGCGCGCTCACGCCCACGCGCGGCGGCGCGCCCTCGCGCAGCTTGTCGAGCTTGCCTTTGATGGCGTCGAGCATCGCGTTGAACGAGTCGGCGAACGACTTCACGCCGTCGGCGACGAGCGTCTCGGTGACGTCGTACAGCGAGATCTGCGCTTTCGCCAGCGCTTCGATGACGCCGCGCGCGCCGTCGAGGTCTTCCAGAATCGTGTCGGGCCGCACGTTGCCATGGTCGAGCAGCGCTTCGAGCGTGTTGGGCGGCACCGTGTTGACGGTGTCGTGCCCGATCAGGTTCTCGACGTACATCAAGTCCGGGTACGCCGGGTTCTTGGTGGAGGTCGACGCCCACAGGGGGCGCTGCACGTGCGCGCCTTTCGCCTTGAGCGCCGCGAAGCGCTCGCCGCCGAACAGCTTGAGAAAACGCTGGTACGCGATCTTGGTGTTCGCGATCCCCGCCTTGCCCAGCAGCGGCTGGAGCTGCTCGCCCTTGTCGATCCGCGCCTGCAGCAGCTTGTCGACGTTGCTGTCGATCCGCGACACGAAGAACGACGCGACGGACGCGATGCGGTCGATCGGCTCGCCCTTGGCGGCGCGCGCTTCGAGGCCCTCGATGTACGCGTTGGCCGCGTCCTCGTAGCGGTCGACCGAGAACAGCAGCGTCACGTTGACGTTGATCCCCGCCGCGATCGTGGCCTTGATCGCCGGCGCACCGGCCGCGGTGCCCGGGATCTTGATCATCAGGTTGGGGCGGTTGACCTCGTGCCACAAGCGCTGCGCGGCTTCGATCGTTCCCTGCGTGTCGTTCGCGAGCGTCGGCGACACTTCGAGCGACACGTAGCCGTCCAGACCGCTGGTCTCTTCCCACACCGGGTGGAAAAGGTCGCACGCGCTGCGGATGTCGCGAATCGCGATCGCCTCGAACACCTTGACGGGATCGGTCTCGTCGACGAGCGTGCGCAGCTGCTCGTCGTAGTCCGAGCCGCTGCCGGTCGCCTTCTCGAAGATCGTCGGGTTGGACGTCATCCCGCGCAGCCCGAGATCGATCAGCCGCTGCAGATCGCCGGATGCGAACATGCTGCGCCGGATGTTGTCGAGCCAGATGCTCTGCCCGACCTTCGCGAGGTCTCTGAGCTGGTCTGCCATGGTGCTTGTTCTCTTTCTCTCAGACGTTCGCGAGGAGGCCGGCGGCCACGCCGGCGATGTGCTCGGGGGTGAAACCGTATTCGCCGGCGATCGCCGCCGCGGGCGCCGACGTGCCGAAGTGGTCGAGCCCGTATGCGATCCCGCGGTCGCCGACGTACTTGGACCAGCCGATCGTCGCCCCGGCCTCGATCGACATGCGCGCTTTCACCTCGGCCGGAAGGACGCTGGTTCTATAGCTCTCGTCCTGCGCGTCGAACAGCTTCCACGACGGCATCGACACGACGCGCGCCTTGGTGCCGCGCGCCGCGAGCAGCTTCGCCGCGTCGACCGCCAGGCTCACTTCGGAGCCGGTCGCGATCAGGATGAGATCGATGCCGCCCTCGGGCTCGCGCAGCACGTACGCGCCGCGCGACACCGCGGCGTCGCGCGCGCCCAGGAACGGCAGCTTCTGGCGCGTCAGCACGATCACCGACGGGCCCGTGTCAGGCTGGATCGCGAGCTTCCACGCCTCGAGCGTCTCGAGCGCATCGGCCGGGCGCAGGTCGATCACGTTGGGCGTCGCGCGCAGCATCGCGAGCTGCTCGATCGGCTGGTGCGTCGGCCCGTCTTCGCCCAGAAACACCGAGTCGTGCGTGAACACGAAGATCTCGCGGATTTTGTTGAGCGCGGCGAGCCGCAATGCAGGCTTGAGATAGTCGAGGAAGTTGAAGAACGTCGCGCTGAACGGCAGGAGGCCGCCGTGCAGGGCGATGCCGTTCGACGCCGCCGCCATCGCGTGCTCGCGCACGCCGTAGTGGATGTTGCGGCCGGCCTGGTTGTTGGGCTGGAAGTCGCCCTGGCCCTTGAGATACGTCTTGGTCGACGGATCGAGGTCGGCCGAGCCGCCGACGAGCTCGGGGAGCGCGGCCGCGATCGCGTTCATCACCGTGCCGCCGGCGTCGCGCGTTGCGACGCTGCCGTTCTCGTCGGTGAACGTGGGCCACGGCAGGTCGGCGGGCAGCTTGCCGTCGCGCGCGCGCTCGAACTGCGCCGCCAATTCCGCGTTGGCCGCTTTCCACGCGCCGTAGCGCGCGTTCCATTCCGTTTGCAGGCCGGCGCCTTTCGCGCCCACTTCCTTGAAGAACGCCGCGGGCTCGTCGGGGATGACGAACGGCGGGTAGTCCCAGTGCAGCGCCTTGCGCGTCGCTTCCATGTTCTTGCCCAGCGGCTCGCCGTGCGTCTTGAACGTGCCCGCTTCGGGCGAGCCGTAGCCGATGGTCGAGCGGACGGCGATCAGCGTGGGGCGCAGCGTGTCCGCTTTCGCCTCGGTTATCGCGCGATCGAGCGCCTCGACGTCGTTCGCGGACTCGGGACCGACCTCGATCGTGCTCCAGCCGTACGCTTCGAACCGCTCGCGCACGTCCTCGGTGAACGTGACGTCGGTGGCGGCCGCGAGCGACACCTTGTTGTCGTCGTAGAGCACGATCAGCTTGCCGAGCGCAAGGTGGCCTGCGAGCGACGCCGCTTCCGACGCGACGCCTTCCATCAAGTCGCCGTCGCCGGCGAGCACGTAGGTGTGATGGTCGACGATCGTCTGCTCGCGGTTGTAGATCGCGGCGAGGTGCGCCTCGGCGATCGCGAGCCCGACACCGTTCGCAAAGCCCTGGCCGAGCGGCCCGGTGGTGACCTCGACGCCCTTGGTGTGATGGTACTCCGGGTGCCCGGGCGTGCGGCTCCCCAGTTGCCGGAACGACTCGAGGTCTTCGAGCGTGAGATCGTAGCCGGTCAGGTGGAGTAGCGCGTACAGCAGCGCGGAGCCGTGGCCGGCGCTGAGCACGAACCGGTCGCGGTCGAACCAGGCCGTGTCGGCCGGATTGAACCGCAGATGGCGCGTCCAGAGCGCGTATGCGGCCGCCGCGGCGCCGAGCGGAAGCCCGGGGTGCCCGGAATTCGCTTTCTGGACGGCATCGACCGCGAGAAAACGGATTGCGTTGATGCGAAGGTCGTCCGCTGGGGTGTTCACGTCGTCTCCTGATGACCGGGGAAGGCGCGTTATGGTTGATCGCTCCGGCCCCCTCCCGCCCGGCGAGGGGAGCCCTGCTTGCGCCGCGGGAAACGCCTCCCGCGATGGATGGAAGTCTGGAAGCGCGGATCGTCGAGCTCGAGGAGCGCCTCGTCGCCGAGCCGGGTGCGGTGAAGAAGAAGCCGGGACGTGTGGTGGAGGAAGTGCTCGATCTGCTCGACACCGGCGCGCTGCGCGTCTGCGAGCCGATCGACGGCGAGTGGGTCGTGCACCCGTGGGTCAAGCGAGCGATCTTGCTGTCTTTTGCGCGGTTCGACGTCGCCCGAATCGTCGAGGACGCGTTCGCCAAGACGGCGGGCTCGCTCGATGCGGTGAAGTTCCGGTATCGTCTCCCTTCGTACTACGACAAGTTACCCACGAAACGGAATTGGAAGAAGCTCGGGGCGCGCTGCGTTCCGCCGGGGGTCGCACGCTACGGCACGTATCTGGGCAAGGGAGCGATCCTCATGCCGGGCTACGTGAACGTCGGCGCGTACGTGGACGACGGTTCCATGGTCGACACGTGGGCCACGGTCGGCTCGTGCGCGCAGATCGGCAAGAACGTGCACCTGAGCGGCGGCGTGGGGATCGGCGGGGTGCTCGAACCGCCGCAGGCGATGCCCGTGATCGTCGAGGACGGCGCGTTCGTCGGCTCGCGCTGCATCGTGGTGGAAGGCGTGCGCGTCGGCGTCGAAGCGGTGCTCGGCGCCGGCGTGGTCCTGACGGCGTCGACCCCGATCGTGGACGTGCGCGGCAGCTCGCCCGTCGTCACCAAAGGCAGCGTGCCCGCGCGCGCGGTCGTGATCCCGGGCACGCTGCCCAAGCAGTTCCCGGCCGGTGAGTTCGCCACGCCCTGCGCGCTGATCATCGGCGAGCGCAGCGAGTCCACCGACCAGAAAACCTCGCTGAACGCCGCCCTGCGCGAGTTCGAGGTTGCAATTTAGCGTGAATCCGCGCGTCGCCGCGATCGAGCCGAGCCTCATTCGCGCCATTGCCGCGAAGAAGAAGCCCGGCATGATCGACCTCGGGCTCGGCGAGCCCACGCTGCTGCCGCAGCAGCGCTTCATCGATGCGGCCGCGCGGTGGGCCGCCGAGCACGGCGTGAAATATACCGTGAACGCCGGCGACCTCGGTTTGCGCGAGCGGATCGCCGCGCACTACGCCTATCCGGGGATGAGCGACGCGCGCAACGCCGTCGTGACGACCGGCTCGCAAGAGGCGGTGTACGTCGCGATCAAGACGCTGCTCGACCCCGCCAAAGACGAGCTGCTGATCGCCGACCCGTCGTTTCCCGCGTACGCGAAGATGGCGCAGCTCGAAGGCGTCGCATTCCGCCACGTGCACATGCGCGCCGATGAAGGCTTCCGGTACGACGCCGAGGCGATCCTCGACGCGGTGGACCGCGCGACGCGCGCCATCGTCGTCGCGTCGCCGGCGAACCCGACGGGCCGCGTGCTGCACGACGCGGAAGCACGGCGCCTCGCGGAGGGATTGCTCGCGCGCGCCGGTCCGCCGGTGTGGGTGCTGCAGGACGAGATCTACCGCGAGCTCACGTACGTGGACGATCCGGGCTACGTGGCGAAGTACTACCCGCACACGGTGGTGGCGAACTCGCTGTCCAAATCGAACGCGCTGACCGGGATGCGCATCGGCTGGCTGCTGGCGCCGGACGGCGCGGCCGAGGCGCTCAACAAGACCCACTCCTACCTGACGTCCACCGCGAGCGCGTTCGGGCAGCGCGTGGCGCACGAGATCTTCGGCGAGCCGGGCGCGCTCACCGAGCAGTCCGCGTGGTACCGCCGTCAGCTCGTGGACGTCACCGCCGCGCTGGACGAAAGCGGTTTGGACTACGTGCCGGTCGACGGCGCGTTCTACGCGTGCGTGAAGCTACCGCGCAGTACGGACTCGCTCGCCGCGGCGCTCGAGCTCGTCGAGAACCGCGGCGTCGTCGCGATCCCCGGCCGTATCTTCGGGGACTCGCTGGAAGGTTGGCTGCGGCTGAGCTGGGTTGCGCCGATCGACGAGCTCGCTGAAGGACTGCGCCGCATCTCGGCATTGTAGACCTGTCCGAACCGTCACCCGGAGCGTGACGATGGCGGCGTGCCACGCAGAGTACGGTACATCAGTATCGTGCGGCGGTTATCGGGCCTTCGTACACCGTCGCGAATGCGTCCGGGCGCAAATAGCGTTTCGCCACCGCGAGCAGGCGCGCTGCGTCCAGGCTGCCGTAGCGCTGCCCGAGCGTTGCGTAGTAGTTCGCCGGGAGGCGGTAGCGCGCGATGTTGTCGACGCGCTCGAGGATCGCTTGGGTGGACTCCTCGCCCACCAGCGTGCTCGCGATCAGCTTCTGCTTCACGCGCGCCAGCTCGGCGGCGGTGACCGGTTCGCGCGTCAGGCGGCGCACTTGCGCGCGCGCGAGCGCGACTGCGGCCGCGACGTTCTGCGGGCTCGCGCTCAGGTCGACCTCGAACAGGCCGCGCTCGCGCGTGACCGCCAGGCTGCTCGAGACGCCGTACACGAGCCCGCGGCGCTCGCGGATCTCGTGCATCAGCCGCGTGTCGAACGAGCCGCCCGCGCCGAGCACGCCGTTGAGCAGGTTGAAGGCGTAGAAGTCGGGCGACGTGCGCGCGATCGCGGGACGCCCCATCCGCACGCTGACCGCGTCGCGCTCGGCGACGACGTAGCGCACCGCGTCGTGTGGCTTGGGCAGCGGCGGCGCATGGACGCTCGGGCGCGGACCGGCGTTCCGCCAGCCGCCGAACGCGCGTTCCACCGACGCGCGCACCGCCTCGGGGTCGACGTCGCCGGCGACGACGAGCGTCGTGCGGTCCGGGCGAAAGAAGCGCGCCGCGTACGCGCGCAGCGACGGTCCGTCGATCGCGCGCACCGAAGCGGTCGTCTCCTGCTGCAGCGCGGGATCGTGCGGCGCGTACATCAGCGACGCGAACGCGCGGTCCGCGCGGTAGTCCGGGTTCGCGTCACGCTGCGAGATCGACGCGAGCTCCTGCGCTTTCACGAGCGCGACGTAGTTCGCCGGGAACGCGGGACGGCGCACGCCGTCGGCAACGAGGTCCAAGAGCCGGTCGAGGTCGGGTGCGAGCCCGTGCGCGCTGAAGTTCGCGCCGAGCTGGACGTCGGCACCGAGCGAGTCGGCGAGCTTGCGCTGCGCGTTGAAATCGTAGCCGGCGCTTCCGTACGCAACGAGCGACGACGCGATGCCGCCTAGTCCGTACTTCCCGGGCGGGTCGAACGCCGGCGAGAGCTCGATGCCCCCGCTCACGAACAC
>Ga0209624_10002266_pt1 | contig 14334 bp, 12 predicted proteins | sample JacPinW_OM2H0_O1_FD_188565 | JGI IMG/M metagenome (GOLD analysis project Ga0209624, IMG submission 188565) | Forest soil microbial communities from Algoma, Ontario, Canada - Jack Pine, Ontario site 1_JW_OM2H0_O1 (SPAdes) (version 2) | ecosystem: Environmental > Terrestrial > Soil > Boreal...
ACATAGGCATGGACACCGAATTCCTTGCCGAAGGCCTGTGCCCTATCCAGGTTGCCGCCGCACACCGCCAAAACCTGAGCGTGCGGGCACTTGCGATAGGCAAGCAGATGAAACCGCGCAGCCGCGCCGGTTCCAATGATCGCCGCCTTGATATCCTTCATGCCTATCGAACTCCTTACCCGCCGCCTGCTTTCGAGAGTGCACAGTCAACCCAGGCGCCGCGCGCCTTCGCCGAGGCGACCGCGGCTTGCACCGCAGCGATGCTGCGCGATCCGTCCTCGGCCGTTGGACACGACAGTGCCAGTGGGTTCGGTTTCCGCCGCTCCCGGCTCGCGCGCAGCTGTTCCGCCAGGTCCGCATAGATGTTGCCGAAGGCGCCAAAGAAACCCTCGGCATGACCCACAGTGACGCGCGATGCGCGATCGGCTTCGGGCGAGATCCCGGCAACACCCCGGTCGATGATCGAGGTGCGCCCGCCGACCGGCGTCCAGTAGAGCTGGTTGGGCTGCTCCTGCGCCCAGCGCAGGCCGCCGGTCTCGCCAAACACCTGAATGCTCAGGCCGTGCATCCGACCGACGGCGATCGCACTGGTCCATAGCCGTCCGACCACGCTGCCCGACATGCGAAAGGCCACCAGCGCATCGTCTTCGAGGCCGCGGCCGGGAATCGTCGATGCGAAGTCGGCCGACAGCGACTGGATTTGCTGTCCGGTGATGAAGGTCGCCAGGTGCAGGGCGTGAATGCCGCAATCGGCGACGATAGACGAGCTACCGGCAAGCTTCGGGTCGTAGCGCCAGCGTATGCGCGGATTGTCCGCATCCGCAGCGTTGGCGTGGTGACCGTGGGCGAATTCGGCCACGACGACGCGGATCCTGCCGAGATCGCCGCGCGCGACCATGGCACGCGCGTGGCGCACGAGCGCGTAGCCGGAGTAGCCGTAGTTGACCGCGCAGATCCGGCCGCTGGTGCGTGCTGTGCGCACGATCTCTTCGGCTTCCTCGAGTGTCGTCGTGAGCGGCTTCTCGCACAGCACGTCGAAGCCGGCTTGCAGAAACGCCCTGGTGATCTCGAAATGCGAGCTGTTGGGCGTTGCGACCGTGACGAGCGCCACCCGGTCGGGGCGCGATCGTTCCGCCTCGAGCATCTCGCGCCAATCGCCGTAGGCGCGGTCCTTGGCGATGCCGAGGCGGAGCGCATACTCGCGCGCCCGTGTCGCATCGATATCGAGCGCACCCGCGGCCAGCTGAAATTCCCCATCGAGACCCGCGGCAATGCGGTGCGTCGCTCCGATCTGGCTGCCCTCGCCACCGCCGATCAATCCCCAGTTCATTCTCATGCCATCAGGCCAGTCCGCTCATTTTTAAATACGCAAGGTTCGCCCTGGCATCGGCCAGCGTCGATCGTGCGCCGGTCGGGTCGCGGTCCTGCTCCACGGTTGCCCATCCCGAGAAACCCGCTGTAACGAGCGCGCCCTTGAGAGCGCGAAAATCCACCACACCGTCGCCCAGATTGCAGAACAGGCCCGCCGCACAGGCATCGTAGAACCCAGTCCGCTGCTCGATGGCCCGACGTCTGACGACCGGATCGATGTCTTTGAAATGCAGGTACGAGACGCGCTCGCTGTGCCGGCGGTAAAAGGCGACTGGATCGAAGCCGGCGTACTCGCAGTGGCCCGTATCCAGGCACACGCCCAGCAGCTTCGGCTCGATCGCACCGAGGACGTCCTCGAGCTCGTCCTCGAATTCGACGAATCCGGCCGCGTGCGCGTGCATCGTGACCTCGATTCCGAATTCTTCGACGCCGATCCTCGCCACCGACTCGATGCGCTCGAGAAATCCCGCGCGATCGGCTCCGCGCAGGCGTTCGGCCTCGCTGCTGCGGCCCGCCGTGGGTGCCCGACGCGGGGAAATCGAGTCGATCAACACCAGTCGCTTCGCATGGTGTGCAGTCAGCGCGCGGCAAGTCCGGATCGCCGCGTCCCGCACCTGCGTCCACTGCGCGGGGTCATGAAAAGGCCGGAACAGCACGCCGCCTATCAGCGTCAGTTCGCGTTCGGCGAGCGCCGGCCCGAGGATGGCGGGGTCTTCCGGCATGAACCCCAGTGGTCCCAGTTCGATGCCGGTGTACCCGGCCGCCTTGGCCTCGTCGAGCACGTGCGTCCAGGGGGGGTTGCGCGGATCGTCGGCAAACTCGACGCCCCACGAGCATGGGGCGTTCCCGATCGAAAGGTGCATCAATGACTCCGTTGGCTACCGAGAAAGTCAGAACTCTGCAAGACGAATCCAGCCGCGATCCGCGTACGAGCGAAACGCGGCGGCGACCACGCGACTGACCTGAAGTCCGTCGTGAAATGTCGGAAAGACGGACTCCCGGGTCTCGATCGCATTCAGGAAGTCGCGCGCTTCGATGATGATTTGCGCGGCATAGCCGGTGCCATGGCCTGCGCCTTCGCAGAACGCGCCGAAGTCCGGATGCTCGGGACCGGTCAGCAGTTTCGCGAAACCCTGCCGCCCGCGGCGCAAGCGGGCATCGTAGAACCAGAGCGCATTCTGATCCTCCGCGTCGAAGCGCAGCGCACCCTTGGTGCCCGTGATGTCGAAGCCATAGCCCATCTTCCTGCCGGTCGCCACGCGGCTCACGTGGATCGAGCCCATCGCGCCACTCTCAAAGCGACACAGTAGGTTGACCTGATCGTCGTTGGTGACGGCTTCGCGCCCATTCGTGCCCGGCCGGCTCGGATAGACGGTCTGAACGTCGGCCACCAGGCGTTCGATCGGCCCGGCCAGGCGCAATACCGCGTTGATGATATGCGGGGATAGATCGCCGAGATTGCCGGCGCAGGCGTCGCGCGTGCGCCAGCTCGCCGGTTCCTCCGGATCGGCCAGAAAGTCCTCGGTGTGCTCCGCGCGCACGTGGACGAGATCGCCGATCTCGCCCCCGGCGATCATCTCGCGCGCGAGCTGCATCGCGGGCGCGCGGATGTAATTGAATCCGACCATGTTCGGCACGCCGGCGGCGGCGGCCGCGGCGGCCATCGCCCGCGCGTCCTCGAGCGATGCACCGAGCGGCTTCTCGCAGAACACCGGTTTTCCCGCCGCGATCGCCTCGAGTGCGATCGGCCGGTGCGTAGTCTGTGGCGAAGCAATCACGATCGCCTCGACGCGCGGATTCGCCACCAGATCCTGCCAGTGGCTGGTCGATGCATTGAACCCGTATTCGGCGGCCTTGCGCGCGGCGCCGGCCACGGTGGTGCTGCAGATGACTTCGCAGACTGGTCGCAGCCGGGTGTTGAATACCGCCCCGACGGACTTCAGCGCGACCGCATGCGCCTTGCCCATGTATCCGGTACCCACCAGCCCGATCCCGATTGTCGTCACCCCATCCCCCGGTTGCAGCTGCAAGCGCTTGCAACCTGACTTTCGCTCAACCGCGTAGCTTCGTCAAGGCTGAAGTACGCCCACGGCGCCTGGCCGCCGGCGGGCAGGCGCGCTAGAGGGTCGAGCTCTCCGGTACGACGTCCGGCGGCAGCTCGAAACTGACGAGATTGTCGCGAAACCCCCGCGTTTTCCACGCGCCCGCGGCGACGCCGATCGTCATCCAGACGGCGCCGAGGATCCAGGCCTGCGAACTCAGATTCCACCACAGTAGCAGGCAAACGATGAAACCCAGGACCGGAGCGGCCAGATTGAAAACGTTCTTCTTTTCGGCGCGCCAGTAAAATCGCACGAATGCGGCCGCATTCACGCCCATGAAGGAGATCAGTGCGCCGAAATTGAGCATGCTGGCACCCAAATCGAAGCCGGTTGCCGCCCCGGCAATGGCCGGCAGAACCAATGCCCCCAGCAACGCTATGACGCCCACGAACAGCACGTTGTTGCGCGGGATGCGCCGCTTGGCTTCGAGTGCGCCGAAGAATGACTTCGGTATCGCGCCGCCGCGGCCCATGCCATACAGCAGCCGGGCGGCGCCCAGTTGCATTCCCGTGCCCGATCCGATGCAAGCCACGATCAGCGTGAACCCCAGGATGCCGTACAACGGCGCCCATGCGAGTCCGGCCACCGAGGTAAATGCGGTATCGATGTCGGGAAAGTGCTGCGTAGGGGGCCATACCAACTGTGCCGCGTACACCTCCAGCACTGACAGCAGGCCGATCGCAACGCAGGTGAGTACCGTCGCCGGTAATACGTCCCGTGGATTCTTCGCTTCCTCCGACAGCGTGGAGATGCCGTCAAAACCCAGGTACGCGAGCACCGCCAGCGATGTGCCGCTCAATATTCCCTGGGCGTTCCAGGTTTGAGGGTCATAGAACGGGTGCGTAAAGAATCCGCTGCCGGTGTGCGAGTGGTTGGCCACATAGAGTGTTGCCGCAACGAAGAACATGGCCACCACGACGCCCATGCCGGCGGCCAGCACGGCGTTGACCCGCGCCGACATCTTGATTCCCTGGACGTTCAGGCCCGTGAACAGCAGCGTGAAGAAGATGGCCCAGGTCCAATAGGGCGCCGCAGGGAACAGTACGTGACTTTGCTGGCTGCAGAAGATGACGTTGATGATGGGTTGCATCAGATAGTCGAGCACCATGCTCCAGCCCGTCACATAGCCCCAGGCAGGGCTGATTTCGCGCCCCACGTAGGTGAATCCGGAGCCGGCGCTCGGATAAGCGCGCGCCATGCGCCCGTAGCTGATGGCGGTCAGCAGCATGGCGAACATCGCCAGCAGGATGGTGGTGGCAGCGTGGCCGTTGCCGCGCTTGCTCAGGATTCCGAAGAAAGTCATCGGCGCCGTGGGCGATATCACGATGACGCCATAGATGATCAGGTCACGAAGCGAGAGGGCCCGCCGTAAGCGCGAGCCCTCCGTTGCGTTGCCTTGGGATGTCGTTGAAATGCTCAGAATCCCGCGGCCGAGTCGGCGCGCAGATCCCTCACCAGGAAACAACCTTCAGATCGTACTTGGTTGCGTCGACCTCGCCGGCACGGCGCACGTCCACCTCTTCGCTCTTGACCTGGCCGAGCGCCACGCGGGTCGCGGCCTTGATGTTGTGAATGATGTCCTCGATCTCCCCTTTGCTGTGCAGGGGATGCGTCGGCACGAGGATGGTCCTGTTCAGGATCTCCAGGGAACGCGCGCACATGTCCTTCGAATAGCTTCTCCGGCATTCGGCGTTCGCCGGCATGTTGTACGGGTTCATGAGCGGATGGGCTGCGCCCGCGCCCATCAGCACCTGGTCCCACTCGGTGTATGTGTGCCGCCCGGTCTTGCCCGCGATCACGCTCGGGAAGGTCTTGACGAACACGTCAGCGGTGGCGGCGCTCGGCAGCGTCAGGAACACGTTGGTCCCGCAGTCGAACTCCCGGCTGTTGAGCGGCGCGGCGCGCAGGCCCAGGCTCTCCAGCTCCCGGATCCCGCCGAGGATCGTATCGCGCTCGCGCCGCATCGCCCCGATGATGCCGTCGATGCGATCCAGCTGTACGTTGAGAACAGCGCCCATGAACTCCGAGGCGCGCGCGCCGTTGCCAGCGAACGGCTTGGAATCCTCGTCCCGCCCGGTCCAGAACGCATGGCATGGATCGATGGCGCAGTTCACCCGCTTCGCGACCGCGTCGTCGTTTGTGACGACGCCACCGCCTTCGCCGGCGGTCATGTTCTTGTAGAAATTGAAGCTATAGGCACCGATGTCGCCGATCGTGCCCAGCTTTCGCCCCTTGTAGCTGCCGCCCACCCCCTGGCAGGTATCTTCGATCACAAACAGTTTGCGCCGCCGCGCGATCTCCATGATCGCATCCATGTCACAGGTGGTGCCCCACATGTGAACCGCGATCACGGCGCGCGTTCGCGGTCCGACGGCAGCCTCGATCGCCGCCGGATCGATCGTGATGGATTCGTTGACGTCGACGATCACGGGGATGGCGCCCGCGGCCAGGACCGAGGTGGCCGAGGCCATGTAGGTGTGCGCCGGGACGAGTACCTCGTCGCCCGGCCCGATACCGAGGCCGATCATCGCCGCCGTCAGCGCGTAGGAGCCGCTGGCCGCCAGCGAGAAATGCCTGGCGCCGAGGTAGGCCGCATAGCGCTGCTCGAAGCGCTCGCATTCATGGCCGACGCCGTAGCGGAACAAGGCTTTGGACGTGACGACGCGTGCCATCGCGTCGATTTCCTCTTGACCGATGATGTACATGATTGACCTCCCCGATAAGAGACTAGCATTGCGCCAAAGCCGGGCGCGAGTTTCACGGTCTTATAACACCGCGATTCTTCATGTGCAAGCGCTTGCAAGCCCTGCAACGAGATCGGTTACAATGCCTCGCGCCGGCCGGCGCACGATACTGGCGACGCACGACACTGGGCCATGGTTGCATCAACTAAATCGAAGAGAAGCGCGCCAGTTGCCGATCGCAGGGTAACCGCCAAGGAGGTTGCAGAGCTCGCGGGGGTCTCGGTCTCCGCGGTATCGCGCACGTTTACGGCCGGCGCCTCGGTTTCTCCGGAAACCCGCAAAAAGGTGCTCGCCGCCACGCAGACGCTCGGCTATTACCCCAATGCCTTGGCGCGCAGCCTCATGACGGGGCGTACCGAACTGATCGCGTTGATATCGAACAACTTCGACAACCCCCTGTTCATGGAAATCTTCGATCTGTTCACCCGACGCCTGCAGCAGCGCGGCCGTCGGCCATTGCTCGCCAATCTGTCCGGGGGCGCCAGAACCGACGTCGCCCTGGAAATGCTGCTGAAATACAGCGTGGACGGTGTGATCGTCGCCTCCTCGACGCTGCCGCTGCGATTCAACGAGCAGTGCGCGGAAGCGGGCATGCCGGTAGTGCAGGCGTTCGGCCGACCGAGCAGTTCGGCATCCGGCAATATCGTCGGATGCGACAATCTGCAGGGCGGATGGCTCGCCGGAGAGATGCTGCGCGAACGAGGCTATCGGAACATCGCCTTTCTGGGTGGTCCGCAGGCCGCCACCTCCACCGAGGATCGCCTGCGTGGACTCAGGGACAGTCTGGCGACCGCGGGGCTGGCGCCATGCGCCGTCGTTTACGGTCACTCCTATTGCCACGAAGCCGGATTTACGCTCATGAAACAGTTGCTGCGAAACGGCGGCATCGACGCCGTGTTCTGCGGCGATGACGTGCTGGCGATGGGGGCAATCGACGCGTGCCGGGAGGCGGGAGTCGGCGTGCCGCGCGACCTCGGCGTGATCGGTTTCAACAATATGGCGATGGCCGCGTGGCCCGCCTACGACCTGACCACCATCCATCAGCCGGTCGCCGACATCATCGTCACTGCGGTGGAACTCGTTTTGGGCATCATCGACCAGTCGGCACAGGGTACGGGCGCACGCCTGTTCGAATGCACCGCGATCGAACGCAGCACGCTGAAGTTGCGCTAATGCGGCGCGTTGCCATCGAGCGGGTCTCGACGCATCGACGGTCTTTCGGAGAACGGCGTGGTTAGAATCGCGCTGTTCGGGGCCGGCCGCATCGGAGCCCTGCATGCCGCAAACATTGCCGCCAGTCAGCCGCGTGCGTCTCTCGTGTATGTCTACGACACCAACCACGAAGCGGCGGCGGCGACCGCGGCGAAGTTCAACGCGAAAGTCGCGGGCAGCGTCGAGTCCGTACTGGGCGATCCGGCCGTCGACGCGGTGCTGATCGCCTCGTCGACCAACACCCATGTGGACCTGATCACCGCCTCGGCACGCGCCGGCAAGGCCATTCTGTGCGAGAAGCCGATCGATCTGGATATCGAGCGCGTCGAGCGCTGCAAGCGCGCCATCGCCGGCAGCGGCGTGGCGCTGCAGCTCGGCTTCAACCGCCGCTATGACCGCAACCACCGGGCCGTGTGCGCGGCGGTACGCGCCGGGGAGATCGGCGCACTGGAATTGCTGGTGATCACGAGCCGCGATCCGGCTTTACCGCCACTACCGTACCTGAAGGTATCGGGCGGACTGTTTCGCGACATGACCATCCATGACTTTGATCTGGCGCGCTTCATCCTTGGCGAGGATCCGGTCGAGGAAGTGTATGCGGCCGGCAGCGTCATGGTGGATCCGCAGTTGCATGAGCTGGGCGATGTCGACACGGCCATGGTGGTGATGAAGGCGGCCTCCGGCGCCCTGGTGCACATCAACAATTCGCGCCGCGCGGTCTATGGCTACGATCAACGGGTCGAGGCCTTCGGTGCCAGCGGCATGGTGCAATCAGACAATATGCGCGCGAGCACCCTCATGCGTTCCGGGGCCACAGCGACCGACGCCAGGGAACCGCTGCTGAATTTCTTCATGGAGCGCTACCATCAGGCCTATCTCGATGAGTTGCGCGAGTTCATCGACGTGGTGGAGACCAAGAAGCAGCCGACGGTCGGCTTCGAGGACGGACGCTGCGCGCTGATCCTCGCCAACGCGGCCTGGGAGGCACTGCGCAGCGGGAAGAGCGTCAGGATCCACTACGACTGAGGACCGCAAGCCGCGGCAGGCAAATCAAGCCGGCGCAGATGCGCCAGCCTGGCGCCAGCCGAGCAGACGGATCATGCGCTGCGCCTCGCGGCCCACGACTGGCATGACATCGCCCATGATCTCGAGCCGATCGAAGCGCTCGGCATGGCGGGCCAGTGTTTCCCGCAGACCGCGGCCAAATGCCTGGCGGAGCACCGTTCCTATGTTGAACTTCGCCACACGCGTGCGCGTGAGCCGCTCGATGTCCTGATCGCGAATGCCGGAAGTGCCGTGGATCACGAGCGGCACCGTGACCGAGGCGCAGATGCGCGCCAGGCGCGCAAAGTCGATGACGGCGCTGGGAGCCGTCAGCCGATGAATGTTTCCCACGGAGACCGCCAGCGCGTCCAGGTCGGTCTCGCCTGCAAGCCGGACGGCGTCGCCGATTTCAGTGAGTTCCGCCTTGATATGCGCGCGGCCCTGGGCGTACGGGACGGAGCCGATCTCCGCTTCGACCGAGCAGCCGGCGGCATGCGCGTATTGCGCAACGCGGCGCGTGCCGGCGATATTCTCCTCAAGCGGTAGCTGCGAGCCGTCGAACATGACCGAGGTGAAGCCCAGGTCGACCGCCCGCAAAACCTCGTCGACGTCGTAGGTGTGGTCGAGATGAACGCAGACTGGCACCGGGGCGCGCTCCGCGAGCGAACGCAGCATGACGGCGATGACCTCGATGGGCATGAATTTCCTGAAGTCGAGCGTCGCGGCGAGAATCACCGGGGCCCCGAGCTGGGCGGCCGCGTCGACCACCGCGCATGCGTCTTCCCAGCCAAAGACATTGAAGCACGCCACGCTATAGTGGCTCTCGGCCGCCGGGGACAGAATCGTCGCCAGGTTGACCAGCATGCGGCGGTCCTTACTTGAACTTGGCGATCATGTCCTTGATGCCCGGGATCGTTTCGACCTGATAGGCGTAGGTGGGCTGGAAGAACTGGCGCAGCGGCCGCTGCGTCAGTCCGGCGAGGATCGTGAAGTAATACATCTCGTGGCCCGGGGCCGCGACGCACGGGTGATAGCCGGCGCCAATTTTCAGCGTCGATGAGTTGCGTATGTGATACGCGTGCCCCAGATCCTCGCCTTCGGTCTGCAGCAGCTGCAGGCCGAAGCCGTTCTCGGGCCGGAAGCGGAAATTGTAGATTTCATTGTGGTGAGTCTCGACCGGAAGACGATCGCTATCGTGCTTGTGCGGCGGATAACCGGACCAGCCGCCGGCACCGACCGTGAACAGTTCCGATACCAGCAGCCGGCCCACCCGCCCCGGGGGTTTCTGCCCGAGAATATGCTTGATCTTGCGGTGGGTCTTGGTGTCATCCGAGCCGTACTGCACCGGGTCGATGTGCTCCGGGCGCACCACGAAAGCTTCAAACGTCTGGTCGAAGCGTGCGCCGGCGACGAAGGTCTCGGTGGTCTCGGAGCGGCAGACGATCCGCGCGCTGCAGTTCACCGGCACGTAGACCGCCGACGGCTGGCCCTCCCAAATCGACGCGCGTTCGCCGACCGCCTCGAAGGATTTACTCTCGATGCCGCCTCCCTGGACCTGCACGTCGATCGTTCCATGGGCCGGAACGAGGCACGTTTCGTAACCCGGTACCTCGGAAGTGAAGCTTTCGCCTTTCTTCAACCGGACAATATTGAAGTAGGCCAGCGGCACGTTCAGGTCGCCGGCGCCGACGATGGCAGCATTGTTGTTGTCGTAATGAGGAATGTGCATGGCTAACCTCAGGTCATCGAATGCGATTGAGAAAACGAATCGAGCTCGGCGATGGTCGGCATGGCGAAGGCGCAGCCCCGCCGGGCGACGACGTAAGCGGCGGCCGCGGATGCCCGCCGCACCGCCGGCTCGAGCATCTGGCCCCGCAGCAGGGCGCCGACCAGGTTGCCGAGGAATGCATCGCCCGCTCCGAACGGCTTCTTGACGTCGACGACAAAGATACCGGTTTCGAAGGTCCGCTCCGCGGTAATCGTGACCGATCCGGCGCTGCCCCGCTTGAAGATGGCGAATCGACCGCCTTGCCTGACGAAGCCGGTCGCGGCCGCAAGCGCCAGCGCGGTATCTCCGGCGATCACCGCGAACTCGTCGTCGTTGCCGACCACGGCGTCGCAGCGGCTCGCCGCTTGCGCGTAGGTCCGCATCGCCTCGTCATTGGACGGCCAGGAAACCGGCCGATGATCCACGTCGAGAATGGCAAAGGTGCCCGCCGTGCGCGCAAATGTCAGTGCCGCCAGGGCCGCCGCCCGCGACGGTTCGGCGGCGAGCGCAGTGCCCGTCACGATCAGAACGGCGGCGCTGCCGATGAACGCTGCATCGAAGTCATCGGCACGCAGCTGCAGATCGACCGCACTGTTGCGGTAAAAAACCGTCTCGCTATCCTCGCGACGGGTGTCGCAGATCGCGAGGCTGGTGCGGTGCTGGCCGCTGATCGCGCGGCAGCGCGACGTATCGACGCCAAAACGTGCAAGATGCCGGCGAACGAAGCGGCCGACCGCGTCGTCGGCCAGGGGTCCCAGAAGCGCCGCGGCGTGGCCCTGGCGGCAAAGCGCCACGGCGATATTGCCGGCGGAACCGCCGATCTCGGCGGCAAACTGTTCGGCCCGTTCAGTCTTCGTGCCATCAGGCAGGGGATACAGGTCCATACCCGCGCGACCCACGACGATCGCGGCGAACGGCCGCGTGAGGTCGAAAGCGAAGGTCATGTCAAACGCCCCGGCGCTGCCGCCTGCGCCCACGATCCCAATCCGCGGCGGCGGCGAGCACCTCGGCGCGGTTGCTCACCTCGGGGGTGCCGACCTCCCACCACGCGTGCCCGCCCTCGGTCCACGCGTACGGGTCGACCCTGACTTCGATCACGTACGTGCGATCTGAATTCTTCGCGCGGGCGAAAGCCGCCTCGAAGGTCTCGACGCTCTCCACCGATTCGGCGTGCGCACCCATCGAGCGGGCGTGCATGGCGAAGTCGACCGCGACGGGAACGCGATTCCAATTGCAATCAGCGATGAAGTTGTTGAACGCGACGTTGCCGGTGTTGCGCTGGAGCTTATCGATAACGGCGAATCCGCCGTTGTCGCACAGTATGATGATGAGCTTGCGGCCCGACAATACACTCGAGTAGATGTCCGAATTGAGCAGCAGATACGACCCATCGCCGACGAATACGATCGTGTCGCCGCCACTGCCGCCCTCCATTTGCGCAATGCGTGCGCCCCAGCCGCCCGCGATTTCATAACCCATGCACGAATAGCCATACTCGATATCGACCGACGCGACGGAGCGCGCCCGCCAGTTGGCCGACAGTTCGCCCGGCAGGCCGCCGGCCGCCGTGATCACGCGGTCCGCTGGTGCGCACAACCGGTTCACGGCGCCGATGACCTGTGCATAGGCCGGAAAGCCATCCGCGCTCTTGCCGCGAGTTTCCGGCCGCTGGTTCCATTGCTCTCGCAGCGCGAGTGCGCGCGAGGTCCACTGTGCATCCGCGCGCCAGCCGGCAAGCGCCGTATCCAGTGCCCGCAGGCCCTCGCGCGCATCGCCGACGACCGGCAGGGCGAGGTGCTTGATGGCGTCGAAGCGCGCCGCGTTGAGCCCGATGATCCGGGCGCCTTCATTGAATACGGTCCAGGAGCCGGTGGTGAAATCCTGCAGGCGGGTGCCCACGGCGATGATCACGTCGGCCTCAGCGCAGATCGCATTGGCGCAATCGGTGCCGGTAACCCCGACCGTTCCAAAGTTCCAGGGATGCGCGTGCACGAGCGTCGACATGCCGGCAATGGTCTCGACCACGGGAATATCGTGGCGCGCGGCGAACTCGGCCAGCACGTTCGTTGCCAGGGAATAGTGCACCCCGCCGCCGGCAATGATGACGGGACGCGCCGCACGTTGAATGCGCGTGGCCGCTTCGGCAATCTCCTGGACATCGGGGCGCATCCTGCGGATACGATGAACGCGAGAGGCGAAGAACGAGACTGGAAAATCGTAGGCGATGCCTTGCACGTCCTGGGGCAAAGCGAGAAACGCCGGCCCGCAATCCGCCGGATCGAGCATGGTGGCGATCGCGGCCGGCAGGGACTGAAGCAGTTGTGCGGGATGAGTGATGCGGTCCCAATAGCGCGTGACCGGTTTGAACGCATCGTTGACCGATACGGTGGGGTCGCCAAAGTGCTCGACCTGCTGCAGCACCGGGTGCGGCAGCCGGTGATGAAACACATCGCCCGACAGAAACAGCACCGGCAGCCGATTGGCGTGCGCCACCGCCGCCGCGGTCACCATGTTCGTGGCGCCGGGGCCCACCGACGAGGTCGCCACGCAGATCCGCCGGCGCGCATGAGCCTTGGCATAGGCGGCCGCGGCAAAACCCATCGATTGTTCGTTCTGCCCGCGCCATGTCGGCAGTACGTCGCGCGCTTCATAGAGCGCTTCGCCCAGACAAATCACGTTACCGTGGCCGAAGATCGCGAACACTCCGCCGAACAGTTGCTGTTCGCGGCCGTCGGTAACGATCCTTTGTGCGGTGAGATGCTTGACGAGCGCCTGCGCCATCGTCAGCCGAGCGTATTGATGCGATTCGGTCGACAAGGCGATGTCCCCCAGACGCCGCCGCCGGCACTCAAAGTCCCGATGTGGAGGCTCGACAAGCGTCAGCGGCAAACTCTAAACCAGCGACTTTGGGATTGCAAGCGCTTGCACGCGCACCCATAAGCACGTTGCCAGCGATTGAAAATTGGCCAGATGACTCACCGGGCGCGAATCGTTTTACGTGGCGCCTGATTTTTTCATCAGTGCAAATCGGGTCGGCAGGAAACGATCGCTGAAGGGCAGGATGGCTGCGCCGACCGCCGGCGCATCATCGTGGACATCGCGGCGCGCCGGATGTGAGCGACCGCGGGCATCGTGGCCGCGTGCGTACGCAGCCGATCGTTCAGCCGGCTCGCAAGCCGGTCAACCAGGCCTGCCGGCAGGCGCCCGCCGATCAGAATCTGCTCCGGATTGATCAGGTAGTTGATTGCCAGCAGCACGTCTTCGAGCGCATCGACCGAAGTCTCGATCCACCGCTCCACGATACCCTGCGCACGCCGATCGAGACGCATCAAGCCGCGCGGCGATGCGACCCGATAGCCTTGTGCTGCGAGACAATCGTAGAGCGCCGACAGCGAGACCAGGTTCTGTAACTGCCGCGTCTCGCCCTTCACTTCGCGCCGGTAGATCAGACCGAGCTCGCCGCTGCGCCCGGTGGCGCCGCGGCAGAAGTGCCCGTCGATGACCAGTCCGCTGCCGAGCGCCGCGGTGATCAGGATGTCAAGGTTGGTCCCCGAAAGATTTCGGCCGGTCATGCCTTCGGGCGATGAGTTCGTGGTAGTTACGGACATTGAGCGGTCGTCGTATTGGCGGCATCGGCGGGATACAGCGCCATGAGCTTTCGCATCACGCCGTTGGTCCAGCCGAACCCATCCTGAGTCGGATATTCGCCACCGCCGCCACTGCGGCCCAGCGATGTTACATCGTATTTCTCCACCAGTTTGCCGCTCTGGCGGTACAGCTGGTTGACGTTGATCATCCAGCGACAGGCAATCGTCTGCGCCAGTGCGTCCTGGCCGTAGCGGCGCAGTCCGGAGACGGCTATCCATTGTAGGGGCGCCCAACCGTTGGGCGCATCCCACTGCTGACCGGTGTCGAGCGGGCTTGTCACGATGCCACCCGGCTTGAGCAATTCCCGGACAGCGGTCGCAGCCACCGCGGCGGCCTGGGTTTTGGATGCCAGTCCGACGAACAGTGGATAGAGCAGGGCGGCCGAGACTCGCGTGACCGGTGCCCGCTGCGGCCATCGATAGTCGAGATAGGCGCCGGCCGGGGC
>Ga0209624_10002267_pt1 | contig 14333 bp, 11 predicted proteins | sample JacPinW_OM2H0_O1_FD_188565 | JGI IMG/M metagenome (GOLD analysis project Ga0209624, IMG submission 188565) | Forest soil microbial communities from Algoma, Ontario, Canada - Jack Pine, Ontario site 1_JW_OM2H0_O1 (SPAdes) (version 2) | ecosystem: Environmental > Terrestrial > Soil > Boreal...
ACCGGCATGCCGTATTTGCGGCCCTTTGAATCGACGACGTTGGTGAAGAGGAAGGCGCGGCGCTTGTCATCCGGCACGCGGCCCTGGAACTGCCAGCGCACCAGCGGGTGCAGCTCGGTATCCTTGTTGATCGGCCGGTCGACGCGGACCAGCAAGCCCTTGGCATCGAGCGCCTTCAAATGTTCCTGGAAGTCGCGCGCCGGGCCCGCGCCCTGGCCGCGCGCGCGGCGCCGATCGGTAACGTCGTCCATGCCAAAATTCCTCCCTGCCCGGTTATTATATCAGGCCGCAAGCGTCTTAGAGATGGAAAAGCCGCTTCGCCGTTTCGCCCAGGATCGCACGGCGTTCGGAATCGCCGAGCGGGGCCCGCTCGATCACAAGCGTCGGATTGTCGTCACCGATCGGAAACGGATGATCCGAGCCCAGAACCACCTTGTCGGCGCCGGCCAGATCGCACAGAAAGCGCAGCGCGCGCGGATCGAACAGCACGGTATCGAAATAAAGCCGGCGGAAGCCGTCGAGCGCGTCGGCATATTGGTTCGGATGGATGGCATTGTTGCGTTGCAACCGGCCGAGAGCATAGGGCAGCGCGCCGCCGCCATGCGAGATGATCAGATCGGCTCCGGCATATTTTTGCAAATGCCCGGAATAGATGAGTCGCGTCAGCGCGATGCTGGTATCGGCCAGCCGGCCGATGGCGTTCACCATGTCAAAGGCGCCGAGCCGGTCGTCGCCGCAGACGAACATCGGGTGGACGAAGATCGGCACCTTCTTCGCCGAAGCCGCTTCCCAGAATGGATTGAGATCGGGATCGTCGAGCGTGCCGCCCATACCCTTGGGCTGGGTTCCGATCATGATGCCTTTGAAGCCCTGGCCGAGCGACTCTTCGAGAACGGATGCTGCGAGCTTGCCGCTTTGCAGCGGCACGCAGGCGAGCGGCTTGACCGCAGGCAGACCGGAAACCGCGGCCAGCATGTGCTCGTTGACGAAGCGGCACCAGTCGGCACCTTCCGCCGCCGGCAGCTCGTAGCCGAACATGTCGAGCCAGCCGCCGGCCAGCTGGCAATCGATCTTCTGTTTCGCGAGCCAGTCCTTGCGTTGGCCGAGATCGATCAACTTGGGCGAAACCGGCCGCGTCGCCTCGCCGCCGGCGAAGGCCAGCTTGGTTCCAGCGCCTTCCGTCAGAACCTTGACCGATGGGAACAGGCGGCGCTCGCTCTTGAGCGCTTCCAGCAAGGAAGCGGGCACGAAATGCGCGTGGGTATCGACAATCACGGAACGGCTCCTGATTCGGGTTCGGCGGCCAGCACGCGCAGGATATCGGCCCGGATCGCGGCGCGTTGAGCGGCGGACAGGCCTGGCTCTATCGTAGCGGTATAGGCGATGCGCGCCGGGCGGCGAAAGACAAGGATGCGCCGGCCGAGCTGCAACGCCTCGTCGATCGAGTGGGTGATGAAGATGCCGGTTGCGCCGGTGTCGCGCGCCAGTTCGAGGAATTCGGCCCTGAGCGCGTTGCCGGTCACCTCGTCGAGCGCGGAGAACGGCTCGTCGGCGAGCAGGATGTCGGGCTTCACCGCGAAGGCGCGCGCGATCGAGACGCGCTGGCGCATGCCGCCTGAAAGCGCATGCGGATAATCGCCGGCGTGGCCGGAAAGGCCCATGCGCTTGAGCCAGCTTTCGGCGACGGCGCGGCGTTCATTCGGCGCGACTTTGTTGATCTCGAGCCCGAAGGCGACGTTGTCGATCGCGTTGCGCCACGGCATCAGCCGGTCGCTCTGGAAGACGATGCCGAGCTTGCCGCGGAACCAGGCGAAGTCGCGGTAAGGGTCGTGACCCTGGACGCGCACCTGGCCGGAGGAAGGCTGGATGAGCCCGGCGAGCAGGTTGAACATGGTCGATTTGCCGCAGCCGGTCTTGCCAAGCACCGCCACCATCTCGCCGCGCTCGACGGTGAAGCTCAAATCCTGCACCGCCTCGAACGCGCCGCCGTCCGGCCGCGTGAAGGACTTGCCGACACGCTCGAAGATGATCTCGGAATTCGACCCGCTCATACCGTGCGCTCGGCCGCAGGGCGGTAGCGCAGCACCCGATCCTCGATCAGGGTGATCACGCGCTGGACGACCAGCACGAAGATAACCAGCACCAGCGTCCAGGCGATCGCGCCCGCCATGTCGAAGATCTGCTGCTGCTGCAAAAGGGCATAGCCGATGCCGCCGGTGGCGCCGACCAGCTCGGCCACCACCACGACGCGCGCGGCATTGCCCAGGTTCACCTTCCATGCGGTGAGAATGCCCGGCAGGACGGTCGGCAGCACCAAGACGCGGATCAAATCGTAGCGCGACGGGCGAAAGGACAATGCCATTTCGAGCAGATCCTTCGACATCGAGCGATAGGCGTCGAGCACCTGGAAACTGAAGGAAGGCAGCGTCGTCATCACCATGATGAAGAAAATACGGAACTCGATACCCCTGAACCAGATGATCGAGATCACGACCCAGGACAGCGCCGGGATTCCCTGGTTGAAATTCAGCAGGGGATAGGCGTAGCGCGCGAAGCTTTCCGAACGGCCCATCAGCACCCCGAGGGCGCTGCCGAGCACGAAAGCACCGCCGAGTCCGGCGAGGATGCGCCCCGCGGTCTCGGCGGCGTCGGCGATGGAGTCCGATACGGCGAAGATGGCGATGAAATGCCGCGCGATGTCGATCAGCGTCGGGAACAGGAAATGCGGAAAGAACAGCGACGCGATCTGCCACGCCACCGCCAAGCCGATGATCGAAACCCAGCCCTCGTAGCGGATGCGCGGCCGGAAGACGGCGGCAGGCGCCGGAGCCTCGGACATCAGGGGATGTCCTTGCCGTAGATCGAGGCCGCCGACGGCATGGCGGGCAAGGTGCCGACAGCGACCCCGGCGCGATAAACCGCCAGCATGCCGTCCTTGAGCCTGGCGGCGGGCGCGACATTCATGCCGAGCCGCGTGTTGTGCTGGATCAGGTCGACCAGGGCCTTGCGCTGATCGTCGTCGGCGTTGGCGCCGCCGATGATCGTCGCCGCTTCGGCCGGGTTGGCCAAGACCCAGGCCGCCGCCGCCTTGTAGGTGTGATAGAGCGGCGCGATCAGTTCGGGATGCTGGTCGATCCAGGATTGCTGCGCGGCGACGCCAAGATAGGGGATCGACTTGGTATGCGCGAAGCTCATCCACGTCGCGGCGATGTCGAGATCGATGGTGCGAATGTCGGGTTTCTTGGCAAGCAGCACGGAATAAGCCGGCTCCCAGAGTTGCACGGCATCGGCCCGGTCGGCCAGCGCATAGCCGACGAGGCCGGGCGTTGCCGTGTTCACCACGGTGAAGGAATCCTGCGAAAGCCCCTTCTGCTCCGCGAACCAGGCGAACATCGAATAGTTGGTTGTGCCGCGGGCGGCGGCGATCTGTTTGCCCTTGATGTCGGCGAGCGTCTTGATGTCGGGCCGCTGCGTCACCACCGCGCCCCAATAATCGAACAGGTTGAAGAGGTAGGCGGCCTTGACGCCGCGCGTATCGGCCAGCCCGACCGTCAGCACCGCGCCGCTGCCGCCGAGATCGAATTCCCCGGTGTTGAATTCCGTAGCGTAAGCGTCGGGCGTGCGCTCCGGGAAACTGATATCGAGGCCGTTCTGCTGATCGAAATTCTTGGCCTTGATGACCGGCGGTAGGAAGGCGCCGAGCGAAGGCGCGCTGAAGATGACGATGGTGAGCGGCGTCGCCGCCCGTGCCGGCGCCGCGCTGAAAATCGTCAAGAGAGCCGCAAGCGCTATCAGAACCCGAAGCCGTCTCATATAAGTCTCCCCTAATCGGTTATTTCGTACGATCCTTGGTGGCAAGCAAATCGCCGAGCACGCCCACCGTCATGGGCACTGCCGCGATATGGAGCCCGAGCGGCGCCAGCGCGTCATTGACCGCCGAGGCGATCGCCGCCGGCGCGCCGAGATAACCCGCCTCGCCCGATCCCTTCTGGCCGAACGTCGTCAAGGGCGACGGCGTGCAGTGATCGACGATGGTGATGTCCGGCACCTCGTGCGAGCTCGGGATCAGATAGTCCATGAACGAGCCGCTCAAGAGCTGGCCGTTGCCGTCGTATTCGAAGCGTTCGTAAAGCGCGGCGCCGATCCCGTGCGCGATGCCGCCATAGGTCATGCCGTGGACGATATCGGGGTTGATCATCACGCCGCAATCGTGGCCGACGAAATAGGCGCGCAGCGCGACCTGGCCGGTGACGCGGTCCAGTTCGGCATAAACGACATGCGACTCGAAGGCATAACACGGGTACATCTGCACGCGGCCGTCCGGGCCAGGCAACGCACCGCCGCCCGGCACCTCCCAGACATGGGCCGCCTGCAGGCCCGGCTCCTGGCCCGGCGGCAGCAAATGGAACTTGCGGTGCGCGATATCGACCAGCTGCGCCCAGCTCAGCGTCTTGGCCGGGCTGCCGGCACTGACGCCGCCCTCCGCGTAGCGGCAGACTTCCGGCGCGACGCCCAGATTGTGCGCGGCGATCGAAACCAGCTGCGTCTTGAGTTTTTTCGCCGCCCCCGCCGCGGCACCCCCGAGCATGATCGCCATGCGGCTTCCGACCGGGCTGTTGCTCGGCAGCGCGCCCAGCGAATCCGCGTGGACGACGCGGATGGTGTCGGGATCACGTTCCAGGATTTCGCCGACCACGGTTGCAACCAGCGTCTCGTGGCCTTGGCCCGAGGAGGACGTCGCCATGGATGCGACGATGGCGCCGGTCAGATCCACCTTGACCTGGCAGGATTCCATCCAGGTGGTGGTCTCGTTCTTGGAGTTGAACAGCGGCTCGAAGGTGGAATTGCCTCCGCTCGGCTCGAGGCAGCAGGAAATACCGATCCCCGCGAGCCGCCCTTGCGCGCGTGCCGTGTCACGCCGTTTGACCAGCGCGTCCCACCCGGAGGCATCCAGCACCTTGGCGAGCACCGCATGGTAGTCGCCGCTGTCATAGGTGCTGCCGCTCGGGATGGTGTAGGGGAACTCGTCCTTGCGGATCAGGTTGCGGCGCCGGAGTTCGATGCGATCGAGGCCGAGCTTGCCTGCGATCATATCCATGCCGATCTCTATCGCGTAATTGGTCGGCGACTGACCGAAGCCGCGCACCGCCTCTTCCGGCGTCTTGTTGGTGGTGACGCTGATCGGCTCGTATTGGACGCTCTTGATGCGATAGGGACCGACGATGGCGCCGATCGGTTTGCCGAGCTGCAGCGGCGCGCGGCCGGCATACGCGCCGACATCGTCGAGCGCGCGCATCTTCATCGCGTGCACGATGCCGTCGCCGTCGAATGCCATCTCGACGTCGAAGATACGGTCGGGGCCTTGCGCATCGCCGCCGCGCATGTTGTCGAGCCGGTCTTCGATCAGCCGGACCGGCGCGCTCAACTGGCGCGCGAGATGTCCCGCCAGGATGCTGTGTTTGAGGCCGCGTTTCACGCCGTAGCTGCCGCCGACATCGACGTCGAAATGAACGCGTACGGCGTTGCCGGGCAGGCGCAGGGCGTGCGCGAGCTGGTCGGGATATTTGGGCATCTGGATCGAAGCCCAGACATCGAGCAGCTGCGCGGCCGGGTTCCATTGCGCCAGAACGCCGAAAGTCTCAATCGGCACGGTAGCGCTGCGGTGCCAGCGCGCGCGATAGACGATCTTGTGCGGCGCCGTTGAGAAATCCCGTTCGACCGGCCCCCAGACGAATTGGCGGCGGAACATCAAATTACTGCCGTGATCCGCGTGGACCGGCGGCGCATCCGGCCGCAACGCCGCCTCGGGATCGACGACGTAGGGCAAGTCCGCATATTCGACCGCGACCAATTCGGCGGCGTCCTCGGCCAATGCCCGGCTCTCGGCCACCACGGCCGCGACCCATTCGCCGACATAGCGCACGACGCCGTGGGCGAGCGGGTAGCGCCGCATCTTGGGGATGTCGAGGCCGCTCATCATCGGCTCGATTGCGCCGGCGAGTGCGTCGCCGGTCAGTACCGTCCTGACGCCGGGAAGCCGGAGCGCGGCCGCAGCGTCAATCGCGACGACGCGCGCCGCGGGATGCGGACTGGTCACCAAGGCGACATGCAGCATGCCGGGAAGCGCGATGTCGGCAACGTAACGGCCGGAGCCGGCGACAAAGCGGCGATCTTCTTTCGGCCGCCGCCGGCGCCCGATATAGCGGAATCCCTCCTGCTCAGCCGCCATGACCGCCCCGTTCCGGCGCGGGTTCGTTGGCGCCCTTCAGCCGCCGCGCCGCCAGAGCGATCGCCTCGACGATCTGCTTATAACCGGTACAACGGCAAAGATTGCCGCCAATCGCCTCGCGAATTTTTTCCTCCGATGGATCGGGATCGCGAGTCAGCAGCGCATGGGCCGCCATGAGCATGCCCGAAGTACAGAAGCCGCATTGCAGCGCATGGAGCTCGCAAAACGAATCCTGCAATACGCTCAGCCCCTCCGCGTCGGGCGCCAGGCCCTCGACGGTGGCGATTTGTGCGCCATCGGCTTGCACCGCGAATAACAGGCAGGAACGCACCGGTTCGCCGTCCAGAAGAACGGTGCAAGCGCCGCACACGCCGTGTTCGCAGCCGGTATGCGTGCCGGTGAGATTAAGCGTTTCACGCAGGAAATCGACCAGCGTCAGACGCGCCGGCACGGTCGCGCTGCGCGTCTTGCCGTTGACGGTGAGATCGATGCGGTGCTGCGACATCAGATCCGCCCCGCAACCGCCTGGTCACGCGCCTCGGCGATGGCGCGCGCGACCAGCACGCCGGCTATGCGTCGGCGATGCGCGGCCGAGGCGTGGATGTCGCTCATCGCCTCGATGCCGCCATGCGCCAGAGCCGCGGCGTCAGTGATTTCCCTGTCGTCGAGCCTGCCGCCGGACAGCGCCCGCTCGACCGCGGTAAGGCGGACGGGCTTGGCACCGGCGCCCCCGAGGCTGACGGCGATGCGCGCGCACAGGCCGGATTTGTCGAGCACGAGATGAACGGCCGCCGCGGCAAGCGCGAAATCGCTGCGCCGGATGCTGGTTTCCTGAAAACCCGTGCCGATGCGGCCCGTCTCGCGCCAAGCCGGGAACCGCACCGTGGAGAGACATTCCTCGGGTGCCAGCGCCGTTTCCATCGGCGAGACGAAGAATTGGCCGACCGGCACGGAGCGCGCGCCCTTGGCCGAACACAACGACATCTCTGCGTCGAGCGCCAGCGCCGCTAGGCCGATCTCGGCCGCCGGATCGGCATTGGCCAGGCTGCCGCCGATTGTGCCGCGGTTGCGCGTCTGTTCATGGCCGACGAAGGACAACGCCTTCGCCAGCAGCGGCAGCTTCGCGCGCACCATCGGGTCGGCCAAGGCGCGCGCCTGCCGGGTGCAGGCGCGGATTTCGACTGCCTCGCCGCTTTCGGTGACGCCCTGCAATTCGGCGACGCGATTGATGTCGATCAGCAGAGTCGGCCGCGCGAGGCGCATCGCGAGCAGCGGCACGAGCGTCTGGCCGCCGGCGATGATCTTAACATCACCGCCGCCCTCGGAAAGCAGGGCGCAGGTCTCCGCCAGACTGGTCGGTCGCCGGTAATCGAAATCCACCGCTTTCATCGCGCGCCACTATAAACGGCGGCATTGCGATAGCGAAGCGCGGTATCGCCTACAGTCTCCGGAACATCGGTCGATGCGGCCGGCGCCGGATCGGCGATGGTCTCGAGCCTTGATCCGAAACTTTCGAATCCTACGTCCAAATCAGGACCAGGATTACCGAAATCACCGCAGTGACGGCAAGCTGCAGCAGCTGCCACGGCAGACATGTCCGGAAGATCTGGGCTTCCCGCCCCTTCGCATCGGCGAGCGACGTTGAATAGGCGATCTGCGTGGGCTTCAAGGCATTGGGCGGTCCCATCGCGATGACGACCACAATGCCGACGAGTACCGCGAGCGGGATACCGAGCATCGGCGCCACAGGAACCTGCATCCGCGAGAACAGGAAATTCCCCGGCAACCCCTGTCCGAACGCGATCGCGCCGAGGAAAGCGACGATCGGAAACAACGCCGCATAAACGTATTTGCCGCCGCCCGCGAGTATATTACCCAGCAACCCGATCTGGTTGGTTTCGACCATGAGGTAAACCATCGCGCTTCCGACGAAGAGCGTTGCCATGCTTCGCCAGGCGCGGCGGCTGGCGATCACCAGATCGCTAAAGATATGCACCGGCTTGGCGCTGAATGGATAACACGCCAACGCGGTCACGAAAATATAGAACCCCGCCGCCGTGACGATATTGACGGAAACCGGTTGGTAGCCCCAGGCGGCTACGCTGAAATTCAGTCCATCGAGCACGTGCCCGGCCGACGGAATCAGTTTGAGCAGCACCAACACGACGCCCAGCATCAGCGGCGCATAAGCCCTGAACGCCGTTCCGCCGGATGTCGGCGACGCGGCATATGCATCGGCAGGGCTATCGGCGGCGGACACGCTCCTCATGACCGGCGGCGTTGACGCGTGCCCGTTGGCGATGCGCACGTAAACGTACAGCCCTCCAAGAGAGAAGGCCGCGCCCGCAATCATCATCAGAATGTACTCGTTGGGCCAGATCTGCGTGCAAAGGACAATGCCGGCGGCATTGGCGAGCCAAACGAGCCACAGCAGCAACTGCGTCTGCAAGTCGAGAAAGCGAAATCCGAGCAGCTTTAAAAAGCCCAAAAGCGATATGAAGACCAGCGGCAGGCTGATGAGACCGGCGACATGCGCGATATCGGCAACCGGTACATGGGTCGCGACGCTCGAAATATTCGGCGCGATGAACAAGCTGTTGAACGGCAGCGTCCACGAAAAATAAGCGAGATAGCTGGTCACCGCCTGAAACCCATCGAAGCCGAGTTCGACCAGGCCCGGAATTGTCACCGGATAGGTCGCGAACCCGTTGAATGCGCCGATAAAGCCGCCCACGACGGTGACGAGCGCGAGTGAGCGAACTCTTTGATCGTCGCTGGGAAGAAATGACTCGACCGATCTCAGCAGGATTTGCAACAGGCCCGTGCTGCGATAGGCCTGTCCGAAGATCTGTCCGGTATAAAGCACCAGGAAGCCCGTCCAGATCGTCAGTACGCCCCAAAGGGAAGCCTGAAGCACGCGGAGATACGGCATCCGGTAATACACGAGAACCGCGACAAATTCGACCAGCCACGCCGAAAGGCTCGCCTCGAGCGCTTCCATCCTGAAAACAAGAAAGGCCGCCAAGAGCATGACAAACGGCACCAAGGCCATGATCACATCAATGGACGAATACATGCAGAAAGACCGCTCCCCCCATTGTCTCCATGCTAAGCGGTCTGGCGCGCAATTGGTAGGAAGCCGCGGTCAGAGCGGCGTTGCTCCGGACGGCGTTCTATTGTTCACTGACCGCCTAACCGAGCCCGGCGCGAAGCGCCGCTTCGTTGAAAAAACGGGCCGGCTTTGAGGGGGTGGAAACCATGGCTGCCAAAACGTCACGCGCAACCGCGCCGATTTTCGATGTCGGCGTCAACGAGCGTTTACCGCCGGCACAATTGCTGGTGCTCGGCCTGCAGAACATCTTCGGCATGACCGGCATGTTCGTGTTTCCAGGAATCCTCGGCCGCTCCTTCAATCTGCCGCCGGAGCAGATCGCCTATCTCTACGGCATGACCTTCGCCGTCTGCGGCATCGTCACCATCCTGCAGTCGACGTTGCTGCTGCGGCTGCCGATTATCCAGGGTCCCTATGCCGGCTGTTTCGCCAGCCTGCTCGCGGTTGGCCATCTCGGCGGCGGCCTCGGCGCCGCCTACGGCTCGTTCTTCGTCGCGGCGCTGATCTGGTGCGTGCTCACCGTGCCGGTGATGGGCTTCAGCGTCATCGGTCTGTTTTCGCGCTTCCTGCGCGCGCCGCTCATCGCGGGCATGATCGTCATCTTCATCATGATCCAGGTCGCCAATGTCGCGCTTCCCGGCTGGATCGGGCGCGCGGACAGTCCCGGTTTCCCGCTGATCAATTTCGGCGCGGGATCGGTCGCCGTTGCCGTGCTGATCGCCGTCAGCCTGTGGGGCGGCCGCTTCCGCCGCGCCGCGATCCTGATCGGGCTGGCCTGCGGCACGATCGTCTACGCCATCTTCCAGCCGGTCTCGCTCGCCGCCGTCGCCAACGCGCCGCTGCTGGTAACGCCGCAGATTTTCCCCTTCGGTTTCGCGCTGCAGCCCGATCTGGTCGTTGTCTTCCTGTTGGTGCTGTTGCCAGCGAGCATCGGCTCGATGGCGCTCTATCAGATGGTGGGCGGCTGGAGCGGTCAGAACGTCACCTCCGCGCGCATGTCGCAGGGCGTCTTTGCCATCGGCTTGGGCGGCGTGTTGGCGGGCCTGGTCGGCGGCTTCAGCACCATCGTCTACCCCGACAACATCGGGATGTTGCGCACCACGCGCGTCGGCTCGCGCTATGCCACGCTGGCGGCGGGCGTGCTGTTGATCGTGCTCGGCGGCTGCGTCAAATTCGATTTGCTGCTGGTGGTCGTGCCGCTGCCAGTGCTGTCGGCCGCGGCGACACTACTCTTCGGCATCGTCCTCATGCATGGCGTTCATATTCTTGCCAATGTCGCGTGGGACGATCGCAAGTTCATCGTCGCCGGGCTGGCGATGCTGGTGGCGCTGGGCGGCATGTTCCTGTCGCCCGAGGTGCTGGCGCAGATGCCCCTGTTGATGAAGCTGGTCATCACCCAGCCGGTGATCTCCGGCGGCCTCACGCTGGTCGTGCTGCACTCGCTGCTCTGCGGTGCGCCGCCGGCCGACAAATAGCGGAGGATAGCGGTCGGCGATGGCTGAAGGAGGACCGGCAAGCTTTCATGCCATTGGCCAACCGCTGCGGCGCAAGGAGGACCGGCGCTTCCTGACCGGCAAGGGGCGTTTCAGCGACGATTTCCAGGCATCCGGCCAGGCCTACGCCGTCATGGTGCGCTCGCCCTATCCGCATGCGCGCATCCGCCGCGTCGCGCTCGATCGGGCGCGCGCCATGTCGGGCGTGCTCGGCGCTTATAGCGGCGAAGATTGCCGCGCCGCAGGGCTGAAGCCCATCCCGCACGAGGCGGTGCCCGCGACCCGCTACGACATGAAATTGACCGCGCCGGGCGGCGGCAAGATATTCATCGGCCCGCATTGGCTTTTGGCCCCCGACAAGGTGCGCCATGTCGGCGAGGCGGTGGCGGTGGTGGTTGCCGAAAGCCTCGGCCACGCGCTCGACGCGGCCGAGGCGGTGGAGGTCGATTACGCGGAGTTGCCCTGGGTGGTGGACTCCGAGGCGGCGCTGGCGCCCGGTGCGCCTACAATCTGGGACGAAATCCCGGACAACGTCCTGGTCGACACGCAGTTTGGCGATGCGAAAGCGACCGACGCGGCGTTCGCCCGCGCCGACCATGTCGTGCGCATGAAATTCCATGTCGGCCGCGTCACCGCCGCCGCGCTTGAGCCGCGCGCCGCGCTCGGCGAATACGACGCGGCGACCGGGCGCTACACGCTCCATGCCGGCACCGGCGGCGCGGTGCGGCAGAAACGCGAGCTCGCCAGCGTGCTCGGCATCCCGCCCGAAAATCTCCGCATCGTCACCGCCGATGTCGGCGGAAATTTCGGCTCCAAGAACCGGCCCTATGTCGAATACGGGCTGGTATTGTGGGCGGCCCGACTGCTCGGCCGGCCGGTCAAGTTCACCGCGACCCGCTCTGAGGCGTTCCTCACCGACACCCAAGGGCGCGATCTGGTGACCAAGGTCGAGCTCGCGCTGCGCAAGGACGGCCGCTTCCTGGCGATGCGTGCCGACAACGTCAGCAATGTCGGCGCACGCTGCATATCGTTGTCGCCCCTCAGCAAAGGCTCGGCGCTGATCACCGGCTCCTACGACATACCGGCGGCGAGCCTGCGCTCGCGCGCGGTGTTCACCAACACGATGATGACGCAGCCCTATCGCAGCTCCGGCCGTCCCGAAGTCACCTATGCGATCGAACGGCTGGTCGACCGCGCGGCGCAGGAACTGGGCATTGATCGTCTGGCGCTGCGCCGTATGAACCTCGTAAATCCTTCAGCGATGCCTTACGTCAACCCGGTCGGCGCGCGTTACGACAGCGGCACCTACGCGGCCAACACCGATCTGGCGCTGCGTATCGCCGATTGGGACGGATTTCCCGCGCGGCGCGACGCGGCGCGCAAGCGCGGCAAGCTGCTCGGGCGCGGTTTCGCCAATTACGTCGAATCCTCGATCGGCTCGCCGCGCGAGCGTGCCGAGATCAAGGTTTTGCCCGAAGGCCGCGTGCGCATGGTGATCGGCACGCAGCCGGCCGGCCAGGGCCACGAGACCAGCTTCGCCCAGGTGGTGTCGGATGAATTATCGGTGCCGGTCGACAGCATCGATATCGTCATGGGCGACACTGATATGGTCAGCGTCGGCGGCGGGACGCATTCCGGCCGCTCGATGCGCCACGCCGCCACCGTGATCGGCATGGCAAGCCGTGCGCTGATCGAGCGCGGCAAGGCGGTCGCGGCCCTCGTCTTCGATACGGCGGCGGCCGATATCGCCTTTGCCGACGGGCGCTTCGCTGCGCCGGGCCGCAACCGTACCTTTGATTTCCTGGAACTGGCGCATGAGGTGCCGCGGCTGACATTGCCCAAGGAATTGGCGGAAGGACTTTCCGTCGCCGCCGATAACGAGATGCACGACCCGGTCTTCCCCAATGGTTGCGCGGCGTGCGAGATCGAAATCGATCCCGATACCGGCGCACTCGCGCTCACGCGTTACGCCGCGGTCGACGACGTCGGGCGCTGCATCAACCCATTGATCGTCGAAGGCCAGACGCACGGCGCCATTGTGCAAGGGGTCGGCGAGGCGCTGTGGGAGGATTGCTATGTCGATCCGGCCACCGGGCAGCCGCTCGCCGGCTCGTTCATGGATTACGGCATGCCGCGCGCGGATAGCTTGCCTGCCTTCCAAACCGAAATCGTCGAGGTGCTTTCGCCCACCAATCCGCTCGGCATCAAGGCCGGTGGCGAGGGCGGCACCACCCCGGCCCTGGCGGTGATCGTCAGCGCCATTCTCGATGCGCTCGGCCCCTTGGGCGTCCGCGATATCAAGATGCCGGCGACGCCCTTCGCCGTCTGGCAGGCAATTCAGGACGCGAAACGGCGATGAACGAGCCCCGGGACACGGCGGCCCAATTCTGGCGCTTCTCGCTTGCATTCTATGCTGAGCCGGGCGTAGCCGCCGCCTGCCTCGAACTGCAAGACCGGCATGGGCTCGACGTCAATCTGGCGCTTTACAGCTGCTGGCTGGGACTGAGCGGCCGCGGACGAATCGATGCGCGCGGACTTGCCGCAGCCGATGCCGCCATCGCCGACTGGCGGCGCTCGGTGATCGAGCCCTTGCGCACCGCACGGTGCGCGCTCAAGGCGATGAACGATCCCGGCGCTCCGGAATTACGCGAGCGCGTCAAGGCGGCGGAACTCGAGGCCGAGCGGCTCTGCCAAAATCGCCTGGCAGCGCTCGCCCCGGCGCCGGCCGCGGCGGATCGCCAATCGCAGCTCGAAGCGGCCTGCGTGAATCTTTCGGCTTATCTGGAAGCGAAAGCGCGCGATTCCGGTGAGACGCTGATCGCGGCGCTCAGGAGATACGCGGACCGCGCGGATTGCGCTGGCCCGGCTGCGTGAAAGCGGCGACGTCCTCGTCTTCCGTTGATTCGCGTGGGCGCGCCGCCGACCTTTCCTTCATGCCTTGCCAGCGGCTTACCAGGCCGGTCTCGATGTCGAAAAGATCGAGCACGCGGCCGATGGTGTGATCGACCATCTCGTCCACCGCCGCCGGGCGCGGATAGAAGGCGGGCACCGGCGGATAGACGATGGCGCCCATTTCGGTCACCGCGGCCATGCTGCGAATATGGCCGAGATGGAGCGGCGTCTCGCGCAGCATCAGCACCAGCTTGCGGCGCTCCTTCAATATGACGTCGGCGGCGCGGCTGACCAGATTGGTGGTGACGCCGGTGGCGATCGCCGACAACGTCTGCACCGAGCATGGCGCGACGATCATGCCGGCGGTTTTGAACGAGCCGCTTGAGATCGCGGCGCCGATATCCTGATCGCTGTAGACGCGGCTTGCCAAGGCGTGAAGGTCGGCGAGCTTGAGCTGCGGTTCTTCCTGCACGAGCGTCATCTGCCCGGCACGGCTTATGACCAGATGCGTTTCGACTTCGGCCTCGCGCAATACCTGGAGCAGCCGGACGCCATACGCCACGCCGGAAGCGCCGGTGATACCGATGATGAGCCGCAGCCGCCGTTG
>Ga0209624_10002269_pt1 | contig 14329 bp, 12 predicted proteins | sample JacPinW_OM2H0_O1_FD_188565 | JGI IMG/M metagenome (GOLD analysis project Ga0209624, IMG submission 188565) | Forest soil microbial communities from Algoma, Ontario, Canada - Jack Pine, Ontario site 1_JW_OM2H0_O1 (SPAdes) (version 2) | ecosystem: Environmental > Terrestrial > Soil > Boreal...
GCGCGCTCGGCGTCGTAGTGATCGAGCGCATCGAGCGCGAATCCAAACCGGCGCGCGACGTCAGCGGAAGGTGGCTCGGCGTTCTCGAGCAGATTCATTGATTCGGGCGTCGCCGCGGGGATGCCGAGCTTGGAGCGCAGTACCACACCGGCCTGTCCGACCATGGACAGCAGTGCGGATGCGCGCTCCTGCCGCGAGATCGAGGCGACGATGGTGCCTGAGTGTGCATCCTGGATCGTCATGTCGATCCGCAGCGGCGCATCGTCCTCGGTTCCTGCAACGAGATATGTCCCGGTCACAACGTAATCAGGGTCGAGTCGCGTGCGCAGGCGGTGCAGAGCGTCGGGGCCATAGGCGCCGGGACCCGGGTCGGCGATGCCGCGGCGTGCATCGCGCACGAGTTCGTCGGGGACGACGCGTAGGTGCTCGGAGACCGTGAGCTCGGTGCTGACCATTGCCGTGAGCGCGGGACCGAGCCAGGCGTCCTTCGGGTTCTGAGACAGGTTACCGAAGCCCATGATCGCAATAATCCGCGATCCGGCGTCGGCCGGTCGCATGCTGATTTTGAGCGTCGACCGCCAGTGCCACACGGCGGCGAGCGCGAGCGCCAGCGCCAGCGCCGCCACGCCGATCGCTAGCCGACCGGTCTGCAGCCGCCAGGACATCGTCGCACTCGCCGCAAGGGCTGACGGGGAGTTGACACCCGGTTCAGCCCCCGTCGGCGGCGGCGCGGTGGTCGCCGGCACGGGCGAGACGGCGCGCTCGATCGTCGTTACCGTCGCGACAAATCGGTAACCGAGCTTCGGAACGGTCTCGATGAAGCGTGAACCCTGTTCCCCGTCGCCGAGGGCCCGGCGGATCATCCAGATGTGCTTAGTGAGATTCGACTCCTCGACATAGCCGCGCGGCCACAAGGCACGCATCAGCTCATCTTTGCTGACCAGGCGCCCGGCACGCTCGACGAGCAGTACCAGGGTGTCGAATACCTTCGGCGTCAGTGCGACGGGTTTGCCGGCCGCAGACAGTCGTCGCTCGGCCGGGTCGAGTTCGAAGTCGCCAAAGCGGAAGACCGAATTGTTGTACTCCGACATGCACTTAACCCGGCTTTCAGAGGTGACAATGAGTCTGCCAGAAAATTGCCAGAGAAACGGAAAGACTCCGACGAGGCCGGCGGGCGAGTCTGCGTCACTCTTGGTGACCTCCCCGCTCGATTTCGGTGCGGGCTGGGGATGCGGGCGCCGAGTCTGGGTTGCTTGGGGTGAGGATGTAGCATGAAGGCAGCAATCAGCGGGTTTGCGGCGGGTGCGCTGCTGGCGGTATTCGCAGCGCCAACAGCAACAGCGGGCGCTTCTCCGTCGGCGGCGGCCTCAGCCGACGCGGTTCGCGACATCGACTGGCGAACGAGCCCGCTCGATCTCAATCTTCGCGGTCTGAACGGCGAGCGCTTCCAATACCATTGTCCGCCAGGCAAGGCCGCGCCCGGACTCGTGGTTGGCACTCGCCTGTACGCCGACAATTCTGCGATTTGTGCGGCAGCGACCCACTCCGGCGTCCTGCGGCCGTCGGTTGGCGGCCTGGTGACGATCGAGATCTGCCCAGGATCCAGCGGCTACCACGGCAGCGACAGCCATTTCGTGACGAGTGGCGCGTACGACGGTCCGTGGGGTGGCAGCTTTATCGTGTGGCGTGCAGCGACAGACGCCTGCCCGGCATCAACGGCGCCATCGGGGCGCCACTCATGATCTCGGCCGTGGCGGACGCGCGCCCCAAGTTCGAGCGCCGGCTCTACGGCGGCGTCGCCGCGCTTGCGGCGCTCGTCGTATTCAGCGGCTTCGCGCGCTCGTACTACCTTCGGAGCCTTTTCGTAGCAACGCCGCTGCCCGTGTTGCTTCACGTGCACGGTGCCATTATGTCGCTCTGGTACGCCCTCTTCGTGTCCCAGGTCGCGCTGGTGGCTGCGCACCGAGTTGACCTCCATCGCACGCTCGGCATCGCAACGGCGACCTGCGCTGCCGTACTCGTTCCGGTCGGCGCCCTCGTCGCCCTGGCGTTTGTGCGCCGTTCGTTGCCCGATGCGCAGATGGCCGCCGAGGCCGCCGGCGTTGCGACCTACAATTTCGTCACGCTGTCGGTATTCGCCGCGCTCGTAGTGACGGCACTCGTTCTTCGCCACCGCTCCGACGTCCACAAGCGCCTGATGACGCTTGCGGCCTTGAGCTTGCTCGGGCCGCCGCTCGGGCGGCTGATGCCCGACGTAACGGCTGCACTCGTTAGCCAGGGTCTCGTGCTGCTGCCGATCGTCATCGACTCAGCGCGTCATCGCCGGCTGCACCCAGCGTTTGGCTGGGGCGGCGCACTGGTCCTGGTATCGAGCGGTGTCGCGGTCGCGCTGGCGGAGAGTCCGGCATGGGGCGCGTTCGTGCTGCGCTTCATTGGCTGAAGGAGGAAGAATGTCCATAACGACTGCCCGAAGCGACCACTCCCAGGTGATGGATTCTGGCGGGCGGCGGCGGCAGTCGATCGCCACATGATCGCAATATTCGAGTGCTTCACAGCACGTGTCCTGGCTCGGGGAATCATGGCCACAACACTGGGCACCAGTCGATGAATATCAAGCGTAGAACTAATAGACGTGCCGCATTCATTGCAATCGCGACCGCGGCGACACTCCTGATCGCCGTATGCGCTCGGCAAGCTCTAGGTCTTGCGCAAGACTCCGCGAACTTCCCGGAAGGGTACGACGCCGTGACCGCAGCGCCAGAGAGTCATAAGGTGATCTTCGAGAATGCCCTCGTGCGTGTCCTCGAAGTGACCATGCCGCCGCCCGGCAAGACGGAGCCCATGCATCACCATCGTTGGCCAGGTTTCTTTCTGGACTGGGATACGGGCGGAAAATCGCCACACATTCGCTACCACCAACCTAGGAATATCGTGAGAGATATTCCGAGTACAGAATTTCCGGCTACGACGGGTCACTGGTCTGTTCATTGGATGAAGCCGGAGCCGATGCACGCAATCGAGACCGTTGAAGATTATTCATCGCCCAACGAGCCTGCGGCGGTTCGCGTCGAGATAAAGGTTAAGTCCTAAAAGAGTGAAGACACAGAGTTCAGCAAACGTGCGAGGACAATTATTACAACTGCTGCCACCCGGCGGCGAGGTGCCTATGACAACATCTGTACGCGGATTCAAGGAGGCCGGGGGTCGCTTGATCTACGCCGCCGTCGCCGTCGCCGTCGGCGTAGTGGTTTTTTTGGGGTTCGCAGACTCGTACTTTCTTCGCCCATTCGTAACGCATGCGGATTCTCTTTCCGCCCTCGTGCATGTGCACGGAGCGCTAATGACTGCGTGGATTGCCCTGTTCATTGCGCAGACTACGCTGGTGGCCATTGGGCGCAGGGATCTGCACCGTCGCCTGGGGACGTTGGGAATGGCGTTATTAGCGCTGATTCTCGTCGTTAGCGTACCCATGATAATTGTTGCTGCCAAGCTTGGTGGGCACCACATGCCCGGTCCGGCACTTCCTGCGCTGGCCCTCGTATTGGCGTTCTTGTGTGAGTTCATAGGCTTGGCCTGCTTGGGGCTGTTCTATCGGGACCGGAGCGACCTTCACAAGAGGCTGATGTTGATGGCCACGATCACCGCGATGGAGGCGGGTGTCATACGACTTCCACTTGCTGTCTTGGATCACAGTGTCCTCAAAGCGCATGTGGTGACTGACGCTTTGTTGCTCACAATAATTGCAATCGACGGCATCAGACACCGTCGCCTTCATCCCGTATTCATATGGGGCGCGTTATTTCTGGTTGCGATGCAGGGGTTCTCGATGTGGATTTCGAACACGAGCATGTGGTTGCGAGTCGCGCAGGGAATCTTAGAGGCTTCATGACACGGCTGCACCACATGGAAGCTAAAACAAGACCCAGTGTCCACCAGCGCTATTACCTATGGGCCGCGCTGGCATGCGCGACAATTGCCGTGACAGGTTTCGGGCGTTCGTACTACCTGAAATCGCTGCTTGGAACGCCGCCTTTGCCCGCCTGGCTTCACGTGCATGGTCTCGTCATGTCATCGTGGTGCCTGCTATTCGGAGCCCAAACCTTCCTCGTCGCCTCGCACCGTGTGCAGCTGCATCGACGCCTGGGGATATTCGGCGCGGTGCTTGGCATCGTGGTTGTAGTGATCGGCACCTATGTGACCGTTGAGGCGACGGCGCGCGAGGTTCGCGATCATGTAGTTCAGCGATTCCATTTTCTCTTTGGCTTCAATCTCGTCAATCTACTGGTTTTCTCCCTACTGGTGTTAACCGCGCTGGCGATGCGAGGCCGACCAGACTTTCACAAACGGCTTATGCTGCTAGCGACGGTCACCTTGCTTGCGCCAGCGGTCGCCCGGATCGTGCTCTTGTTCAATCATGCCGCAATGACGCAGCTGCTGGCATTCGATGCTTGTCTTCTAGCTTGCGTTGCGGCGGACACCGTGTTGCATTGGCGGCTGCATCCCGCGTTCGGCTGGGGGGCCACCGGTGTGTTAGTGGCGTTCCACCTGACCTTCATCGCCCTGGGCGCGAAATGGTGGTTGCCGCTTGTCGCGCGGGTGTTTTCGTGAGCGCCGGCTGGATCTCAGCGCCTACACCGGTGCCAATTCAATTGATTTTTTTTGGGAGATCATAAATGCGAACTTTGCTAGGTTTGATCGCAATGGGTCTTGCAATCAGCGTGCTTGGTTGGAGCGCGGTTGCATCGGCCAAGGAGACGTCACCCAGTCTCATCATATTCAACGGAAAGATCTTCACGAGTGACATGGATCATCTCTACGTTCAGGCGTTGGCAATCCGGGGTACGCGAATCATCGCGATTGGGGATTCGGACGCGATCAAGGCCTTGGGTACAGCGCGCACCCGCCGGATCGATCTCGGCGGGCGGACCGTGATTCCAGGCATCAATGACGCGCACAATCACATCGAAGTCCACCCGACGAATCTGGTCGAGGTGGGATTGCAAGCTCGGAATCCAACAACGACTGATTTGCGCAAAGAACTTCCCGAAGCCGCGGCGAAGGCGCCCAAGGGCGCCCTGCTGGAGGCCACCATCAGTCCGGCCATCTTCTACGACATTACCGTCAACCGTGATTTCCTCGACGCCTTGTTGCCGAACAATCCGGTCATGCTGGTCACAATCACCGGGCATGGAATGATCCTCAACACAGCGGGACTTCGCGCTTACGGCGTCGCCGAGGACCAAAAGGACCCGGTCGGCGGCCGATTCGAGCGTGACGCCGCAGGTCACCTGACCGGGGTGGTGCGTGAATACGCCGGCCTCGATATGGCACGGACGGCGGCTGATGCGGTGCCCGAGGCCGCGGCCGTGCAGCAACTGCGGGAGACGCTCGATGAAGCGAAGGCCTTCGGGATCACGACGATCCAGGACATGTCGAACGCCATGACTCCTGCCCGGGCAGTGGCGCTATTTGAAAAAGTGCCGGCGCCTATTCGGCTGCGCGTAATGCGCATGCCCGGCACCAGCGTGGGGAGCCGCAACATCGACGAAGGCGTGGGCTTCCCCCGCCATCCCAGTCCCCTGATCACCGTCAGCGGCACCAAGTGGATGATCGATGGCGTGCCAATCGAGGGAACGTTCACGCCCCGCGACGCCGTGTTGCTGCCGCCGGCACCGCCGTTTGACGACGCGTTTCGCAACCTACCGCTGACCTTTCCCGTAACGGAAATTGCGGCGATGCTGCGAGAATCGGTTGCGAACAACGACCAGCTGCTCGTGCATGTATCTGGCTACCTCGCCGCCAAAGCGATGCTCGATGCCATGGATGCATCGGGCGGTCCCGGGTTCTGGCGCGCTAGGCGCGTCAGATTCGAGCACGGAGATGGCATTTTCCCGGATCTTTATGACCGCGTGAAGGAATACGGCATAGTCGTCGTGCAAAATCCCTCGCACTTAATGGGGTTCGGCGTTCCCGGCCGCCCGGCGTTTAATGTGTCCCAACCGGTGAAGTCACTTCTTTCAGCCGGGATTCCGGTGGCACTGGGCTCGGATGGACCGACCAACCCCTATCTGAATGTCCTGTTTGCCACGATTCATGCAAACCATCCATCCGAGGCGATCACGCGGGAACAGGCCGTCGTCGCGTATACATTGACCTCGGCCTACGCGGAATTCACAGAGAACGACAAAGGCAGCATCGCTGTAGGGAAACTCGCAGACCTCGCGGTGCTATCCCAGGACATTTTTACGGCGCCGCCGTCGGAATTACCGAAGACGCGGGCGGTGCTCACTCTGGTGGGAGGCAAGACCGTATTTGACACACATGTCCTGCTATCAGGTCAGGTACGGAACCCAAATTAGCAATCCAATTGCAAGCCTGCGGATTTGTGCGCGCTAAGATGAGCGCCAGTGAATGCGGCGCATCCATCCTCTATCAAGGACGCTAGTTCACCGCTTCGCAGTTTGAGCCGTACCGAGTTTCTGTTTTCGCAATGTCGTGCGGAATTCTGGCTCGCGTAACCGCACGCCGCGACCTCAACAGCAATTGCCCGGCGTAAGCCAAAGGAGCGTTCCTGAGTGGTGGTAACCCTGAGGAGGTGGCACCTTCTGACCGCGCGGCGCGGTCAACATCCGGTAATGCAAAAGAAATCTGAATCCGTAGGCGAGCTAACGTACAGAAGTATCTTCCTTCGCGCGAATAAGCACGCCGGACGTCGCGAGGACGGCCGAAATGAGCTGCTTGAGATGGTCGACACTAACGTCGATCGACTCGGGTCAGCAGATGCGGGGCAGCGGGTCGTCCTCCAGTTCGTCGAGCGAACGTTGGCCGCCGAACGCCGTTTCTAAGACGACCTGAGGGGCACCTGCTCGAAGCTCTCCGATCAGCGCGGACCGTGGCGCCACCGCGCGTAGCGCCGAAAGCGCGGCCTCCGCCGTCTCCGGTGCGACGACCGCGGTCTTGGACTATTCCTGATGGCCGCCGTTGGCCTCGGCCTCTTCGTCTCGTCCATCGCTGCCACCATGCAGCAGGCGATGCTTTACGCGTTCCTCTTGGTGATACCTTTCGCTCTGCTATCCGGCCTGACAACCCCATTCGCCAGCATGCCGGAGTCGCTGCAAGCCGTCATGGTCATCAATCCCCTGCGCTACGCCCTCGACATCACCAAGCGCGTCTACCTAGAGGACGCCGGGTATCGGCAACTACTCTCCGATTTCATACCGCTCGCGGTGATCGGGTTTGTCACCCTGGGCGGCGCGGCGTGGCTGTTCAGGCGGCGGCTGACTTAAGCTCCCAAACGCATCGTGACGACGTACCTGTCTACGCAATTGGAGTGCGCGCCGCAATTGAGCTGTGCGGTGTGGACCGCGTGGTGTTCGGCTCCGACTTCGGTCCGGTGCCCTATGGGATCAAAGAGCACGTGCAGATCGTCGCAGACGTATCCCGAATCTAGCTGATCAAGAACTGGTGTTCTGGAAGACCAGCAACAAAATATTCCGCTTAGGGTTATCCGATACCGGGGAGCAACTGATGCCGACACAGCCACCTGTCAGTAAAGCTGCTTAGGTGCAAGCGTCATTGTAGGAGCCTAGAGGCCTCGGCAATTCAGCTGCGCTTACCGTTACTAGAGAAGAAAACCATGCCAAGTGCCACCAACGAGAAACCGTTGCTCACCGATGGCGTGATTTTTTTGCCGGATCGAATGTGCGACCAAATCTGTGCCCAAAACGCAAAAAGTTGTGACCAAATGCGAAAATGGAGAGGCGAGACGGTCAAAAACTTTAAGCAATTCAATGGTCGGGGTGACAGGATTCGAACCTGCGACATCTACGTCCCAAACGTAGCGCTCTACCAGTCTGAGCTACACCCCGGGCTATAGAACTCGGGTGCCGAAGGCGCGGTAGTGTACGGGGTTGCCGAGCAGCCAGGCAATAATGGCTGCCGCGCGGCGCCGGCGACCGGCCTGGGCCTCGCCGTCAGCCCCGCCCGATGTAGGGCATCTTCGTTGCCATCACTGTCAGAAACTGGACATTTGCGCTCAAGGGCAGGCTCGCCATATGAACCACCGTGGACGCCACGTGCTCGACGTCCATCGTCGGCTCCGGCGCGATGCCGCCGCCGGCCTGAAGCGATCCGGCTGCAATGCCGGCCGTCATGCGCGTGGCCGCATTGCCGATATCGATCTGCCCGCAGGCAATGTCATGAGCCCGGCCCTCGAGAGACAGGACTCGGGTAAGCCCGGTGATCGCGTGTTTCGAGACCGTATAGGGCGCGGATTGCGGGCGCGGCACATGCGCCGAGAGCGAGCCATTGTTGATGATTCGACCGCCCCGGGGAGTCTGCGCGGCCATGCGCCTGAAGGCCTCGCGCGCGCAAAGAAATGCACCGGTCACATTGACGGACATGACCGCGGACCAGTCGTCAAGGCTGACGTCGGGCACGGCGGTCGGAGAGGTCGCGGTTCCGGCGTTGTTGAATAGAAGGTCGATTCGGCCGAATCGAGCGACGGTCTCATCGAATAAATGGCGCACCGACGCTTCCTCCCTGACGTCGGCGGCGACCGCAAACACTTGGTCGGGGCCTTGCGAGCAAGCGGCATCCAGCGCCGCGCGGCGACGGCCGGCGATGACCACGCGCCACCCCGCACGTCCGAGGGCGAGCGCCACCGCGCGCCCTATTCCGCTGCCGCCGCCGGTTACGATCGCGATGCCGCTCATGGGCCGGCCCGCAGCCGCGACCGGCGATGCATCACGAACGCGAGCGCGACGGCGATGAAGGGCAGGAGCACGACCTCTTCCACCTTGCGCACGATCAGGGCGCCCGACAGCAGCGCGCCGAACAGATAGGAGACCACCACGGAACTCTGGATCTTGACGTCCTTCAGGCCCGACACGTCTCCGTTGGCGATGGAATCGGCGATCGTCCCGACCAATTTCGTGAGCGTGGTCGTGAATACGATGGTCGTCAAACTGATCGTTTGACCCACGACGGACTGCAAGCCCATGGCGACGGCGAGCAACAGAATCTGCAAATGATCCGAAGGCGCGTGCGCAGTATGCGGGGTCCACAGTGCGTAAAGGGCGAAGAACAACAGGAGTCCGGCTTCACTGGCGATCAAGACGTTGAGCACCTGTTCATGGGCGCGGCCGCGGCGCTGCAGCACCCCCAGGGCGCAGCCCAGCGCGAAGCCGAGCAGCGCGACGACCGAGCCCATGGCCGACTGCGAATCGCTCTGCGCCACGTAGTACGCGAGCAGCGCAAAATTGCCGGTCATCGCCGATGCGAACACGCCGCCCAAAGTGGCGAAGCTGATGATGTCCACCGTACCCGCCGCAAATGCGGTGAGCAAGAGCATCGCTTCGTTATAGTTGATCTTGATGTTGTCCGGCATGATCCGTCCGCTTTGGCGGTCATGCTAGCAAGGTGCGGGCCGCAGTCCTAGGGCGCCTCGATTTGGTACCCCTTGGCGCGCAGCTCATCGAGCAGTCCGCCGGGTTCGAGCAGCATGTCTATGTTCACCACGGCCACGGTAACGCCGTCATTCTGCAAATGCCTCTCGAATGCGTCGAGCCAGGTTCGGCGCATTCGAGAAATGAGGTCCGCCGCGCCCGTGCCGGCATCGAGCGCCGCTCGGCAGGCGTCGACTTCCGCCGGTTCCCGCAGCTGCGCGATGCGCTCGACATTGCCGCCTGCCCACGCCTGCGCGCGGTCTACCAGGCGCGGCAGACCGCTCTCGACGGTCACGAGGGAAGCCATGACGCAGGCATTTTCCGTCGCGGGCGGCATGGTCTTGAGGGCGTCGAGCACATCGCGGACCCCGGCGATCTTGACCTCCTCGATGGGCACGTCGTGCTTGCTCGCCAGGGTGCGCATTGCAGCACCCAAATCCACGCGCGTGGACAAGTTCGCCTTGTGGAATGCGGCCTGCTGCAGGAAAGCCGCCGCGACCAGGGGACGGAAGCGCTCCCACTTCTTGGGGTCCTCCCCGTACTTCGCGCGTTGAACGTCGAAGCGAGCATATAGATCCGCGGGCAACACGTCTTTGAGACGTTTGCCGCCGCCGATCATCAACAAGTTTCGATCCGTGATCAGGATCCACAATATCCGGGCGATGCCGATTTCGAACGGCTTTTGAACCAGCACTTGGCTGGTGCCGGTGAGGATCTGCTCCACCTGCTTCGACCGCCACGTAATGCCCTTGGGCAGGGGCGACATGCTTCCCAGAATCCACAACTGCGCGGCGCCGCGATGCACATGCCACATCCCCGGTCCTGTGCGCTCGCCGTTCACCACGATCTCGTCCAGCACCTGCGGCGCTGCCTGCTGCACCTGTGGGGGTGCCTGCTGCGCGCGGCTCACGCCTAAGGCGCCCACACCCAAGGCCATCATGATCATCGCCGCGGACAATCGTATGTTCACGCGCCCCGCCGATCCTTCACGCGGCTTGCCTTTCCCGTCGAACGCGCCAGCGAGCCGCTCGCGGCCACGCGGATGTCCGCGGATATTCCAATGTGGTCCTTGAGCTTTGCGGCGAGCAGATGGGCCTGTGCGCGGTGGGCATGCGTCTCGAGGTCCGGGCGAGCTTCCACGGCGATCGCGATCTCATCCAGGCGATTCGGCCTGGTGACTTCGATCTCGTAATGGGGCGCCAGACCCTCGCAGCGCAGGATGAGCTCTTCGATCTGCGACGGGAACACGTTGACGCCGCGAATGATCAGCATGTCGTCGGTGCGGCCGCTGATCTTCGCCATTCGCCGCATGCGCGTCACCGATCCCGGCAGCAGCCGGGTGAGATCGCGCGTGCGATAGCGAATCACCGGCATGGCTTCCTTGGTCAACGAAGTGAACACCAACTCCCCTGGGGTACCGTCGGCCACCGCACGGCCGCTCACCGGATCCACGATTTCCGCGATGAAGTGATCCTCCCAGATGGTCGGCCCCTCCTTGGTACCGGCAAATTCTTGGGCGACGCCCGGTCCCATGACCTCGGACAGACCGTAGATATCGCAGGCGTCGATGTCGAATGCCGATTCGATCTCCGCGCGCATGCCTTCGCCCCACGGCTCGGCGCCGAAGATGCCGATACGCAGCGACGTCGACCGCGGATCGATCCCTTGTCGATTGAACTCGTCCAGAATGGCCAGCATGTAGCTCGGGGTCACCATGATGATGTCGGGTGCGAAATCGCGGATCAATTGCACCTGCCTCTCCGTCTGACCGCCCGACATCGGGATCACCGTACATCCCGCCGCCTCGGCGCCATAGTGTGCGCCCAAGCCGCCGGTGAACAATCCATACCCGTAGGCGACGTGCACCTTCATGCCGGCGCGGCCCCCGGCCGCGCGGATCGAGCGCGCGACCAGGCTCCCCCACGTGGCCAGATCGTTCCTCGTATAGCCCACCACCGTGGGTTTGCCGGTGGTGCCGGATGAGGCGTGAATGCGCGCCACTTGCTCCCGGGGCACAGAGAAGAAACCGAACGGATAGGCCTCTCGCAAATCCGCCTTGGTCGTGAACGGGAAGCGGTGCAAATCAGCCAACGAGACCAGATCCTCCGGGCGAACTCCCGCGGCGTCGAAGCTTCGCTTGTAGCTCGGATTGTTGGCGTAGGCGTGGCGCAGGGTCGACTGGAGACGCTCGAGCTGCAGCGACTCGATCTCGTCGCGGGTCGCGCCGAGAATCCCATCCTCGGCCACGAGCTCATTCATGCTTGTCGCGCCCGAAATGGGCGGGGCGCTTCTCGCGCGCCGCGGCCAATCCTTCGCGCACGTCCGCCAACTTGAAGCCCAGGAATTCCAGCGCCAGCGAGGTGTCGAAACTGGGTCCCGCCAGGCGCAGCCAATTATTGAGTGCGTGCTTGGTCCAGCGGATCGCCGTGGCGCTGCCGGCCGCCAACGTGCGGGCCGTGTCGAACGCGGCGTCGAGCACCTTGGCATCGGGCACCGCCAAGGCAACCAGCCCGATTCGCTCGGCTTCCATCCCCGAAAGAGGCTTGTTCGTCAGGAGATGGTATCGGGCCTTCGCGAGCCCGCAGAGCAGCGGCCAGATGATGACGGCGTGATCGCCCGCTGCGACACCGAGCCGGGTGTGGCCGTCCAGAATGCGCGCATCTTCCGCGGCAATCGACACGTCGGCCAGCAGCGCGATGGCGAGGCCCGCCCCCACGGCGCTGCCGCGAATCGCCGACACCACCGGCTTGGAACAATTGATGAGGTTGTAGACCAGATCGCTCGCTTCCTTCCACACGCGGATCAAGGTTGCTTCATCCTCGATCATGCGTTCGATCATGTCGAAATCGCCGCCGGAGGAGAAATGCGCGCCCTCTCCGCGCACGATGACCACACGCACGGCCTCATCGACGTCGACGGCCCGCCAAACTTCGGCGAGATCGCGGTGCATGGATTCGGTCGCGGCGTTCAGACGACCCTTGTTGGCGATGACGAGCTCGAGGATTCCCCCCTCGGGCGCAAAGAATTGCAGGCTCGAGAACTCGCGTGCGTAGCGTGCGAGGTCGATGGTCGCGCTCATGCCGGTTTGCCTAGGCTGTCGGGAACGGCGTGGATGCTGACCATGGTGAGAACGTCGTAGGAGGCGACCGTTTCCTGGTTCTGGTTGGTGATTTCCGTGTCCCAGGCCACTTCGCCCCAGCCCTTGTCCGCGCGCAGATTCTTGCGGGCGCAGGTCAGGCGCACCTTGATCTTATCCCCGGGCTTGACCGGCTTCACGAATCGAAGCTCGTCGATGCCATAGTTGCCGAGCACGGGACCGTAATCCGGATCGACGAACAAACCCGCCGCGGCCGAGATGAGGAAGTAGCCGTGGGCCACGCGGCCGCCGAACAAGGGGTTGCGAGCCGCCTCGGCCTCGTTCATGTGGGCGTAGAAGTTGTCGCCCGACAAGGCCGCGAATTGCTCGATGTCCGCTATGGTCACTTCTCGCTCCGCCGACTCGAGCGTGTCGCCCAATTGCAGTTCGTTGAAGGGAATGCGGAACGGATGCCGGCCGGGATCGCGTAGCCGGCTGCCCCGCACCCAGCGGCCCCCAACTGCGGTCAGCACGTCGGGCGAACCCTGCACGGCCGTGCGTTGCATGTAGTGCAGGACCCCGCGAATACCCCCCATCTCCTCGCCCCCGCCGGCACGGCCCGGACCGCCGTGGATCAGAGGCGCGAGGGGCGAGCCGTGGCCCGTCGATTCCTTTGCGCAGGTTCGGTTCACCACCAGGATGCGCCCGTGGTAAGGCGCCAGCCCAAGGACGATGCGGCCGGCGAGATCATCGTCGGCGCAGAACACCGACGCGGCCAGGCTGCCCTCGCCGCGCCGGGCGAGTGCGATCGCATCGGCGACGTCACGGTACGGCACCACCGTAGCCACCGGACCGAAGGCCTCCACTTCGTGAATCGCGTGGGACGCGGGTGGATCGCGGGACAGCAAGAGCAACGGCGGCACGAAGGCGCCGCGCTCGCGGTCGGCACCCCTGACTGCGAAATCATCCATGCTGCCTTCGACCAAATCCGCCTCGCGCCGCAGTTCGGCGACGCAAGCCAGCACGGCAGTCCGCTGCTCCTGACTCACCAGGGGGCCCATGTGCACGCCCGCCGCGCGCGGATCTCCGACGACGATGTCGCGCAGCACCCCTTGCAACGCCGCCACCACGTCGCCCGCCGCCGCCGCGGGCACCAGCGCCTTGCGGATGGCCGTGCACTTCTGCCCGGCTTTGACGGTCATCTCTCGAGCGACTTCCTTGATGAACAGATCGAACTCCACAGTGCCCGGTACGCAGTCCGGAGCCAGAATGCTGGAATTGAGCGAATCGGTCTCGGCAATGAAGGGCACGGCATGCCGCAGGATGGCGGGATGCACGCGTAACTTCGCCGCGGTATGCGCCGATCCGGTGAAGGAGACCATGTCCTGGCAATTCAGGCCCTCGAATAGATTACCCAGGCCCCCGCACACCAACTGCAGCGTGCCTTCGGGCAGGATCTTGGATTCGATGATGCGGCGTACCACGAGTTCCGTAAGGTAGGCCGTGGCGGTAGCGGGCTTGACGATGGCCGGCATGCCGGCCAGCAGCGTGGGCGCGAGCTTTTCGAGCATTCCCCAGACGGGAAAATTGAAGGCGTTGATGTGCACGGCCGCGCCTTCGCGGGAAACGTACAGGTGCCGGCCCACGAAGCTGCCGCGCTTCGACAGGATTTCGACATCGCCGTCGATATAGACGCGGGCGTTCGGCAGTTCGCGGGTGCCCTTGCCGGCAAAGGCGAAAACCGTACCGATGCCTCCGTCGATGTCGATGAGAGAATCCGCCTTGGTGGCGCCGGTACGGTAGGAGA
>Ga0209624_10002270_pt1 | contig 14328 bp, 1 predicted proteins | sample JacPinW_OM2H0_O1_FD_188565 | JGI IMG/M metagenome (GOLD analysis project Ga0209624, IMG submission 188565) | Forest soil microbial communities from Algoma, Ontario, Canada - Jack Pine, Ontario site 1_JW_OM2H0_O1 (SPAdes) (version 2) | ecosystem: Environmental > Terrestrial > Soil > Boreal...
GGTTCTTCGTGTCGAGGATCGACAGGTTCAAGGTGTCTGAGCCGCTGAAGCCGGTAGTCGGAGTGTAGACCAGGCCGGTCATCAGGTCGGCGTTGAGGTTCGACAGGTTCCCGCTCACGATCAACGGCGACACGACGGTCCCGTTCCCCGAGACCATCAGTCCAGTCTGCGTCGTGAGACTCAGCGTCCCGTCGCTGACGGAGAGGGTCAACGTCTCGGCGTTGTTTCCGCTCCCCGACGGATCGCTCACGCTGATCACATCGGCACCGGAGAAGGTCAGCGAACTGTTCTCGTTCAGGCTCACAGCCGACGGGGCCGCGATGCTCGGAGGCTGGCCGACTGTGAGCTTGACGGTGGCCGATCCCATCAGGCTGTCGTTGGGGTTCTCGAGCGAAATCACCAGCGAATCCGGACCGCTACGACCGGCTGTGGGTGTGTAGTCCAGGCCGGCCGCCAGCGCGGCATTCAGGGCCGCCGGTGTTCCGCTGACGGTGAACGAGGCCGAGCCGTTGGTCCCGCTCACGACAGTGACTCCGGTCGTCGGCTCCAACGTGATCCCGCCTTCGCCGACCGTAAGGGTCAACTGGTCCGCGGGCGTGCCTGCGGCCACGTCTGCGACGCTGATGTCGGTGAACGTGAGCGAACCGTTCTCAGGCACGGCGGCCATCGTGGGGGCGCTGACGGTGGGAGCCAGGACCTGCGTTCCCGTGACGGTTGTGCTGGCTTGCGCCGCCGTCGGCGTCGGCTGGACGTTGCCGACGTTGTCGGTGGCCACGCTGTAGAAGCCGTAAGCCTGGCCCGCTTGGCCGAAGAACGTAGCGGTCGTCTCCGTGGTGTCGAGCGAAAAGGGCGTGAAGGCCCCGCCGTTCTCCGAGACATAAATGCTGTAGGTGGCGATGCCCGACCCGCCCGCGTCGTCCGTGCCGCTCCAACTGACGGTGAACGCGGTCGAGCTTTCCGTCGAGGGGAGCGCGGTGACGCTGCTGGTCGGAGGGCCGCTGTCGATCGTGTTGAGAACCGAGTTGGTTTCAAGCGGAGGGTTGGTGTCGAAGACGACCGCCGCTTGCTGAGTGATCGTGGCCCCGGTGGTCAGGCTGGCAATCGGCTGAATCGTGTATTGGACAAAACCTTCGCCGATGCCCTTGCTATTGTCGGGAGGCAAGAAGCCGTCAAAGACGCCTGCGGGCGTCTGGCCCGTCGTCGGATCGAGTGAAACAAAGGTGACCGTCAACAAGCCGGTCTGGACATTGAAGTCGAGCGAAACTTTCACATCGAGCGGCGTGCCGTCGGTGTTCGTGTAGGCGATGGTGGTCTGGTACTGAGTCAGCCCGGCGGGAACGTTCACGGTGACTGGCCCGAACCCGAACGACCCAAGCTGGAACGTCGACCAGTCCAGGTTTGAGCTCATCTGCTCGCTGACGGTCACGTTCTGCGCAGCGACGCTGCCGTCGTTCTCGAAGCCGACCGTGTAGGGCAGTGTGCCTTTCAGTTGAATAAACTGCTCTGTGCCAATACCGGTCGGCCCCACAAGCTCGTTCGGATCCAATGATAATTTGTTGAGAAAGTGGTTGATCTCGGCGTTCACCAATGAGGCGACCAAGGGAGGGAGGTCGTCGCTTAAGAAGTGATCCGGATGATTCACAGCATCATTGAGATCCGCCCCAATCGGACTGATGGGCCCAGGTTCGGCCCCGGCTGCGTAGGCGGCCGCAGCATTGAGGACGGCGGCAGCACCCAACCCGCCTGCGACCGGTATGCCGGCTGCAATTCCCGCAGGGAGGTAGGCTGCGTTGATGACATCTGCTGGCGTCACGCCCTCAATCGGTTCCAGTCCGAAAGCTCCTTCAACGTAATCTGGGGCATCTGCGGCTTTTTCGGTGGCCGCGTCGGTGCCGCCGTTGAGTGCGCCGTTGACGGCGCCGGACAATGTGCCAGTGGCGGCGAAGCCGTCCAATCCGCCGGTGACGGCGCCGCCGACGAATGCGCCAGCAACGTCATGGGCGAAAGCGCCGACGCCACGCGGGCTGAGACCCGTCGGATCGATCCTGGTCGTTGGATTGTTAAAAACATAACGGCGTAAGTTTGAATCTCCTCCCGCTAAGCCAGTCGGATCATTGCTTGCGAATGCCCCGATCGCCGGCAGATAAACCCTCGCCCGCATGGAAAACAGGTTATTCGTAATCTGCACCACGCCGAACTCCCCTCCGAATGTGAAGGGGTTAGGGAGAGTCGCCGAGGTGGTCGTTGTTTCGCCGAACGGCAGGTAGCTGTAGTGGTTGACGTAGGTGCCGCTTGCGCCGGTGATGCCGACCGTGTTGCCGCCGGCGTCGAAATCGTAGTAACCCGCGCCGCTCGGGCCGGTCTGGGCCGTCAGGCCGAGGCCGTAAATGTAGTCGGCAACGAGCGAGCCGCTGCCGTTGTACGAACTGACGACGTTGCCCAGGCCAGTCGGATCGACGAGGTAATTCGTCTGGGTGCCGTTGACCGTCTCGCCGACCAGGAAGCCGAGCGGACTGTATTGGAACGTCGTCACCGTTCCGTCGGATGCCGCGATCGACACGAGCTGGTTAAGATCGTTGTACGTGTACGTCGTGGTGCCTGACGCATCGGTGACGGTGTGCAGGTTCCCGTTGGCGTCGTAGGTGTATGTCGTCGAGCCGACTTGGGTGATTTCATTGTCGGAGTTACTCGAATCGGCCGTGGGGGCCCCGTTGTTGAGAACCTCGGTCCGGTCGCCGGCCGCGTTGTAGACGTACGTAATGCTTTGGCCCCCGGGGAGATTGACCTGCGTCAACTGGCCGGTCGGGTCGTAGGCGTACGTCGTCACGTTTCCCGACGCATCGGTCATGCTCGTCATTTCGCGCAACACGTTGTAGGTGTAGGTGAATGAGGAGTTGATCGACGCCTCGCCGGGGGCGAAGTTCACCTCTTGAGTGAGGTCGCCAGCCGCGTCGTACGCATAGGTCGTGGACGTGCCGTTGCCATTGAGCTTGTCTGTAAGCTCGCCGACGTTGTTGTACGTGTACTGGACGATCAGGTTGCCCGAGCCGTCGCTGAGTTCCGAGAGGCGGCCGAGCGCGTCGTACGTGTAGTTCACCGTGAACCCGCTCTGGTCGACGCTCTGGATCCGATGGCCGGCCGCATTGTACGTGAAGTCGAGGAACTGCCCGTTGGGGTACGTGACCGACGTCAGCTGGTTGGCCGCGTTATAGGTCAGGGTTGTCGTGCCGGTGAGCGTGCCGCCGGCGCCAAACGTTTCTGCCGTCAGCAGGTTGCCATGCGCGTCGTAGGTGAACGTCTGACTGGTGCCGTCGGCAAAAGTTTCTGATGTGACGAGGCCTTGGGCATTGTTCTGATAACTGACCGGATCGCCGTTCTGCTCGATGGTCTCTTGGAGATTCCCGAGTGGATCGTACGTGAACGACTGGGACGTGCCGTCGGGATAGGTGATGCTCAACAAGTTGCCGGCCGAATCGTAGCTGTAGCTCGTCGTATTGTTGTCGGCATCGGTGATCGAGGTGAGGTTGCCGAGCGTGCCGTAGGTCATTTGCACCGTCTGGCCGAGCGGGTTGACGGTCTGGGTCAGGTTGCCATTGTCGTCATACGTGTACTGATACGTGTCGCCGGCCGAGTCGGTGTAACTGACGACCTTGCCGTTGTTGTCGTAGGAAAAAGTCGACGTGCCTCCCAGCGGGGAAATCACGCGCGCCGCAAAACCGAGGTCGTTGAAGAATTCCGTCGTCTGATCGCCCGCGGCGTCGGTGGCTGTGACCTCGGCCTGTCCCAAGTATGTGTAGCTGACCGGATCGGCCCCGCCGTTCTGGCTCGTGCCGGTCAGCCGCCCCGTGGCGGAGTCGTAGCTGAAAATCTCCTGCAAGGCATCGGGATTGGTGATCGACAACAGGGCGTTGGCCGTTTCGGGATTGGAACCGGTGTCGTAGGTGTACGACGTCGTCAGATTTCCCGGGGCCGTGACCGAGAGGAGATGTCCGGCGGAGTCGTACGCGTACGTCCAGAGACTGCCGGTCCCGTCGGCGATCTGGGAGACAAAACCCTGCGAGTTGTAACTGAGCGTTAGCTGCTCTGTCGGTTCCGACGGATTGGCCGGGTTTGAGTAGGTGAGCGTGACCAGCTGATTCTGTGCGTTGTAAGCGAGCGTGATACGGTTGCCGTTGGTGTCCTGCTCGTAACTCAAGAGGCCGTTGGAGAGAAACGAGTCCTCTGTCCCGGAGATGTCGGTGAAGGTGAAGACGCCGCCGGACATTGTCAGCGTCCCGAATTCCGCATCGGTATCGAGATAAGTTCCGTTGGGCTGCAGCACGAACAGGCCCAGATTGCCGCCGTCGTCGACGGTGACGTTGCCGCTGCTGTCGGTGCTCAAAGAGGCCTGCCAGGAAGTCGTCCAACCCAGGCCAAACAGGCCCGCAGTGTCGCGGCCCGCGATTGTCGAGACGAACGTGCGATCGATTGCCAGCGAGAGGCTTCCAGGGGTTGAGAGCGAAGCATCGACGGCGGAAGTCAACGTTGTGGACGGGAACGAGTCGTTCGCTTGTGAGACGAGAAATGTCCAGAGTCGACTCACGTCGCTCACTTGTGCAGTCGTTTCGCCCAGGCCGCCAAGATAGGTGGCCGCCTGGCCGAGGGCCGCGTTGTACGTGTCGGTCGTTGTGCCGATTGTTGCCAAGAGGTTGTTGAAAATGACGTTCCAGGCCGCGGTCGAAATGAAGCTCGGCTGGAGAGACGATTCTTGCGAGGCCCAATCGATCGTCTGGCCCGATTCGAGCTGGCTCACTGCGATTGGAATGGTGTCGTTGTTGACGGTGTCTTCGGACAAGAGGGTCAACGTGAGCGAACCGCTCTGGCCGGCTCGCAAAATTCCGGCGGGACCGCTCGAGGCGATCCCCAGTACCTGGGCCGACTGCGTGAAGTCGTTCGGGTCGTCCGGCGTGCTGAACAGCACAGCGGCGTTCGTCGAGGTGATCGTCAAGAGCGGGGCCACAATGTCGTTGGCCGTGTTGTTGGTGTAGGTGACGACAATTGTCCCGGTCCGTCCGGAGCGAACAAATTGTGGCGTGCTCAGCGTGATGACCAACGGCGTCGGCGCGGCCGCGGCGGCGGTGACCTCGAAGGGGGTCGGCACCGTGGCGGATTGGGCGCCCTGCTGCACGGCTAGCGTGTAGCCGCCGGGGACCGCGCCGTTCAGATTGAACGTGCCGAAGATCTGGCTGGCGCTCACAAAGTCGATGGCGGAGGAACTGATCGTCGTGCCGCCGAGAGTCAGGCTCGCGGTGATCCCCGGCGCGAAGTTGGTGCCGTCGATCTCAACCGTCGCGTTGCCGGCATTGCCGCCGGTCAGGGAGGTCGCAGGCGTCGCAACGCTCAGAACGCCTGTCTGCGTCGCGGTGATTGTGAACCCGGCGGTGGCCGCATTCCCCGAGATGCTGTGCGCCAGGATGTAGTAGGTTCCCGCGGTCAACACCTGAGGCACGGTGGCGGTCTGATCCGGCTGGTTGGTGACGGCCGCCGATTCTTGGAAGTTGAAGGGGGTCGGCAAGCTCCCCTGGCTGACGTATAAGGCCACCGCGCCGGAGGTGGCGGCGCTCGCGATCGAGACCTGCAGCGATCCGCCGACGGGGACGGTGACCTGGTAATACTGATCCTGATCGGCTGCGGTGAAGGAGCCCGCTGTGGGTGTGCCGAGAGCCAGCGCGGGGACCGAGACGTTGAGCTGACCGGTCGAAGCGCTCAACGTATTGTTGGCGCGGTTGGGATCGGGAATTTGGAACAGGCTGTCGACCTGCACCAGGACGAAGTAGAAGCCGGGTGCCAGGGCAGGAAGGGCCGCCGTCAAACTCGAGCTGTACGAATCACCGGCGCCCAACCCGCTCGTCTGTGCGACAGCGCCGAGCAAGATCGAGTTGGAGGTGATCGTCGGCGTGGTGGCAAGGTAGACGCTGTCCTGCCACGAGCCGGTAATCGCCTGACTGCTTTGGTCATCGGCCTGCCAGTTGACCGTGATCTCTTGTCCGACGGTTGCCGACGATGGTGCCGTGACACTCGTTGCCGCCAGGTCGACGGCGTTCGAAGCCGCGTCGATCAAATCGAAGCTGGTCGGATTGAGGGTTTCGGTGAAGAAGGGATTCAAGCCGGAGAAACTCGTGAAGGCGCCGGTCGAACTCGAGAAGCTGACGACCGGAAAATCCTGTCCGGCCGATGGTCCAAAGCCGTTGACTAACGCCAGGTTAAATGCGCCGGCCAACGTCGCCACGTCGTCGACGGCCAGAACGCCGAGCAGTCCGCTCCCGGGCGAGCCGCCAATCTGGACGTTGAGCGTACCGGTAGAGGCCTGCGAAAAATACCCGGCAACCGTGAGCGTGCTTCCCGCGCCGACGGTCAGGCTGCCCGAGTTCGTGAAGTCGCCGGCAGTCGTGAAATTGGCACCCCCGGTCACCGTAAACGTGCCGCCGTTGGCTGCCAGTCCGGCAATGCCGACGATCGTCGAACCGGAACGGTTGAGGGTCACGTTGCCATCGTTTGTGGTGATGGCAGTGCCCGCGGGGAATTCCAACGTCGCGCCGTTGAGTGCGTTCCAGGTTCCGCCAGTCAATGCGGAGCCGGAAACCTGCGTGATCGTGTTCGAGTCGAGAGAGAGCGTTCCGGAATCGGCCTCGATGGTGCCTGTGTTGTCGATCAAACCGTTGATCAGCAGTGTTGAAACGCCGGTGCCACCCGTCTTCCGAATCGTGCCCGCATTAGTTAGCGCCGTCGGTCCGCCGTGCGGATTATCGAAGTCCGCGTCCCCGTCGAGCAGGTAGAAGGCGCCGGCCTCGTTCTCCACCGTGGTCGCGGTGGTGCCATCGCTGTGCAATCCGAGATTTCCGCCGGCTTGGATGATGGTCCCAAAGTTGTCGAGGATCCCGTCATTCCAAAAATCCTTTTCATTGCTGCCCGGCAAATTCATGGTGCCCAGATTTGTCAGATTGCCGAGCGCACTGCTGATTTCACCGCCTGTCCATTGAAACATGTTCCCCGCGAAGTTCAGCGTCAGCCCTCCGAGCGCGACATCCAGTTCACCGCTACTTAATTGAACGGTGCCGAGTCCCGAGCCCACCAGGGTGCCGCCGTAAGTCACCGTTTCTCCGCCCGTGAGATCGACGGTCGATCCTCCGGGAACATTGAAAGTCGCGCCGCCCGTGAATGTGCCGCCGATGATGTCGACCGTCGTGTCTGCGGGAAGATTGAAGGTTGTGTTGCCCGTCAATGTCCCCGTGGTCTCCAAATCGATAACCAATCCTGTCGGCGACTGCGGAACGTTAATGATCTCGCCGCTACCGGAAGCGGGCATGGTCAGCGAACCGTCTTCAAGATCGACTGTTCCCCCGCTGCTCGCGGCAACACTGTCGCCCGGAGTGCCGACACTGTTGAGCTCCGCAATACTCAACAGGCTTTCGACGCCGTCCGATAGGAATTGCACGTTTGAGTTGGCGGAGATGGTTGCCAGCGCAGGCAGGAAGATCTGGCCCCCCAGCGTGGCTTCGACCGTCAATTCGCTGTCGAGCGTGCCGAATACCGTCAGCGCCGGCAGGTCCAGAATGCTTCCGGCGCCTGTCGCCTCCATCAGGGTGCTATCACCGCTGTTCGGGTTGGAGTAGCTGGTGACCGAAGGCAACGTCAGGCTGCCGCCGCCTTCCACGAGGAGGCTGTCGCCGTCGATATCGGTCACCTGCGCCAACTCGATTGTCTCGCCGCTCACAATCACCGTGACGTTGAGGATTGTTGTCAATCGGCCGTCCAGAATGCTTCCGCCGTTGGTCTGGCTCAGCTCGGCTCCCGGGGTGCCAAAGCTGATATCGGCCCCGATGAAACTGACCAGGGATGACACATCGATCTCGCTTCCCGTGCCGTCGGACTCGATCAAAACGTTGTCAGGATTTGCCGAGATGGAGGTCAGAACCGGCAGCAGGGTTTGTCCTCCCGCCGTCGCCTCGATCGTGAACGTGCTTTGAAGGCTCCCCAATCCTGTGAGCGCCGGCAGGCTCAACGTGCTGTTGGCACCTGTGGCTTGCATTAGCGTGGTATCGCCGCCGCTGTTCGGGTTGGCGTAGCTCGTGATACCGGACAAAGTCAGGCTACCGCCGTTTTCCACCGTGACGTTGCTGCCGTCGATACTGGACAAACCTGGCAACGTGACGGTCTCAGCGCCGACAACCAAGGTGACTGCATTGAGCGTCGTCAGGTTGCCGTCAAGAATCGTGCCGCCATTGGTTTGGCTCAGTTCGGCCCCGGGCGTACCAAAACCGATATCGGATCCGCTGAAACTGGTGAGAGACGAGACGTCGATCGTGCTCCCCGCGGCGTCGGCTTCAATCAAAACGTTGTTGGGATTCGCCGAGATCGAGGCCAAACTCGACAGCAGCGTTTGCCCTCCCTCCAGCGCCTCAATGGTCAAATCGCTGTTCAACGTTCCGAAAGCGGTCAACTTGGACAGGCTCAACGTGCTGTTGGCACCAGTTGATTGGAACGTAGTGTCGTCGCCACCGCTGTTCGGATTGGCGTAGCTCGTGATACCGGACAAAGTCAGGCTGCCGCCGTCTTCTACCGTGACGTTGCTGCCGTCGATATTGGTCAAACCTGGCAACGTGACGGTCTCAGCGCCGACAACCAAGGTGACGGCGTTGAGCGTCGTCAGCTTGCCGTCGAGAATCGTGCCGCCATTGGTTTGGCTCAGTTCGGCCCCGGGCGTGCCAAATCCGATGTCGGAGCCGCTGAAACTGGTGAGAGCCGAGACGTCGATCTCGGTGTTTGTGCCGTCGGCCTCAATTAAGACGTTGTTGGGATTGGCCGAGATCGAGGTCAAACTCGGCAGCAGCGTTTGCCCTCCCTCCAGCGCCTCGACGGTCAAATCGCTGTTCAGCGTTCCGAAAGCGGTCAACTTGGGCAGGCTCAACGTGCTGTTGGCACCTGTTGCTTGGAGCGTGGTCTCGTCGCCGCCGCTGTTCGGGTTGGCGTAGCTCGTGATACCGGACAAAGTTAGACTGCCGCCGTTTTCCACCGTGACGTTGCTGCCGTCGATATCGGTCAGACCTGGCAACGTGACGGTCTCAGCGCCGACAACCAAGGTGACGGCGTTGAGCGTCGTCAGCTTGCCATCGAGAATGGTGCCCCCATTGGTTTGGCTCAGCTCGGCCCCTGGCGTGCCAAGACCGATGTCGGATCCGCTGAAACTGGTGAGAGACGAGACGTCGACCGAGCTCCCCGTACCGTCGGACTCAATTAAAACGTTGTTGGGATTGGCCGAGATCGAGGGCAAACTCGCCAGAAGCGTTTGCCCTCCCTCCATAGCCTCAACGGTCAAATCGCTGTTCAACGTTCCGAAAGCGGTCAACGCAGGCAGGCTCAACGTGCTGTTGGCACCTGTTGCTCGGAGCGTGGTCTCGTCGCCGCCGCTGCTCGGGTTGGAGTAACTTGCGGCGTTGGGCAGAGTCAGCTGAGCCCCGCTCTCCGCGAGCAGACTGGCGCCGGAGAGGGTCGTCGTTCCCGTTGCCGAAACCGTGACGCCGGAACCGGACGCGCTCAGTGTGCCACCGGTCATGGAAAAGCTACCGGTGAGCGTCGAATTGCCCGTAATCGTCAGTGAGCCGCCCGTGATCGAAAACGGATCGTTGCCGTTGAGGCTATTGATCGTGGTGTTACCGGCCGCGGAGGAGTAAATAATCGTTTGGCTGTTGGCGAGGTTGATCGTGACGTCGTCGCCGGCGCCGGGGACTGTTTGAGTGCTCCAGTTCTTCGCATTGTTCCAGCTCGTTCCGTCGCCGGCCCCGGTCCACGCGATGGCGGAGAGCATCACCCGGTCCTCGAGCGATTCGGTGCCGGGATTCAGCAGCGCCCTCCGCGTGGCGTTCCAGCGACTGCGGCGTGGCCGCCGGCGGAATCTGAGGCAGGAAGGCCCGGAAAACCAGCGCTGGCGGCGTTTCATGAGAGTCGGTCCAGATCCAAGATGTGGATGACGTTCAGGGTCCCAATCGAAAAATGGGCTCGGCGGGCATCGCACGCGCCGTGTGTATGAGGAGACATTTCCCTGGCCACGGACCTTACACGGGCGCGCAAGTTCACGCTGGATCGGTCTCCCTTAAGGGGTAGGATGCGCTTCGGAGCCAAAACCGAACGCGCAAAATGCGGAAGGCCGGACCGCCAGAGCCAAGGGTCGAAAAACGCTGCCCCTCAGCCTGTTGACGGTACTCTTCGGGGCGCGCGATACTTGCGGGGGGACTCAAAAGCACTGTCGGAATCAAGGTCGATGGACGGCGGAGCAGATAGCGGCGATTTCCGGGGACGGACCGATTCCCGCGACATCCAGCTGGACGAGATGGTCACAGCGGCCAAGACGGGCTCGAATAGCGCGCTCGGGCGGGCGCTGAGTGCTTGCCGGCCGCAACTCCTGCGAGCCGCCCGGCGGAGATTGGTTCCGGCCCTGCGTCCTGTCGTCGGCGCGTCGGACCTCGTGCAGGACACCTTCGTCAACGCAACGAAGGCGTTCGGGGTCTTTCGAGGCGACAGAGGCAACCAGCTCATGAACTGGCTACGCCGCATCCTCTTCAACCGGATCGCCCAAATCGGGCGCGGCGAGGGACAGAACGGCGGCGCACCTGTCTCTGCCAACGGCTCACTTCAACGAACGATCACGCTGTTGCCCTCCGCGGAAGATTCGCCCAGCACGGTCGTGGGCGACCGGGAGCATGCCGAAATGATTCGCGCCGGGCTGGCGCGGTTGACGGAACGCGACCAGCAGGTTCTGCGTCTGCGCTTTGACGAAGAGCTCAACTTCGCACAGATCGGCCAGCGACTGGAGTTGAGCGAAGACGCCGCCCGCCTGGCATTCACCCGCGCCGTCCGCCGCCTTCGACAAGAAATGTCTGGCTTTACAGCGGACGGATGACCGAGACCAGCGGAAGAAAGAAACGGCTGGCACCTGTCGAGCAGCGAGCGAAGATCGCGACGCTCGCGCGCAGACCTGGTTTATTTTTCAACCTTCCGGCTTCCTCCCGCAGCTTTTCCCCTTGCTGCCGTGGGCCACAAAAAGAGCTCGCCAAGGCCCTGTTCCGGACTGTCGTCAATTTCGCCCCCCGAGGCGAGCAACGATCCATCGGGGGAAAACGCGATTGCGTGCACCCGTCCGCGGTGGCCGTCCAGCACGGCAACCTCACGCTTTGAAGCCACGTCCCAGAGCCGGACGGTCGCGTCCCAACCTCCGGTCGCCAGCGTCCGGCCATCGGGAGTGAAATCCATAGCGGCGACGATATCGACATGACCGACGAGAGTCGCACTCAGACTGCGGGTGGCCATGTCGATGAGCCGAAGACGTCCGTTGCTCTCGCCGAGTGCTAAGAGTCGCCCGTCGGGTGAGAAACGGCCGCACGAAACGGCCGCCGGCTCCTCTCCAATTGCAGAGCACAATCGACCGGTGCGCGGATCGTACAGCTTCACGCGGCCCCGATCATTGACGGCGAGCGTCGCTCCGTCGGGCGAATAAGCAAGAAGTTTCGTCTCGGCGCACGTGTCAGACAAGGCCGAAAGTTCGTGCCACTCAGTGGTGTCCCAAAATCGGATTGCACCGTGACGGTCACAGGCCGCCAAATGAGAGCCGTCCGGCGAAAATGCCAGCAGGGGAGCGACCGCGTCGCCTGACAACGCCTCTTGTGCGACGAGCGCCGGAGTTTGCGCGCGCGCGGAGTCGATCGCCTTGCGGATCCGTTCGTCGAGAAAAAGGTGCGAGAGCAACTGGTGGCTTTGCATGTTCCAGACCCAAACACTCCCGTCCCGGCTGGCGGCGGCGAACAGACGCCGGCCCGGCGACCACACGGCACGCGGCACTGACGTCAGCGTCGGCAGCGGATCGAGCAGATCTCGTTCGGCGTTTGAGCCCATCTCCCAAAACCGTAGAGTATCGGTCGTCGACTGCCAGGGAATGTAATCCCGCGTGACAGCCCGCGACGGCGACTTTGCCGTCGTTGGGTGGGAAACGCGGACCGGAATACGCACGTTGGGCGGCCCGTGCGACTCATTCGGTCGCACGGACTCTAGCCCGGCGGCGCGATCCGTTGCCACAGCGAGAGTCTTGCCATCGCCGAAAAAAGCCAACTCACAAACCACCGAGAGCGGTCCGCCAAAGACGCGATGGCCTTGCCAAGTTGCCGTGTTCCAAAGCGTCACTTCGTTCGAGTCCGTGACTGTGGCGAGAGTTGAGGCATCTGCCGTCCAGGTCGCCGAAGTCGGAGCCACGCCGCGGCCCTCAAGGACAAAAACCAGCTCACGCGTCGAACGGTTTATCGCTCGAAAGATGCCCCCAGGGCCAGCCGTCCCCAAAATCGATCCGTCAGAAGAGTACGCAATACAGGGAGGCTGACCCGCATTCCACGGGCTGTATCGTCCGAGCCAGCCCACATCGTGTCGCAAAGGTGGCTTGTTGCGGTCAAGATCCCAAAGCAACAGATTACCGAGCGCCAGACCGGCAGCCAGCTGGCGACTGTCCGCCGCGATGGCCAGACTCAGGATCGGGACTTTAAGTACGTCAAGTTTAAGGAGCTCCGTCGCAACCCGGTGCTCGAGCGGCGCAGTGGCTTCGCGTCGTTCGGCAACATCCCAGATTCGGATCGTGTTGTCGTAGCTGGCCGACGCCAATCGTTTACCGTCCGGGAAGAATCTCAGCATCGTTACCTTATCGGAATGCCCTTTGAGGACCGCCGTTTCCCTTCCAGTCGCGGCGTCAAAGAGCCGGACCTGGTGATCGTCTCCTCCTGTCGCGAGGATCGGCCCCAGCGGTGACCAGGAGACTGAATGCACTCCGAGCGTTTCCGTCTGCCAGACTGGTCGCCCATCGGCCGCCTCCCAGCAGCGAAGTTGTCGCGCATCGACGGTCGCGACGCGCTGACCGTCGGGCGAGAAAGTAAGGTCCTCGATGTGCCCCAGATTCCCAGACAAGTGGCGATCGATGCGTCCCGTGACGGCGTTAATCAGCGTCACCGTGCGGTCGCGATCGGCAACCGCGATTTGGTTTCGTTTGGGGTTGAATCCGAGATGGCCTTCGCATGCCTGGGAGCGATCGTTCAATCGCCGTGGATTTACGAGCAGAGCAGCGTTCCACAGGCTGACAGAGCCATGATCGCTCGACGTCGCCAGCGTCCGACCGTCCGGCGAGTATTGAAACTGCGTAACCCGATTGTTAGCTCCGCGGAAGGCACCTCGCGCCTGGTATAGCTCGAGGTCCCAAAAGTGCAGTATCCCGTCCCGCGTTACGGAAGCCAGCAACTTTCCATCCGCCGAATACGAGATGCCGCGCAGATTATTTTCTTCCCGATTCAGGTCGTGGAGCCATTGACCCGTTTGCGGGTTCCAGAACTGAATTACCGTCCCCCGGTGGCCATCAACAACAGTCGCGAGCGTTCTACCATCAGGCGAAAACGCGACATCCGAGGCGGGAAACCAGAAGCCCAGCGTCGTTCTGAGCCCGAAGCCATTGACGTCGTAAATTCTCAGGTCGGTCGCGTACCCTGGGTTTGAAACCGCCGCCAACAATCGACTATCGTGCGAAAATTCAACCAGCCGTGAGCCGGGCATTCTATTATCCGGCGTGTCCCAAGCACCACAGCGCCAAACGGTGGTACTCACGTCGCTGCCCCCGACAAGAAAACGTCCGTCGGGCGAGAATCTCGCGCAAAACATTTTTCCGCCGCGCGTCAAACGGGCCTTCCTCTCGCCTGTTCGCGCGTCCCAGACAACGGCGGTGTTGTCGGTCACGAGCGTCACCGCGGTCTTTCCGTCGGGCGAAAGTGCGCCCGCTTCGTGATCGCGAGGTTCGTCCCACTTCCGCGTCGGAAACGTCGCCAAAAGCTTGCCAGCCCCTAAGTCCCATGTCTTGGCGCTCTGGTCGGCATAGCTTGCGGTCATCAGAGTCCGGCCGTCCGCTGAAAATGCGAGCAGATTCAGTTCGCCGGCATGGGCCTGCCAGTTGCGCTGTTCGACATCCCGAAATTGGCGAAGATACCACCACTCGAAGCCGCGTCGATCGGGCGTGCCTGCGCGAGACGGGTCGTGTCGATCGACCAATGCAGACATCGCCGCGAATTCGCCCCTCTTGCGGAGTTCGTCGGCCAGCCGCATGTCGGAAGAATACATGTGCTGCTCGACCGCCGCGGCATTCGCCACCGCGAGACGTTCACTCGCGCGGGCCTCGGTCTCGAATTCCTGGGCGCGAACCCGCGCGTCGTCGGCCATGCGAAAGGCTCGCTGGAGCCGCGAGTTGTGCCAGGTCAGACCGGCCGGCAGCGCGAC
>Ga0209624_10002271_pt1 | contig 14326 bp, 10 predicted proteins | sample JacPinW_OM2H0_O1_FD_188565 | JGI IMG/M metagenome (GOLD analysis project Ga0209624, IMG submission 188565) | Forest soil microbial communities from Algoma, Ontario, Canada - Jack Pine, Ontario site 1_JW_OM2H0_O1 (SPAdes) (version 2) | ecosystem: Environmental > Terrestrial > Soil > Boreal...
CGACCCGTCGATCGACTTCACCACCCAGGGCGGCGAGGTGCACTGGCTGACCTATCTCGGCCCGTACTCGTTCGCGCACGCCTCCGGGACCGCCGGCACCCAGATCATCCCGTCGGTCGCCACCGCCCTGCCCACCATCTCGGACGGCGGCAAGACCTACACGTTCACGGTCCGCAAGGGTCTGACGTACTCGAACGGCGCGCCGCTCAAGGCGTCGGATCTGACCTTCGCGATCGAGCGGGACCTGAAGCTCGGCTGGAGCGCCGCCAGCTTCCTGACGACCACGATCCAGGGCGCGACCGCCTACTCGGCGGGCAAGGCGTCGACGATCTCTGGCATCACGACCAACGACGCGACCGGGCAGACCACGATCCATCTGGTCTCGCCCTACGGCGCGTTCCTCGACGTGCTTGCCGTGCCGGGCGTCAGCTATCTGCCGCCGACGACGCCGATGAAGCCAGAGCCGAACAACCCGCCCGTCGGGTTCGGCCCGTACGTGATCAAGAACGTCGTCCCGAACGCCTCGTTCGAGCTCGTCAAGAACCCGAGCTACACGTCGCAGGCGATCCCGGGCATCCCCGCGGGTCATGTCAACGTGAACGTGAGGGTCGAGTCGAACACCACGACCGAGGCTTCCGACGTGCTGAACAACTCCGCGGACGTGTTCGACTGGGGCGACACGATCCCGCCGGCGCTGATCCAGCAGGTGACCGCGCTGACGAGCCGATTCAAGTCGATCCAGACCAACAAGACGTTCTACTGGTTCCTGAACACCACCGAGAAGCCGTTCAATAACGCGCTGGCGCGCGAGGCCGTGCAGATTGCGGTCGACCGGCCGGCCCTGGCCAGGCTCGGTAGCGGCCAGCTGGTGCCAGGCTGCTATCTGCTCCCGCCGCAGATGACGGGCCACCCGACGCAGCCGTGTCCGTATGGCATCGACCCGGCCTCGTCGCCCAACCTGGCTGAGGCGAAGAAGCTCGTCCAGCAGTCGGGCATGGCCGGGCAGGCCGTTACGGTCTGGGCTCAGAACCGCCAGCCTCGCCTTCAGTGGTGCGAGAACTTCGCGGCGACACTGAACGCGATCGGGTTCAAGGCGACGCTCAAGCCGATCGCCGACGCGGAGTACTTCTCGACGATCGAGACGCTGAAGAACCATCCGCAGGCGGGCTTCGCCGACTGGCAGCAGGACTTCCCGAACCCGACCGACTTCTACCAGAATCTGGTCGACGGTCGGGCGATCCTGCCGGTCGGCAACTCCAACTACGAGGAGGTCAACGACCCGCACATCCAGTCGACGCTTGACTCTCTGTATCCGGTGCCCGGCACTCAGATCCAGAGCGTGGCGTCGAAGTGGGCGGCACTCGACTACTACGTGACGCAGAAGGCGTACGTGGTGCCGTTCGGGTACCTGTCCTCGCCGGAGTTCGTCTCCGACCGGGTCAATTTCAGCTCGCTGGTGTTCAGCCCCTTGGAGGGCAACGACTTCAGCTCGCTGCAATTCAAGTAACGAAGTAACGGCGCCAAGACGGCTCGGGGATCGAGGTCCCCGGGCCGTCACCGCCAGCGAAGGAATTCCTTAGGCTTCAGTCGCCATGAGCGTAAGCCCCAGCCACGATTCACAGGTCGAGGTCGTTCCGGAGCTGCACGACTGGGGGGAAGTTGCCGGCGAAGAGATCCCGCCCGGTCTCGGTCCGTACCGCCTGGCCTGGCGGCGCCTGAAGCGCAACAAGGTCGCACTGGCTTTCGGCGGCCTGTTCCTGGTCATCGTCATCCTGTGCGTCCTCGCTCCGGTGTACGCGAACGACATCGCGCACACCGGCCCGAACGACGAGCACGTTGACACCGCGCTGAACCAGTTCGGGCTGCCGATCGGGCCGACCTGGCACGCCCATTTCTTCTTGGGTGCCGACAACGTCGGCCGGGACGTCGCTGTTCGGCTGCTCTACGGGGGCCGCACCTCGCTTCAGATCGGCGCGGAGGCGACGCTGATCACGATCATCTTCGCCACGCTGCTCGGGATCGTCGCCGGCTATTTCCGAGGCCCGCTCGATGGCTTGATTTCCCGGGCCTTCGAGCTGATTTGGGCCTATCCCGTGTACCTACTGGGGATCGCCCTCGGCGTGGTGCTCGCCATCAGCGGGCTCGACCTCGGCCTGTTCAAGCTGAGCGGCAACTCCCTCCAGATCCCGGCCATCATCATCGGGTTCATCTACATCCCGTACGTCGGCAAGGCGGTGCGAGGTCAGGTCCTTGGCCTGCGCGAGCGGGAGTTCATCGACGCCGCGCGCCAGCAAGGGCTCGGACACACGCGGATCATGTTCGGTGAGATTCTCCCCAACGTCGCGTCGACGATCCTCGTCTTCATCCCGCTGATCATGGCCAACGCGATCCTGACCGAGGCGGGCCTGTCGTTCCTGGGTGCCGGGGTGCGCCCGCCGAACGCGTCGTGGGGGACGATGATCGGGGACGGGATCGGGCTGCTGCCCGCCGCCGTCCACACGATGTTGGTGCCGGGGATCATGCTCGTCCTGTGCGTGCTTGGCATCAACGTGTTCGGCGACGGCGTGCGCGACGCGCTCGACCCGCGAGCGAAGATCCGGATCGAGCACTGATGGCCCCGACGGAGTACTGATGGGCCGTTTCGTCGTCCGTCGCGGGTTGTCGATGATCGGGGTGCTGTTCGCGATCTCCATCCTCACCTTCCTGATCTTCACCGCGATACCCGATCCGGCCCTCCGGCTGGCCGGCCGGTTCCCAACTCCCGCGACGATCGCGCACATCAACCACCAGTGGGGATTCGACCGTCCCGTCTTCATCCGGTACGTGCTGGTCATGAAGCTGATCTTCACCGGTCAGATCATCTCCTACACCCAGCAGTTGAACGTCGTGCACCAGATCTGGATCGACCTGCCGGTGACCGCGTCACTAGCGATCGGCGCCGGGGTCATCTGGCTGTCGATGGGAATCCTGTTCGGCGTGCTCAGCGCTTGGCGCGCCGGCCACTGGCTTGACCGCGCCCTGACCGTGCTGTCGTTGGTGGGCGTGTCGATGCCGGTGTTCTTCCTCGGGGCGGTGCTCTCGTACTACCTGGGCGACAAGTGGGGGATCCTGCCCGCGGGTGACTATGTCTCGTTCGCGACTAGCCCCTGGCAATGGTTCGAGCACTTGATCCTGCCGTGGTTCGCGCTCTCCGTGCTGTTCATCGGTGTGTACTCGCGCGTGCTGCGCTCCACGATCCTCGACACGATCAACGACGACTACGTGCGCACGGCGAAAGCCAAGGGCTTGACCGAGCGCCAAGTGATGGTCCGCCACGTGCTCCGGAACAGCCTGATCCCGATCGTCTCGCTGTTCGGGCTCGACTTCGCCGCGGTCATCGGCGGTGGCGCGATTTTGACCGAGACCGTTTTCAACCTGCACGGCGTCGGGCAATACGCCGCTCAGTCGGTGGAGGCGCTCGACATCCCGCCCGTGCTCGTGATCACGATGTTCGGCGCGTTCATGGTGGTGCTGATCGGCGCCATCGTCGACATCCTGTACGCGGTGCTCGACCCGCGGATCCGGCTATGAGCTTCGACGGTCACGCGCCGGCCCGTGGGCAGGGGCAAGCGGATCATGACGGGCACCTGCTCGACGTCCAGGACCTCAGGGTCTCGTTCCGCACCGAGGACGGGGTGGTGCAGGCGGTCGACCGTGTGTCGTTCTCGATCGACCGCGGCGAGATCCTGGCGATCGTCGGCGAGTCCGGCTCTGGAAAGTCGGTAACCGCGATGACGCTCATGGGCCTGACCCGCGGGCCGAACACGCGGTTTGAGGGTCGGGCCCTGTTCGAGGGCAACGACGTCGTCGGCGCCTCCGAAGAGGAGCTGCGCCGGATCCGTGGCGCACAGATAGCGATGGTCTTCCAGGACCCGATGGCCTCGCTCGATCCCGTGTACCGGGTGGGCGATCAGATCGTCGAGCAGATCCGGGTGCACGACCGGAGCATCTCCAAGCCGGCCGCGATGGAGCGCGCGGCGGAGCTGATGGCGCGCGTTGGGATCCCTCGCGCCGGCGATCGCTTGCGTTCCTATCCGCATGAGTTCTCGGGCGGGATGCGACAACGCGTGATGATCGCGATGGCGCTGTCCTGCTCGCCCAAGCTGCTGATCGCCGACGAGCCGACGACCGCGCTCGATGTGACGATCCAAGCGCAGATCCTCGACGAGCTACGCAAGCTGCGCGAGGAGACAGACGCCGGGGTCATCCTGGTCACCCACGACCTCGGCGTGGTGGCCGACATCGCCGACCGGGTCGTGGTGATGTACGCGGGCCGGGTGGTCGAGCAGGGGACGCTCGATGAGATCTTCTACGACCCCCAGCACCCGTACACGTGGGGGCTGCTGGGCTCGATCACCCGCGTCGACCGCGACCGCACGGCGCGCCTGCCCGCCATCCCCGGGCTGCCGCCCTCGCTGCTGCGCCCGCCGGAAGGTTGCCATTTCCGTCCGCGCTGCCCGCACGCGTTTGACCACTGCATGGAGGTACCGGAGCTGAAGGCACGGCTGCCCGAAGCGCGTGCGCACCTCGATCGTTGCTGGCTCGAGCCCGAGCGCAAGCGAAAGCTCCGTCAGGTGGGCGATCGGATCGGGCTGGCCAGCGAGGAGACGGTGATCTCGTGAGCGTCGAGGTCCATTCGCGGGACGCCGCGCCGTCGCCGGGCCCGCAGGACGGAAATCCCCTGCTCGAGGTCGAGCACCTGCGCGTGCTGTTCCCGGTCAAGTCGGGCGCGGTGGTGAGCCGCACGGTCGGACACGTACACGCGGTGGACGACGTCTCGTTCGAGCTGCGAGAGGGCGAGACGCTGGGGATCGTCGGCGAGTCGGGCTGCGGCAAGACGACCCTGATCCGGGCCCTCGTGCGGCTGGTCAACGCCACCGACGGGGCGATCCGCTTCCGGGGCGGGGAGATCACCAAAGCAGGCCGCAAGGAGCTCGAGCCGATCCGCCGCCAGATGCAGATGGTCTTCCAGGATCCGCAGTCCTCGCTCAATCCGCGCAAGCGGGTGGCGCAGATCCTCGCCACGCCGCTGCGGATCCGCGGCGTCCCGCGGGAGCGGATCGAAGCCGAGACGCGCGGCCTGCTCGACAAGGTGGGCCTCCAGGCGGAGCACGTCAACCGGTTCCCGCACGAGTTCTCGGGGGGTCAGCGTCAGCGCATCGGGATCGCGCGCGCGCTCGCGCTCGATCCCAAGCTGATCATGCTCGACGAGCCGGTGTCGGCCCTCGACGTCTCGATCCAGGCGCAGGTGATCAACCTGCTCGACGAACTCCAGGACGAGCTTGGGCTCTCCTACGTGTTCGTCGCCCACGACCTGAGCGTCGTGCGCCACGTCTCGGATCGGATCATCGTTATGTACCTCGGCAAGCTGATGGAGGTCTCGCCGGCCGAGGAGCTCTACGCCAAGCCGATCCACCCGTACACGTCGGCCCTGCTGGGAGCGATCCCCATCCCCGATCCCGAGGAGAACCGCGCGCGGGAGCGCCCGATCATCGCCGGCGAGCCTCCCAATCCGATCAGCCCGCCGACGGGGTGCCGCTTCCACACCCGCTGCCCGCGCGCGACCGACGTGTGCCGCACGATCGAGCCGCAGCTGACCGAGTACGCGAACGGGCATCTGGCCGCGTGCCACCATCCCCAGCACGTAAGCAACGCCGAGATCGCGGGGGCGAGCCGTTCCCCGGCGACCCCGAAGAGCGCCGGCGAGGAGCGCCCCGAGCCTGAGGGCGCTTCGCCCTTCGCGACGCCCGATGCCGGGCCCGGCGCCTAAGGGGTAAGTCCTAAGAAGTAAGGGGTGCCGGGGCCGAACTGGCTGCGTTCTCCCGATGTCAAATCGGGCCTCTCAGCTCATCCTCAATGCAGTGAAGAACCAGGATTCGTTCGAGAGGAGCGAGCAATGTATGTCAACGTATCCCAGGCACTCGCGTCAGAGCACATCGCAGACGTCGTCCGTGACAGCGAACGGCGCCGGCGCGTCCACGACGCCGAGTCCGGCCGCCGCTCGATCGTCCGCCGGGCCTACTCGCGATACTTCGGTCGTGCGCGCGAGGGTCACTTCGAGCCGGTTCGTCGGCCGGGCGGCCGAGCTGGCGGAGCTGGAGCACGCCCTGCTTGAGGCCACCGAGCAGCGCCCGTTCGTGGCGCTGCTCGGCGGCGAGTCGGGGGTGGGTAAGACCCGACTCGTCAGGGAGCTCGAGAATCGCCTGGCCGACCGTGACGACGTCCTGTTCCTACGAGGCGAGGCGGTCGAGGAGGCCGACGGAGAGCTTCCCTACGCGCCCTTGATCGGCGCGCTGCGCCCGCTGGTGCGCAGCCGGGCCCCCGCACTCCAGGAGCTCGGCCGGGGCAGCCGGGCGCAGCTGGCCGCGCTGCTGCCCGGCCTCGACGAGGAGCCGGCGATCGCCGATCGCAATGACCCGGGGGTGCAGGTAAGGCTGTTCGAGGCGGTGCTCGAACTGCTCGATTGCCTGAGCTCCGAGCGCGTCGTGGTCCTCACGCTCGAGGACATGCACTGGGCCGATCGCTCGACGCGGATGTTCCTTGACTTCCTGGCCCGAAGCCTCCGGCGCGAGCGCCTGTTGCTGCTGCTGAGCTACCGGACCGACGAGCTGCACCGCCGTCACCCGTTGCGTTCGCTGCTCGCCGAGCTCGAGCGTCTCGATCAGGTCCGCCGGCTCGAGCTCGAGCCGTTCGATCGCGACGAGATGGCCGAGGCGATGTGCGACATCCTCGGCGAGCCGCCGCGCGCGCAATTGGTCGACCGTCTGTACGGGCGCAGCGAGGGCAACCCGCTCTACACCGAGGAGCTTCTGGCCGCCGGGCTGGACGGCCGCGGCGCCGCTCCACAGTCGCTGCGGGACGCGTTCATGCTGCGGATCGAGCGTCTGTCGGATAACGCCCAGGCGGCGGCGCGGGCGATCTCCGCCGCGCGCGCGCTCGACGAGGAGCTGATCGCCGAGGTGACGGGGATCGAGCCCGACGCGTTGAACGCCGCCCTGCGCGAGGCGGTGGCCGAGCAGGTCCTGGTGGCCGGCGAGGACGGCCGGCTGGGCTTCCGCCACGCCCTGCTCAGGGAGGCCATGTACGACGATCTGCTGCCCGGCGAGCGAGGCGAGCTGCACCTTTCCCTCGCCGTCGCCTACGAGGCTCGGGCCGCGCTCGAGGACGACCAGGGGCTCGAGCTGAGCTCGTCGATCGCCTACCACTACGCCACCGCGGGCGACCAGCCCGCCGCCCTGCGCGCCACGGTCCAGGCTGCGCTCGCCGCCCGCGAGCTGCACGCCTACGGCGACGCCGCCGACCTGGCCGAACGCGCGCTCGACCTGTGGCCGCGGGTCCCGGGCGCGAACGAATTGATCCCACTCGACCACATCGAGCTGCTCACGCTCGCCGCCGCCGCGCAGCGCGTGGCGGGCGACCGAGGCCGCGCCGAGACGCTACTCAACCTGGCGCTCCGCGAGCTCGATCCGGAGGCGGATCCGCGCCGCTACTCGGCGCTTCTCGACGATCTCTCACGGATCCAGTGGACACTCAACCGCGGGCTGGAGGCGGTAAGCACGGCGCAGCGCGCGCTCGAACTGCTCCCCGACGACGAGCCGACCCGAGAGCGGGCGTCGCTGTTGGCCTGGCTGGCCCGGATCCGGCATCTGCGAGGGCGCTACCGCGACGCACTCAAGGAGGGGGAGGTGGCCCTGGACGCGGCGCTGGCGGCCGGCGATCGGCAGGCGGAGAGCGAGGTGCTCAACACGCTCGCGATGTCACAGATCGTCCTCGGCGAGGTCGAGTCGGGCATCGCGCGCATGCGCCGGGCGATCGAGATCGCCCACGAGGACGAGGACCTCGACGGCTTGGGCACGGCGTACTCCAATCTGGCCGAAGCCCTCAACCTGGTTGGCCGGCCCGACGAGGCGCTCAAGACGGCTCAGGCCGGTCTCGCAGTGACCGCGCGCCCTGGAACCCGGATCCGCGACTGGATGACCGTGACGAGCGCCGAGCTGTCGTTCGAGATCGGCGACTGGGAGGCGGCGCGGTCGTATCTGGACCTGTCCGCGACCCATCCGAGCGGTCGCCAGTTGATCTTCCGGCGTCTCTCGGAGGCCGAGCTGTGCCTGGGCGTCGGCGACGAGGAGCGCGCCGCCGGGTACCTGGAGGAGATCGAGCCGCTCGTGGCGAGCTCGTCCGAGCCGCAGTTCATCGGGGCGTTCGGGACGCTGCTCGCCGAGTCGCGCCGGCGCTCGCGCGACCTGACCGGCGCTCGCGCCGCAGTGGGCAACGCACTCGACCGGATCGAGCTCTGCACCGACGACGTGATGCGGATCGCGCGGGTGACGGCGGCCGGGATGCGCGTCGAGGCGGACATGGCCCAGCGCGCCCGGGACCTGCGCGAGCGAGCCGACGAGCGCGACGCTCTGGCCCGGGCCCGGATCCACGTGCAGCGCCTGCGCGCCGCGGCCGAGGAGGGCGGTCCGGTCGAGCGCGCGTGGTCCGCGTCGGGCGCGGCGGACCTCGCCCGCGCACGCGGCCGCAGCGACCCCAAGTTGTGGCTAAAGGCGGCCCGCGAGTGGGAGGCGATCTCGCGGCCGTTCCAGCGCGCGGTGGCGCTGTGGCGGGCGACCGAGGCGTACATCGAGGCCGGCGACCGCGGCGCAGCCTCCGAGACCGCACGGGCCGCGCTGGAGATCTCGCGCCGGCTCGGTGCGCGGTGGCTGACCGAAGAGCTGACGGTGCTCGCGCAGCGGGCGCGGCTCGACCTGGCCCGTGATGCCGGCGAAGAGGGCGCTGCGCCGGCCGGCCGTTCCGGCGACGCTCACGAGGCCGGCGACGGGACGACGGGGTCGGACGCGGGGCCCGGCGAGGACCCGTTCGGTCTCACCGCCCGCGAGCGACAGGTGCTCGCACTGGTCGCCGAGGGGGCAACCAACCGCCAGATCGGCGCGGCTCTGTACATGGCCGAGAAGACGGCCAGCGTGCACGTCTCGCGGATTCTCAGCAAGCTTGGTGTGCGGAGTCGTACCCAAGCCGCGGCGGTGGCGCACCGGCTGCACCTAGGGTGAACCGATCGGTCGCGGCGGCGGCCGCTTGGCGCCCCTCCTCGGCGGACACGATCTCCAAGAGCGAGCCGACGACGTTCGGGTCGAGCTGGCTTCCGGATACGGCGGTCAGCTCGGCCGCGGCGACGTGGTGGTCGAGCGCCCTGCGGTACGGGCGATCGGTCCGCATCGCGTTCCACGTGTCGCAGCAGGCGACGATCCGGGCCTCGAGCGGGATCTTTCGCCCGGCCAGCCCGTCGGGGTAGCCGCCGCCGTCCCAGCGCTCATGGTGGGCGCGGACGATCTGGCCGACGTCGCGCATGAATCCCCCGACGCGGTCGAGCATCTTCTGCCCCTCGATCGTGTGGGTCTTGATGATCTCCCACTCGTGGGGGTCGAGCTTGCCGGGCTTGTTGATGATCTCCTTGGGGATGGCGATCTTGCCGACGTCGTGCAGCAGGGCGGCGAACTCGAGGTTGCGCATCCGCGCGGCGCTCAGCCCGAGCTGCCCGCCGACGTCGAGAGCCAGTCCGACGACGCTCTTGCAGTGCTCCCCGGTATAGCCGTCATCGGCCTCGACGACGTCGCCCAGTACGAGCGCCGTGCCGCGGTAGGCATTGCTCAGCTCGATGGTGCTCTCAAGTCGCTTGCGCCGCTCGTGGGCGAACACCGCGAGCAGACCGAGCAACGGCACGAGGGCCAGCATCGCAATCGGGTTTCGGTGGACGCTGTGAGCGGTGAGGAGCGCCGGCGCGGTCAGCGCGGCGTCGATCCCGTACACCCAGCCCGCCCCGGGGAGCATGGATAGGGCGGCGTGGCGCGTGAAGGCGAACGCCATCGTCGAGACGATGAAGTCGGCGGCGAACTGGGCGGCCAGCGCGGCGATGAGCAGAGCTGGGTCCGCCCGCCACGGGTCGACGTGAGCGAGCGCGATCACCGCGGCCGGGCCGACCGCGAACCAGGCATTGGAGGGCTGGACGAGCAACCGGCTGGGAGGTAGGGCGCGCCGGACGATCTCGGGCGCTCGCCCGACGAGGAAGGCGGCGACGACGGCGACCGGCACGGCCGCAGCCGGAATCGTGAACACGAGCGGCACGAACGCGAGCTGAACGGGCGTGGCGCAGCCGAGCGGGGTATCGAAGTTGACCCGGCTGGCCAGCGCCAGGACGAGCAGGCAGCCCACGGCCGCGGGGATCGAGAAGGCGTGCGGCGGGTCGATTGCGAAGAGGGCCGCCACCGCGGCGAGCAGGGCGCCGCCGGAAACGATGGACCAGAGGAACTCGCGCCTGGTCACCCGGGACCCGGCGCGTTGGAAGCTGTCCTCGAGCAGCTGCTGCTCTTCGAGGCTGTGCTCGATCGACATAACCTGGTCTGAATCGGCCGGGTTTTCTGGAGGCTTAACGCGCCGGGGCCGTGCGTAGACCGTCGTCCGGCCGTGCGTGGGCCATCCTCCGGCCGCTCGCCGTGTGATTAGGGCCGCGCGAGCTTCTTGCCGGGGTTGAGCAGGCCCTTGGGGTCGAAGGCGCGCTTGATCGCCTCGTGCATGGCGATCGCCGGTGGCGCCCACTGCCGGGCCAGCTGACCGTTCTTGACCAGCCCGATCCCGTGCTCGCCGGAGACCGAGCCACCGAGCGCGACCGCGAGCTCGAACAGTTCCTCGGCCGCGCGCTCGGCGCGCTCGAGCTCGTCCGGGTCCTCGAGATCGATCATGAACGTCGAGTGGAGGTTGCCGTCGCCGGCGTGGCCCCAGCTGCACGCGGGCAGGTCATGCCGGCGTCCGATCTCGACGGTCTGCTCAATCGCCTGTTGGAGGTGGTCGACGGGGACCACGATGTCCTCGCTCACCTTGCCTCCACGCTGGGCCGTCACCGCGATCGACGCGCCGTCCCGCCAGCGCCACAGCGCCGCGATCTCACGCGAGTCGGTCGGGGCGTGGATCAGAGCCGCCTGCTCGCCCATGACCTCGGCCAGCTCGGCGTGGATCCGCTTGGCCTCCTCGGTGCTGCCGTCCGCGTCGGCGATGACCATGAACCGGGCGTCTTCGGGGAGCTCGATCGGGAACGCGCCCCGGGTGGCGGCGATCGCGCCCTCGTCCAGGTACTCGATGGCGGCGGGCACGATGCCGCTGCCGAGCACATATTCGATCGCGGCGCAGCCGGCGGCCGCGTCCGCGTAGAGCGCGGCCAGCGGCAACGACGCCTCGGGCGCGGGGATCAGCTTGATCCAGGCGGCGGTGACGACGCCGAGGGTGCCCTCGGAGCCGATCATGAGCGACTTCAGGTCGTAGCCGGCGACGTCCTTGCGAATCGGGCCCCCGACCCTGACCAGTTCGCCGGGAGCCAGGACGAACTCGAGGCCGGTGACCCAGGCGCCGGTCACCCCGTACTTGAACGCGTGTGGACCGCCGGCGTTGGTGGCGATGTTGCCGCCGAGCTGGGACTGTTCGGCCGAACCGGGATCGGGGGGATAGAACAGCCCGTTCTCGCGCGCGCGACGTCTGACGTCGGCGGTGATCGCCCCCGCCTCGATCGCGGCCCGCCACAGGCCGGGATCGAGATGCCGGACCTTCGTCAGCCGCTCGAGGCTGAGGACCACGCCTCCGTCGAGCGGGACCGCGCCACCGGTGAAGCCCGTCCCGCCGCCCCGGGGGATGATCGGGACGTCGTGCTCGTAGCACCAGGCGACGGTCTGGGCGACCTGCTCCGCGTTGGCGGGGAGGGCCACCGCGTCGGCCCGGCCGCGCAAATTTCGGCTCTCGGTGGCGTCGCTCAGATACGCGCGGGTGGCCCCCGGAAGGACCCCGTCGGTGGTGAGCAGAGCGCTCAAGTCGCGCTCGATCGAGGTGCGGGCGGTCGCGGCCACGGCGGTTTTGAGCCTACCGTCCCGTAAGGTTTGAGTCGTGGGGAAGATCTTCGACGCCATCGACGAAAGGCTGGAGCAGTGGATCGCCGCCCAGCCCATGTTCTTCGTGGGCAGCGCTCCGCTCGACGAGGACGGCCACGTGAACGTCTCGCCCAAGGGCCCGATCGACACGCTCCGCGTGCTCGATCCCAACACGGTGGCGTATCTCGACTTCATCGGGAGCGGCGCCGAGACGATCGCGCACGTGCGTGAGAACGGCCGGATCGTGATCATGTTCTGCGCCTTCGAGGGGCCGCCCCGGATCCTGCGGCTCCACGGCCGCGCTCGCGTCGTCGCGGCGGCCGGATATGAAGAGGGTCGGCGCCGCGCGACGGCGGCGCCGAACGAGTTCGACGAGCTCGCCGAACGGTGCGAGTTCCCGGAGCCGGCGACGCCCGAGGCCCGGCGCGCGATCGTCGTCGTCGACGTCCAGCGCGTGGCCGACTCGTGCGGATACGGCGTGCCCCTGATGAGCTATGAGGGTGCCCGGCCGCACATGGCGTTGTGGGCGGCCAAGAAGGTGCGCGTCGGCGGGCCCGAGGCGCTGCTCGAATACCAGCGCGAGCACAACGCGCTCAGCCTCGACGGCCTCCCGGCGGTCGACGTCCCCACACCCGCACGTAAGTAAGTGCCCGCCCAGACCCCCGTGTTCGACGGGCACAACGATGCCCTGACCAAGGACGATTACGCCGGCCTCGCCGAGGGCCGGGACGGCGGCCATCTCGACGTTCCCCGGATGCGCGCCGGCGGCGTGCGGGGAGGGATCTTCGCCGTGTTCGTCGAGTCGAGCGCGCGCGCGAGAGAGAACCGGGTCGAGCGCGACGACGGAGTGGTCGAGTTCGAGCCGGCACCGCCCGTCGAGCACGACGTCGCGGCGGGGCGAGCCACCGAGGCGGCGGGCCGTTTGCTCGCGCTCGAGCGCTCGGGCGCGATGCGCGTCGCCCGCGAGGCGTCCGATCTCGATCGGGCCCACGACGACGACGGGCCACCCGTGGCCGTGCTCCACATCGAGGGCGCCGAGGCGATCGACCCGGAGCTTGAGGCGCTCGAGCTGTGGTACGCGGGGGGACTGCGCTCGATCGGCCTCGTGTGGAGCCGCTCGAACGCCTTCGGCCACGGCGTGCCGTTCATCTCCCCCTCGACGCCGGACACCGGGCCCGGCTTGACCGACGCCGGGCGCGCCCTCGTGCGCCGGTGCGCCGAGCTCGGGATCGTCGTCGACCTCAGTCACCTCAACGAGGCCGGCTTCTGGGACGTGGCGAGTCTCGAGGCCGGCCCGATCGTGGCTTCGCATTCCGGCGTGCACGCCCTCTGCCCGACCTCGCGCAACCTGACCGACCGCCAGCTCGACGCGGTGGGGGAGTCGGGTGGACTGGTCGGGATCGTGTTCGCGTGTCCGTTCCTGCGGCGCGACTTCGCCGACGATCCGGACACGCCGATTGAGCTGATCGCGCAGCACGCGCGCTACGTGGCCGACCGGATCGGGGTGGAGCACGTCGCGCTCGGTTCGGACTACGACGGGGCCACGATCCCCGCCGCGCTGGGCGACGTGGCGGGAACGCCGCGGCTGCTCGACGCGCTCCGCGGTGCCGGGTTCGATGAACGCGAGGTGTCGCGGATCGCCTGGGACAACTGGCGGCGCGTCCTCGGGGAGTGGTGGGTGGCTTAGATCGCCCCGGCGCCCCCGCTCCCGATCGGCAAGGCATAGAAGACCGCGAGCGAGGCGCAGATGGCGAGCGTCGCGTACGGCGACACGGGTGCCAAGGCGGTAGCGATCGCATACGGGACGACGCCGCCGACGCTGCGTAGGAGGATCTGTCGGCGGCGCGCGAGCGGCATCTGTCGCCTGAGCATCGTGTGCTTGGCGAGCAGGATGTGGGCGTTGAGCAACGCGAACAGGAGGCCCATGACGAAGAGCGAGCCGCTGTAGATCACCGCCGCGAGGTGCTGGCCGCTCGAATGCCGCAGATAGGCCGCCATCAACTTGGTGGCAAACGGAAGCACCGCGATGCTCATCAACAGCAGGAGGTTGAGGAAGAGGATCGTCCGGTCGGTCTCGCGCAGGCGGCCGATCATCACGTGGTGGTTGATCCAGATGATTCCGACGGTCAGGAAGGAGACCACGTAGGCGGCGTACACCGGCCACTGGCGCCCCAGGCCATGGGCGAGGGTCTCGCCCGGGGACAACGAGGGCAGGTCGATGTTCAGCACGAGCAGCGTGATCGCGACCGCGATCACGCCGTCGGAAAAGGCCTCAAGCCGCGCGGTGCTCACGCCGGCGGATTTCGCCGGGCGGTGCGGGTGTCCTGTCGGTTATCGAGCAGTTGAAAAATCTCGTAACAAGCGCTTCAAACCTC
>Ga0209624_10002273_pt1 | contig 14312 bp, 15 predicted proteins | sample JacPinW_OM2H0_O1_FD_188565 | JGI IMG/M metagenome (GOLD analysis project Ga0209624, IMG submission 188565) | Forest soil microbial communities from Algoma, Ontario, Canada - Jack Pine, Ontario site 1_JW_OM2H0_O1 (SPAdes) (version 2) | ecosystem: Environmental > Terrestrial > Soil > Boreal...
CGGGCTTCCAGCCGAAGCAATAGCCGTGCGGCATGAAGTCCGATTCCAAAAGGCGACTAAAGAATTCCAGCATGGGGGACCTCCGGGAACAAGCCCTCCATGGCCGGCGGGTAGGGAGCGAGGACACGCGGCAAATCCCGTGGTCCCCGATTTCATTGTCGTTGGAACCAGCAGGCCCCGGCAAGTTACAGTGGTCTGGTGGACGGGGTGATTGTTGTCGACAAGCCGGAGGGTCTTACCTCGCATGACGTTGTGAATCGCATGCGCCGTCTCGCCAATACGCGCAAGATCGGCCATCTGGGCACGTTAGATCCCATGGCCACCGGTGTGCTCCCCCTGGTGGTGGGCCGCGCCACGCGCCTGGCCCAATTCTTTTCCTCCGGCGAGAAAACCTACGACGCGCGGGTCCAATTCGGATGGGCCACCGACACTTATGACCGCGAGGGATCGCCCACGTCCCAGCCCGTTGCGCCGCGCTTCACACGCGCGGAGTTGGAAGCGGTGCTGGCGCAGTTTCGCGGAACCATTCTGCAAACGCCGCCCCCGTTTTCAGCCAAGAAAATTGCGGGTACGCCGGCCTATCGGCTGGCGCGCCGGCACATTGCCGTGGAATTGGAACCCGTGGAGGTACGGGTGCCCTCGCTCGATCTCGTGGAATTCGATGGAACCACCGCCCGTATTTGCGTGCGCTGCTCCGCCGGCACATATCTCCGCGGCATCGCGCACGATGCCGGCCAGCGGCTCGGCTGCGGGGCGTTCCTGACCGCTCTGCGCCGCACTCTGTCGGGTGAGTTTACCGAGGGCCAGGCGCGCAGCCTGGAAGCGCTGGAAGAGCTGGCGCGCGGGGATGCGTTAGGCCAGGCGCTGATTCCAGCAGCAAGCGTGTTGCCGGAGATCCCTAATGCCATCGTCGACGCTCTCACGGCCGGCGACATCCGGCATGGCAAGGATTTCCGCCTGTCGCCGTTCGTGGACCGGGCCGGCGCGAAGTACGTCAAGGCGGTCAGCCCCGAAGGCGATTTGATCGCGATTGGCGAAGTGCGCCTGCCCAATCTGTATCATCCTGTACTTGTGATTTGAGCGGGAACCGTCGAATGAAGCAAGTTTAATACCAGCTGCGGTCACGCCCTAACCGGCTTGGTTTATGATGCAAGAGTGCGGCTCCATTTCGCGACTTTGCTGATCGTTGCGGGAGCGCTGTTCGCCACGGGGGGCTGGGCGCAGGAAGACGCCAGTCTGGAGAAATCCAGCCGTGCCGATAATTCCAAAAGCGAGCCCAAGTACGATCACACGTTTTCCGGGCCGATTGTCGAAGTAACGGCCACCCAGATCACGGTGTCGCGCAGCATCCTGGGGAAGCCCGCCGAGAAACGCACTTTTTCCATCAAGTCCGACACGCGCATTGAGGGCAAGCTGCGGGTTCGTGTCAAAGTGACGGTGGGTTACGTTACAACCGAGGATGGCGACGTGGCGCGGTTGGTAGTGGTGCGAACGTCACAAAAGTCGGCCGACAAGAAATAGATCGAATCCCGCGGCGCCTCGACATCGCGGATACGAGGCGGGCTATTTCTTCTTTTTCCTCTTCGCGGCCCAGCCTTCTTTATTCACCTGGCGGGAGCGGCCTAAAGCCAGGGCTTCGGCCGGCACGCGATGCGTGACCACGGAGCCCGCGCCGATGTAGCTGCCATCACCGATTTCGAGCGGCGCCACCAGCGTGGAATTGCTGCCGACAAAAGCATCCTGGCCGATCTGCGTTTTGTGCTTGCTCACGCCGTCATAGTTGCAAGTGATGGTGCCGGCGCCGATGTTGGTGCGATCGCCGATTTCGGAATCGCCCAGATAGGCCAAGTGATTGGCTTTCGCGCCCGCTCCGAGCTGCGTGTTCTTCAGTTCGACGAAGTTGCCGATGCGCGCGCCTTTGCCGACGCGGTTCCCCGGGCGCAAGCGCGCGAACGGTCCCACGATCGCGCCGGTTTCGATTTGCGAATTCACGATATAAGTAAATGGGGCTATTTCCACGCCGGAGCCGAGCGTTGAGTTTTCAACGATGGAGCACGCGCCGATGCTGCAATCTTCACCGATTTCGGTGCGTCCTAGAATTTGCGCGAACGGCCCCACGATGGAATCCTCGCCCATCCGCACGCACGAATCGATGGTCACCGTTTCGGGCTTCTCGATGGTGACGCCCGCCAGCATCAGCTCCTGCACTTTTCGTTCCCGGAAAATCTTGTCCACTTCGGCCAGCTCAACCCGGGTATTGATTCCCAACAGCTCCGCCGAATTCTCCACTTCCATGGCGGCCACCGTATGTCCGGCACGGCCCAGGATCTCGACGATGTCGGTCAGATAGTATTCGCGCGCCGGATTGTCGGGCCGGATTTCAACCAGATGCTTCCACAACAGGTCCGCGCGGAAACAATAGATGCCGGAGTTGATGAACGGAATGGCGAGCTGCGCGGGCGTGGCTGCTTTGTGTTCTACGATGGCGCGCACGTCTCCGTTTTCGCCGAATACAATGCGGCCGTAGCCGGTGGGGTCCGCAAGGCGCGTGGTGATCACCGTGGCGGCGGCCTCGCTGGCCGATTGCCGGCCAACCAGCTCAGCCAGAGTGGCGGGCGCCAGCAACGGGCAATCGCCATAAAGCACCACCACCAGTCCCGGCTCTGAAGACAGCGAGGCTCGGCAGGCGAGCAGCGCATGGCCGGTGCCTTTTTGCTCGGCCTGATCTACAAAACGGACACCGGAAGGCGCCAGAAGCGCCCGAACCTGCTCGGCCTGATGGCCCACCACCACCGTGGCGTTGCCGGCGGGAGCGATGGTTCCGGCCGTATGAACGACATGCTCGATCAGCGTCAGGCCGCCGGCGCGATGCAGCACCTTCGCGCGCTTGGATTTCATCCGGGTGCCAAGGCCAGCGGCCAGGATCACCACATTGGTCTGGGATGTCATTGCTTAGTTTTGTTGGTACGTGATTAGGTTAGCTAACGCTCTCCGAGGACTCGCACTCGACGCCGCGCCATCTGGCCGCGCTTTGCCAATTGTAGTGCAACCTCGGCGGAGGCGCGCGGATCGTGGCGCACAATTTCGCCCGAAGCCAGCAGATCGGTGGCCACTACCTGGAGCCCCATTTCCGGCAGGCGGTCCATATCAATGAGCACCGGGCGCACGTTCTGAGCAGCGTAGCGACGTCTCTGCCGGGCCGTGATGGCGCGTGTATTCACTACCACCACATCGATGAGCGGCATGCCGGCATGCAGATGCAGCGCTTCCACGTGATCGGAAGCGCGGAAACCAATAGTCTCACCAGGTTGCCACATCAGATTCACGAAATAAGCCTTCAGGGCCCGGCTGCGCTGGATGGCCGGCGAGATGCCTTCCACCAGCAGGTTGGGAATCACGCTGGTGAAGAGCGAACCGGGCCCGAAGGTGATCAGGTCGGCTTCTTCAATGGCGGCCAGGGTCTCGGGAAGCGGCTTCGAATGCCGCGGCTGCAACCGGATCCTGCGAATGCGGGAGCGGCTTTTTCCGATTTTGGTCTCACCTTTGACGATGGTGCCATTTTCCAGCTCGGCTTCCAGGACCACGTTGGCATTGGTTGCCGGATAGATTCGGCCCAGGCTGGCCAGGACTTCCGAAGAGACTTTCACGGCTTGTACGAAATCGCCCGTCAGGTTCGTCAGGGCGGTCAAAAACAGGTTGCCGAAGCTATGTCCCTTCAAACCGCGCCCTTCGGAGAACCGGTATTGGAACAGTTTAGACAGCAAGGCCTCGTCTTCGGAGAGGGCTACCATGCAGTTACGGATATCGCCGGGCGGCAGAACGTCAAACTCGCGCCGCAGGCGTCCGGAGCTGCCGCCGTCGTCGGTAACGGTGACGATGGCCGTGATTTCCACTTCCCGGGGCTCCAGGGCATAGCGCTTCAAGCCATGCAGAATCGTGGAGAGTCCGGTTCCGCCCCCGATGGCGACAATGCGAAAAGGTGTCATTGCTATGTGTCAGGCCGCCTAGATATTAGGATCGCAGGTTCCTTGCCGGCTTTAATGAGCCGCCGGAACTAAACTACGTGGAACCTTTGGATAGCAATGTGGTACTGGTTCGGGGAGAAAAATCTCAGCCCAAGAGGGAATGTTAAGAAGGGGTGTCAGGCGGCGGGCTGGTCGTCCTCGTCGTAGGCCGGGACAATGGCCTCCAGGTCTTCGGCTTCAAACACCTGGTCGCAATCCAGGCAGCGCAGGTAGTCTACACCATCGCGCCGGGCCAACATTTCAGTACGGGTATGAGTGCAGGGCTGCATGGAAAGAGAGAGATTATCCCCATTCTAAGCATGTCGGACCGATTGTCAAGCCCCTAAAAGCGCCGGTTGGACCCTTATTTTGCCATGCTTTTTCCACCCAAAGCGATGGGGCGGCCGGTGGAACCAGGGTCGGGGGATACCATCCGGGCGGGCATGGAACAGTATCGCCGTCTCTTGTTTGTAACAGACAGATGCTAGAATGTTCGTGGATGCTGACGGACTTCGATAGCGCGCGCGTGGAACAGTTTAAGCAATCCACCAAGGATAAGCTGCGCGGCGTTCGTTGTCCCGATCATCACCAGCCGCCGCGAGTGCACTTTCAAGGCGGTTCACTGCGCGATATTACGATTTCGCTCAGCGGCTGTTGCGACAAGCTGATGGAACTGGCCAACGCGAGGATTGCTTTGGCGGCTGTCGCGGATGCCGATATCCGGAAGCCGGCGTAAGTCAGGCCGCGGCTCGCGCCAGAATCCGGCGGACGCCTTCGCGGAACACATCCTCCGGCGTCAGAAGGCTGATCACCAGGAACGCCTCCCGCGCAAAATCGAAAAAGAAGCCGGGTTGCACCAGCACGCCGTCTTCGGCGAGCAGATTCAGCACCCATTCCTCTTCGCTCTGAATGCGCGGCGCTTCCAGGATCGCGTACCAGCCGCCTTCGGTGGCGAGCAGATTCCAGGGAGAGGTTGGGCCGATCTGGCTTGCCGCGAAAGCCCGGTTGGCCCGGACGCGCCCGAGGATTTGCTCCTGAAGTTGGCCGCGCAGGCCGAGCAATACGGGCGCTGCCCATTGCACCGGAGCGCTGACGGATAGATACGTGTCCGCGATCAGCTCCAGGCGCTCAAAGGCGCGCTCGCGATCGGCAACCGGGCCGCCGGCGACGATCCAGCCCAGCTTCAATTGGGGCAGCGCGGCCACTTTGGAGAGACCGCTCAGGCAGAACGTCAGGACTTCGTCGATGCCTGTCAGAGAGCGCACCAGCGGAGCCTGGTCATCGAATGCATAATCCGCGAAAACCTCGTCGGAAATGAGCGCCAGGTTGTGCTCGCGGCACAACGCGAGGAGCGGGCCCAGTTCGGATTGCTTGAGGAACGATCCGGTGGGATTGTTCGGGTTCACCAGCACGATAGCGCGCGTGCGGGAAGTGATGGCGCGCGTCAGCGAGTCAAAATCAATCTTCCACGCCCCGTGGTACACCAGCGGGTACGGGATGGCACGTACTGCATCCAGCGCGGCCAGATAGTCGAATAAAGGATACGACGGGCTGGGGACCAGCACCTGGTCGCCCGGGTCGGCCAGCAGCTTGAAGACGAAGGCGTAGGCTTCGCTGGTGCTGGCGGTCAGAAGAATGCGATCCGGGCCGACCGGGCGGGCCATGCGGCTGCAGCAGTACGCGGCGACGGCGGCGCGGGCTAGCGGCATCCCCGCGGCGGCAGGCTCATAGCGGAGCGAGCGCGGATCGGCTAGCGCGGAGAGAATCGCATCCGCTGGATAGGCGAATCCGGCAGCCGTGGGATTGGATTCCGTGAGATCCAGGATCGGCAAGCCGGCCGCCCGTTTTTCGTCCAACAACCGGGTAAGGCGATTGGGAACGAGATCCCCGTGAAGCCGGGATGAGAATGGAGGCACGGGCAAGCAGACAAGTTACCACGCCGCCATACAACCGCGCGTGCGCCTAATTTGACGGGACGTTACTGCGGGTCTTCGAACCGCTGCTGCCGCTGCCGCTGGTGCCGCTGCTGCGGTGCGAGCCGGTACTATGATGGTGCGTCGAGCTATGCGATCGATGACCGCTACTGGCGTGACCGGCGCTGGTTCCGCTTTTGCTCGATTCGTCGCCAAAAGCCAACGATGCCGCGCCGAAGATCAGGGCGCTGGTGAGGAGAAGAGAGAGATAAGCTTTCATGCCTTACCAGTGCGGCGGGGCAGGAGAAATTCGCACCGAAGTTAGGGCTCGTCAAGAAATAACCTGGCCATTTTGACGTGGCGCACGCGCCCACGCGTGCCGCGTTCAAGGGCGCCCTCTGGGCCCGTGTGAACGCCTTCGGAGGCCCAGACAAATACGTGTTCGCATGAGTGCGCGCGCCACGCGGCCCTTAGTGAACGGTGTAGCGCGCTTTCAGCCCAAAAGGCGCGATCTGGATGTCGAACTTTTCTCCACCCGCGCGGGCCATCTGGTAGGTACCTCGCATTAATCCGGTGGGGGTTTTGAGCGGACACCAGGAAGAGTACTTGAAGGATTCGCCCGGCGCCAGGACGGGCTGCTCACCGATCACGCCGGGGCCTTTCACTTCTTCGGTGTGCTCCAGCGCGTCGGTGATGATCCAGTGCCGGCTGATCAGTTGCACCGTATCGCTTCCCTGGTTCGTAATACGAACCGTGTACTCAAACACCCATTCGCCCTGTTGCGGCCGGGAGTTTTCGGGCGAGTGCCGGGACAAAACCTCAACGCGGATGGAGTTTGTGACGGCGTCGGACATCGGAGCGAGCTCCGCGTGCAGATCAGGCATAGTGCATGCTCATGATAGCAGGGCGGCCACTGTTAGGAGAAAGACCGCTCCTGTTGTTCGCGGCTCGGTCACGGTACGGCTCGGTCACAGCGCGGCAGAGCACCAGCCGCTCAGGCGAAGCTGCGAATCGCCGACGATTCGTCGTCGAAAACCTCGAACACGGTATAGAGTTTGGTGATCTGCAGCAGATCCTTGACGCGTTTGGTCAATCCCAGCAGTTTCAACTGCCCTCCGTGATTGGTCACCGTAGTAAAGCTCGACACCATTTCGCCGATTCCTGAGCTGTCGATGTAGGAGACTTCGTTCAGGTTGATCAGGATTTTCTTGTTGCCTTTCGCCGCTAAGTCGCGGATCATATCCCGGAAGATGCTGGCGCCCTCTCCCAGGGTGATTCGCCCGGCTGCATCCACCACGGTAACGTCGCCCACTTGGCGGTGTGATATTTTAACACTCACGAATTTGGACCCTCCTCACGATTCTATTGGATCTTGTTCAACTGGCCTTTGCCAGGTACTTCACCATCCGCACTTCCGTACCTCTCGGCTGCCCAGGGAGCACCTGGAATTCGTCAACGAAAGCGCGGATCAAAAGCAGCCCTCGGCCGGATTGGCGGAGTAAATTACCTTCGGCCAACGGATCCGGCACCGAATTCGGATCGAAGCCGTCACCCTCGTCGGCAATCACGATGGTCAGCCGGTCCGGATCGTTGGTCACCGAAAGATGGACCTTTTTGCGCGAGTTGTAGCGATTCCCGTGAACCACTGCGTTTACCATACTTTCCCGAACCGCCATTCCCAGCTGGTGCAGATCGTCCTCATGGAAGCCGATTTCACGCGCAGCGCCCAGAACCGCCGTTTCCGCCACTTCCACACTGTCCAGGGTCGAATCGAGCAGTATTTTACGTTCTGCCATAGTTTCAGCGTGGAGGCCGTCCTTTTGGGCAAAGCCGCGGCCGAGATGAATGTTCACAGTAAAATACTTAACGCCCGAAAGTCAAGGAGAGCTAAGGCGACCAGTGTCGGCCGGCATACGCGATCCTGCCATCTTAAACTACCTGGATGGCGCGCGGCGAGGCCATTTCGGAATTGGCCGGCGCAATCTACCATTGCGTACTTCGGCTCGGGCTTTGGGCGGATAACGAGGAGGGCGCCGTTCATTCGCGGCAAAAGTGTACGAAAGCGCCAGAATCACTTAGGCGCGACGCACTTGAAATTGGCGGCGTCGTCCGTGCTGCCGCTTCCCGCATACTTTGCCACCTGCGGATAAGGGCAGAGCGGCCGTGTGCGGACGGCGCTGCCCGCGGAGTATTTCGTGGCGATGATCGTGCCGGGCGCGACGCTATTCTCTACCCAACCCTCCAACGCGGCTGACATGCTGTGTTTGGAATCCAGCGACGGCCCGCTGGGTGTGGCGCCGAAACTATCCGGGCCTGGTCCGGAGCCGCAATGCTGCATACCGGGGACCATGTAGAGGCGCACGAAATCGGCGGTTGGCTTCTGCCCCATCTTCGCTACGACGCTCTGGTAATAATTGATGGTTGCCATGGGCGCGAGCGCGGAATCGCTCCAGCCGTGATAGATGATCAGCTTGCCTCCGCGATCCCTCAGTGCCTTCAGGTTCGGATCCACGGCGTTCAGCCGGCTACCCATGGTATCGTCGGCGACTTTGACGTCGTTATCCAGATTGAAGGCGCGAAAGTCCCAAGCGGCGTTCTGGTAAATCAGGTTTGCACCGCCCTGCGTCGCGAAGGCATACTGCAAGCTCTTGCCCGGCGCGGCGCCCGAAATCCAGGCGGTCCAGCCTGCCAGGCCGGACTGGCCACCGGGCAGGAACCCTGGATATATCTGTTCCCCCTTTGAGTTTCGCGGACCCGCATAGATCTTCTCGAGCGCAGTAATCTGGGGCTGCGTAAGACAGGTGGCGGATTCCGGTCCATTGCAGAGCAGCGTGGCCGGTTTGAAGTCGCACTTGGTTGGATCGTCCAGCACGCCATCCTTCACGCCATCGCGCTCGTCGCAGGCAGCCACCACCGCGGCTTCGATGGCCGGATATTTGTTGGCCGGGATGTAGCTGGCCGGATCCACCTCGGCGGCCTGCAGATCCCAGGTGAACGAGGCAACAATATGAGTGAATGAACCAGCCGGTGCGCCCGCGATGAGCCCGTCGTAATCGGCTGGGAATCGCTGCGCCTCCATCAGGGCCTGGCGGCCGCCGTTGGAACAACTGCTGAAGTAAGAATGCTTGATGTCCTCCTCATAGAAGGCGTGAATGATGGCCTTGGATTTCTCGGCGGTCTCATGAACGGCGCGGTAACCGAAGTCGACGATCTTTTCGGTGTGGCCGAGGGCCCAACGGGCGTCGGTCGCGTCGCCCCTATGGCCGGTATCGGTAGATGAAGTGGCGTAACCGCTCAGCACGGAGTCAGCCAGCGCGCTGTAATTGATGGAGCCGGCGAATCCGCCATTGCCCTCGCCATGATACTTGCCATTCCAGCCGAAGGCGGGCAGCCAGACTTCAAATCCGATGTGCGAATCACTCGAAGGTTGAATCACTCCTTCCACGCGGCAGAAATCGGGCAGCTTCTTGAAAGATGGGGAACCGAATGGCGACGCCGGCACGCCCGGCGGCAGGCCAAAAGTGCCGGCCCCTATGGTTTTGGCCGAGGTGATGGTGGTGTCGGGCAGCTTCAGGCTGGCCAGACTGTCGCAGGTTGCGGCGGCCAGCGGGGCGGCCAGGAGCGAAATCGAGAGCAGAAAGCGGCGAGTGATCATGGGGTCTCTGGGAGGGAGCATAGCACGCCGGAAGGAGTTCGAGGCGACGACGGCAAGCACCGTATTGGGTATCCTTAAAGCGCTGTAGATATGGCGCGCACCACTTCCTCCTGTGTCGCCATGATGTGTGCCATCCGTGAAAACGCAAGAACACATATGCGCACTCAAACGCTACGCGTTTGTTTCCATCAACGAATGGATGATTCTTAGCGATTCCAAATGCATATGCGGACGCAAACCGATGTACGTCCGCTTCTGGGTCAAACTCGTGAAGCCATTTGGGGCGCGCCAAAGCGGAGTCGAGCAAACCGGGATCCCGGAGGCCCCAAGCACCGCCGAATCGAGCGAGGAGCTTCCGATGGATTTCTAGAACGACCTCTAGATCGAGCCAAACTGGCTCAGGCACCTACTTGGAAAGCTCCTTGAGTGCCTCACTGTATTTCTCCATGCCCTCGTCCGCAAATTTCAGCATCTTCGCTCGTATTTGCTCCCTTAAGGACAGAATGTTCTGGACAGATCGCTCAACTTGTGGGAGCATCTCTTCCGCTCGCTTTAAAAGCCTGCGAGAGTTGGCGGCGTCACTATCTCTCAGTGCACAAGCCTCTTCCACTAGCTGGGAGAACTCGGCAAAGCCGTCGGCTCGAAGGCGAGGGCCAAGTTGAGTGGCCAATTCTGCCTTCTTTCGCGCGAGTTCTTCACAAGATAACACCGACACTAACTTCATGATTGGCCGTCGCCGTCCCCAAAGTCAACGGAGCAATAAAAAAGGCCGGGTTATTAGCCCGGCCTTTCACATAGGAGGAGGAGTGCTTTACCTGGCAGCCAGCAAAGCTCTCAGGTGGCGCGCCCGTTCCGGGGATCGAAGCTGGCGCAACGCCTTGGCTTCAATCTGACGGATGCGCTCGCGGGTGACGTCAAACTCTTGCCCGATCTCTTCCAAGGTGTGCTCGCGCTCGCAGCCGATGCCGAAGCGCAGCCGGATCACCTTCTCTTCTTTGGGAGACAGGGTCTTCAAAATGTTGGCGGTCTCGTCGCGGACGTTGGAATCGATAACGGCGTCCACCGGCGAACCCACCCAGCGGTCTTCAATCAGGTCGCCCAGCGCCGATTCGCCATCGCGGCCCACCGGCGTTTCCAGCGAAACCGGATCGCGCGAGATGGTCTTCAGCTTCTGGACCTTCTCCACCGGAATATCCATCCGGCGGCTGATTTCATCGTTGGTCGGAGCGCGGCCCAGTTCCTTTTCCAGCTCGCGCGTGGCGCGCAGGAACTTGTTCATGCTCTCGTTCATGTGAACCGGGATACGGATGGTGCGCGATTGGTCGGCAATGGCGCGCGTGATGGCCTGGCGAATCCACCAAGTGGCGTAGGTGGAAAACTTGTAGCCGCGGCGGTATTCGAACTTGTCGGCCGCGCGCATCAATCCGATGTTGCCTTCCTGGATCAGGTCCAGCAAGTGCAATCCGCGATTGACGTACTTCTTGGCCACCGAAACCACCAGGCGAAGGTTGGCTTCCACCAGATCCTTCTTGGCCCGCTCGGCTTCAATCTCGCCGTGGCGGATCACGGACATGCTGTGCTTCAGATCCGTAAGCGAGGCGCCGGCCGCGTTCTCCAGCTTGCGAACTTCGCGGCGCAGCTCGCGCGTGCGAGCCTGGGCCGTCAGCCCGGAGCGCCCTTCCAGCTTGCGCAGCTCGGCTTCCAGATGCGCCAGCTGCTCAACGGCGTGTTCGATTTCCTTGGCGAACTGCTTCCAGCGCGAAGGCAGCCAGGGCAGGCGCCGGATGGCTTGCGACATCTCCACTTTGGCGCGGTACACTTTGCCTTGCGACTTGCGGCGCAGCTTCTTGTTGCTGAGCGGCACGGTTTCCAGCTTGTCGATCAACTGGAGCTGCTTTTTGTGCAGCGCGATCAAATCGGCGAACTGGCCGCGAACCTCAGCCTGCTTCTTGGTATCGGCGGGACTGCCTTCTTCCACGTCGCCGAAATCCACAAAATTGTCCAACTCGTCATCGCCGCGCTTGAGCAACTCGGCGATTTCAGAAACCCGCAACTGCACCAGAGCGGACCGGCTGATGGACTTCTGCATCCTCAGCTTCCCGCGCTCCATTCGGCGTGCGAGATTGACTTCACCCTCGCGGGTCAACAGCGGAACGGCGCCCATTTCGCGCAGGTACACGCGTACCGGATCGTCGGTGTAAATCGACTCCTCGGCCTGTTGGGCTGGAAACTCCTCCTCCTGGACTTCCTCGGGATGGAAGAAATTGGCTTCTTCGTCGAATGGAAGTCCGAGGGGTTCGTGGCCCTCTGCTAGAAACTGATCTTCGAATTGATCCACTTGGATGCTCACCTCCCCAACCGGGCACAAGACTCAGTACTGATATTCACCTGGCGGGGTATGTTAACCTGTATACAAACCACTAGCTTAGGCGCGCGTTCAGCCACCGTGCCGACCTTGAATATTAGCAATCGATTATAGCATCGAATCGTTTGCGAAGTTAAGTCCTAAATAGAAGATGTTCTGATTCCAGATTGGTTACACGAACTTTGGTCGCAGTCCCTAGTACCAAGTAGCCCCAAGTCCTACGTCCGCTTGTGTAAGACCAAGTTCTTCAGTTCGTTCAAAAACGCCTCCACATCTTGAAAGTCCCGATAGACCGACGCAAATCTCACATATGCTATCTTATCGAGGTTCTTGAGGTGTTCCATGAGCATCTCCCCGATCTCGGTCGTCGAGATTTCCCGATCGGGATTGTCGGCCAGTCTGGCCTCCACGGCGTCCACCACCTCAGCCAGCTTGGCCATGGCGACCGGCCGCTTCTCGCAGGCCTTGAGCAGGCCGTTCAGGACCTTCTGGCGGTCAAACTTTTCCCGCCTTCCATCCTTTTTGACGACCATGTAGGGGATTTCGTCACTGCGTTCATAAGTGGTGAAGCGGCGCTCGCAGCCCAGGCATTGGCGGCGCCGGCGGACGACGTCGCCTTCCTTACTCTCGCGCGAGTCAATGACTTTGTCCTCTTTATGGCCGCAGAAGGGGCAGTTCATGCCGGGGGATCTTCCAGGATCTGCTTTGCTGACAACAGTTTGAGTTTACTCCAATTCAGGCCTTCGTGGAAGGCGCAGGCCAACCCGAAGGGCACGATGGCGATGGAGCCCACCATCCAAAGCAGGATGGCGATCCCCGATGCGGCTTCCAGTGGAACGCCATAGATCCTGGTAAGCGCAACAATGGAAGCCACTTGTACCCCGCCGCCCAGCCCGGGGACCTGCACCAGGCTGCCCAGCGTCATGAATGCCAGGAGCACCAGAACGTCCAAAAGTCCGAAACGCCGGGTTGCTGAAAAGCCCCGGAAGAGCGCGAAGCTGCTGGCCACGATCACCGCCCATTCCAGCAGGGTGTAACCTAGCAGCATAGCCAAGGACTGGAGGTCGCGTGTGCATTCCACTCCTTGGGAGAAGGCTTCCAGCATCTGCGCAGCCCGATGCTGCTGTTGTTCGGGCAGGAAGGTGAGAGCGCCCAGGATGCGGGTTTGCGCGCGGCGGGCAGGGTCGCGAAAGGCCAGCAACAGGATCAGGCAGAGCGCCCCGGCGATGGCTAGTGAGTAGCCGCCGGCCGCCAGAGCGCGGCTATACAACGGAATGCGTATGAGCGCATAGCCGCAAAGCAATAATACGGCGAGCAGGTCCAGCATACGCTCCAGCAGCCAGGCAGCCGCTTGCGACGAGAACGGCAGGCCGGTCTGGACGGAGATCAGATAGGGCCGCACCACCTCGCCGACACGCCCGAGCAGGACTCCGGCGGTGAGGCCGATGGCGGTGTCGGAGGTGAGGCGCCACACGCCGATGGGGCGACCGAACGGCCGCAACATTACTTGCCAGCGCAGCGCGCGGCCGACATTACTGAGCAATATCAGGCAAATAGAGGCGGTCAGCCAGCGCCAATCCACGTGGTCCAGCGTGGCCAGGAACAAATCCCAGCGGAAAGTTACACCCCGCGTCCGGTAAGCTAGAAGGAAAAGGGCAATCAAACTGGCCAGGACAACCAGGATTAGGGTTCGGGAAGGGCCATGACGACCTGTGGCGGTTTGAGGGGGCAAAGTGATCAGCGGCGCTTAAAGGCTGGCCCCTCTCCAGGAAGAAAAGCCTGGATAGAATGTAAAGCTCGGATTCAAGTGAACTTCTTATCATAGATCCTCGTTTTCACTAGTGGAAGCAGGAGATAAGAAGCAGCATGGCAACGGTGGCAATTCCGGCGGCAAAATGGAGCTGGGATTCACCCTACACGCAAGTCCGGACCAACAGCTTGGATGCGGATGTCCAACTCGTAGAGCGGTGCCTGGGCGGCCAGGAAGCCGCTTGGGAAGACCTTGTCAGGGTGCATACCCGGCGTGTGTATTCTATTTGCTATCGTTTCACCAATAGCGATTCGGAAGCGCAGGACCTGACTCAGGACGTCTTCCTGCGAGTATTCAAGAACCTGCGGAGCTTTCGCGCCGGCGAGGGTTTGTTCGTGGTTTGGCTGACCAGGTTGACCAGGAATTTGCTGATCGATCATTACCGCCGGACGCGGATGGACCGGGCCACGGAGTCGATTGAAGATCAGGGTGCGGCGCTGGAAGAAAATACCGCGATGATATCCCGGACCGACGGAATGTTGGCCGGGCGCGAAGCGAGCGAGTTGTTGCAGGCGGCGTTGCAGAAATTGTCGCCGGAGTTGCGCGAGACAGTGATCCTTCGCGA
>Ga0209624_10002274_pt1 | contig 14308 bp, 10 predicted proteins | sample JacPinW_OM2H0_O1_FD_188565 | JGI IMG/M metagenome (GOLD analysis project Ga0209624, IMG submission 188565) | Forest soil microbial communities from Algoma, Ontario, Canada - Jack Pine, Ontario site 1_JW_OM2H0_O1 (SPAdes) (version 2) | ecosystem: Environmental > Terrestrial > Soil > Boreal...
TCCCCGGCGGTCAACCGCTGGGGACCCGCCGCGTGAGCCATCCGCGGGCAGGCCATCCACTGCCCCCAACGATCTGCGAGCCCGCCGCTGCAAGAGACCCTCGTCAAACAGGTCGCACACGTCGTCCACAAACAGCGAGCGCGAGCTCGCCTGGCCGTCGTCGTCGGCCACGTGCCAGCTGAGGAACAGCTGCTCCTGCGGACGCGAGACGGCGGCATACAGCAGATAGCGCTCCGCCGCAAGCGCGTCAGTCTGCTCACCCAGCCTCAGCCCCGAGACCTCCGCCAGCCGCCGTCGCTCCTCCTCCGCCAGGAACGGCTGCGGACGCGCGCGCGCCGGGAAGACGCCCTCCTGCAGGCCGCACACGAACACCGCCCTGACTCGTCTTGCCCGTAGGGCCAACGGGTCGAGCACCGCCACCGCACCCGCGAGCAACCCCTCGCCACTATCGATCTCCACACCCGCCAGCGAGCTCGCGAGCTCCTCAGCAGCCGCAGGTGCCAGCTCCGGCGCCACGCGAGCCAGCTCATGCAGCTCGCTGAGCGCGCGACTCCCAGCCGCAAGCGCGGCCGCATCCTCGTGCTCGTCCGCCACCAACACGCGTGCGCCCGCACGCCTGGGAGCGCAGAACAGCCAGTACAGCTCGCGCTCGACGCGCTCCACCAGCGCCAGCGAGCCGCGTGCCTGGGCATCCGCAAGGTGATCGATCGTCTCCAAGCGCCAGTTACGCTCCTCCCACAGCGCCCGCCCACGCTCAGCGCTCACAGCACCCGTGCGCCGTGCCACCAGCTCGAGCCGATCCGCAAGCTCAGTTCGCTCCAGAAGACCCGGCGCCCGCAGCCACGCAAGCAGATCGTCTAGCTCACCGCCGCTGCTGTGGCCGTCCTTTGCAGGCACGCAGCGCAGCAGTCCCAGCAGCGCCCGACCAATTGCCGTGTCCCCGAAGGGCCTGCGCCGCTGTAGCGCAAACGGCAGGCCCGCCGCCGAGAAGACCTCTTTCAGCAAATCCAGCAGCTTCCCCGGCGTGCGGATCAGGACCGCGATCTCTTCAGCCGCCATGCCATCGGCAAGCAGCCGCCCGATCTCGCTTGCCACGAGCTCGAGCTCCGCGCGTTCACCGCCGCCCTCCAGCAGGCGCACCGCCGTGCCCGCGTCAAGGCGCGGACCTTCCGGCTCCTCAAACAGCGAGCGCTCTAGATGACCAAGCGCGGCACGTGCCTGGGGCGCGTAGTGCTCCGCGCGAGCCGCTAACGCACGATGCTCCGCCGCCAGCGGCTCGAGCGCATGGAAGCTCGCCGCCCTGCCAGCGAACGCCGTGCGCCCGGGCTCGTAGGACAGCGACACCGTCACCTGCGCGTCCACCACCCTGCCAAGCGTCTCGATCGCATCCAGCTGCAGGTGCGTGAGGTCGTCAAACCCATACACCAGCACCGGCGTGCCACCCCACAGGGCAGGACGCCTGCGCAACTCATCCAGAGCGCGCACCGCGCGCTGCTCGCCGTCCACGCGGCCGATCTGCTCCAGCGTGTCGCGATACTCCGCGAACACCCTCCCCAGCGTGCCTGCCTGCCCGCGCCCTTCAGGGTGTGCCCCTTCGGGTGCGCCCCAGGGGGTGGGCCCTCCAGGGTGCTCAGCTCGCACCGCACCCGCGCCATCGGCGTCGGCCCAGCTCGAGAGCGCCTTGCTAAACGCCGCAGGCGTCACCCGCCGCACCTGCAGTTCCGCGACCAGTTCCCCCAGCGCGCGCAACGCACCCGGGGACCGCGCCACGCCCGCGCGTAGCGCCATCATCTCCAGCACGCGCTCGCGCTGGGCGCCGCCCAAAACAGGCTTGCTCACGCCCGCACGCGCAACGGCCTCTCCGATCAAACCTGCAAAACGCTCCACGCGGACGCCCATCGCCGCGCCGTCGCCTGCGAGCTCGCGCAGGTAGTGATCCGCATCCGCACGCGTCGGCACCACCAGCAGCGGCTCCGCGCCGTGCGCCAGATGGCGGCGCACCGCGTCCATCACCAGCTCTGCCTTGCCCGCGTTCGCCGGCCCTGTGATCAGCGTGATCGGCATCGCGCGTAAAGAACCGCTTTCAGGGTTCTAAGCGGCGCTGCGGGCCTCGACCGTCGCGGCGGCTGCGTCCGTCTCGCCCTCACCCTCCGCGCCCTCCGCCTCAGGCGGCTTGGCTCCCTCCTTGGCCCACAGCTCGTCGAACTCCACACGCCATTTGCCCTCCTCCGTCTGGCTCAGCGCCAGGTGCGCACGGAAGCTGCGCCCGCTGCGCCCACGGAAGCCCGTCACCGCCTGCTCGGTGAAGCCCTTTTTGATCAGCTCCTTCGCGATCGCCAACGGCAGCGTCTTGCCCGCTTTCGCCTTCCAGATCACAAAGCCGCAGCCCGGGTCCTCGCGCGCCCAGCAGGAGTAGCCCTTACGGTTCTCCACGATCTCATGGCCGCACACCGGGCACGGGCCAAGCCGCGCCCGCGGGATGCGCACGTCTTTGAGCGTCTCATCCAGCTCTTTGACCGTCTCCTGCGCAAAGCCCGCGATGTCGCCCATGAACTTCTTGCGCGACTCCTCGCCACGCTCGATCTGCCCCAGCCGCTGCTCCCAGCTGCCGGTCAGGCTGGGAGACGTGAGCGCGTGCTCGTTCAACAGGCGGATCACGTTCAGGCCCTTCTCCGTGGCAACCAGCGCCCGCCCATCGCGCTCGATATAGCCAACCGTGATCAGCCGCTCGATGATCGCCGCGCGTGTCGCCGGCGTGCCGATACCCGAGTCCTTCATCGTCTCGCGCAGCTCTTCGTCGTCGACGAGCTTGCCCGCCGTCTCCATCGCGCCAAGCAGCGAAGCGTCGCTATAGCGACGCGGCGGTTTCGTTTCCTTGCGCGCGCTCTCGACCTCGCGCGTCTTGACCTGCTCGTCCTGCTCCAGGCGGGGCAGCTGCTGGTCGGTCTCCTCCTCGTCGCCGCGCGCCTCGGCTTCGGCAGCCTTGGCCTCGTCGGAGACCTCTTCGTACACGCCGCGCCAGCCGGGGATCTGCAGGACTTTTCCGCGGGTGCGGAAGACGTGGCTTGAGCCGCCCGCCGCGGCCGCCTCGACCGTTGTCTCAACGCGCGTGTTCTCGAACACGGCCTCGGGGTGGAACACAGCCAGGAAGCGCCGCACCGCCATGTCATACACGCGCCTGTCGTCCGAGCCCATTTTCTCAAGGTTGTGCTCGGAGCGCGTCGGGATGATCGCGTGGTGGTCGGTGACCTTCTCGTCGTTGACAACGCGGCCAAGCGGCAGCACGTCGAGGCCCACCACGTAGGCCGCGCCCTTGCTGTACTCACTGTGCGAACCAACCAGCTCAGCGATCGGCTTGATCTCATCGACCATGTCGGTCGTCAGGTAGCGCGAGTTGGTACGCGGATACGTGAGCGCCTTGTGCTCCTCATACAGCCGCTGCGCTGCCGCCAGCGTGCGTTTCGCGGAGAAGCCGTAGCGGTTATTCGCCTCCCGCTGCAGCGTCGTCAGGTCATAGAGCATCGGCGCTTTCTCGCGCTGCTCTTTCTTCTCAAGCTTCGTGATCGTCCCCGGCTGCCCGCCGCAGGCCTTGACGATCGCTTCCGCCTCCGCCTCAGTTGCGATCCGCGGTCCTTTGGTTTTCCCTGGGCTGCCGGCCGGCGCCTGGAAGTGACCCACGTACACGCGCTCCACCGCTGCCTCGCCCGCAAGCGCTGGCGCGACGAAGGTCGCGTCAACGAGCCAGTAGGGCTCAGGCTTGAAGGCCTTGATCTCCTCCTCGCGGCGCGCGATGATCGCCAGCGTCGGCGTCTGCACGCGCCCGAGCGACACCGCCCCGTCGAACGAGCTACGCAGGCGAATCGTCGCCGCGCGGGTCGCGTTCATACCCACGATCCAATCCGCCTCCGAGCGTGACCGTGCCGCCTGCTCCAGTCGCTCGAACTCCTCCGCCGGGCGCAATGACGCGAGCGCGCTCTTCATCGCCGCCGTCGTCATCGAGTTCAGCCACAGCCGTTTCACCGGCTTCTTGCCTTTCGCCTTCTCAAACAGGTACGCAAAGATCAGCTCGCCCTCACGCCCCGCGTCACAGGCGTTCACGACCTCCTCAATGTCCTCGCGGCCGAGCTGCTTAGTGACCACCGACATCTGCTTGCGCGAGCGCTCGTCGCGAACCTCCAGCTTGAAGCGATCGGGCACGATCGGCAGGTCCGCCATCCGCCAGCTCTTGTATTTCGCGTCATACGCTTCCGGTTCGGCCAGCTGCACCAGGTGCCCCACCGCCCATGTGACCACGTGCTCCGGCCCCTCCAGGAAACCCTCGCCCTTCTTGAACGGGCCGGGCAGAACGCGTGCAAGGTCCTGCCCCACGGAGGGCTTCTCGGCAACTAGCAGCGTCTTGGACATGGCGGTCAGCGTAGCGGGCGATCCAACGGCGGACGTTCCGCCGCTATCCACTGGTGCATTGCCCGGTGCCAACCTGGACACCCGCGCGCTCGTGCGCAAGTGCTTCTCGCAGCTCCGTCGTGACCGTTTCGTTGGCCACCCCGTAGCCGCCGCGCGGCGAGCTTCCGACGGTCGCTGCGAACACCGTCGTCAGCACCCGTCCGTCCACGCCCACCAGCGGGCCACCGGAGTTGCCCGGTCGCACCAGACCGCGTAGCGGCGTCAGCAGCCGCGTGACGGGACCTTCGCCATAGGCGTTCTGCGTGACCACCTCCTGGGTGCGCCCAATCCGTCCCGGCTGCACGTCAAACGGACCGTTCTCCGGGTAGCCGAGAATCGCCCCCGCCGTCCCAGATTCAGGGCCGCCGGCAAGACCCAGCGACGGTAGATCAAGCCCAGGCACGTACAACACCGCCAGATCGTGGGTCGGATCGAACGCAATCGGCGTGGCCGGCAGGCTCGGCTGCTCGCCGTCCACCTCCACGCTCGTGTCCTGCTCGCCCGCAACCACGTGCGCGTTCGTCACCACCGTGTCCGGCGCGGCCACCCAACCCGAACCCTCGACCGCCAGACCACACGCCGTGCCGTCCACCCGCACCACGCTGCGCGAGGCGGCGCGTACTCCAGGTGTGTGCGCCACCGCCGGCTCCGGCGCGGCCACATCCGGCGAAGGACCAGTTATCGACGGGATCGGGTCCAGCCGCGCGAGCGCGTTCAGGATCGCCCCCGACGGCGGCAGGACGTCGTTTAGCTTGCGCAGGATCACCGATCGCTGGATGTCGGCGCGTAACTGCGACGGCCCCACCGTCTGACCCGCTACCGCCGCCACGATCCACACGATCCCCAGCGCCAGTGCCATCCCCAACAGCGCACCCAGCATCCCGTCGATCACGCCCATGCCCGGAATGATCATGAAGCGTCGTAGCTTGAACCCCAGACCCTCCAGACCACTCGCCAGGATCGCTCCGCCAAGCAGCGCCCCCAGCAGGCCAAACGCCGGCGCATATGGCGACGCCGAACCTTTCGGCAGCAGCTGCGGGCCAAGCCGTGTGCCGAGGAACGCACCAAGTGCAAATCCGCCGAACGAGAGCACGCCCACGACGAATCCCTGCCGGAACCCGAAGAACGCCAGGATCACTGCGAACGCAACGATCATCCAATCCAGCTGAGTCACCTGTCATGTTCTACCTGCTCTGTGACTGAAAGCCGCAACCAGCGCCTGCAACGTGCGCGCCCCGTTCTCGTGCTGGCCGTGGTCGCCTTTGCAGTCGGTGCAATCTTCGGCGCGCAGCACTCCACGCCGGCCTCTTACACGCTCGCCGAGGAGTTCGTGAGCGCGTGGACTCACCACAACTACGCCGAGATGTACGCCGACATCTCCTCCTCTTCACAGCGCTCCACCCCCGTCAGCAACTTCGCCAACAACTACAAAGAAGCACTCAGCACCGCAACCGCCACGCGCTCGAAGATTATCGGCAAGGCCACCGGCAAAGGCGATCAAGTGACCGTGCATGTGCACGTCAACACACGGCTGTTCGGGAACTTGTCACTTGCCTTCACGTTCACGACCGTGCAAGACCCAACAGGCGGCACACGCATCGTTTGGTCGCGCTCGCTGACCTTCCCCGGCCTGCAGCCAGGCGCGCTACTCAGCCGCCACACCAGCCTGCCCCGCCGCGCCACCCTGTTGGCGCGAGACGGCAGCGTGCTCGCCGAAAGCCCGTCCGGCGCCAACCCTGTGGGCGCCGGCGAAAGCACCCGCAACTCCCCCTTGGGCGTCGCCGCCGAGGCCGTCGTGGGCAGTGTCGGACCAGCACCCGCCTCGCGCCGGCAGGCACTCGAAGAACAGGGCGTGCCGGCCGAAGCGAGCGTCGGGTTGAGCGGCCTGGAGCTCGCGTTCGACGCGCGCCTACGCGGCACTCCCGGCGGCGAGCTGCTCGCTGGTCATCGCCTGCTCGCCTACGCCGCCCCCCACGCCGCGCCGCCGCTGCACACCAGCATCTCTCCCGCAATCCAACAGGCCGCCGTCACCGCGCTTGGAGACCAACTCGGCGGGATCGTAGTTATGCAGCCCGCAAGCGGCCAGATCCTCGCCGTCGCTGGCATCGGCCTCGACGGGCTGCAGCCCCCCGGCTCCACGTTCAAGATGGTCACCACCACGGGCGTGCTCAGCGCCAAACTCGCCAACCGCCACACCGTCTTTCCCTACGCCACCTCCGCCACGCTCGACGGCGTCAAGCTCTCCAATGCTCACGGCGAGGAATGTGGCGGCTCGCTCGAACTCGCCTTCGCTGTCTCCTGCAACTCCGTGTTCTCGCCGCTCGGCGTCAAGCTCGGCTCCACCCGGCTCGTCGCCACCGCCGAAAGCCTCGGCTTCAACCACCAGCCTCCAATCGCCGGCGCCGCCGAGAGCACACTGCCGCACGCCAGCGAAATCCAGGGTGAACTGGATCTGGGATCGACCGCAATCGGCCAGGGAGAGGTGCTCGCCACGCCGCTTGAGATGGGCACCATCGCCGCCACCATTGCCGACGGCGGGCACCGCCCGAGCCCAAGCTTCAACCTCAGCAAGGCCAGCGCCGGCCCCACCGCCATGAGTGAGCCCGTCGCTCACACCATGCGCCGCCTAATGATCGCCGTCGTGCGCGAGGGCACCGGCACGGCGGCCGCCATCCCCGGAGTCACCGTCGCCGGCAAGACCGGAACGGCCGAACTCAAGGGCAGCGCCGAACTCAAAAGTAGCTGCTCCTCAGCCGCCTCGGAAGCGAACTCCAGCGCAACGTCCAGCACGAACACCGAAGGCTGTCAGGACTCAGAAGAAGAAGCCGCCAACACCGATGCCTGGTTCGCTGCCTTCGCTCCCGCTCAGCGCCCACGGATCGTAGTCTGCGTGATGCTCGTCAAAGACGGCGCCGGCGGCGACACCGCAGCGCCCGTCGCAAGAGAAGTAATCGAGGCGGCGCTCAAGGCCGAACACTGAGCATCATCGTGAATGGCGCCCGGGCGCCATAGATCATGCGGCTAGAAGCAACCCATCGTGGGTAAGCCAATCGAGCATGGCGACCTCCACCCACCTCCCAGCCATCTCATCACGAGCCACGGTCGTCGCCGGCGCGATCGCCCTAGCGCTTACCGGCGTGAGCGTGGCGTCTCCTCGTGCAGACAAATGGAGCGCAAAGGAGATCTGCGCCTCGCACGTGTGTCGGACTATCACCGCCGACGCAACGGTACGTGTGTTCCGCGCAACGGACCGTCATGGTTACGACATCGTCTTCGCTGAATGGAGCCCGACGCACCAGGCTCGAGAGCTCGACTTCCCGCGTGGCGAACCGCTGACGGCAACCGTGCTGGCTGGCCCGGTTGTCGCTGACGCCGTCCGCTACGACTCCGGGACCGCTGTCCTCGTCTATGTCGAGGATCTCAAGCCGGGACACTCGGATGTGGGCGGCGGCTGGATCGCGGCGGAGAACATAGAAGCCGGATCGGCCGGGGTCAGGGATCTTGCCGTCACGGCGTCAGGGAATGTCGCGTGGCTTGTGGAAGGCCACTTCATGAATCCATCGGATCCAGAAAATGGCCCTTATCCACGCTCGCGTGCCATCTACTGCGCGTCCGGAAGAACCGGCGACTCCATGTTCCTCGCCTACGGACCGACCCTCTCACCGTCCGCTTTGCGGGCGGACGCGTCGCACTGCTCAGCTTGAGAGGCAGGCGAGGCTAGACGTCGAGTACTGCTGAGGCCGATTCCGCCGGGTTTTCCGGATTGGTGATCTTCAGTTCCATCGGCCGATTGTCCAGCGAGACGATTTTGATCTTGAACAGCAGCAGTGCGCCTTGCGGGCCAAAGTCGGCAGCGACCGTGCCCGGCCTGGGGATCTGGCTTTTCGCCGGGACCGTGCCCTGGCGGTAGGCGTACTGGTTGGCTTCGCCGAGGCTCACCGGCGTGTAGGAGTTTTCCTGGGTGTCGGTGATCGTGAAGCTGTTGGAGTCGGTGTACGCCTGGCTGGTGTTGTTGAAGACCTGGACGAACATCGCAAACCACTCTTCGCCCGGCCCAAGTTCGCGTTCGCTGGGGCTCAGGCCCTGCAGGTAACTCCGGTCTTCCTGGTTGGCCGGGTTCAGCTGTCGCGATACCTGCACCTGGTAGAGCAGCGGCCCGACATTGAGGTACGGCGCTGCCTTACCCGCTTCACCGGCGTATGTGCCGGTGGTGACCTTCGTGTGCGAATCGCCACATGCGCTGACGCCGAGAGCGGCGAGCACGGCGAGCACGATTGGCGGGAGCTTACGCAGGCGGCTGAACATGCGACGCGGCAGTCTACCCACCGGCGACCGTGACGCGCTGGCCAACGCCATTCTTGCCCGCAACGACACCCTCCCCGCCCTCCATGATTCCGCGCAGACGGTGCATCGCCTTCTGGTTCTTGCGCCGTATCCAGCCACGCCCGCCAAGGCCCTCCATGAGCTTGTCCGAAAGCGTCACCGGCACCGTCTCGAGGGTGAAGCGAACGCGCGTTGATCCCGCAGCGGCAGGGTCCAGCTCATATACGCCAAGGGTTCGAATGCGGTTGTTCTTGCCCGTGCGCCCCACCTCGACGATGCGATGTGGACGCTCGACCTGAGCGAATGTCACGTCCCCCCAACTAAAGCGGTTACGCGGGGCAGTCACGCGAAAACGCGCCCCCGCACCCCGACCTACCGAGTCGAGCCGCGTCAGGTGCCAGTCGACCAGGTAATGGTCGGTGAACTGCGGGTGGTTGGCGATGTCCTGCAGGTAGTCAAACACCCGCTCACGAGGAGCCGACACGATGATCGAAACGGTCACTGGATCCATTGCGAGCCGGAAGTCTATTGGCCCGTCGGGCAGCGCGACGCGACGCGCCCCGAGGCGCCTCTAAGCCGCGCGAGCGGTCAGGCGCACAGCGTGACCGTGCTCGAAATGCCGGACGAGCTCGCTCGTCAGCGGCGACTCGCGCCGGGCCGGACGGCATAGCTCGCAGACAATCCGCTGCTGCCCGCCTGCGTAGACGTGGATCTGCTCGCCCGTCAGCGGCGTACGTCCGCAATCCGCGCAGCAATCGCGAGCCGCCTCGAGGGCACCGAGACCACGCCGCAACAAGACGCGCTCGAACAGTTGCACATGGGTTACACGCGAAGACACGATGACCTCGAATTCGTCGTCATCGCGTTAGCTCCTGCCGCTACAAGATCCTTCTCATCGGCAGCCTGACGACGCCGACATCACACGGTTTCAGATGTGTTTCAGGGGGTAGTTCAAGCGCTGTCGGGGAATTATGTAAGGACCGTATTAGGACTGTCCTACATACCATTATTCAGAATCTGGGAGGGTTGACATTCTTGTTATGATCGCCACGAGATCCCGCACATCAGCACTTTCCCCCCGACCCGAGGGACCGCGCCCCCGGCAGCGACACCGAGCAGCAACACAGAGGGAGGAGCACTTGATGACCTCAGTCACTTCGGGCACAGATGTAGGCACTGGCTCGTTCAGCTGCGCGCACTGTGGCTACACGCTCACGCTCGTCAGCTCGGACACGCTGACTGCGTGCCCCGGCTGCGGTGGGCGCGATTTTGTGCGCGCATCGCTGTTCGCCGAACACGTCGACCCTGACGCCGGCGAGACCGTCATCCACAGCAACGACGGCGAGCTCGTGCAGCCGCCTGCACCCGATAGCGCTGTGCGACTGGCGCTCGTACGCCAGCGCATCAAGCAGCCCGGCGAGTACCTTTGCTACGAAGAGGGCGGCGAGCAACGCACGATCGCGTTGACGCGCGAGTGGACCCGCGTGGGGCGCAGCCTCGCCGCCGACGTACGCTTCGACGACCCCACGGTTTCGCGGCGACACGCGCTGATCGTGCGCCATCCCGACGGTGTGCGGCTGCTCGACGATCGCAGCCTCAACGGCGTGTTCGTAAACGGCGCGCGCGTCGATGGCAGAACCCTGCAGGATGGCGATGAGATCATCGTCGGGCGCTATCGCCTCGCGTTCCTGAGCGTGCAGGCAAGTCCAGGCGCGGTGGGTAGCGATAGCGAAACGACCTCGCTGCACAGCATCGGCTGAGCCTTGGCAAGAGCTGTAGACGGCACGCCGCGACAGCGCGCGGCGTGCGCCCGTCGTAGTATCGGCTGACAATGGCTCAGAAGATCGCTGTGCTCTCACAAAAGGGCGGCACGGGCAAGACGACCACCGTGCGCACGCTTACCGACGTCCTGCGTCGTGCGGGCGTCCGTACGCTCGCGGTCGACCTCGACCCGCAGGGCAACCTGTCCGACTACTTCGATCTGCCAACGGACGTCGAGCCGACGATCGCGGATGTGCTCGCGGGCCGCTGCAAAGCGGCAGCGGCGATCCACGAGGACATCATCCCCGCGAACCTCAGCCTCGCCGAGGCGGAGCTGATGCTCGGCGGCAAGATGGGCCGCGAGCTGACGCTTAGACGGGCACTCGCTGGCGTGGACGGCGACTACGAGGTGATCCTGATCGACTGCCCACCATCGCTGGGCCTGCTGACAGTCAACGCACTCGTGGCGGCCGACCGCGCGCTGATCACCGCCGAGGCCCAGTATTTCGCTCTGCAGGGGGTCGAGCAGGCGATGGAGGTGGTGGAGCTCGCGCGCGACAGCCTCAACCCGCAGCTGTCGCTGCTGGGCGTGCTGCTGAATCTCGCCGACATGCGCACCGTCCATTCGCGCGAGGCACTCGCATCGCTGAAGGAGCGCTTCGGCGAGCAGGTCTTCGACTCGGTCATCCGCGCCTCGATCGCCTACGCGGAGTCGGCCGAGCGAGCACGCTCGATCCTCGACCACCGCCCCGACCTGGGTAGCGACTACCTAGCCCTGACAGCCGAACTGCTCAAGCGTCTACGGGGCTTTGACAGCGCCGGTAAGCGTCTCGCCAAGCTCGCTTAGAGCGCCGCCACGTAGGCGCCCTGCGGCTCGAATGGCGCCCGCAGCAACGCCGCCCAGCCGTCAATCTCCGCCTGCAGCGCCTCCGCGACGGCACCAGTCTGCTCATAAAAGCACCACACCAGTACCGTCGGCCCCGCACCAGAGATCGTTGCACCCAGAGCACCCAGCTCGCGTGCGCGCACGGCCAGCTCAAACGAGCGTGGGAACAGGCTTGCCCGCTGCTGCTGGTGCAGCCTGTCCTGCAAGCCGCGCGCGAGCAGATCCCAATCGGCGCGAGCTAGGCCGAGCGTGAGCAGCGCCGCATGAGCGACGTTAAAGACGGCGTCCTGTATCGGCACCCGCGCCGACAGCGCCTGCCGCGCCGCCCGCGTGTGCACCGCCTGCTCGGGGACCACCGCCAGCGCCTCAAGGCCAGTGGGAGGATCGAAGCGAGTCGCCTCGCCGTCCGCACACACGACAAAGCCGCCATACAGTGCCGCGGCGGCATTGTCCGGGTGGCCCTCGATCGCGCTCGCGTGCGCCAGTAGGTCGGCGTCCAGCTCGAAGAGATGATCGGCGGCCATCAGTCCCGCCACCGTCGCCGCGGCGCTCGAACCCAACCCTCCCGAGAGGGGAATCTGCGAGCGCATCCTGAAGGTGAAGCCATCGGCCGGGTGCAGCCGCTCGAACGCACGCACACACAGGTTCTCGCGCCCTTTGGCGACCGGCAGCTCGGTCTCCACCGCGAACTCGCCCGTCTCCTCCACCTCCAGCTCGAGTGCCAGCGACAGCGCCGCGGCCATGCAGTCAAACCCTGGACCCAAATTGGCCGAGGACGCGGGTACCCGCACAACCCTTCGACGAATCACCGACGCACGCTCCGTGTGCGTCTAGGGATCACCCAGCACCGCTTCCTCGATCGCCGCGGTCTCCGCCTCGCAGGTAATGATCCTGCCGTCGTTGTTGGCAATCGCCGTCTCCGGGTCCTTCAGCCCACGGCCCGTAAGCACGCACGCCACCGACTCGGCGCCGTCCGCACCGTACTTCAGTAGCCCTGCCACCGAGGCCGCAGATGCGGGCTCGCAGAACATCCCTTCCCGGGACGCCAGCAGCCTGTAGGCGGCGAGGATCTCCGCATCGCTGACGACACGGATGGCGCCGCGCGAGTCGGTCGCTGCCGCCATCGCGTCCTCCCAGCGCACCGGGTTGCCGATCCTGATCGCGCTTGCCACCGTTTCCGGGTGCTCGACCCGATGACCGAGCACCAGCGGTGCAGCACCCTCAGCCTGAAAGCCGAACATTTTCGGTGCGGCACCCAACTCGCGAAAGCCGCGCCAATAGGAGGTGATGTTGCCCGCGTTTCCTACCGGGATGCATAGCGCTTCAAGGCCGCCTTCCAGACCCTCATGGATCTCGAATGCGGCCGTCTTCTGACCTTCGATGCGAAACTCGTTCACGGAGTTGACCAGCGCGATCGGGTGCGTGTCGGTGAGCTCGCGCACGAGCGTCAGCGCCTGGTCGAAGTTGCCCTTCAGCGAGATCACACGCGCACCATGCACAAGCGTCTGGGCCATCTTGCCCTGCGCGATCTTGCCCTCGGGCACGATCACCGCGCAGGTAATGCCCGCTCGGGCCGCGTAGGCGGCGGCGCTCGCCGCTGTGTTCCCCGTGGAGGCGCAGATCACAGCCTTGGCGCCGTCGCGTACCGCGGCAGAGACGGCACACGTCATGCCGCGATCCTTGAACGAGCCTGTGGGGTTGGCGCCCTCGAGCTTTAGGCGCACGGTCGCACCCACGATCTCGGAGAGCACCGGCGCACGCAGCAGCGGCGTGGAGCCCTCCTGTAGGCTGACCAGCGGGTCGCCCGCAGCAAACGGCAGGCGCTCGAGATAGCGTTCGATCAGCGGCACGTGAGCGGCCGTCTTGGGCGTGCCTTCAACCCGTGGAAGCTTGACCTTGGGGATATCTATGCGCGCTTCACTCATACGAACTCCTCTTCGATCACACGGATTGTCCGGGGGGTCGAGCGCATGAACTGGAACTCGCCAAGCTGCTCGAGCGCCTTGCCCAGTCCTGACTCGAGCACGGGATGGGTGATCATCACCAGCCGCGCGCGCTCGCCCATGCCGCGCTGCACAACGGACTTGATCGACACGCCATGCTCGCCGAGAACCTTAGTCACAGAAGCCAACACACCCGGCTGATCGGCCACATCCAGGTGTAGGTAGAAGGCGCTCTCTACATCCTCGATCAATGGCAGCGCCAGTGGTGGCGCAGGTGGCCGCGCACCACCCGTCATAACGCTGACGACGTCACCCAGCACCGCGCTGGCCGTCTGGCGGCCGCCCGCGCCGGGGCCAGAGAGCGTGATCTCGGTAATCGCCTCAGACTCCAACGTGACCGCGTTAAACGGCCCCGATACGCCAGCCAGCGGATGGCCCGCATACAGGAACGCCGGATGCACACGCACGGACAAGCCGCCGTGACGGCGCTCAGCGGTGCCGATCAGCTTGAGCCCGAGGCCGAGCTCCCGTGCGAACTCCATGTCATCAGCGTGCAGATGCTCGATGCCTTCGTAGTGCACGTCGTTGAGATGCACAGGCGTGCCGTACGCCAACCGCGCAAGGATCGCCATCTTCGCCGCCGCGTCGCGACCGCTGACATCGTCGCTGGGGTCCGCCTCGGCGTAGCCAATCCGCTGAGCCTCGGCGAGCGCCTCCGCGTAGCTGGAGCCAGCGGTCATCTCGGTGAGGATGAAGTTGGTCGTGCCATTGACGATCCCGTGGATGCGCTCGATCGGTGTCGCCGATAGCGACTCCTCGAGCACGCGCACTACCGGAACCACGCCGGCCACGGCCGCCTCAAAACGCAGGCGCACCCCGTACTCGCGCGCCGTCTCGAACAGCTCCTCCCCATGCTGGGAGAGCAGTTGCTTGTTGGCGGTGACTACGTCCA
>Ga0209624_10002277_pt1 | contig 14289 bp, 24 predicted proteins | sample JacPinW_OM2H0_O1_FD_188565 | JGI IMG/M metagenome (GOLD analysis project Ga0209624, IMG submission 188565) | Forest soil microbial communities from Algoma, Ontario, Canada - Jack Pine, Ontario site 1_JW_OM2H0_O1 (SPAdes) (version 2) | ecosystem: Environmental > Terrestrial > Soil > Boreal...
CGTAAGGATTGTAGACAAGTGAAACCTTTGTAGTTGCATCGAGTGTAGTCTGGATTGCATCTTCAAGCGTAACTACGAACGTAGCTGCGTTTGCCGCTGCCTGATGGGAAGCAATTTTCAACTGCTGACCTGCGCCTGTTCCAGTCTGTGTAACCAAGTATCCGCCCGCAAACTGGTTTACTGAAAGTACAGTTGAACCGTTTGTAACGAGAATCTGGTTAGCACCTGCCGTTGCGGGGTAAGCCGTAGGAACTGTCATAGACAATCCGAGAGCTGTAGTAATCTGGGCAGGTGTTGCTACAACCTTGCCTGCTACGAGGGCTACTGTGCCGTTTGCAACAAGGGCCACTTCGCGTCCGTCAGAAGTTTCAAATTTCTGGCCGATGTATGTCGTGAAGTTTGGGTCATAGAATCCTGTTCCCGATGAAGGCTGAGAACCGTTAGCAGGAGCGGCAGAGTATGCCTGGTTTCCTGTTACTGGTGTAGCCGTACCAGTGTAGTTTCCTGTTGGAGCTGGGTTCACCCAAGGGCTCAATGGAGCTACTGCTGGCTTTTCTGTAATTCGTGACATTATTTATTTAGATTAAGTTAATAATTAGAGAGCGATAAACTTTACACCTGCTGTACACACAGCCGTGTCCGTCGCATTGAAAGCAAAGACAAGCCATGTACTTGCTGGCCACAACTGGTTTCCTGATGCTGCACCTGTTCCGCTTGTTACAGCAGTTGATGATGAAACATAGACCGTAGTTGAAGTCGTGGCGATTGTTACCACAGCAACATTCGTAGCAGTAGAAGTTGAAACTGTCGATGTTCCAAGCGACATTTGCCACAAAGTATTCTGATTTTCAGCCGCAACCCCCGTACAAGCAGCGAATGTATCCGTAATAATTCTGTCGTAAGAGTTATTAAAGATTGCAAATGAACCTGTTGTTGTTGCTACAGTTGCTGTATTTATCGTTTCCTGGGCATCCTGAAGTACAGACTGTGCTGTTCCCGAAGGACTAGCAGAACCTGCCAACGTCTGTGGATGGTGAAGTTCGTAACCAATCATCAAACCGAATGCCAATATAATCACTGCAATGAGATATTTTTTCATATTAGTTGTGGTAGTAAGATATTGGTAACGATGAACTTTCTGAGGCAGATGATGTAATTACCAACTGTCCTTGCGTGTAGGTAAACGACCAGTTACCAGCTTGAGGTGTTGAACCAGTAACCCAAATTTCTGTCTGCGTATTCGTGTGAATGTTCGGGTCAACAATCGTACATGTAGTACCACCTGCACCCCATGTTCCGGTTGTTATCGTTTTCTGCGAGAAAGGAGGAAGTGAATTTGAGATATTTGTAGACATAGTGGTTTTTAATAATTAGTTGATAAAGATTAACTAAAGATTAAATTCCAGTCACGCCCGTGAGCACTCCGTTTCTCCAAGGGTTTGTACAAACAAGCTGACCTCCGAGGATTACGAAACCATTGATTGCTCCCTGGTTGTAAGCTCGAATCCATCCTGTCCACGTAAACGCATTTCCTGGAGCGTAGATTGAATCTTCGTAAACGTTACCCTCAATGACCTTTGCAGAAGGGCTGATTTTTGTTCCCTCGTACCAGTTAAGGCCGTAGAAGTTCAACCATTTCGTGTTAAGTTCGTAGAAGTTTCCTGTTACGATTTTCTTGTCTCGCAATACTTTCATACCATCCCAATAGAGGTCCGCATAACCAGAAGCGTTTGACTGGGTAGAACCCTTCATGTCGCTCTGTGTCATTGTGTTTCTCTGGAAAGGTGTCAAAAGCTGTTCGAAGTATGCCCATGTGGTGTAATCCGTAAGGAGCATATCCGGTCGGATAGGACCGTCTGAAATAGCATTCCAAAGCTGTCGAACTTTCAAAAGAGAGATAGTACCGCCTGAAGCTGTAACTGTCGCGTTCAGACCGTTATATGTCGCTCGTGAAAGACCTCCGTAAGTTGCAAGGTCTGAACCGTTGTCCACGATACCTGCAAGACCCATAGGAGCTTTACCGCCGAATGAGGAACCGTCACCTTGGAAGAAGTTTCCAATGTCATCCGCTGCATCCTGTGCGCGTGATTCCATCATGGTTGTCATGAGGTCAAGAGTCTTCATCTTTGTCTTGTTAACTGAAAGGTCTGAACCTGCAAGAGCGATGTTTGTCGCCACGAATGTCAATTTGTTACTCCTCTTTCGAGGGGAGAAACCGCTTCCTAGAAATAGTTTTTGAATCTATTTGGATTTCTCTCACTATGTTCCCATAATGTTCAGACTATTGCATCACCATTAGGTGTTAACTCGCTTAGTCGTTGTTGGTGCACACATTCTTAATGTAAGGAACATAGTCCTTTTTCATTTTCTTAAGAGTTTCTCGTACTTGATGTCTCCATTCAATTTCCTTATCAGATAATTTATTGAAACCTTGAGAACCCTTTTGAGTATTTAAATATAATCCTTTCTTCCATTCAAATGCCAGAGCTAAATCTACTTGCTCTTTTTTTATGATAACGAAAGGGTGAATTTTTTCTAGAAACTTTAAAGCTGCTTTTGAGCGTATGTCCCAACGATATATATAACTTTCGTTTCTATCTTCTCGTCTAACATGTCCTCCGAAATGATGCTGTAGCCAATTCATTATTCTTCCGTCTTTTTGGCTAATAATAACTCTAAGCATAAATGAGGGGCTTTTACTTGCCTTTGATGTAGAAGCCAAGTAGATATCTACTGAACCTTCTCCGTCAAATATGCCCGCTGCATAACTTTGTGTTTCTATTTTCATTCTTATATTATACCCACACTAAGAATGTTGTCAATGTGCTTCCAAGGCGTTGTCCACTTATTTCAGTTGGGAGTTTCGCCGTATATCAGAGTTAATTTTACTACCCCACATTTTCCGCTACTTCAATCATTGAGTAGTACGGAGAAACGATACGTTTAGGGTAAAATACCATGTTAACAGAAACTGGCTGGTAATTGATTGGAAGAAGGTCAAAGCCGTTGAAAGCTACTGACGCAACTCCTTTCTGATACTTCATAGGATGTAGCATTTGGCTACCATCCCATTTCTTTGTTTTCTTCAACACTTCTCCGAAGAAAAGGTTGTCATGCAATACCTGGTCAACCCCAATTCTGTTACTTTAGTGACCATTTCTGGCGGGAGCGATTCTTCGAAAGCTCCTCACTACATTCCTGTAATGTTCAGACTATTACATCCCTTTCGGGTCGATTCGTTTAGTCGTTGTAGCCCCTTTCGGTTGCTAGGCGTTGTCCACTCATTTCTGGTTGGGAGTTTCGCCGTATATTAGATTCGATTTTACCTGCTCTGGTTGAATTAGATTAGCGCTTTCTGGAATTGCATGAGCGACACAGTGGTTGAATATTGGCTATATCATTACTGCCGCCATTCTTAATAGATACAATATGGTCTTTGGTTAATTTAATTTCTGGTTCCTTTCTTTTGCATATTTGACATTGATTATCAAAAGCAAGCTTTAAATATTCCCATTGACTATTAGAATGATAACCTCCGTTAACTTTTAACCTATTATTTCTTGTCTGGTTATGTCTGCGGTTTAATTCTCCCGATTCGTAAGTCGGAGGAATATAATCTGGATTTTTAGATTGAAAGAAAGTAATCATAGACACTCTCAATTTATCCTTAACTTCAGAAGAAGTCTTTTTTCCAAGATTAGCCATTCTAATTTTTTGAATAGTTTCTTCAGAGTAAATACCCGTTTTACCTTTATTCCAGGGTATTCTACCTTTCATAGCTTTACTCATATTCAGTTTAGCCTTTTCACTTCTAGGCTTTCTCATTTTAGCTAAAGTTTCAGGACTGTGTTTGTGACCCTTAAGACCCTCTGATATATGGTCTTTTTGTTCCTGGGTTCTTTTCTTCCCTTTTAACTTATTAGCTATCTGAATATATTTTTCCTTGCTATGGTTTGAATTTGCCATTCACCTATTATACCTTTTTGTAAAGAACAATGCAATTTCTCGCTTCTACCTAATTTGTTTTATTTTAAAGCAGGGGCCAAATATTGGTTCGTTGTCGTTGTAATTGATACGCCTGGAGGCATAATTTTGTAATGTTAACTAATAATTTAGAGTTTATAATCCGTCTTCCACCCGTCGAATCCTCTAGTAATCTTGGGTGTATCTCCTGGTGCCGCTGATGAGCGTTGCATGGAGCGTGATGCAATTTCCTGTCTACGAGAGTTGTCGGGTTTTTCTTCCTTCAGAGACTTTTGGTATTGCTTGAATGTAGCATCGAAGTCTGCATAAGCAATGATGTCTCCGTTCTCGTCTTTCGGCGATATTTCCTGAACTGCTTCGAGCAATTCCCTGCGCGCCTTTCGTGCTTTTGGAGAGTCTGATGTCAAATCTACGTTGTATTGGTCTTCGAGAGTTTCCAATTCAGTGTCAATCTGGTTCTCATATTTCTTCTGCTCTTCGGCGGCCGCAGCCTGTTTTGCCTCAAGTCTTTCAATAGCCCTCATTTCAGCCCTTTCTTCGGACTCACGAAGTACTTTTGACATTCTCAAGGCATTTTCCTTTCCTACGTCTGAATTATCGAACATTTTAGCGATGTCGGGATTGACTTCTCCCGCGTTGTCCTTCGCGAACTTATCCATTTCAGATAGCGTACTCAATCGAGTGCTGAGTGCGATGTTGCTCTCCCGCTCGGCCTGTAGTTTCTGTTCGAGTCTTCGGTGTCTGCGGTCTTTGATTGATTCCGGCACTTCTTCAGGGTCGATATCATCCGCTTTTGGCTTAATCGCCTCTGGCTTCTTTTCGTCAAATATATCCGCTGACTCCTTGTCCTCACTTGGTAATTTATCGAAGAACTCATCCACTGTTGATTGGTTTTCCATGTTTTTGCCCTTGTGCAGGGAACTTAATTATTAATTCAGGTATGTTTTAGGGAGACCACCTTATAGAACTCCATTCTTAGTAATTTCGTGTATCTTTCTCTAATGTCTTGCGGGAACAATTGCATCCTTTCTTTCCGCAATTCTTGCAAGGCTTTGATGCGATGATTGCCCTTGTCTTTGCCTTAGGGCTTATGTATCTTTCGTTCTTCATGAATCCCTTAATTGAATCCTTATATCCCTGATGTTCTGCTGATAGTGTTTTCATTAGATTGATTTATCTGTTTTAAGTCTTTTGTTGATAAGTGCCTTCGAACGAGACTTTGGATTGTAAACTACTCCACCGTCTACTTTATTTGCCTGTAACCCCTTTGTAAGCTGTCCAAGTAAAGACTTTTCTTTTGGACCTGTTTCTTCTCTTCGATTTAATCGTGGATTCATATTATTTTGATTTATTCTTTAATGCTTTCGTCTTTGCCTCGTGTTTCTTCTCCATTTCCCGACCTTTTGCTGTTTCCTTGTTACCTCTCATGGCGCCGATAGAATTCATGGTCCCATAAATTGCATGGTCGTTGTTTCCGTATTCTTTCTTCAACTCTCGTTCTAAAAATTTTGGCATATATTTATCTTGAATATGGGTCATTCATTCTCTTCTGCAAATCAGAAGCCATTTTTGAAATACCGCTTCCGATGTTCGTCTTCACGACCTTTGGCTTCTTTACCATAGCAATCTTGCTCTTAATAGCGCTCATCTTGCTTGCGCGTTCGTGAGGATATGTATTTTCAGGGTCGTTTCGTGGATTTGGTGATGACATGTTATTTTTTATTAGTTGTTTTAGGTTTGTTTGCTTCTGATTTCTTCTGAGCCTCAAGTTTCGCCTTATGACTTTCTTCTGCTTGCTTCAACTTCTGTTCATGCGTCTGTTGTTTAATCTGCATATCCTGTTGCGCTTGCTGGCCTTTTACTTGCATCTGCTGTTGCGCCGCCTGACCTTGTAACTGCTGATTCTGCTGTTCTCCCTGCGCTTGTGATTGCATCTGTTGCTGTTGAGCCTGCTGTTCCTGTTGCATCATCTGCTGTTGCATTTGCTGTACCTTTGCCGCGACTTCCGGAAAGTTCAACTGCATATATGTCTCGGGGCTTGTAAGCCACAAGACAGTCTGTTCGGCGGTATCCTGAGGGTCTGGGAAATGAACACGAGTTAGGAGTGTTTTAGGGTCGAGAGCCTTTGCCTCAAATAGCGACATTGCCTGATTCATTTCTGAAATCTCATCTCGTGGCTTCATTGAGTCTGGTGAAACTGTAACAACGAGTCCCTTGTTCATCTGGGCAGAAGAGAGCTGACTGTACTGAACTGCCTGCATCTGTCCCATAATCTTAGCCTCATGAGGAACATCGTAGTAAACGTAATAAAATTGGACATGCTGATTGAAAATGGCCTTAGCCACTCGTTCAAGGGCATCGCCCACACCGCCGCCGATTCGTGAGCCGTCATGCTGTTCGTTGGCAATAATACCTGTAGCAAGCTCGTTCTTGTCTGGTGGGGAAGCGGTAAGTCCTTCCGTTCCAAATGACATACGTAGAGCCGTCTTCTGGTTCTCCAGGTCATCAAAGTATGAAGAGTCAACTCCTGGCATCTCAAGTACTTGCATAGATTCTTCAATCGGACCTCCTTGTGGAACGAGGAGACCATTTCCAGATGCAAGGCCGCGCATAAACTGCTTACCTGTCTCCTGATTGAAATTGTTCTCAGATAGGGCTACTGAGTTGTTTCGCGCAGAAAGATTGAAATCAATCTGTGCGGTTCTTTTAGAAACTCGTACTTGGTTAGGTATGTTCTGTTCAACAAGTCCAGTAACGTCATGTGCACCCTCACCGAAGGAGAATACGCTCATAAACGTGTAAGGCTTCTTTGGACGGCCAAAATGATTGTTTCCTTTCTCTGTTTCCTCTGACTCATTACCGTCAATGTCGGTAGATTTTACTTTCTTGTCATAGTTGTAGTTGGGGTTCTTACTCTTATCCAAAATCTTTTCTTTAAAAGAGGTAAACGTGAATTTATCGCTCCACCATTCAGTACGGATTACTTCCGTGCCGAGTTTGTTGTCTACCATGATGCGAATGTAGTCCTCATGCTTAGGAAAGAGGTCAATCAATTCCTGCGCCGTTGATTTGATTCTCTCTCCGAGCGTTCCTGTGTAAGCACCATAAACATCAACATACCCATTGCGGTCAAATATAAAGTTCTTAACGTCTCTAACATCGTCGGTAATGTCCTGTATTTCGGTGTCCCAACCGTGCTTAATGACCGCACTGAAGTCCATGAGCCATTTACGCACCATAAGGTTAAGGTTTGCACGCATGCCGAGAATTTCAGCATGATACTGAAGCATGGTTTTAACCTGAGTAGAGAGAGCGTCTCCCTCTGGAGTATCGTCAGAGAACACAACTGGCTCTGGGTTCTTGGCTAGAGAAGCAGGTACAAACGTTTCTACGGCCTCAAATATAATGTTATCTGATATAGACTGTCCATTCATTGCCTCTGGACTTCCTCCTTTCTGTTTACCGAGATAGTAGGTTAAGTTAGCCTGTTGGCGCAGTTTAATCTTTGCTTCATCTCCTGCGTATTCTTTTTCTATCTTGTCCTTTAATCGAAGTAACTCTTCGTCCGATAGAGATAGTTCTAATTCGTCCTTGAACTGTCCAAATACACCTTCAGGAGCAGGAAGACCACCGAGAATCTTGTTCATCGTACTTCCTACTAACTGCTGTACTCCCGTAATATTTTGCTGAATTGGGTCCATTATAATTTTCTTTTAATGTATTTAGCCTGACAAGCACAATGGGGATGAAGTGGAGGAATCTTCGCACTTCCACCCGCATTAGCTATTGATTGATTTAATTTGCACGCCTTACATTCACCGGATTTGCTCTTTCCTGATTTAATCTTTATTGCGTTTGATTGTGCGAGTGATGTGGGATTTGCCATTTTAAAACAAAAAAAGACCTCCGAACTGAATCGGTGGGTCGCCCTAATCGGGTTAGACTGTCGTTATTGTTGTAATAATATACCTACGTTAAAAACCTGTCAACTCTACAATGGAAAGAATTGCTTTTTGCTTATTCCTTTAATCTCCCCGTCTCCATTGAACTCAAGTGTTACGCTTCCGTGGGTTATATCAAACACCCTTTCTTTTTCCATCAAATCGAATAAGGCAAAATGCTTCTGAAACTTGAGGAACATTTTAGCTTCATGCTCTGTTAGGTATATCGGAATTGTCTGTAGTTCTACTATCATTAGATTACGTTGTCCCAATTATTCGCCATGTTAAAACTATTGTCAAATACCCTGCCTGTTTCCATTTCCTCGAATATACCAGCTTCCATAACGGTCGCCATATTGGTTGAGTACTTATCCAAACCAACAAGGCAATAGCAAAGTGAGTGAACAAAATGGTCGGGACCGTTTCTTTCCCATACAAACTCAATTACTCCCAGTCCATTCTCTTTTTTAGTCCTGAATATATTATTGAAATGTCCAGCGAAATCACTCCATTCTACATTTGAACCGTTGAGAGCAATACGGCCAGTTTCTCTCAACTGCTCCACAGTCAACTGAATCATACGATTACGGTCAACTACGACAGTTCCAAACTCGTCACCCGTTCCCCATTTAATCATTTGCTTGCCCGATTTATCTCTACGGTACCAGCAGAGGAACACTCGCCCTGGATATTTAGCCTGTAGCTTTCGTATGCCAATCAAATCACCCCCTTGGTCGGCTACCACGATTGACTTAGGCCAGCGCTTTAGAAAGCCTTCTATCGTGTCGTAGGGGTCATGGAATTCACTCGGTGCCTTACATTTACCATAGAAGAATATTCCTTGTTTGTTTCCTATCGTGTAGTGAATTGGAAGTCCCGTATCTACGCCGATTACAATTTTATCCTCTTGGTCGTTTACTCTATCAGTACAGTTCTTTAAGACTGTTTGGGAGTCAATCTTGTTCTCTGAACCAACATATGGAAGACCTAATACGTAGTTATAGAAATACTGCTGGTCCTTAGTCTCAAAGTCGTTTAGTATTTTTTCGGCGCTTATCCACGCACACATTAGTTGGCTTATATGGTATCCAGAGAATATCCCTTGTGCTGTGCTTACCCACTTGCCATGTTTCCGAGAAGTATCCGTCAGTTGTTTCAAACACAAACTGCATTGATAAGTCCTTGTCTCCTTGTTTATGTTTTCTGGCCATTTTAGTTGTTGTTCTTTGTTACAATGAGGGCACGTAATAAACCATTCTTTCTTGTCACTCTGTTCCCAATAGATATCCACTCCATATCCTGCGAGACTTGGGTGAGAGAAGTACCAGCGTCTTCCTCCTGCCTTAGCCTGAAGGCGTGTTTCATACTGCTGAATGACACTGGCATCAGAGGCATCTACCTCATCGTGTACGTTAAGGTCTGATGAAACCATCATAGCAGCCTTGTTGGTGAAAGTACCTCGATAGTAGATGATGTTCTTACCCACGGACTTCTGTTCTACCGTGTCGTGTTCAGATACAAGTTTTCCAAGAGAGTCGGGATTCTGGGCGATGATACGGTTAATCTTTCCTCCCGCCATATCGTGAACGTCTGACTGGGTTGGGAGAGTGTAAATTATATCCCAGCCCATTCTATAAGCAGCGTAGAATGTCTTAATGATTTCAGATACAGTTGCTCCCACCTGCGGCGCTTTTAAGATTACCTGTAATGGAGACAAATCATCAATGATATCAACCATAAACTTATGGTTGTCAAACTCCATCGGAATTCCTGCCTCGTTCTTAATCTTCTTCAGACGCACCCATTGACTCGGGGTCAATTCCAATTCCGCTGCTTGGAGTAGTTGTATTGCTCTTGATTCTATCGACAAGGATTTTTTTAGCTTCAGCTAGTTCTTCTTTTGTAAAACCTTCAGAGTTATCGACTTTAACTTCTGACTTAGATTCGGGATTGCCCTCGGCCATTTTCCACACAATTTCCTTAGATAGTCCATCGAGAAACTCCTCACGTTCCTCATCATTCATTGAATATATCTTGTTCTTTACCCATGTTTTAAGAGATATTGCTCCTTTTGGTTTACCTGAAGGATTACCACTTTGTCCCTTCTTAAAGAGCCAAGGTCTGCTATTTGACTGTAAACCTGATTTGTCTTCCATTTTTAGTTAATTTTATTCCACACAAGAAAGCTAGATAGTATTTCATGTCTCTCTTCTTTTCTCTCTTGGATTTCCTTTTCATTTATTGACAACTTAATGGTACATCGCTTGCTGGAGCGTTATAGTATTGGTCACAATTGATTGCCATGGGCGGCACTGACTGGAAATACAGGTTAATAACCACATATCCCAAAAATGTTGCTACGACTATTCCTAGTAATATAGCTATTGTTTTCATAGCTTTAATACTACCTTATCTACCTTGGAAAGTCCATCCCTTATGGGGATAAGTCCCTTGACAAACTGTTTATTGCACTTATTGCACATTTTTGATTTTGAGGTGATAGTCCCAAGTTGTGGTAATCCGTAATACTGGCGTTTTATGACGTTTTTAGCCCCTTTTAATCTATGGCATGTCTCGCAAACGGAAAAGTACTTTTGTAGGAATACGCTGCCGTAGTAGTACTTCATTATCATTATCTTTATGCGTGTTGGAGAATAGAGTTTCATGTTAAACAGTTAATACTTTCGTAGTCAATTGCTGTGCTGAAACGCTTATAGCTGTCTTGGTTGAGTTAATAAGTACTGCCGTAGAGTCAATAACTTCTGGGCCAAATGTAAATGTCTTTCCTTTCTTAATTCCCATGTTATCCGCGATTATTCCCGTAGGGTAAGACATAGCATTGGCTAATATCTTTCCTCCAATGGTGTCCGGAAGGCTATCTATTGCTTTAATTAGGGTTACTCCACCTCCTGACACTATTCCGCTTTCCATAGCCTGAAACGATGAATTACGGGCGTCGAGGGCTTTTCCTCTAAGGTGTGATAGTTGAGATTCACTGTCAGCGCCGAGTTTCAAGATTGCCGTCTTTGTTTTCAAGCGCGAGGCGCGGATTTTAGCATCATCTGTGTTCTTATCGAGAATTGCCTGAATGTGTTCAGAAACATCTCTAGTTCCCAATACGATAGTTTCTGTCTGACTGGTAACAAGTTTATCACATCTTCCAAGGTATTCAAAGCGGAAATTCTTCAGGGTTGTTCCTTGTGCTGGGTCGATAATGGTTGCCCCTGAAATCTTAGCAAAGTCCTCAAATATCCAGTCTTTCCATAGGATAGGAGCCTTGATGACCAGAGTCTTGAACATTACCGTCTTACCCTCAATCTGAGATTCCTGCATTGCGAGATATGCCAATGCCTGACTAACAGATAATTCAATCTCATCGCAGAATATGACGAGTTCAAAACTGTCGCCGCGAACCAAGGACTTAATCAATGGGTCTAATTGCGACATTGATGATATTTTCTGCTTTGAGATGAGAATATGGGGATTTTTGAGTTCACACTTTCGTCCTTTGTCGGTGTTAGCCATGTACGGGTACATCATCTTACAGTTCAACAGCTTAACTCCTTCCGTAATTTCATATGAGGTTTCTGGTATGCCCGAGTTATCAAGCTCAATAATTCCGTCTGAACCTATTTTTTGATAAATCTCTTGGAATATTGCGCCGAGTTTTTTATCCTCTGAAGCGATAGAGGCTATTTTACCAACTTCGTCCACTGTAATTCCTTTGCTCTGTTCAAGGATTGCGGCTTCAATGAGGGGAATTGCTTCCTCCATAGAACGCTTGATATCCATCGGGTTTTCCTTTGATTTGTATCCCTCAATGATTGTAGCGGCATAGAGAATTGCCCCTGTTTTGCGTCCGTCACCACCTTTCTGGTCGCAGATTTCAGCTACTTCTTTTACGCTATCAAAGCCAATCTGTTCATACGGGTCAGCAAGTCTAATGACTTCGAGTATCTTCTTCCCATCGTTAGTTGATTCGTATCCTGGTCGAATATTACGTTTAATTGTTACATTGCTTCCTGCAGGACCGTATGACCCTTTAAGTAATTCAAGAGCCTTTTCAACTCCTGCTACAAACTTAGATTGCGCTTCACGTCCTAAAAGGAAGTTATCCTTTGGTAAATCAAGAGGAAAGAGTTGTTTAATAAAGTCTTCTCTTGTCTGAACTACTGCTGGTTGTGGTTGCATTGGTTGTGTATTTTTCATTTTATTAAATCTTTAGATATTTCATCCATTATTTTTGACAATTCTTGCAAAGAAACATTTTCATTATTTGAAACCGAAATTGCATAATCTAAAACCATTCCCTTTGTTATATCTAATTCTGATTGATGTGGTATATTCATATTATTTTTCTATTAATCTTCTAAATAAATTTCCTATAAACTCAAAAATTGAATGCCACGCTATCATCATTAAAAACAATATAAATCCAATAAGGAAACATAAACCTATTCCTAGAAAAATTGCGAATAAACCAAATAAAATTTCTAAAAATATGTTCATATTAAGTGGGGATATTCTGAATAAAATCTTTTATTTCTTGGCTGTAGGCTCTGTTTAACGTGATAACTCATATACCTTCGGTTGCTACCATTCTGCTTAAACTGGACTCTTTTGTGACAATGACTGCATCGCTCGACTACACATGACTCATATACCTTTACTATCTCGAAATCATGAAGCCATTTACCTCCCGTGCAGAGGCTGTTGAGATAGTAGGGATGTTGGTAGTAATTACTTTTCATTTTTCATATCATCAATTACATCGACTAAAATCTCCATTAATTCCTTTTTAAGGATAACCGCTTTCCAATCTCCATTTTTTACCTTGTAACCAACTCCAAAAACTTCATTATTTTCGACAATATATAATCCCTCTAAACTTTCAATTACTTTAATCATATTAGGACAAAATCTCAAAAACAAACTCGTCTACGTCTAGAATATGATAGACATAAACTCCTGGTTCCATTTCAGTTCTGTCCATACCATCATTATTGAATATAATTCTATCGCCGACCTTGCAATGTGCTTCTGGACCAACTGCAATGACTTTACCAATATGAGTAATGTCTTCTTGGCCCAAGATACCTGATTTTTCAGGTACAACTTTGATACGTCTGCCACGACATCCAATATTTCCATAAGTTGGTGATTTCATTCCCTCATCAATCATGTTACCGAAAACCTCTCTCAGACTTGGTAATTCTTTTTTTTGTTTTTTTTTCATATTAATTTTCGTTTAATGGTTCGTCCAAATCGACCTCTGGCTGATTGTCGATAATGGTTGCTGGCCTATAAACTTTCTTTGCGAGAGGCGCAATTTTTACTCCCACGTTATTCTTTTCCTTAACGTATAAGTTGAGAACGGCTTCAATGCTTTCAACATTCCAGCCGCTGATTATCCAAAGGTTCTTAATGCGCGAAATCATAAAAATATGAGATTGTTATGTAAATATAGTACTACATATAGGTATTTCAAGCAAATATTAGTTGTGGATAACTCGGGTTGCACTCAATCCCAGTACTGGTATGATATATGCAGGGATTAGACAATAAAAAAATATGAAATATATACATGGTAGCAATCAGTTCAAGAAGACAGTTAAAGTTTCAGTCAAATCAGAAGTTAAACGTGTTATGAAAGAAGTAGGAAAGGTAATTGCGGGTTTGAGTTTCATCGCAGGTTCGATAATGGGTATCTATGGAATGGGCAGTGCGGCAACTTCAGCACAAATGGTTTACGCAGACGTTCCAGTTCCTACTGCGACAATGCCAGATATTCCCGTTCTTGACCGAATAGGAGATTGCGAGAGTGGTCAGAGAAACAAAGAAGGTAAACCTATCTCAGGAACTGCCACTCAGTTTGCAAAAGACGGTCAGGTGATTCTAAATGCAAATGCGAACCACACGGTTGATATTGGAAAATATATGATAAATAATAACGTGTGGGGGGAGACAGCAACTAAAATGGGTGATGACTTGATGACTGAACAAGGTAACACAAATTTCGCAATCTGGCTTTTTACTAACGAAGGAGATTCCGCTTGGTCGGATTCAGCTTCATGTTGGAATAAATAATTAAAAAACGTATGAACATACAAGACTACAAATCAGACAGCAATAGTAACTTACCAGTTGATATGCAATGGATTGATGAACTTGATAGAGTGGGTGAATTAGATGAAGTGGAAGCTAGAGCTGAAATGTGCGATAACACTAATCATTCTTTTGAGGGTGAGTATTGCAATAACTGTGGTAAACATAAATAACATGTCATACATACAACATAGAAATATAGAACGTAATGTGAGGGTGATGAATAAGATAGGACTTTTAGTTGTTTTTGCCGGATTTT
>Ga0209624_10002279_pt1 | contig 14277 bp, 6 predicted proteins | sample JacPinW_OM2H0_O1_FD_188565 | JGI IMG/M metagenome (GOLD analysis project Ga0209624, IMG submission 188565) | Forest soil microbial communities from Algoma, Ontario, Canada - Jack Pine, Ontario site 1_JW_OM2H0_O1 (SPAdes) (version 2) | ecosystem: Environmental > Terrestrial > Soil > Boreal...
TGTCCATCTATTCCCTCGTGGACACTTCGCGATGTGTCCACACAGGCCATCATCGCTACACACTCACACTTCGTCCAGACGGTTCAGACCAGACGCTTACCAATAAACGGCTTTTACCGCCAACCTAAGAACCAAGAGGTGCCGCGCAGCGGCGCTGGTGAAGTAACTGCCGGAGGCCAAGCCTACGAGGTCGCTGGTGGACAACAGTATACATTTCAAGGCATCGATGAAGTCGATTACGGCGCTGATTCCCTCCCTGACCCCGATAATTTTGACAACTGGTGCTCCGAGCGCGATCACCGAGACGACCACGCGATGTCCGCGCGTTACGTTTCAAGAGAGGTCATCGGGCAAGATGATCTCGATGCGAACGGACGCTGGGGCTTTATGGGTCTCGTTGACTCAAGGCCATTCACTCCGTCTACATGGGCACCCGGCCACCCATGAAACCGGACATTCCTACTTTGCACAATCCGGACATTCTCATTTTGCGGCGACAGTGTCAGTAAATCTGTTGACAGGTTATGCCATTTTTGCGACGATCTGCAGACTCTCGGGTCGAACCTAAGTTCCTGCATTCGCTCTAGATATCCGCTGCTTTCCAGCCGGGCAGGCCCATAGCTCGAGGGACGCGCTTGAGGAAGCTTGGCAAGTACGAAGTTCTCGGGGAGCTGGGCCATGGGGCCATGGGGGTGGTTTACCGGGCACGCGATCCGATCATTAACCGGATGGTTGCCCTCAAGACGATCACGACGGGTCTTGCCGACGACCCCAATCTTCTCCAGCGGTTCTACAGAGAAGCGCAATCAGCAGGCGGATTGCAGCATCCAAACATCGTCACCATTTACGACATGGGTGACGAGCAGAACACTCCCTACATCGCGATGGAATTGATCGAGGGCGAAAGCCTTGAACAAACGATCGCCCGCCGTCCGGATGTGCCCCTCGTATTGAAACTTACCTACGCGTTGCAGGCCTGCCGTGCCTTCGACTACGCGCACAAGCGAGGTATCGTTCATCGCGATATCAAGCCCGGCAACGTGATGGTTACCAGGGAAAGCGTGGTCAAAGTCGTCGATTTCGGGATCGCGCGCGTCCTGGACAAATCGAAAACGCAAACCGGAATGTTGATCGGGACATTTGCCTACATGTCTCCCGAGCAGTATCACGGTGAACATGCCGATGAGCGCTCGGACATTTGGTCTTTCGGAGTGCTGCTGTACGAGCTGCTGTGCTACCACCGGCCGTTCACGGGCGAGAATCCCGCCAGTCTGATGCACAACATCTGCTCCCAGGAACCGCGTTCCCTAAAAGAGCGAATCCCCGATTGTCCCGCAGCGATGGAAACCATTATCTTGAAGATCCTTCGGAAATCCCCACAGGATCGGATCCAGTCGATGGAAGATCTACTGCTGGAGCTCGAACCGGTCTACAAGGAACTCCAGGTGCGCTCGGTTGCGGAGTTGATCGATCAGAGCCGCCACCTCATCGAGAAGGGTGAATTCGGTCAGGCACGTGAGCTTCTGCGGGAATCGCTGAAAGTCGACTCGACAAATACACAGGCGCGAGCCCTTCTCGAGACGGTGAATGCTGAGTTGAAACGCCTCTTGATCCGACCGAAAGCGCAACTACACGTCGACAAGGGCCGCGCTTTGCTCGCGGAAGGGAAACTCCAAGAGGCGCGGGCAGAGGCCGAAGAGGCCCTGCAGTTGGATACGACTTTTGGACAGGCGAAGGAGCTGGAAAAACAGATACAACGTGAATTCGACCGCGTCCAGCTGGTCGCTGAGTGGCTGCAGGCTTCCCGACAGCATCTCGCGGAGGGAATTCTTGGCGAAACCGAGGAACTGTTGGCGAAGGTGCTCGAAATTGAGCCGGCCAACAAGCAGGCCAGAGATCTTCAGGGGCAGGTTCTGGCGGAAAAGGCAGAACGACAGCGGCGATTGCGGCTCCTCGAAAAAATGCAGGAAGCGCGTGGGCTGTGGACCCAACTGAACTACGACGGCTGCATAGGAATCCTCCGCGAACTGCAAAAAGAATTTCCCAGCGAAGAAGAGGTCCAGCGGCTATTGGATACAGTGCAGGAGGATCAGGCCGAACAATATAGACAGAAAACTCTGGAGGGAGCTCGAAATCTTCTGGCGGTTGGGAATCATACGGCGTCCAGGGCGATGCTGGTCGATTTGCAAAAGCAGTTTCCTGGGGACGAGGAGATCCCGAGACTGCTGGAGGACATCCGCTTGGATGAGGCCAAGCAGCGCAGGCTCCAAGGGCTGGCCGAAGTCAAAATCTACCTTGCGAACAGCCAATACGACGAGTCCATCGTGCTGCTAACGACCCTCGACAAGGAATTTCGAGATGATCGGGAGATTCTGCAGTTGCTCGAAGCGGCCCTGGCAGAGCAAGTAGAGCAGCAGAAGCAGCAGGGCCTAGCGGAGGCCCGGAATCTGCTAGCCGCCCGGCGCTATGACGAGTGCACGGCCCTGGTCGCGAAATTGCAAAGTCGATTTCCAAACGAGAAGGAGATTACGGGGCTCCAGAAGGCCATCCGCGAAAATCAGGGGGAGCAGCGCAAGCAGGAGAGATTGGCGAAGGCGCGCAACCTGCTTTCCGAGAGACTCTACGAAGAATCCATCACGCTTCTCACCGCACTTGGAGAAGAGTTCCCTCGAGATGAAGAGGTTCCCGAATTAGTCAAGGCGGCTCGCGCGGAGCAGGCCGAACAGCAAAGACAGAAGGGTATCGCGGAGGTCCGGAACTTGCTGGCAGCGCGGGGATACGACGGATGCGAAGTACTGCTGGCGAAGTTGCACAAGCAATTCCCCAACGATTCAGAAGTGCTGGAGCTTCAGAAGGCCGTTCGGGCAAGCCAGACAGAGCAACAAAGACAGCAAGGCATAGCGGAAGCTCGGAACCTGTTGGCTGCACGGCGGTACGACGAGTGCAGCGCGTTACTGACGAATTTACGCAGGCAGTTTCCTGGCGATTCGGACATTCCGCAGCTTCAGAAAGCCGTCGAAGACGACCATGCAAAACGACGGAAGTTGGAGGGTTTGGCGAATGCGCGGAACCTGCTCGCTTCAAAGAACTATGAGGAATCCATTGCGATCCTGACAGGGATGGCGACAGAGCTTCCCAATGACGAGGATATCGATCGGTTGCTCAAGACAGCCCGGGAAGACCAAGCGGAACAAGTGAGGCACCAGGGCATCGTAGAAGCCCGGAATCTGTTGGCCGCGCGGCGTTATGACGACTGTAGTGCGCTGCTGGCTCAGCTCGGGAGGCAGTTTCCTCGCGACTCCGAAATTCCGCAACTCCAGGAGGCTGTCCGGGACGACAAGATCACACAGGAGAAGCTGGGGGTCTTGGCAAAGGCGCGAAACCTGCTCGCGAAAAGAAACTTCGATGAATGCCTCGCGCTATTGAGTGATTTGGGTCAGAGATTTTCCAGTGACGAAGAGATTCCGAGACTCGTAACCAAGGCTCGTGACGGGATCGCTGAACAGCGTAAGTTGAAGAGTCTCGCGGAGGCGCGGAATCTTCTGGCAACGCGACGCTACGATGAGTCGATCTCGCTGCTGACGGAATTACAGAAGGAGTTTCCTGACGAGCGCGAGATTCCCAGGCTGCTGGCAAATGCCACCAAGGAGGAGGCAGAACAGCAGAAACAACAGAAGCTCGCGGAAGCGAGGGCGCTTTTGGCAGCGCAACGGTTCGGCGAAGCTCTGGAGTTGCTCGGTACGTTGCGTTCGGCGCATCCCAGAGACGCCGCAGTTCAAAAACTCCACGCGCTCGGGGAGCGTGAACGAGACAAGCAGAACCGCTCCGAGGGGCTCGAACGCGAAATAGAGGTCCTCAAGAAGCTCGTCAATCAGAAGAAGTATGCAGAGCTCCTGGTTCGGGCAGAACCCCTTCGGGCTGAGTTTCCGGCCAACGGAGATCTGCTGCGCCTGGTCGATTTTGCACGCAGCCAGCAGGCGCAAATCGAGAGCGAAAAGCGCCTGCGGACCGCGATTGACGACGTGAAGGCGCATATTCGCGCGAATCGGTTCGTCGACGCGATTCGAATCGCCGACGCCGGACTGAGGGTATTCGCCGAAAATACTGAATTGTTATCTCTGCGCGAGCAAGCGGAAGCGCAGGAGAAGAAACAGCGCGCGCGCGAGATGATCGAGCAGCGGATTCGCGAGATTAAATTCAAAATCAACCGTGAGGATTTCAGCGAAGCAATCGACCTCGCAAAACAGACGATCTCGATCGCTGGTCCGGACACAGACTTGAATCACCTGCTGAATTCAGCGGTCGTCGAATTTGAGGCGCGGAAGAAGAAGCGTCAACAGGAGCAAAAACTGCAAGAGATACGTACCTTAACGGTGTCCGGGAACGTCGATGGGGCGGCTGAAGCCCTACGTAACGCCATGGAGGCCGAGACTTTGGACGCGTTCGACTCGCGGGTGAGTCGCCTGTCGCAGGAAATCGACGCGGCAAAGAGCGCGCCCACTATTGCATCGCGAGCGGCCATGCCTTCGGCGCCGGCCACTTTCTCGAAAGAGTACGCCTTTCTGCAGGGGAGGCCACTTGACGCCGAGGCGCCCCCAGCGGAAAACGTGAGGCCCGCCGAGACCACGATGCCTCAGGCATCTGCGATTCAACCGACGATTTCCTCGCAGCCAGCGGCGATGCCGCCAACGCAGTCAGTAGGGGCTCCTGCTGTACCCGACCCTCCGGCTGTGATCGACCGTCCCCAGTCGGTACCTGTGCCGATCGCTCCTGCGGCCGCCAACACTCCGGTCGCGCCCGCGCGCGTCCGGGAACGGACGGGAGAGATTCGAAAGCGAACGGCGACGGCCACTCCTGGGCGAGACTTCAAAAAGGCGGCGATGCTGGCGGCGATGGCGATAGGGCTACTTCTGGTCGTGTGGGCGACCGTGCACCTTGTTTCGTCGCACAAAACCAAAGAATCTGCAGTTGGTTTGGGCCAGCCGAATAACTCGCGCGCAGGTCCGACAAGCAACGCGAGTGAGGCGACGACACCCGCCGTGCCTGCGAAACCCGCGGTCAGTCCGGCTGAAATGCAACAAGCGAGTGCGATTGCGCTTTCCGATAAGTTCATCGCGTCGGGAGACTTCAAAGGGGCGCTCGAGACCCTTCAAGATGCTGAAAAGCTGAACGGTCCACTGACGGATGAAATCAGAAACAGAGAAACGACTGCAAGCGAATCGATGCGAAACGATTCGCTTGCGAAGTTGCGGCAGCAGGAGGCAACGCTGTGGCAACAGGCAACGAGCGAACTGGACAATGCGGAGTTCGACGCTGCAAAGCGCGATTTCGGGAAAATCCTGACGTTGGGCAGCGGCGGCGTCCGGAAAGCGGATGCACAACGATATCTCAACGATGTAGTAGCCACGCGCGAGAAGGAGGAAGATGTTTTTCGTCAGGCGCAACAAAGCTCGCGGGCAAACGATCAGCAAGGACTGCAACGTGCGGCCGACCTATTCGGTCAAGTGATCGCATTCGACGGGCCGCGAAAATCGAAGGCCGAAGAACTTCAACGCAACGTGGAGGCAAAGCTCTCCAGTCTGAAACAGGAGAATACGAACTTGCAGATCGCGGCTCTTGAAGCCGCGGGCCGCTTGAGTATCCAACAAAGTGATTTCAACTCTGCGCGCCAGAGCGCGGAGCAAATCCGCCAAGCCGGCGGCGACCCTGCCGTGCTCCTGAAGGAGATTGATCAGGCCAGCGTGACTCGAACGGCACAGCAACAGAGGGAGTTTCAGCAAGCTGTGCAAGCTTACAACGCCGTCGGCGGGAAGGACAGGAGCAGCCTCGAGCAATCCCGCAGCGATTTTGTGGCGATCGTCAGAGGAAACGGCCCACGAGCTGCTGATGCGCAGCAATACGTGACGGACATCAGCAAGAAATTGGATGCGCTATCCCAGCCGCCGCCATCTCCTGCAGCCGTCAAGACGGAGCCGTCCGGCACCTCCACCGACGATAAAGCCATTCGAGACGTGATTCTGCGATTTGTCCACGGTTTTGAACAGAGAAGTGCCGACAGCGTGAGCCAAGTCTGGCCCACCATCCCGCCAAAGATATCGGCTGGCTACAAGAGATCGTTCGAGGACGCGAGTGCGATACAGATGCAAGTGCTGGATGAAACCGTAGTCATAAATCCGGACGGCGTGACCGCGACTGTCTCGGCTCAACTCGCACAGCAGTACACCCCCAAGGGACGGAAGGCCCTGGATCGAAGCGACCCCTGGGTGTTTCAATTGGCGAAAAAGAGCGGAACGTGGCTCATTACCGATGTTCGCTGAGAAGGTTGAAAAGCCGGAAGCCTTCTTGACAATCCATCGAAGGGTAATAAACTCCCTCATCTGTACCAAAGCGCCGGGCGACCGTGCCCAGTAGAGGTAGATCAGCGATCACAAACAAGCGGCCCTTTTCTCAAATGAGGAGAATTGTAATGAAAACGATCATGCCCGTCGGGCTTGCGGCCGTGATGCTTCTCATCGCGGGCGGGGCTTCGGCACAAACATGTCCTCTGAACGGCACGCTTACCAACAAACTGGTTTGCTTAATTCCACAGGTCTACGGTCCGTTTGGGTTTGGTTCTACACCAAATGCGTCCCAGTCCCTGTTGTTCACCGGAGATCATCACGAGGCCCATTTTGCTAGCGACTTCCTGACGACGTTCGCACCTATTAACGAGGCAGTTGGCGTTCAGGTATCGCAGTTGCCAATTGCTTCACCTTCCTCCGGCATCACTTTCATCTACGACACGTCCCTGAAGACATTTGCTCCTTCAACCGATGAGAGCCTTGGTCCAATTCTCGGAGATCGCGCGACGACAATCGGGAAGGGCAAGCTCTTCGTTGGTTTTAGCTACCAACATTTCAATTTCAGCACAATCGATGGAAAAGACTTGGATAAGATTCCGACCGTTCTTCAGCACCAGCCGTTTACTCCTGAACCGCCGACGATACCGGCGTGCCCGGTCCAAACCGCGCTGACGGGAACAGCTTATGCGGGCGACCCTTGCTTCGTTCGCGACTACATCCAGACATATAACGATATCGACCTGAAAGCAGATCAATATACGATTTATTTAACTTTCGGAATCACAAACCGTCTGGATTTTTCGGCTGCGATTCCGATTTTGAATGTGCAAATGGCGGTTACTTCGCAAGCGATGATCGTTCCAAATTCCGTTGCACCTTTGGCGGCCATGGCGCCCGGCAACGTGTGGCATTCGTTCAATCCTTCCAATACTACGGTTCCTGGACTTGCTTCACAGTGCGCCTCGCAGGTTCCGTGCCTCAATGCAACGTTTTCCGATTCGAGCAGTGCGGTGGGCATCGGCGACGTGGTGCTCCGCGGAAAGTACACGCTGTACAGGGGAGAGCGTCTGGCCATCGCGGAGGGCGTGGATGTACGCCTGCCCAGCGGTGACGCAGCGAACTTCTTGGGCTCTGGCGCGACGGGCGTCGAGCCGTTTGGCGTGATTTCCTATCATGCGCGTGTCTCGCCCCATGCCTTGGTGGGTTACGAGCTAAACGGACATTCCATTCTCGCCGGTTCGAACATCGTGCCGGGGGCTACAAACCCCGTGGCCAGGGGTTCTCTTCCCAACCGCCTCCTCTATACTGTGGGAGCCGATGTTCGTGTGACCCGGCGGCTAACGGGGGCATTCGATCTCTACGGACGGCGATTGTTTGGCAGCCCGGAGCTCGTCTCTCAGACATACACGGATTACGGCAATTGCTCCGGACCAACAAACGCGGACGCTGTTGACTGCACGGTGTATACGCCGGGGACAACGCATCCGGACGTAACTCAAAAGATTACAGATGAAAATATCATCGATGCGTCGCTGGGCCTGAAGTATCTGGTGTGGAGCCGTTTGGTCGTGACCGGAAACGTGCTGCTGAAATTGGATGAAGGGGGGCTCCGGAGCACAGTTGTGCCTCTGGTAGGCGTCTCCTACACCTTCTAGCGCTGCAACAGCCAGTTGCAACCGCTTGAATTTCGATTCTGGAAAGGCCATTTTGAGGCCGATCTTTCTCCGTACCTTGCCATGCGCATTGTTTGCTCCTATCACGGCACACCAAGAGTCTGGAAACTCTCCGAACTCGACTTCGTCTTCGAGCCCGCCCATGAAAATTCCCCGCCGTTGTTGGACTTGTCTCCCCATATGAGAATCTCCCGGCTGCACGCGAGGATCGGGAAGGAGGATGGCGAAAACTGGATTGGGGACCTTCAGAGTTCACGCGAGACGCTTCTCAATAGCATTGAAATCAAGGGCGAGGGAAGAAAGAGAATCGAGACGGGAGACGCGATCGGATGGATTTTACCGTGATCGGCGACGTCGTGAGCAAGTCAGCGCGCTATTGTACGGGAGCGACCAAAGGAGAAGTGCTGATCAGCGCCCGAGTGCACGAACGGATTTGCCGAATCCTCCAAATCGAGCCAATGACAATTGAGACCAAACAGAATGGGAATTTTCTTGGGTACCGTGCGGGGGTCTCAAACGCAGTTGCGTACGAGAAGAAACAAGAACTTGAGATGGAGACGGACAATTTGGATAGCCACTCGACGAAAGCGGAGCTTCGTTGAAGCGGTGAGGGAAGAACTGCGGGGGCCTGCGTTGACGGGGAAACCATGTATGCAGCTAAGAATTGGATCCAAGACCGATATTGGCCGTGTTCGCAAAAACAACGAAGATACTTGTCGAGTGTTGTCCGAATTGCGGCTGTTCATCATTTCGGATGGCATGGGGGGCGAATCGCACGGGGAGTTGGCGAGCGCGATTACGGGCGACACGATCACGGAGTATTGCTCGGACAATTCGGAAGACGCTTCCGCCCTCTACGGCGAAGTGTTGGGTCCCGACCTTTCCGAAAGGACCCGACGATTGGCTAACGCCGTTCGACTTGCGAATCGCCGCATCTACGAAGCGTCGCTCGACAATCCGCTGTTGCGGGGGATGGGTGCGACGGTGGTGGCGACGTGGCTGCAGGGCGCCCTTTTGAGCCTAGTCCATGTGGGAGATAGCCGAGTCTATCTGCTTCGATCGGGCACGCTGACACGGCTTACTTCGGATCACACTCTGGTCGCAGAACAGGTCCGGCGCGGGCTCATCAAGCCGGAGGAATTGCATTTAAGTAAAATGCAGAACGTTCTGATCCGTGCCCTGGGAGTCCAGGAACAGGTCGAGTTGGATGCAACCGAGCACATCCTTGTGAGCAACGATCTAGTGCTTCTTTGCACCGACGGGCTGACGCGGATGGTGGAGGATTCGGAGATTTCTAGGACGCTACTTGAGTCCTCCGACCCGCAAACCAGCGCAGATCGCCTTGTCCAGCTCGCAAACGAGCATGGTGGAGAAGACAATGTGAGCGTAGTCGTCGTGCACATCGGCGAAACGGTTTGATGCTCGGCCCGAGTGATTCAAGAGGGCCCACGTTTCGTCCGAAGCAGGCGCGTTGTCTGGGGAACTCGATCAGAAGCGGGGGCGCAGTTGCTCTCGCTAACCAAGCGGAAATCATAATTGCAACAGGGCCTATGCGCTGGGGGACCGTTCAAGAAAGAAACGGGCACCGCCTAAGTTAGAGAATGAGCGTGCGCGAGTGAACGTAGCCCGCGAGGATGATTCCCAGTGAATCGGTCATAACTTGCGCCGGCAGAGCAGTTCGTGAACGTAGTGAACATTATGAATGTTGCTACGTGGAGCAGGCGTTACGATTTAGGTGGTGGCTCACCCGGCGAGTGAGTTGCTGGGCGAGTTCTGCAACCGCTCCGATAGCCCAAGTGTCAGCGCAAGGATCGGGGCGAGCGAACGGTCGGCGGTCCCGGCCACCGTAGAGAAGCCCGGAGACCGATCACTGGCGGTTAGTTGTGAGAAGTGAAAGTCCGACGGAAACAGAGAACCACAGACGGTGAACGAAAACCCCTCCCGATGTTTTGCATTCCGAAAAAGGCACTATCCTGCGTTTGCAGATGTAGAAACCAGCGAAATTAGGCGACCTATGCAGGGTGTCCAATGTTGGACAGACACGGCACGGGATGATTTTTTACCCTTGCTCGCTTGGGAATTCAGACCAGAAGGAGGCGCTTCACATGAAACGACTGACGTTTTCCATAGTTGGATCGTTGATGCTGGTGCTGTTGAGCGTGAGTTTTGGCATCGCGCAGGATCGCACCTTCAATGGCGAGATAATGGATAGCGCGTGCGCCGGGATGGGCTCGCACGAAGGGATGATGAAGTCGCATGCAGATATAAAAGATGCGAAGGGGTGCACTCTCGGCTGTGTGAAGGGCGGAGCCAAGTTCGTTCTATACGATGCCACGTCCAAAACGGTCTATGATTTGGACGACCAGAAGGCGCCTGTGCAGTTCGCGGGTCAGAAAGTCAAAGTGACGGGCACAGTCGACAAAGTCACCAACACAATCCACGTCACGGATATTCACGGAGCATCTTGAAGGCCACGCCGCCTGTCAGCACTCGAAGCCCGTGGAGCGACGGATCGAACAGATCGGCTATCGCGTCGAATCGGGGGTACACTGGCCACTGTATTGAAAAGCCTTAAACCACCTTGCTATTCTTAATCACCCGGCCGACGCATCGAATTTGTGGCGACACTATCTTGTTCCATGATCTCGTCCCGTAGCCAAGCATTTTAACCTCGCGGAGAGTAACGTTTATGTCTACGACCAACAGAGCATCGTCTCTTGTATTTTTGGCAGCCGCTTTCATCGCACTGATGTTTGGAGTCGGTGGATGCAACAAGAACGGCACGCAGGACACGAGTACGCAGAGTCCCGCGCCGGCGACTGATCAGTCAACCGATCAGTCCCAGGATCCCGCAACTGCAGCTAACCTCGCTCCCGCGAGTGATACGCAGTCGAGCGGTTCAATTGATCAACCACAGAACTATTCCGATAACGACGCCTACTCGGACGATACAAGCGCCGGGCAGCCCGTCCTTCAGGCAACAGATCCTCCGCCTCCGCTGCCGGAATACTCGCAGCCGGACTGTCCCGGCGATGGATACCTCTGGACCCCGGGATACTGGAGCTATGCTCAACAGGGCTACTACTGGGTGCCGGGAGCGTGGGCGCAACCGCCCCAGGTGGGCTTCCTGTGGACCCCGGGATATTGGGGATATACCGCCGGTAGGTATCGCTACAACTATGGCTATTGGGGCCCGCATGTCGGATTTTACGGCGGGATCAACTATGGATTCGGCTATGTAGGCGTTGGCTATCAGGGCGGTTACTGGAGCGGCGATCGTTTCAATTACAACCGCGCCGTAAACAACGTGACGATCAGGGACGTCCACATCTATAACCGCACGGTAACGAATACAGTCATCAACAATGTGACCATCAACAACACAACGGTCAACCGCGTCAGTTACAACGGCCCAGGCGGCATCACTCGCCGGCCCGTGCCAGCGGAAATCGCCGCGACGCGCGAGCAGCGCGTTCCTCCGATGACCACGCAGGTCCAACAGCAGCGCGCGGCAGCCCAGAATAGGCAGCAGTTTGCTAGCGTCAATCACGGCCGACCGGCTGTTTTTGCAGAGGCAAAGCCCATCGCCGCAGGCAAACCGATCGCTCCCGCAATCGCTGCTCGCCCTGTTGGGAATGCGCGACCGGCACCGAACGCTCAGCCGAATCGGGCTCAACCCCTAGCGGAACAGCCTGGAGCGATGCGAGGGGCAGCACCAAGCGGTCAGCCGAATCGCACTCAACCCTCAGCAGAACACGCGGTTGCACCTGCACCGGCTAAATCTCCCGAACCCATGAGGAAAGCAGAGCAGCCTGAGGCAGCCCGACCGGCGCCGCCGAAGTCCCAGCCGAATCGTCCTCAACCCCCTGCGGAACGTCCGGCCACCTCTGCGCCAGCAAGACCCGCCGAAACGCCGAGGAAAACAGCTCCGCCTGCCCCACGCGAAACCGAGCGTGCTGCTCCGCCGCCGCAGCCAAAACCGGCGCCGAGGGCTCCGGAGCGAACCGCTCAACCACCAAAACCGGCCGAGCGTCAGCAACCGGCGCCGCCCGCGGCGCGGAAGCCAGCCACCCCACCCCCTGCCGAAAAACCGGCGCAACGCCCGGCGGCAGCGCCCAAGAAAGAGGAGCAAAAGGAAAAACCAAACTGAGTGGCCAGAGATTGCTGGTCGTTGACTTGATTTGAGACGAAACTTAGAATATCACGCCAATGGCGGCTCCTGATCCTCTCGCCGGCAAGGTCGTGTCCCATTACCGTGTCGTCGAGAAACTAGGCGGCGGCGGGATGGGTGTCGTGTACAAGGCGGAGGACGTCACTCTCGGCCGCGCCGTGGCATTGAAGTTCCTGCCCGAAGACGTCTCCCGCGAAAAACAGGCACTTGATCGGTTCCTGCGCGAGGCACGCGCGGCCGCGGCACTGAACCATCCGAATATCTGCACGATTCACGAAATCGGCGAATACGAAGGCCGGCCCTTCATCGCCATGGAATTGTTGCAGGGGCAGACGCTGAAGCATCGTATCGTTGGTGGAACCCTCGATACGAACACGTTGCTCGATCTCGGCGCGCAAATCGCCGATGCGCTGGACGCCGCGCACGGAACCGGCATCATCCATCGCGACATCAAACCTGCGAATATTTTTGTTACCCAGCGCGGACAGGCAAAGGTCCTCGATTTCGGCCTGGCCAAGCACCTGCCGCAGAGCCACGCACAATCGCAAGCACCCACCCTCGATGCCGGCGACGACGATCACGACCCGAATCTGACCAGCCCTGGCGTCGCTCTCGGCACCGTCGCCTACATGTCGCCCGAGCAGGCGCTGGGGCAAGAAGTGGATACCCGGACCGATCTGTTCAGCTTCGGCGTGGTGCTCTATGAAATGACCACCGGGAGGCAGGCATTTGGAGGTCCGACCTCAGCGGCGATCTTTGACGCGATCCTGCACAAGGCGCCGACCTCGCCCGTGCGGTTGAATCCCGACACCCCACCTGAACTTGAGCGCATTCTCAACAAGGCGCTCGAGAAGGACCGCAATCTCCGTTACCAACACGCCTCAGAGCTGCGGGCGGACTTGAAACGCCTGCAACGCGACTCGGACTCGGGACGGTCGTCGACTTCATTTTCCGCGCCGGCTGTTGTAGCGGGTTCGGCGGCAACTTCGGTGACGGGACCAGCCGAAAGCGCCCGGGCGAAATCGACCCTGCGGCGGTGGATCATCTTGGCCGGAGCCTTAGCGATCGTCGCGGCCGCCGCGGCGGGCGCCTATTTCCATTTCCATCGAGCGCCCGCCATCGCGGGGAAGGATTCGATCGTCATCGCTGATTTCACGAACACGACCGGCGACTCCGTTTTCGACGGAACGCTTAGGCAGGGCGTCTCGGCGCAGCTCGAACAAACACCATTTCTGGACATCGTGTCCGGCAGTCAGATCACCGACGTGCTGCACCTTATGGAAAAGGCGCCAGACACACGATTGAGCCAGGACGTGGCGCGAGAAGTCTGCCAGCGGGCCAACGCCAAAGTTTTGATCCAAGGTTCGATCGCCGCGCTGGGCAACCAGTACGTCATTGGCCTCGATGCTATCAATTGCCGCACCGGTGAAACACTGGCGCAGGAACAAGTAACTGCAGACGGAAAAGAGAAGGTGATCGCCGCCCTTGGCAAGGCGACTTCTGATCTTCGCTCCAAGCTGGGCGAGTCGGCTGCGTCCCTCCAGACGTACGACCAGCCTCTAGACAAGATAACCACCTCGTCGCTGGACGCATTGCAGGCTTATACCGTCGGCACGCAGGCAATGGTCAGCGGCGATCCAATAACCGCCATCGCTTCACTGAAGCAGGCCGTCGCGCTGGACCCCAATTTCGCTCAGGCCTACGCCAATCTCGGCACAGCCTATACCTTCCTGGGCCAAGTCGGGTCTTCGGTCGAGAATGTCGCCAAGGCATACCAACTGAGGGATCGCGCAAGCGAACGCGAACAGTTCTCCATCACCGCGAACTACGAATACTTCGACACCGGGAATATGGAGCAAACGGTCGATGTCTGCCAGCAGTGGTTAAAATCTTTTCCCCGCGAATATGCCGCATATTACCCGCTCAGTGGGGGCTATTTTTCTCTGGGACGGCCCGAAGACGCTCTCGCGGCGACGGTTGCCGCCGCCAAGCTCAACCCGAATCCCTCCGCTTTCGACTACGAGAGCATTGCCACCGCGTACCTTACTTTGGGGCGCCTGGACGAAGCTCTCGCCACCGCTCGGCAGGCGGA
>Ga0209624_10002281_pt1 | contig 14266 bp, 11 predicted proteins | sample JacPinW_OM2H0_O1_FD_188565 | JGI IMG/M metagenome (GOLD analysis project Ga0209624, IMG submission 188565) | Forest soil microbial communities from Algoma, Ontario, Canada - Jack Pine, Ontario site 1_JW_OM2H0_O1 (SPAdes) (version 2) | ecosystem: Environmental > Terrestrial > Soil > Boreal...
CTTGCCTGAATGTCGGCGACGAGGCTTCGCTGGCGAAAACGCTGGAGCACCTGGGATGCTAGTGCTGCATCGTTCTAGCGGAATTCCAAAGCGCAGGGCGGCGTGCTGATCGTCTTATCCGTTTTATCCACATACAACTGGGCGTGTTGGGCGCGGTCGTTCACGATCAAGTCGACGACCACGCCAGTGCCACCATCGGGGCAGTTGCTGGCGCCATAAATCCGGTAGCTCTTAATGAGGCCCCACTCGCCGCCCGGGCCCCAGTCCTGGCGAAATTCGTTCAACGGATACTGCGCGTGATTCTGCGGATGCTGCTTCCAGGCGGGGTCGGCAAAATAAATGCCGTAGGCAGTTTCGAAGTCCTGCTTTTGCAGCGCGGCAAAGAACTTCTCGGCGACTCGTTTCTGAGGCCAGAAGCGGTTGAACCAGCCCACTACTGCCAAAATCAGAACCAGAACGACTGCCGAAATAATCCGGGTCTTTTGCCTTCGCTCTTTTTCGGGATGGTACTCTTTCGCGTCCAGTAGCGTCATCACTCCCTAGAATAACGGACGCGGCGGGTAAGTCAAAAGTTCCCGAAAGAATTGGTAATTTGGCAATCGGGTAATTTGGCAATTTCTAATCCGCTCTTGGTCTTAAATTGCCAAATTACCAGATTCCAGAATTACCAAATCCGCATCACAGCGTGCGCTTGAACAGCGGAATCGCGATCCCAAGTGTGACCGCCGCGAAGATTGTCAGGTACAGCATGTCGCCCCTGACCGCTGACAGGTTTGTTTCTTTCAGCAGCAAGCACTTGAATCCGTCGACTGCGTAGGTGAAAGGGTCAACTTTCGCAATCGCCCGCAACCACGGCGGAAATGCCTGGACGGGATAGACTGAACCGCTGGGGAAAAACAATAACGTGTTGAGAATTCCGAACATGGCTCGTGGCACTAGCGGATCCTCGATCCTCACCATCAGCAGAAACATCATCGTGTTGAAAGCCAACGCGGTCAGCACGATCATAATGAGGAGCCCGATCACGGTGAGGGGATTGAAAATCGTGCTGACGGCAGCAATCAGCGATCCAATCACCGTGATGATCACGCCCGTCATCACCGCCTTGATCGCACCCGCCAGGTTGAGTCCCAGCACCAGTTCGAGTTTGGTGATGGGCGTGACCAGGTAGCCTTCGTGCACGCCCCGCGCCTTGTCGTCGATATATAGCATCCCACCGCCGATCATTACAGACACGAACATAGCCAGCACCAGCGAACCCGGCAAGAGATATTTCATGTATTCGATGTAGGGATACATTTCGACGATATCGAGCGCAGTCTGCTGCAGGATACGGGGCTCGACCGTGGGCTGATTGAGCGCGTTGGTTAAATCTGTGAGTTCCGATTCGATTGCGGAACTCATGAAGTTGTCGCTGTTGTCCACAACCACGGCAATACGCGGATGGTTTTCTTCGTACACTCGACTCGAGAATTGTGGCGGGATGATTACCGCGCCTTCGAGCTTTCCGTTGCGCACATCGTCCACCGCCTGCTTTTCGCTGTCGTAATTCACCGGGACGAAGGTGCGAATGTTGGCGCGTACGGAGTCGAACGCCTCGCGAACCCGCAACGCCTGCGTGCCTCCGTCCTGGTCAACAATGGCGAGCCGGGCGTCGCGAATCTTTCCGCCGAACGCGTTGCCCAGGATGATGAGTTGCACCAAAGGAAAAATCATGGACGCCAGCATCAGCGCCGGTGACCGAAAGAACTTGCGCATTTCGCGCTCGACAATAGCCATCATGCGATTCATAAAATGCAACCCAAGCGGTTCATAAAATCCAATCCGAGCGCTTCATCAATTCAGTCCTGAGCTTCATGGCTGCAACCCCGGCCGCTGTGGCATGGTGAAGGCATACGCCTTCTGCAGTTCGTCGCGAAGTTGCCTGCCGGTGTAATGCACGAATACGTCATCCAGCGTGGTGTTCTGCACCGAGAGCGACTTCACTGCAACCCCGGCTTCGACGGCCATCTCGACGAGTTCTGTAGTAGTTCGCGATCCGTTGCCCGTCAGGATTCGATACATGCCGGCACCTTCATGCTGCACCGAGGTGACATCGTCCATCGTGTGCAAGCGCTGCTCCCAATCTTCCGGAGGATTTTCAAACTGCGCTTCGATCACGTTCGCCCCCGGCACACTCGCCTTCAGCGCCATCGGCGAGTCCAGCGCAACCAGCTTGCCGTGGTCCACAATGGCGATGCGATCGCAGAGCCGGTCGGCTTCATCCATGTAATGCGTGGTGATCAGGATGGTGAGCTGACGCTGGCTTTTGATGTTGCCGAGCATCTCCCACACTGCCACGCGCGAGACCGGGTCCAACCCGGTGGTGGGCTCGTCGAGGAAAAAGATTTTGGGATGATGCACCAGGCCGCGTGCAATCTCCAGCCGCCGCCGCATGCCGCCTGAGAGCGTCTTGGTCTGCGCGTCGCGCCATTTGGTTAGGTCGACCAGCCCGAGCAACTCGTCAATCGAGCGCTTCCGTTCTTTCGTAGGCACGTCATAGAGCTTGGCATAGATGTTCAGATTCTCTTCCACGGTGAGATCGAGATCGCTAGTCAAAGCCTGCGGAATGACGCCAATCGTTCGCCGTACCGCATCCGGGTCTTTGGCTACATCATGGCCGGCAATCCGCGCTATCCCGCCAGTGATTGGAATCAGCGTGGTCATCATGCGGATCAACGTCGACTTCCCCGCTCCATTCGGCCCGAGCAAACCGAAGATTTCGCCTTCGTTCACATTGAACGAAACATCGTCGACAGCAGTGAAGTCGCCGTACTTCTTGATGATATGCTCGACGGCGATGGCGTAGGGTTCCGACATTATTGCTGCCCCGCGGCTGCCGCGCTCTGTGAATTACCGCCTTTCAACTGCTCCGGCGAAACCAACACCTCAGCCGTCATTCCCGGCACGAACGCGCCTTTAGGATTGTCCAGCCTGACCTTCAAGACGATGGTGCGGATATCCCGCTTACGCCGGCTCACGTCGCGCTGCGTGGCAAAGTCTCCTTCCACTCCTTTGAAAAATACCTTGCCGCTGGTGACCGTCCCGCCGGGCATGCGAACGCGCAACACGTCGCCATAGCCGATGTGATCCGCATAAGTTTCCGGAATCGCCGCCCGCGCCCAGGTGTCAGTCAGATCGACGATGGTCACAATAGGCGCGCCGATGTTGACTACTTCTCCCTGCCGCGCCGCGCGTACCGAAACCGTGCCAGTGATAGGGGCATAGACGTTGGTGTAGCCGAGCCGTACGGCGGCTTGATTTTTTTGTGCGATGGCATTCTTGAGATCAGCTTCAGTCGATCGCACTGTGCTCTTCGCCGCGTTAGCTTGTTGGGTGCGCGCGATGGCTGAGGTCAAGTCGGCTTCCGCCGCCTTCACCAATTCTTGTTGAGCCTGCGCGGTTGCTTGCGCCGCCCGCAGGTTGGTTTCGGCCTGGACACGATCCTGATCCGAAGCCACACCGGCCTTGGCCAGTTCGATGGTGCGGCGGCTATCGCTCTCGGTACGATCCAGCGTGGCCTTGGCCTGCAGGAGCTGCGCCTTGGCGGAAGAGAGCTTGGCTTGCGCATTGGTTACGTCGCTCGACGTGGATCCTGATGTGGACTCTTCCGTGTGCTGCATCTCGGAAACTTTGTGCTGCAAGCTCGTGATGTTCGCGGCAGCAGCGGCCTCCTGCGTCTGCAACTCAGAAGAATCAAGGACGGCGATCAGATCGCCCGCCTTTACTGGGGTGCCTTCATCGACCAGCAATTTCTGGATGCGGCCCTCCACCTGGGCACTAACAATCACTTGGTTCGAATCGACCGTGCCGATCAGCACCAGGTCCTTCGAATGGTCGACGGAAAAACCGTAGTAAATGGCGGCGATCACAAAGATGATGCCGAGCAGAATGAAGAAACGGTTACGAGCACTCATTTGCGTACTCCTGATTTGTGAACCGCAGCACCGGTGCTGGCGTGTGGTTGAAACAGAGCAGCGGAAATAAAATCCAGAACCGCAGCTCGCCGCTCGGCGATTCTCTGCGGTGTCAGCGGATTGAAATGTACAATTCGCTGCATCACCGGAGCGCTGCTGAAATAGAAAACGATCATCGCGACCATGGAAGGAACGAAGTGCGCCGGGTCGACTTTGCGGAACTCGCCCTCCACAATGCCCTTGTGCAACAATTCGCCTACCCTTCGGTAGATCGGCTGGAAGTAAGTCTTAACCAGCCGGTCGATGTGCTCCGAGCGGCCTTCGCGCGCCCGCATCATCTCGCGCTGCATCAGTTTGGGATAAATCTGGTTGGAAGCGACGAAATCGAAATACGCGCCCACGTAGGCCACAATCTTCTCGCGTGGCGGAAGGTCGCTGTCGAGCGCTTGGAAGACTCGGGCTTTCATCCCAGAAAACGCATTGTCGAGCACCGCGCCGTAGAGTGTTTCCTTGTCCTTGAAGTAGTAATAGAGCAGGGCCTTGTTGACTTGCGCCTCGCGCGCGATGGCGTCGGTACGGGCTCCCGCAATGCCAAGCTCAGCGAACTCCTTCGCCGCTGCCTGCAGAATGGCGGCGCGGCTCTCCTCCGGTTGCCCGCGGGAACCCATGCGGAGAGCGTGTTGACGGTGGCGGAAGAGTTGAGCCATGACTAATTAACCAGTTAGTTAGATTATACACAGTCACTGACGCCGACACAAATAGGCGTTTCTTTGACGAATCTTTACCAGCCGGATACAAATCTATGAAGCCACTACCGGATACAAATCTATGAAGCCACTAGATGTTCCCCGCGCTATACTCCGTATGTTGGAGTTGTGCCACTGATCTGGCCGACGATTCGGGCGTTAGATCTGCCCTTGAAGTGCCAGTCGGAGGGTTTTATGCGCTTCGCCTCCTCGTCTTCCCGCCAGTTGTTCGTTTGCTCCTTGGGATTGATCGTCGCAGCGGCGACTATCTTCACCACCAGCTGCGGCTCCAGTGGAAACATGTCGAAGAGCCTGCCGTTGACTGGAAACACTTCCGTCACAGTAGTGCTGTCGAGCACCGCTAACGATCAACTAACGGAATTCGATCTTGACTTCCAAAGCATCACCCTGACCAGCCAGTCGGGCAAGATGGCCACTTTGCTCTCGCCGGCGTCGGCCGCGGGGGCCGAATTCATGCATATAAACGGCACGGCCGAACCACTTGTGACCGCCAGTATTCCCCAGGATACCTACACCAGCGCGACCGTGAGCCTGGGTACGGGATTATTCGTTTGCGTCGCTCTCGGCCCAGTGGATGGCCAACAGACGCTGTCTACAGCCTTCTACGATAACAACGCTTCCCCGGTTGCCGTGACGTTACCGTCGCCCATCACCGTGACGGGCAACAGTATGGCTCTCTCGCTCAACTTGCTGGTCTCGCAATCGGCAGCAATCGGAGATTGCCTCAACGTCGACGGTTTCAATGGCTTTTCGATAGCGCCCACCTTCAGTCTCACTCCACTCACGATCGTTTCCTCGCCAACAAACTCCTCTAACGGCAGAGTGGCGGGGCTCGACGGACAGATCACGGCCATGGGAACGACCGGGAGCAGTTTCACGCTGTCTCTGCCCAGTGCCGAAGGGCCTAGAATGCTTTCCATTAGCTCCGACAGCAACACGGCGTATCAGGGCATCGGCAACTTTTCTGCGCTTGCGGTTGGAACCTTCGTGGATATGGACGGAGCGATTCAAGGGGATGGCTCGCTCCTGGCCACACGCATCGCTGTGGAAGACCCATCCGCCGCTGACGTGTTCCGGGGTCCGCTGATGGAAGTAGCACCGTCGACGTCGGTTGTCCTCGTTCGCGCTCGCGAGCAGCAGGGCAAGGATTTCCCGGGCTATGTAGGCGGCTTTGGATCTCTCAAATTCGGCAGCGCCGTTTTTCACACTTCCGGCCAGTTCGCTAACCTGGGGAGCCTACCTTTTGTGCCGAGCTTCAATGCCTCCAATATGGTTCCCGGGCAAGAGGTGTACATCTCGATTGCTTCGTTCTCCGTCGACGTTCCTTACCCCGTGGCGACCACGATGACCCTGATGCCGCAGACTATTAACGGTACGGTCACGGCCTCGTCGCAGAGCGGCAACTTCACCGACTATACGGTCTCGCTTGCGCCTTACGACCTTTTCCCGATGCTCGCGGTACAACCGGGACAAACCACAGTGGAGAACAATCCTGGCCAAGTCGAAGTCTACGTCGACAACAGTACGCAGATGATCAACACGCAACCACTCGCTGCCGGCTGGAAGCAATGCGAAATTGATGTTTCTGACCGGGGCCGGTATGGTGCTGGGTTCGGCGGAGATGCTGAGTCCGCTCTCCTGGGGCCTGCAACCATTCCGCTTTGTCGCGCTCGCCGACGAGGATCAGGATAGGCTCAAAACCATCATTCAACGGTCGGTCGACCAGAATCGCACCAGCCACGGCCAGATTGAACGCTCCCGAGCCTGGTGAGCTTCCAGTGAGCGCGAGAACCGACGGGGGCACAGACAAAAGAACCGCAGCTGGTGAGCTGCGGTTCTTGAGTGTGGCTATTTGCTTTTAGCGGCGGCGCTTCTTCGCCGTCTTCGCTTTCTTCTTGGCTTTCTTGGCCGGTTTCTTTGCCGCTTTCTTTTTTGCCGGCTTCTTGGTGGCTTTCTTCTTGGCTGGTTTCTTTGCCGCCTTTTTCTTTTTCTTGGCCGGCTTTCTAGCTGCTTTCTTCTTCGCGGCGGGCTTGCCGCCACCGCCGCCTCCGGCGGGAGCAACGGGTCTGGGTGCGGGAGGCGGCGGAGCGGGCATTACCGGCTCACTCATCGCGGGTTCCGGCACGCCGGCTTCTTCCTCCTCCTCTTCTTCCTCTTCGAAATCTTCTTCGAGCGACTCGCTGTAGGCGCCGCTGTCGCCGAATTCTTCTTCTTCGTCACGTCCGTAGAGTGTGGGGTCGTAGAACGTCATTGCTCCTCCTGATCTTGTTTGGCTTCCGGGCGCAGGAACGGCTGCGCGAGGCTGCCGGGTAACGGGAAATTAAAAGACCACCAGAACTTGTGCTGGAACGGCGGGCGATTATAGCACGACGTTTGCTGCAGACTGCAAGGGCCGGATTCGATCCAAGCCTGACTATCCTGTTATCACAGGGAGGGGCCGAATGGAAGAAGATTCTGGGACGACTGAAGGAAATTTGTTCAGAACGAATTCCAGACATTGGGATGGAGGCTGCGCGAAGAAGCTACCGGCTGGGCTCGACTACAAGGACCATGCCGGGGTGGAGGACGGCGACGTTTCCGTTGCTGCGCTTGAGGGCGGCGACGGTGGTCTTATAACTGGCGGCGATCGAGTAGAGGGTTTCGCCCCTCTTTACAGTGTGATGGAGTACGGTGGCCTGGCCGGCAGGGGTTTCGGAGTCGTTCCCTGGGTTCTCGGCGGGAACTTTGGCACTCGCGACTGGAGAGGTCTTCCGGGGGTGCGTCGCCGGCTTGGAGGCGATTGAGGATGCCTCGGTATTGGGCGTGACCGGCAGGTGCAGGGCCAGCACTTTCCTTCCGCGTAGACTATCCCCGCGGGGCAGTCCGTTCCAGCGGCGGACCATCTGCGCGGAAACGCCGAAATTCTCAGCTACGGTTTCGACTGTGTCTCCTTTGTGAACCCGGTAACGCGTAATCCGGCGCGCGTAGGTTGCAGTGTCGCTGAGCGGATGCTTGCCGGGCGCGACTGGGATGACGACCTTGGCGTCGGCTTCGAGTTCTGTGTCTGTGCCCTCGAGGTGATTCGCGGTGACGATCGACTTCGCCGTTACGCGATAAGAACGGGCCAGGGAGGCCAGGGTGTCGCTGGGCTGAACCTTGTGATACCGCCACCACAGGCGCATGTCGGGTGGGATGGCGGCGATGGCGGTTTGATACTGATCTTTGGTCCCTTTTGGCAGGTGGAGCACGAAGGTTCCTTCTCTGGGCGTGGTCAACCTTAGCAGGCTGGGATTCAGTTCCTGCAGCTGGGCAGGAGTCGCGTCCACGCACTCGGCTACCAGATGCAAATCCACGGGGTAGTTGATGGTTACGGGGTCATAGGCGATTGGCTCATCCATGGAGACGTCATCAAAACCGTACTGCGACAGATTTTTGGTCATGATGGTAACGGCCAGGATGATGGGAACGTAGTTGCGGGTTTCTTTGGGTAGAACGTTGCGGTGGTAGAGCTCCCAGAAATCGGCATAGCCGGTGCGCCGAACTGCGGCCTGCACTGTGCCGGGGCCGGAGTTGTAGGCTGCCATGGCGAGATACCAGTCGCCGAACTGGGCATAGAGGTCTTTCAGGTGGTGTGCGGCGGCGCGAGTGGATTTTTCGGGATCCTGGCGATCGTCGACCCACATGTTGTGCTGGAGGCCGTAGCCTCGAGCGCGGCTGGCCATGAACTGCCAGATGCCGCGGGCACCTACCCGTGAAACTGCCAAGGGATGAAAGCCTGACTCAGCTTGCGCGAGGTAAATCAGGTCCTGCGGAACGCCTTCTTCTTTGAGAATCGAGACCATCATGTCGTGGTAGCGGCCGGAGCGGGCAAAGGCGCGCTCGAAGGTGCCGCGTCCGCGATTGGAAAAGTAGCTGATGTAGCCGGCGACCTGGTCGGTCATCATGAGCGGCAAGTCAGAGTGGGTCGACTTGATCTCAAGCTGCGCTTTTGCCTTTACCTTGGCGTCGGTGGAAAGGGTGACGTCATTGGTTTCATCGATGGGTGCGGGCTCGGCTTTTTGGGTATCGGAGTCGGAGGATAAGCCCAAGCTGCCAAGATCGAGGCGGTTGATGCCTTCCACCACGTGGTTAAATTCTTTCTCCAGACGGTTGTCGGAGCGGATATCCAGGTTGCTTTCGAGCAAGGCATTCAGTGCACGGTCGAAATCCTGTTTGGCGGCGTCGGTCTGGCCTGCTTGATAGGCGTCCAATCCGGCCTGATAGTCCTTCTCGACGCGGGCGATCAGGTCAGCTACAAGGTCGGAGGCAGGCGGCGGAGGAGGAGATTCCAGCTTGGTCTCGGCCGGCGGGGCGGTTTGCGCCGGTGCTTGAGTCTGGACCTGCGGCGGATTTGGAGTGGCTACTGGTGAGGAATTGGGCTGGGTTTGCTTCGGCGCTGGAGCCGGGGTCGCGGCCGTGACGGCGGTCAAAGCCGGGGCAGGTTTTGCGGGCAACAGCGAAGCCGGTTTTTGGGCGGTCTGGCAGGAGGAAGCCGACAGAGCCAGAACGGCGAGCACCGCGAGCCGGACTTGGAGTTTTGCAACTCGCATATTTCTCTATGAGATGCGGATTGCTCCCCGGGGGCTAAAGTCCGCCGAATTCTATCAAAAATCGTATCCTGCGGTCGGTCTGGGGTCAACGCCGAAAAGGAACTTCGATGGTTACTTTCGGCACCGGTCAAAACGGCAGTCGTAGCTGGGAGCCGAGTCAGACGCGCCAGTAGTCAGGACGCCAGGTTTGAATCGCTTTCTTGATGTCCGCACGGGAAAGTTTCTCGGCGAGTGCCCGTTCGGCCAATTTGGGGGCTTCCGCATCGGAGGCGAAGCGCAGCGCGATGAGTTGGCCTTCGGTCAATTCCGGAATGCGCGAGCGCATCGGCTCGGGCAAAAGCACGGCCAGGCGCAGCCGCTCTTCGAGGTGAATCACGCGGTCCTGCACCCGAAGGGCGTAGAGCCTGATTTTGAAGACGGCGACCGTGCTTGCGGTAAGGAGAACGAAACACCACCCCGAGTGCAGACCAGGGTGCCGCAAGAACACGACGACGGAGGTGAGCGTGGAAAGCGAGAAGATCGGCAACACAAAGAAATGGAAGAGCGGATCAAGGCGGGCGTGGTTGGCAAAGGTCTGAGGCTTCTTTTCAGCCATGACGAAGGCTCCTTGCAGGGGAATGGCAAGTGTAGCAGAGGAGCAGTTCTCAGTTCCCAGTTCTCGGTTCTCAGTAACGTCAACCCCCACGCTGCTGGAGGGGTTTGCTTCGCCCAAGTTATTTCGCCCAGAATTTTGACAATCTGCGCTGGTGGGCCTTTGCCTTTCTGAGAACTGAGAACTGAGAACTGAGAACTGAGAACTGAGAACTGAGAAACCAGTGGCCTCGATCCGGAATCGTTTCTTCTGAGAACGAATCCAAGGCAAGCATGAAAGCTATTCAAGTGAAGCAGGTGGGCGGACCGGACGCGATGGAGGTTGTGGAGTTGCCGGTGCCGCAGCCGAAGGCGAATGAGGTGGTGGTGAAGCTGGCTGCCGCGGGCGTGAACTTTATTGATGTCTACGTCCGCGAGGGGCGGTACAAGGCGCCGCTTCCGTTGGTTCCGGGACAAGAGGGCGCAGGCGTAGTGACCGCCCTTGGCTCGAATGTGAAGTTAGTGAAGCTGGGAGATCGCGTGGCCTGGGCCAGCATTCTTGGGGCGTATGCGGAGTACGCCGCAGTTCCGGCGGACCGGCTGGTAGTGATTCCGAATGGCGTCACCGATGAGCAAGCCGCCGCCGTCATGCTCCAGGGAATGACGGCGCACTATCTTTCACACGATACCTACCCGCTCAAGCGAGGCGAGACCGCGCTGATTCATGCAGCTGCTGGTGGGGTAGGCTTGTTGCTGGTGCAGATGGCGCATAACATCGGGGCAAGGGTGATCGCCACCGTTTCTACCGAGGAGAAGGCGAAGCTGGCGCGGGCGGCGGGCGCGGATGAGGTCATCCTCTACACGCAAACCGATTTCGAGACTGAAACCAAACGGCTGACCGGCGGCAAAGGCGTGGATGTGGTGTACGACTCAGTGGGCAAGACTACATTCGACAAGGGCCTGAACATATTACGGCCGCGCGGAATGATGGTGCTGTTCGGGGGGTCGAGTGGGGCGGTGCCGCCGTTTGACCCAATGATCCTGAATCAGAAGGGATCGCTGTTTTTGACTCGGCCCACGCTGGGGCATTACACCTCGACACGGGAGGAGTTGGTGGAGCGTGCCGGCGCTGTGTTCGGCATGATTGCAGCTGGAAAGCTTAAGTTGCGCATTGAGCACACATATCTGCTTGCCGAGGCTCCGCGAGCGCATCGGGATTTGGAAGGGCGTAAGACGACGGGGAAGCTGCTGCTGATTCCGTAAGGAGCTGCCCTGATCGACGACGTCGTTGGTCTCACGCTAGGCGTTCAACGCCTGCGAGTGTAATTGCGCGCATATTCTGGCGCGGTCTGGCCTGACAGAAGCCGCGAATCGTCGATGGGCATGCCTGCAACCGTGTCCAACGGAACAACTCCAGCCCAGGTAGGGAACGAATAGTCTTCTTCATCGTCAATAGCCGGGCCGACGCGGACCTTGGCGGAGAATTCTTCGATGGGTAGGCGCAGAACTGAGGTCTGTTTGAGTTCGCTCGCATTCGGCTGGCGGGAGTCAGCCCAGCGGCCAGGCAGGATGTGCTCGGAAAGAGTGCGCAAGGCCTCGATCTTTTCCTCGGGATCATCCACCAGAGTCACTTTTCCGAGGACCACCACCGAGCGGTAATTCATGGAGTGATTAAAGACCGAGCGCGCGAGCACAAGTCCGTCGAGCAGCGTCACGGTGATGCATACAGGAATGCTTTCCTTCAGCTGGCGCAGCATGCGGCTGGCGGCGGAGCCATGAATGTAGAGGTTCGCGTCTTTGCGTCCGTAAGAAGTGGGAATTACGAAAGGCTGGCCGTCGACTACGAAACCGACGTGGCAGAGAAAGCCTTCGTCGAGAATGCGATAGGCAGCTTCACGATCGTAAACCGCGCGATGGGCTTCGCGGACCACACGGGTCCGTGGGGTGGGCGTGTAAGGTTGGGACATGGAGGAACGAACTCCGGCAAGCGCCAAGGATGGGTGAAGGGAAAGTGTAACACCGGGCTGGGGGCTTCTGGCTTTGGGCTTCGGCCAAACCCGTAGTCCGGAGTCTGAACTCCATGTCTAACGGAATCTAGATCACGGAATCCATACATCATTCGATCGATCCAAGAACCTTACCAGTTCAACTTGAGGGCGAACTGAAACTGCCGCGGATCATAAGCCGCGGTGGGCTGCCCGGCATTGCAGGATGAACTGCTGCAGAGCGGGCTGACGGCGGCAACGTTAAACCGGTTGGCGATGTTGAACATATCGGCGATGAGTTCCATATTGAAGCGCTCGCCGAAATAGATGCGCTTGGCTACGCGCAGGTCGTCGAAGATCGTCCAGGGCTGTATCCCGGCATTGCGGCCCAGGTTGCCATCGAGTTGCAAAAGACTAGGAAGGGTTTGGGTGGCGACGAAGCCGTTAATGCAGGGCTCCTGAAGGGTGCCGCTGGGCGAGTACTTGCTCTGGTAGACGGGGCCGCAGGCGGGGTCGACCGTAGTGTTTGGGCGACCGGTAAGGGAAGACAGCTGAAAATTGTCGCCGGTTCCCGTGATGATGTTAAATGGCCGGCCGGATGCGACTTCGATGATGGGAGCGAAAGTCCAATTGCTGAAGAGCTTGCTGTCGAATCCGCTTCCGCCAAGCTTGCCTGTCTGGTAGACGCCACTGAAGACGAAGCGGTGGCGCTGATCAAACAAAGAATTGGAGCGATCCAGCGCAGGGTAATAGCTGTCTTGCGGAGTGAGTGTGGACTGCAAGTCGGTCGAGTCGTCAATCGCGTGCGACCAGGTGTAAGAAGCCAGGAATTCGTAGTGGCGGTTGAAGCGCTTGCGCAGGTTGGCGCTGAAGCCGTGATAGACGGAGCTGCCGTTCGAATAATTGGCGTCCATATCGCCAAAGGGAATGCAGCCGCTATAGGAGAACGTGGGCGGCGCGGGATTGCAAGTCGTGTTGAATCCCGGAAGAGTCTGGAGAACAGCCATGCCCTGGGCCACACAATTGGCCTGGCCGGCCAAGTACATTCCGGCTGCGACGGAGGGATTGAGTCCGCCGGGACGGAAGAAATTCATGAGTGCGGGATCTACGTAGGGGAACGGAGCCAAGGGGTTTCCTGGAGGGTTGCAGCCGCTGACGGTGAAGGGACTGGCCGGCGTAGGTTGGCCCTGGAGAAAGGCGTCGGCAAATGCCGCTTCGAAGTTGGCGGTCATCAAATCCCCGCGAATGGTGTTGGCGTTGATGGGGCGATTGAGGTGGCGTCCGCCATTAAAGTTATAGGCAAGATTCAGAGCGAAGCCGCCGCCGAGGTCGCGTTCAACGCTGATGTTAGCCTGCTGCGCATAGGCGTACACGAAGCCTTTAGCCTGCGGATAGCCGAAGGGTTGGAAGCCAAGCGGCAGGAACGTCGGATTGCTCGGGTTCAGGTTCAAATAGTTCTGGTTAAGGAATGCTGATCCTGGGAAGTTGAGAGCCTGGAACTGCTGTTGATTTGGCTCATATCCAAGGGCGTTCAGAACCAGCGGATTAGCAGTGGGCGAGCACGGAGACGCCACGTTGCCGCCGGGTCCTGGTATGAGTCCCTGGAAGATGGGGATCGCATTCAGATTGCCGGGAGCTCCGGCTCCAGTGCATGCCGACGTGCCGGCGAAGGCCAACTGGCCACTGGTGGAACCATCGGAGGCGTCCCCGAGAAAGTAAAGCCCCAACAGCGGGTGGTCGTAGAACAACCCGTAAGAGCCGCGAACCACGGTCTTGCCGTCACCCTCGGGGTCCCATGCCATGCCGATGCGGGGCTGGATGTTGTTCTTGTCAGTCTGAATACCCTTCTGCAAGCCGAGGTAGTTATATCCCGCGACGGCCAGCGCTGTGGGCGGTTTGAACTGCGGCGCGATTTCCACGTCATAACGTAGGCCGTAGTTCAGAGTGAAGGTGGGGCGGACCCGCCATGAGTCTTGCCAGAAAACTCCGATGGGAATGTTATGAAACGAATCGCTCGGACTGCCAAGGCCCTGGATGAAATCCCCTGGCAGGCCCAAGCCATAGGTTTGCACGGCCGAGAAGGGAGGGAGAGTGGACTGGATCGATGTCGGCAAGGAACTGAAGATGGCGCCGGGGATCACGTCGCTGGCGGACAGCCCGCCGAAATCATAGACGCCGCCGTAGTTGACCGTGAAGGTGGCAGTAATGGGGAGGTAATTGAAGTCGGCGCCGAACTTGGTGTTGTGGCGGCCGATGGTCCAGGAAAAGTTATCGCTGAACTGATAGCGGGTTTCGACGCGCTGAATGTAGGAGTATGGCTCGCGACCGAAATAGGCGAAACCAGGGATGTCGACAGCTGGATCGGAACCGCCCGGGATTTGAGTGTTGTAGTAATACGAGAGTCCGCGGCGTGCATACTG
>Ga0209624_10002282_pt1 | contig 14265 bp, 10 predicted proteins | sample JacPinW_OM2H0_O1_FD_188565 | JGI IMG/M metagenome (GOLD analysis project Ga0209624, IMG submission 188565) | Forest soil microbial communities from Algoma, Ontario, Canada - Jack Pine, Ontario site 1_JW_OM2H0_O1 (SPAdes) (version 2) | ecosystem: Environmental > Terrestrial > Soil > Boreal...
TGGGCGGCTCGGCCAGCGTGCATGCGGGATTTTCGGCATGGCCGCTGCATTTGACGTCCGCTGCCGGCGCAATCGCGAACGCAAATCTCTTCGGTCCCGCGTTGCGCTCGCCGGCGCACCTTAGCCAGGCGCAATTTCGTTACGAGCACGAAATGTTTTCGCTGCTGCCCGCAACAGTTTCCTACGGCGGTACGGATGGCTCATTTCACATCGAAGCGGTCACCGGCGCGGGGCAGCGCGAATTTCCCGCCTATCGTTTGTCCGGCAATCTGGCGCAAGTGCGCGATCTGGTGGCCACGGCCGGCGCGCTAGGATGGAATATTTCGCGCGGCTGGGATCTCACTGGCCCGGTGCGCTGCGATTTACACTGGCAGGGCGCGCCATTTCCCTGGCAGACGCAGCCTATCGGCATCATCGAGTGGGGAGGGGAATCGGGCGGCGCTTCGCTACTAACGCCATTCCTGAATCAGCCCGTGAAGCAGATCAGGGCGCGCGCGGAATTGAAGCCCGGCGCGCGCCACATCGCGCTTTCTTCCGCCGACGCTTTCGGCGCGCGCTGGAGTGGCACATTCGACCGCTATGAAGATCGGCGCGACGATCGCCACGACGATCGTCACGCGGATGCGCGGGCCGCGGAATGGCAGTTCGCGCTATCGACCGACGCGCTCTCTTTGGCGGACCTGGATCGCTGGCTGAATCCGCGCTGGCGGCAAAGTCTTCTGAATCGCATGTTGCCGTTCCTGAATTCCAGTTCGCCTGCGAACGCCGTGCCGGAAAATCTGCGCGCGGAAGGTCGCATCGCTATAGAGGATCTGGCGCTCGCGCCTCTGGCCCTGCATCATTTGGAGAGCGACGTAAAAATTGGCGGGCGGCACATCGAAGTGTCGCGCGCCACGGCGCAATTCTTCGGTGGCGCGCTGGCAGGCTCGCTTGATGCGCAACTCACCGCGACGCCCACCTACCGCCTCAATCTCGATTATTCGCGCGTGGATCTCGCTGCTCTGACGTCCGCTTTTCCCACGCTGGCCGATCTGTTTGCCGGCTCGGCTTCCGGCGAATTCGCACTCGATTCCAGCGGTGCGACGCGCGCTGATCTGGTCACTTCGCTCGAATGCCGCGGCACCGCGCACATCACCGATGCCAGGCTGCAAAATATTGGCTTGCTGGAATCCATGCGTGAAGCGGAGCGGCGCCCGGGCGTGAGCTCCTTCCCAGCGGCTTCCGCCGTTTTCTCTTGCGGTGATGGAAAAATCGTCGTGCAACGATTGCAGTTCACCGGCTCAGCGCAGGATGTGGCTGCCAGCGGTTCTGTGGATTTCTCGCGCAATGTTAATTTGCAGCTGCGCGCTCTTCCTCTCGCCGGTGCAATTGGCGCGGCGCGCCCCGCCGCCAATGCGGCGCAGCTTTTCAATCTCTCCGGTCCTATCCGCTCACCGGACATTCGCCCGTTCAATCCATCCCCACCCAGCGCCGGCGAACAAGAGACCACGGAGCAGCGGAATTGATTAGCCGCCGTCTTACTTCGTGCGCGTATTTGGTCGCACCGATGGCAACTCTGATGCTGCTTCTGCCGGCGGCCGGCGACGCAGGCTCGCAGCGCATACACTTGACTCCCAATTTCACGATGGGCGAATCGTTCCGTTACCACATCGAGTCGCGTACGACCACGACTGGAACCACGACCACGCCGATCGCGAATCCCGAAGCAGCCTCGCAACTGAAACAGACCGCCGACCTCGAGGTTCGTCTCGACGTCGTCGGCGTGCAACCTGCCGCGAACGGTACGCCTGGCGCCGCACGCTTGCGCGCCACCTACGATAAAGCCAGTGCCGCGACGGAAACGGACGCGTACGATCCGGCGGCTGCCGCGCTCGACACGCAATACAACAATCTGCAAGGCCGTTCGGTGGAATTCACCATCGAAGCCGACGGAAAAATTTCGCACATCACCGGACTCGATGAGGCCGTCTCCAATCCTTCCGCAGCCGCCGCCGTGCGCGCCTGGATCAACGGATTTTCTCCCAGTGCGAATTTGCCTGCGGAAGGAATCGCCGTCGGGCAGAAGTGGTCGGCCGAGCGACCGCTGGAAAATACGCCGCTCGCGAATTTGCTGTGGCGCACGTCGTCCAGTTATTTGCGCGATGAGGCGTGTCAGCTGCCGACCCCAGCGACGGCGTCCGCGCAGATTCCTGCCGTGCGTGGCCCGACGCTCACGACTTCGGTGACCTCCGCGGCCGCGCTCGAGAAATCCCCCGGCCCGGGATGCGCCGTTATCCTCACGAGCTTCGACATCCTGCGCCACGGTTCCGCGAACGCCGACGCCACGCCGGAAGATTATCGTCACAACGGCTTGCGCACCTCCGGCACATGGACCGGCAAGGGCCAGAGCCTGGACACGATTTCGCTGCAGACCGGCATGTTGTTGCGCTCCACGCAAAGCAGCACGCAAAAAATGGATTTCGAAATTGTCAGCGCGCTTTCAGGCTCGAAAATGCACTACGCCGGGCAAGTGGAAACCCAGTCCGAAATCACGCTAATCCCCAATGCCAGCGCCGCGCCTCCAACTCCGTAAGCGTGATGCTGAGAGCGCCCATTTTCTTTTCCGCGTTACGACCCATGGACACGCCAAAGCGCTGCGTTTAGCATCCGGCTTAGTTTCTGCGTTCCACGCAGGAAAAGCTACGGGAGGCAAACAATGAGCGAGGTCGCGCGGCTGCGCTATTTGCGCGTCGTCTTGATTTACGTTGGCCTGATTTTCATTCTGGGAGTTTGTCCGCTGACGATCGTGAGGTCGCGGTCGGGCTGGCGCTGGCAACCGACCCGATTGCATTAGCCCCATGCGTGGCCATCTGACAAACTTACGCTCCAATTGGCTATAATTGGTGCGCATGATCCCTGCATCATACAAACCGAAAAAGAAATTTATGGAGCTGGCTGTTTCGGAGGCCAAACTTGCCGGTGACCGCGGCGATTATCCCATCGGCGCGGTCATCACCCGCCTGGTGGGCAAACGCGAAGTGGTCATCAGTAGCGCCGGCAACCGCGTGAAGACCTCGGGCTCGAGCATTAAACACGTCGAGCTGGAAACGCTGAAGTACGTGTGCAGTGGCTACGGGCGTTATCTGCCAGACTTCGTCCTCTACTCCACGCACGAACCCTGCGCGATGTGCGCCGGCGCGTGCGTTTGGTCCAGGATTGGCGCGGTGGTTTACGGCGTTTCGCAGGAAGACATTGCCGCCTACGGACGCAAGTGCGGCACGGAAGATTACAAGTGGCGAGCCTGCCTCATTTCCTGCCGGTTTGTGTTCCGTAAGGGCAATCACCACATCCCTGTCGTAGGCGGTTTCCTGCGTCAGGAATGCCAGAAACTTTTCAGCTACAAGACCACGCGCCGCTGAGCAGTGCGCTCCGCCCGCTCTGGGGGAGGCCAATCTCCTGATTGGCGGATAGCGCCACAAACTCCGCAGCGGCTAAAAAGCGCTTTCCGCTGCGTGCTGTGCGTCTTTGCGCTAAAACGCTTCTCGCCATCCGGTTCACTATAATTTTCGGCTGCACCGACCCCAGGGACTGCGCCGGCCCGATGCTCCAAGCACGGGGCGCGCAAATTTGTTATAATTAAAGTTTTCCGCGTAGCGCGTTTTGCGCGCTGAGGACTTCTGCATGAATTTCAAACTAGCTAGCGACTACGAACCGCGCGGCGACCAGCCGCAAGCCATTTCGCAACTCCTCGCGGGCTTATCCGCCGGAGATCGCCACCAGGTGCTCCTGGGCGTCACCGGCTCGGGCAAAACCTTCACGATGGCCAAAGTCATCGCGGAGATCAACCGGCCGACCATTGTTCTGGCGCACAATAAGACTCTGGCTGCACAGCTTTTTCACGAGTTCAAATCGTTCTTCCCCGATAACGCCGTCGAGTACTTCGTCAGCTACTACGATTATTACCAGCCCGAAGCGTACGTGCCGGCCAGCGACACCTACATCGAAAAAGAATCCACGATTAATGATGAACTGGACAAGCTGCGCATGAGCGCCACGCGCTCGCTCTTCGAACGCCGCGACGTGATCATCGTCGCATCCGTCTCCTGCATTTACGGCCTCGGTTCGCCCGAAGCGTATTACGGCATGATGCTGTTGCTCGAGAAGGGCATGTCCATCAATCGCGAGACGATCCTGCGCAAGCTGGTGGAAATTCAGTACGAGCGCAGCGAAGACTTGCGCCGCGGTACCTTTCGCGTGCGCGGAGACATCATCGAAATCTATCCGCCTTACGACGATCTCGCCGTGCGCATCGAATTGTGGGGCACGCAGATCGAAGCCATCCGCAAGATTGACCCGCTCACCGGTGAAATCCGCCTGACGCGCGAAGGCGATATCACGCGCCAGCCAATCTACCCGAAAACGCATTACGTGTTGCCCGCGGAGCAACGCGAGCGCGCCATTCAGAGCATTTACGAGGAAATGGAATGGTGGAAGGGGGAACTGAGCCGCCAGGGCAAAATCGTGGAATCGCAGCGCATCGTGCAGCGCACTAATTTCGATATCGAAATGATGCGCACCATTGGCTATTGCCACGGCATTGAAAATTATTCGCGGCATCTTTCCGGGCGTTTGCCGGGAGAAGCGCCGCCGACGCTGCTGGATTACGTGCCGTCCGATTATCTGCTGGTGGTGGACGAATCGCATCAGACAGTGCCGCAGCTGCACGCGATGTATCACGGCGACCGTTCGCGCAAACAAACGCTGGTGAATTACGGTTTTCGCATGCCGTCGGCCCTCGATAATCGTCCGCTTACTTTCGAGGAGTTTGAGCATCGCACCAATCAAGTCGTTTATGTCTCCGCTACCCCCGGGCCGTATGAGCTAACGAAAACCGGCGGCGTGGTCGTCGAGCAGGTGATTCGTCCGACCGGTCTGGTGGATCCGGAAGTGGAAGTGCGCCCGGTGAAGGGACAGGTGGACGACCTGCTGGAACAAATCCGGCAGCGCACGGAGCGCAACGAACGCATTCTGGTCACGACACTTACCAAGCGCATGGCCGAAGACCTGGCGGAATATTTCGCGGAAGTCGGGATACGCGTGCGCTACCTGCATTCCGAAATTGATACGCTGGAACGCGTGCGCATCCTGCGCGATCTGCGCCGCGGCGAATTCGATGTGCTGATCGGCATCAATCTGCTGCGCGAAGGTCTCGACCTGCCCGAAGTTTCGCTGGTCGCGATTCTGGACGCGGATAAGGAAGGATATTTGCGTAGCGCTACGTCTTTAATTCAGACGATGGGCCGCTGCGCCCGTCACGTGGAAGGCCGTGCGATTTTGTACGCGGATCGCATGACGGATTCGATGCGGCAGGCCATCGGCGAAACCAGCCGCCGCCGCGCCATTCAGGAAACCTACAATCGCGACCACAATATCACGCCGCAATCCATCATCAAGTCCGTGGATATGCAGCTGGCGCGGATCATTGAGGCCGATTACCTGACGGTGCCGGCGGACGAGCCGGTGATCGGCGAAATCACCAGCGAAGCGCAAATGGTGCATGCCATCGCGCAACTGGAAACGCAAATGCGCGAAGCCGCGAAAAATTTTGAATTTGAACGCGCGGCGAGCATTCGCGATCGCGTCCGCGCACTCAAACAACGCGACCTGGGCGCTATTTTTTCTTCGACTACGATTGATGCGACGATGGCGGCTGCCGCTAGTGAAAATGTCACCGGCGAGAATGCCGGTGTAGATGTTGCGGTCGCCGAGCCGCCGTCGTCTTCCAAGCCAAAGACCTCCGCCAAAGCTCGCAAACGCTCCGCCAAGTCGTAGGGCGCGGCGCGTTGCAGCGCTGCCAAACCCGGAGCCAACGCATCCCGGGGTTTCGCGGCGTCCTCGGCGTTGCCGCGGTATGAGCGTTCCCAACATTGCTGGGTCCGGCTCCAGCCCGGGCCTCGCGCTGAAAAGTTTTGCGAGATCGTCTAATATCTTCTGTGCTTATTGCCGGTCAGGAGAAAGACAAGTGCATAAAACTCGATCATCCATCGCCTGCACGCGCCTGCTGCCGGGTGTGCTCGCGTTGCTCGCGCTTCTTGTTGCGCCGACTGTGGCGCGCGCACAGGACGCGCCGCCGCAATATCCTCCCGGCAACGAATTCGCGGTGTGGGGCGGCTACTCGCTCGGCAATTCCCAGGTGTTTGGCGTCGAGACAAACCGTCAGCTCGGGGAATTTGCCTTGCGGTACGCGCGCACTCTTTACGACAAGCCGTTCACATCGCTGCAATACACCCTCGACGTGATTCCCGTGGAAACGGTGCGGCAGTACAGCTTCGCCGTGTGCATGCCTACGCCGACCACAACCGCCTTCTGCGCGAACGGACGCGAGACGGTGTACGGCGGCGGCGTGAATCCTATCGGGTTGAAGCTGAATTTTCGCCGCGAGCACCGCTTGCAGCCGTTCATCGCTTCCACGGCGGGATTCGTGGCCTCGCTAAGGCCCGTGCCCGTGGATATTCCCGGCGGTACGCAATTTAATTTTACGTTTGATTTTCAAACAGGGGTGGATCTGTTCAATTCATCGCGCAACCGCGCCTGGCGATTCGGCTACAAATACCAGCACATCTCCAACGCCTACCGCCACAACTTCAATCCCGGCGTGGATTTCCACTTCATCTTTTTAAGCTACTCGTTCTTCAAATGAACATCGTCTTTCTCTGTGCCCGCGATGCGATTCCTCTGGGTTCGTTCTTTTTTTTCGCTCTCACACCACGCCGCGCTTTAACTCCTCAATCGCATAAAACGTTCCGCGCCAGCGAATCCCGCCCTGCTGCAAAGTCACAAACGTGGACCGCACTATCATCCAACAAACGATTAAAGCCCCCAGCGGTTGGGTCACGGCATAGAATGGCGACTCCTCAAATTCCATCGCCGCGCCTGCCTGCGCCATTAGCGGCAGCACAATCGCCATCACCGCAAAGATCCGCGCCCATCCGTGCACGAACGGCAGAGCCACCCACGGCAGCACGAACATCAGCAAATTGCCAGCGACCTGTCCGACAGCCACCCACAGGCGAAAGCCTGTCGTGGCATAAAAATTTTTGGTCGTGCCGCGGATAATATTCCCCAAGCCCGCATGCCAGCGCACGGTCACCGCGCGCCCCGCTCTTGCGACACCCGAGCGCAGGCCTGCCTCCTTCACCAGTTTTCCCACTTTCACATCGTCCACCACCTCCATTGCCAGGCGCCGATGCGTTCCCATTTTTTCGTAAGCGTTGCGCCGGAGCAGTTGAAACGCTCCAACGCCGATGTAGGCGCGCGATCGGGGGTCGCTCGCCCGCCAGGGCCGCAGACCCAACATGAAGGACATCGCAAAGAACGTCATCGCGATTTTTTCGCCCAGCGTGAACATTTCCGCGTGGCAGAGCAGCGTCAGATGGTCCCAATTTTGTTTTTCTGCGAGAGCGACGGTCGTGCGCAAAACGTTCGGCGCGAATCGTACGTCTGCATCCGTCAGCACGAGCCACTCGCCTGTGCAATGTTCGAAGGCTTTTTGCAATCCGTGCGGTTTGCCTAGCCAGCCTGCGGGCAGAGAAGTGACGTGGACTACTTTCAGACGAGGATTTCCGCGCGCGGCCGCGTCTAAAATTTGGCCGGTCGCGTCTTGGGAGCGATCGTCCACGGCGATCACTTCATAGTCCGCATAATCCTGCGCCAGAAAAGTCGCGAGCGCTGCCGGTAATTTTTCCGCTTCGTCCAGCGCCGAAAACAAAATTGAAACGCGCGCTGCTGACTGCGGTCTTCCGCTGCGGCCGGCGATTTCCGGCGCGGGCAGTTGTATTTGAGATAGTGCGGGAATCACCAACGCTCCGCGCGCCAAATCAATCGCGGCGAGTAACCATGAGAACGCGATGAATCCGAGCAATCCCGTCCAGAACCAATGCAAGTGTGAATTTCCTCCAGCGCGAGCGCAGCGAACACGCTATGCTATCACTTTGCATGTCGCGCTCTGTTTCCATCGTCGGCGCAGGACGCCTGGGCCGCGCGTTCGGCCGGTCGCTTCGCCGGCTCGGTTGGCGCATCGGCGCTGTCGTTACGCGCTCTGCCGTCCATTCGCGGGCTGCGGTGCGCGCGATTGGGGCAGGAACTCCGTTCGCGACACTCTCGAGCGAAGTTATGGATGCCGATGTTATTCTGTTAGCGACGCCGGACGATGTTCTGGCGGAAGTTGCGGGCAAGCTAGCCAAGCTGGCGGGAAATAAATACCGCGGCAAGATCGTGCTGCACGGAAGCGGCGCGCTCGACAATTCGGTGCTGCGAGCGCTCGCGCGATGCGGCGCGGCTACCGGCTCGATTCATCCAATGCAAACCTTTACGAAAAATTCGCAGCCGAATCTGAAGGGCGTGATTTTTGCCGTTGAAGGCGATGCGCGTGCGCGTCGTGCCGCTGCCGCAATCGCGCGCTCGCTCGGAGGAATTCCCGTGGCCGTGGCGAGCCGCAACAAGCCTGCCTATCACGCTGCCGGCACGTTGGTAGCGGGCCACGCGCTGGCGCTAACCGAGGCCGCCGCACAACTGCTCATCCAGCTCGGCTTCACGCGCCCGCACGCCGTGCAGACGTTGCTGCCGCTGATGCGCCAGATGCTCTACAATTTCGAAAAGCATGGCCCGCGCGCCGCCTGGACCGGCCCTGCGTCGCGCGGCGATTACGCCACAGTCGCAAAGCATCGCGAAGCGCTGCGCCGCTATCCGGGCGAATTCGGTGATTCCTACGCTACGCTGGTGCGCCTCTCCGCGCGCGTGCTCGCGAAAAATCCAACCGCTACGCTGAAGCAGCTCGATCGCGCTCTGAAAAATTCCAGGAGGAACTCGCATTGAAGAACCTGCACATCCCAGTCGAACACGCAACGCTCGCCAACGGCCTACGCGTCGTCGTTTCGCCCGACCGCTCCGCGCCGGTGGTGACCGTCGGGGTCTATTATCAGATCGGATTTCGCCTCGAGCCGCGCGGCCGCAGCGGCTTCGCGCACCTTTTTGAACACATGATGTTTCAGGGTTCGGAAAACGCCGGCAAGATGGAGCACATTCGCCTGATCAATTCTTCCGGCGGCATGCTCAACGGCACCACGAATTACGACATCACGAATTATTTCGAATCCGTGCCTTCGAACGCGCTGGAACGCGTGCTGTGGCTGGAAGCCGATCGCATGCGCGCGCTGAAGGTGGACGACGAAAACCTGCGCAACCAGCGCGACGTGGTGAAAGAAGAAGTCCGCGTCAACGTGATGAATCAGCCCTACGGTGGCTTTCCTTGGCTCGACCTTCCGCCGGTCGCGTTCCGCAATTGGCCCAACGCGCACAATTTCTACGGCGATTTTGCCGATCTCGATGCCGCTACGCTAGCGGACGTGCAGACGTTTTTTCACACGTACTATTCGCCGAACAACGCTGTCCTGCTGATGGTAGGGGATCTGGATCCTGCCGAAGGTTTCGCGCTTGCCAAGCGACATTTCGAGAATATTCCCACGCATCCGTTGCCGCCACGCGCGGACGTGACCGAGCCGCCGCAAACCGAAGAGCGCCGCGGCGAGGTAGTCGAGAAATTCGGGCCGCTGCCCGCGATCGCCATCGGCTACACGGTGCCGGATCGCCGCAATCCTGACTGGTATGCCGCTTCCATTCTCGACCACGCTTTGCACGGCGGGCGCGTAGGACGCATCTACCGCCGGCTGGTGCTGGAAAAGGAAATTGCCGTGGAAACTGACGGCGGCGCGGACATTATCGAAACCAATGGCCCCACGCAAATGGTAACGCGCATTTTTCACAAGCCGGAATTCACCACCGAGGAAACGATCGCCGCGTTTGATGAAATTATTCGCGAAATTCAGGAGCAGGGAATCAGCGAAGACGAGCTGGCGCCGGTGAAAGTGAAACTTCGCGCTGATTACTACTCGAATCTCGAAGGAGGGATGGGAGCACACATGCCACGCTTCGGTCTGATGCATTATCTCGCGTGCTTCACTTTGTTTGACGGCGATCCCGGCAGGATTAACACGATTCTGGAAGGTTTTCAGGCCGTCACGCCGGCGCAAGTGCAGGCCGCCGCGCGGAAATATCTCGTCCCGTCCAATCGCGCGACTCTTGTGCGCCGTCCCGTGGCAAAGGAAGTGGCGGCATGAGCGGAACAACGACCAAACCCATGACTACGACCACGCAAGCAGCAACAACGCCGCAACCGTCCGCGAGCCCTGTGCCTGCGCTCGGACCCGAACGCCCGGTCGCCTGGCCCAAACGCGCGGTGCGGACGCTTCCTAATGGAATGCAGGTGGTGTTGGCGGAACTGCGCACGTTTCCGAAAATTTCCGCTCAACTTTTCTTCCGCAGCGGCAATGCCAGCGTCGCTCATAGTGCGCCCGGCCTCGCCGAATTGACGGCCACCGTCGTGCGCACCGGCACCGGCGCCCGTACCAGCCGCCAGATCGAAGAGGATCTGCGCCGCATGGGTGCGGATCTGGGCTCGCACGCCGGCGCGGATTCCAGCGCGATTTCGATTTCCGGCCTCGCTGAATTTTCCGAGGGCCTTTTCGATCTGCTGGGCGATCTCGCGCGCAACGCTTCGTTCCCGACCGACGAATTCGAGCGCGAACGCGGCCGCAAAATCGAAGGCTTGCGCATCGAACGCACTACACCCGGCTTTCTCGCCAGCGAACGCTTCCGCCGGGTGATTTTCGGCGAGCATCCTTATGCGATCGTCTCGCCCAGCGAAGAGCAGATGACAGCGATCGAGCATCCACAGCTCGAAGAGTTCTATCACCGCAATTATTCGCCGGCCAACGCGCTGCTCATCGTCGTCGGCGATTTTTCCGCCGACGCCATGTTCGCGCAAATTGAAAAAGTGTTTGGCACCTGGACGGCTCTGCAGCCGGTGGCGCTGATATCCGCGGCGCCGCCGCACAATACCGGCCGGAAAATTCACCTGGTGCATTTGCCCGGCAGCGTGCAGACGCAGGTGCTGCTGGGCAATCTGGCGATCACGCGGCGCGATCCGGATTGGTTCCGCCTGGTGCTGGCGAATTCGATTTATGGAGGCGCGTTTCATTCGCGCCTGGTCATGAATATTCGCGAACAGAAGGGCTACACCTACAGCCCGCGCAGCGGCCTGCAATCTCTGCGCCAGCACGGTTACTTCAGCGTACATGCTGCGGTGCGCAACGAAGTAGCTGCCGCCACTCTTACTGAAATATTTTATGAGATGGACCGCATGCGCTCGCTGCCCGTGACTGGTGAAGAACTGGAAAGCGCGCGCAGCTACCTCACCGGCGTTTTTTCGCTGGGCGTCGCCACGCAGGACGGCTTGCTCGGCCAACTGTCCACCATCTATCTGGATCATTTGCCCGAGGACCATCTGGAAACTTATCGCCAGAAAGTTCATGCGCTCACGGCCGACGACATTCTGTTCGCTGCGCGCCGTCACTTCGATTCCGCCAACGCGCAAATCGTTCTAGTGGGCGACCGGGCGCAAATCGCCGACCAAGCTGCGCTCTTCGGCGAAGTCAGCGAGTACGACTCACAAGGAAATCGGCAAAGTTAGGCGCGTGCGAATTCAGCGACGTAGGAGCGAAAGATCAACCGCCGCCGCTGAAGTAAACGCAGATCAGCGGTGAGCGCCATGAAATCGCGATTCTTGTAGCTCTCTCGGTGCCTGCGTGGCAGCTACGCAGAAAAAAACAGCCGCCGGCGCGTCATCTCGGCGGCAGCGCTGCCTTTTTCTGTGTGCTACGTTTCTTCTCTTTGAACTCCTTGTTAAATCTTTTTTCCTTGCCTTCCGTAGCGGCAGCAACTGAAAATCAATTCTCGGAGTCAGCCATGTTAACGAAGAAGTTCTGTGTCCCGATCACAGCAACGCTGGCGCTGACGTGGATCCTGGGAACGCTCGCCACGAGCAGCGCAACAAATTCCGCAGCGCGTAGCGCATCCACTCCGGCCAGCGCGCCTCCTTCCGGTTATCATTTGCTAAAGAAAGTCCCACTGGGTGGCGAAGGCGGCTGGGACTACCTGGCTTTCGATTCGCCCACGCGTCGTTTGTTTATTTCTCGCGGCACAAAAGTTTCGGTGCTCAACGTGGACACCGGTACTGTCGCCGGTGAAATCGCGAACACCGACGGCGTCCACGGCATCGCCTTGGCACCAGAATTCGACCGCGGATTCACTTCCAACGGCCACACCGGAACCGTCACTGTTTTTGATCTGCAGACGCTGCAGGTAATCGGCAGCGCAAAGACCGGAATGAATCCCGACGCGATTGTGTACGATCCTGCGGCGAAACGCGTTTTTACCATGAACGGCCACAGCAACGATGCCACTGCGATTGACGCCGCCAGCGGCAACGTCCTCGGTACCATTCCGCTGACGGGCAAGCCGGAATTTGCAGTGGCGGATGGCGCGGGGCATGTGTACGTGAACATCGAGGACAAAAGCGAGGAACTGCAGATTGACACGAAAAATCTGACCGTCACAGCGCAGTGGCCGCTCGCGCCGTGCCAGGAGCCCTCGGGTCTGGCGATGGACGTCGCGCATCGCCGGCTTTTTGCCGGATGCCACAATGAAATGATGGCGGTGGTGGACGCAGATTCCGGAAAAGTCATTGCGACGCCTGCGATCGGTGACGGCGTGGACGCCAACGCGTTCGATCCCGGCACGGGCTTCGCGTTCGCATCGAACGGGCAGAGCGCCACGCTCACCGTGGTGCACGAAGACGCGCCGGATAAATTCTCCGTGGTGGAGAATGTGGCGACGCAGCGCGGTGCGCGGACCATGGCGCTCGATCCGAAATCGCACGAGGTCTATCTGGTGACCGCCGATTTCGCGCCGGCGCCGCCATCGGCGAACGAAAATCCCAAACCGCGCATGATGGCAGTGCCTGGGTCGTTTGTAGTGCTGATCTTTGCCAAGTAGCTGCGCCAAGTAACTACGCAGAGTGACGGCGAGCGGCGGAAGGAAAATCGCCGATGTAGACCCGCCCTGCGCGCTACAAAATCTGATGGCTCGATTTCGCGGAGTCAATCGCCAGAGGCACCTGATCGGCAATCTCCAGGCCATAACCTTCCAGCGCGACAACTTTCTTCGGATGATTGGTGAGCACGCGAATGCGGCGCAATCCCAAATCAATTAATATCTGCGCGCCGATTCCGCTTTCGCGCTGTACCAGCCGCTGGCGTCCCAAATCCTGCTCCACTTCCTCGCGCGCGTGAAATCGAATACGTGGCAGATCGCCGTTGTCCGCTTCGCGCAGCGCGTCAATCTGGAATCCGCGCCCGGTGTGATGCAGATAGACGAACACGCCGCGGTCTTCCTTGGCGATCGTCGCGAGCGAGCGTTCGATAATCGCGTGGCAATCGCAGGCCGTGGACCCGAACACGTCCCCGGTGAGGCAATGCGAATGCACGCGCACCAGCGGGGGGCCGGATTTCGCGATGTCGCCCAACTCGCCGCGCACCAGCGCCACGTGCAATTCGTGGTCCGCGTCATTTGAGTATGCAATCATGCGGAAATTGCCGTGGCGCGTGGGCAGCACGGATTCGGCGATGCGCCGCACGTGCCGCTCGTGCTGCATGCGATAACGAATCAGGTCGGCCACCGTCAACAATTTCATGGAATGCAGGCGGCAGAATTCCACCAGCTGCGGAATTCGCGCCATCGTTCCATCGTCGTTCATGATTTCGCAAATCACGCCGGAGTGATCGAGGCCCGCCAGGCGCGCCAAGTCCACGGAAGCTTCGGTTTGTCCGGCGCGCACCAGCACGCCGCCGTTGCGCGCGCGCAGGGTGTAAACGTGGCCCGGCCGCGCGAGTTCTTCGGGATGAGTGTTCGGGTTGGTCGCGGCCAGAATCGTAGTGGCGCGGTCGGCGGCGCTGGTGCCGGTGGTGGTGCCGCGGCGCGCGTCAATCGGCTCGCAGAAAGGCGTGCCGAACATCGAAGTGTTGCGTGGCGTGATGGGCGCGAGCGCCAGCGCGTCACAGCGTTGCTCCGTCATCGCCAGACAAATTAGGCCGCGGCCGAATTTGGCCATGAAGTTGATGGCTTCGGGCGTCACTTTTTCGGCGGCCATGGTCAAGTCGCCTTCGTTCTCGCGGTCTTCGTCGTCCACCAGGACGATCATGCGTCCCGCGCGGATATCTTCCAGCGCTTGTTCCACGCTGGCAAAGGGTGGCTGTCGTTCGGTCACGTGAATCCCTCGGCTACTCTTTAAATATACCACCGAGCGGTCCGTCGAGAGTGATTGCTGATCGG
>Ga0209624_10002283_pt1 | contig 14262 bp, 13 predicted proteins | sample JacPinW_OM2H0_O1_FD_188565 | JGI IMG/M metagenome (GOLD analysis project Ga0209624, IMG submission 188565) | Forest soil microbial communities from Algoma, Ontario, Canada - Jack Pine, Ontario site 1_JW_OM2H0_O1 (SPAdes) (version 2) | ecosystem: Environmental > Terrestrial > Soil > Boreal...
TAATCACCGTTCGTCCTTGTGTGCGCATGTTCGCGTTCAATCGGCAGGTTTTGTGCCCCCCGTGTGACCCAAGAAAGGAGCTCTGCATGCGAAAGCCCCTAACGGACGTTTTTGTCCGTTCGGTTGACGCACCGGTAAATGGTCGACTCGAAATAACAGACTTACGCTGTAATGGGCTGACGTTACGGGTCACTAACGGAGGGGTCAAGTCTTGGTCCTTTAGGTTTCGGGACCCGAAGTCACGCAAGTCAACGCGAGCGACAATAGGCGAGTACCCAACCATTTCCCTGCAAATCGCCCGCGAACGAGCCCTCGACCTTAACCGACAAGTCGCGGGTGGGATCAACCCAGTCGAGGAGAAGCGGAAGGACCGAGACGAGGCACCAACTCGAACCTTCGACGCCCTTGCGGAGCGGTATATGACGGAGCACGCTCGGCGCCACAAGCGGACCGCGGAAGCGGACGAGAGGAACTTGATTCTGCACGTCCTCCCGAAATGGGGGAAGCGTCCTTTCGAGGGGATCGGACGGAAGGACGTGATTACGCTTTGCGAGGGCATCGTCGCGAAGGGGTCGCCCATCCAAGCGAACCGGGTGCAGGCTCTGCTTTCAAAATTGTTCAGCTTCGCGCTCGATGCTGAACTTGTGACAGCCAACCCTTGCGCACGGCTCAAGAAGCGATCGAAGGAGACGACGGCAACCCGGATTCTGTCCGATGACGAGATTCGCTTATTTTGGCGCCGAGTTGGCGATCCGCCAAACTCGAAACGCATGGGGCAAGGGCTTCGGCTCATCGCGCTTACCGGCGTCCGCGTCACTGAACTATCGGGAGCGGAAATCAAAGAATTTGAGCGGCTCGATGACGCCAAGAATGCCCCGTGGACGATTCCCGCGGCGCGCTCTAAAAATGGGAAGGCGCACGTAGTCCCTTTGAGTGGACCAGCGCTGTCGATCGTCGTTGATCTTCTAAAGCGCGCAACGGCGTTGGCGGGCGAACGTTCGCCTTCGCGATTTGTATTCGTTTCCCCGAACGATCCGAAGAAGCCGATCGACGGTCATGCATTCTCGGTAGCGATGATCCGATTCGGAAATGCGTTGAGCGTTGCGGCCGACGCCAAAGATTACGGTTTCGATGAAGTTTCGAGCGATCACCACTTGGGCTTCAGACAGGCCGTCCGCTCACGACTTGCGCCGCACTCTCGCGACACGGCTGGCCGGATCAGGCATTCCTGCGGAAGACGTATCTGCCTGCCTGAATCACACTCGAAGAAGCATAACGGCGAGACACTACGATCTTTACGATCGGGCACGCGAAAAACGGCGCGCTTTTGACCTGTGGGCTGAGCAGGTTGCCGGAATCATCGGAGAAGGCGATCGATCAAGGGAGGGGAGTCAGAGTAACCGCGTTGACGCTCCAAACCCCGTGACGATCCTGGAGCGGCCGGGTTCTGATTCAGCTTGACGGTTCTCACTGCGCCAAGGCTTGGTAGCCAGGGAGCATGACGAGATCTCAGCTCCTCCGGATATCGGCTACCATGCGCCCGGCGAGCGCCGAAAGAAACGCCATTGTCCAGCGCCAGTCGCCACATCACTCCGCTCATGCAGGGTAGCGGCCCCGGAAGTGCACCTGAGGAGACCATAGGAGCTGTCAGCGACGTCTCCATCCCAGGCTTTCGAGCACGACGCTCAGCCCCGTCACGCCGATGATCAGCGCGCCCCAGATCGCAACCGTCAGGAAAGGACTGAAGTTGAGAAGATTGAAGGCCGAAGAAATCACCTGAAGCACGATCAGGGCCATGAGCAGCCCGCCAACCTTGCCGAAGCCTCCAAAGGGATCGACCCCGCCAAGCACCGCTGCGAGGATCGTCACCAACAGATAACTCTCGCCATAGGAGGCGTTGGCGGAATTGAACCGCGCCATCATCACAAGCGCCGCCACAACGGCGAGGAGGCTCGAGAGCACATAGACGCCGAGGAGCACGTGCTTGGTGTCCACTCCGGAATACCGCGTCGCCTTCTCGTTCGACCCGATCATATAAATCCTGTGACCGAAGGGGCTCTTGTTAAGCAGGATAGCCACTGGGACGCAGAGCGCGAGGAAGATCAAAAGCGCCACGGGCACGCCCATCAGCGTTCCGTTGCCGAGAAAGACAATCGGGTCTGGGAAACCCGAGATGACGTTGCCGCGGGTGAGGCCGATCGACAGCCCCTTGCACATCGTCATCGTGCCGAGCGTCGCGAGAATCGGCGAGACGCCGAGATAGGCGATCACGAATCCATTGATCAGCCCGACGATTGTCCCGACCGCGACGCCCGCGAGCACGGCAATCACCTGCCAGGCTACCCACATCGCGCCTTCCGCGCCCGTCGCATGCGTTGTCAGCACCCACGCCATCGCGAGCGCGCACAGATTGGCCGTTGCGATGATGGAGAGATTGAGGCCGCCCGAAAGCAGCGTCACCATCATGGCGAGCGAAAGAATGCCGAGTTCCGGCAGCTGGAAAGCCATCGACTGGAGCGCGCGGACGCTGAACAGTTGATCGCCCAGAAGCAGCCAGAAAACGATCAGGAGGGCGACGAGAACGAGCGCAAGAATTTGCGCCGCGCCACCATGGAAGCGGGGCAGCGAGGAGGACCACCATGGAGCCCTGGCGTCTAGGCTCATCGCAGGTTCCTCATGCGACCATCTTGGCCGATCGGCGGCGCCGATCCCGCCAAGCCGTGATCGAAACCGCAAAGAGGATCGTCAGGCCGACGAACCATTGATTCCAGTATGAGGAGACGCCGAGGAGCACCAAGCCGTTCTGCAAGATCGCCAATAGCGTGACGCCGAGGATTGCGCCAAGCACGGTGCCGACGCCCCCGGTCAGGCTGGCCCCGCCCAATACGACTGCCGCCAACACATCAAGTTCCTTGCCGACGAGCACCGTCGGCGTCACGGATTGCGCGAGCTGGGCCTGAACCAGCGATGCAATGCCGGCGATGAGGCCCAAATAGCCGTAAACCAGGAAATTGAGGCGGACGACATGGAAGCCAAGCCGCTGCGCGGCGTCTTTATTGCCGCCGAGCGCATAGATCTGACGCCCAATGTTGGTCCGGTTCAGGAGCAGCCACGCCGATAGGAACGCTAGCGCCAAAACGAGGATTTGCAGATTCAGCGCATAGGGCGTGCCGCTGGCATCGTCATATTCGAACCACCAGACGCCGTCACGGAAGAACTTGGGCAGCGACGTGATGTATTTTCCCCCGGTGAAAAAAATCAGGAGCCCATAGAAGATATTGAGCGTGGCGATCGAGACGATGATCGACGAGATGCGCAGCCGCGTGATGAAAAGAGCGTTGATCGCGCCGCAGGCGATTCCGATCGCGCCCGCGATTGCGAACATCGCGAACCAGCCCAGGCCATAGCGGATCGCCAGCGTGAGCGCGACATATTGCGCGACCGAAGCGGTCGCCGTGAAAGAGATGTCTATCCCGCCGGCGATGAGCACCACCAGAAGGCCAGAGGCCATGATCCCGACGAAAGCGTTGGACGTGAGGAGGTCGAACAGATTCTGAAGCGTCAGAAAGCTGTCGGTCGCAAGTGATAGAACCAGGCAAAGCGCCAGGATGACCGCCAACAGCCAAAATTCGTGACTGCGCCCGAACCGCTGAAGCACGGGAGAAAAAGCTGGACGGGAGACGGCGAGAGTCACGTAGTCGCTCCCAGGGAGATCGTGCAGCGGCGCGCGGGCTTACGCATCGACGACTGCCTGCAATTCGGCCTCGGACGAGGCATGCGGGACGCATTCGCCCGCAAGCCGTCCCCGTCGCATCACGATGACGCGCTGTGCGTGATAGAAGACTTCCGGGATCTCGTCCGAGATCAGCAATATGGCAACACCCTTGGCGGCGAGCGCCTTGATCACCTCGTAGATTCCGTCCTTCGCGGCGATGTCGACGCCGACCGTCGGGCTATCGAGGATCAGGAGCTTTGGCTCAGTCGCCATCCACTTGGCCAGAACGACGCGCTGCTGATTGCCGCCGGATAGAGTCTTGACTGCGTTGTCCGGATCCTGCGTCTTGATTGCGAGATTCTCGACCCATTTTCGTGCCGCGCGTTTACGGTTAGCTTCCGGTACCAGGCCGAGCCGGTTTGTCAGCTTGTCGAGGATAGTGACGAGAATGTTGGACGCAATCGGCTGTTCAAGCACGAGCCCGAGGGTCAGTCGATCCTCCGAGACGTAGGCGATGCCTTCGGTGATCGCCTGCGCGTTGTTCTTCAACGCCAACACTTTGCCGTTCAGCCGGATTTCCCCGGACGTCGGCGGGTTCATCCCGAACAGCGAGAGCGCGAATTCGGTCCGGCCCGAACCCAGGAGCCCGGTCAGCCCGACAATCTCGCCTACATGAATGTCCAGGCTCACGTCCTCATATTGACCCGTTCGCGTGAGCCGCTCGACCGAGAGCACGGTCTGGGCTCTAGAGAAGTCCGGCTCCGAGGTCTCATAGGCGTAGGCCTTGCCGGTCATTAATGTGGCGAGCTTCTTGTCGTTCATCTCGCTAGCGGGGAAATCTCCGACCTTCGCGCCGTCACGCAAAACGGTGACGCGCTCGGCGATCTCCATCACCTCATCGAGTCGATGCGAGACGAAGACGGTTGAGATGCCCGACCGTTTGAGGTCGGCGACGAGCCGGATGAGCGCGTCAACTTCGTGCCGTGTGAGCGACGACGTCGGTTCGTCCATGATCACCAGCCGAGCTTCGGCGGCCATCGCTCGACTGATCGCCACCAACTGACGGCTCGCGATCGAGAGATCCTCGACGCGCGCGAGGGGGTCCAGTGAGGCGCCGATGCGAGCAATCGCCGCTTCCGCGGTCGTTCGTATCCCGCGCCAATTCACCACTTGCGGCGGGCCGAGGTGTCGCCCGACCGCGATGTTTTCGGCGACGGTGAGATTGGCGAACAGCGACAGGTCCTGATAGATCACCTGAATGCCGCAGGCAGTCGACTGCACCGGATTGAGGTGCGGGTATTCGCGACCCTCGATCACGATGCGCCCTTCCAGCTCCGGCCGCAGCACGCCGGCGATAATCTTGATGAGGGTGGATTTGCCCGACCCGTTTTCGCCGACGAGGCAGTGGACCTCGCCCGCCGGCAAGGCGAGATCGACGTTGCGCAGCGCGACGACGCCGCCAAACCGTTTGGAGATTGCGCGGAGGTCGAGGAAGTTGACCAAGTGCAGGAGCCTATTGCGATGTTGGCAAGATGAGCGTTAGCCCGCACTCAACGCTGCGAGCAAACGGCGACTGCTCGAATGTCGCGGCACGGGTCCACGCCTGAGCAATCGCGAGCGAGGCAGGCGCCTCGCTCGCAAGATCCGCCGAAACCTTAAAGGCCGCCGGCGATGAGACCGTCGATGGTCTCATTGTTGATCCGCATGATCTTGTCGACCTTGATCAGCTTGCCGGGCACGTCGACGGAGGCCTTGCCCAGTCCTGGTATTTCCATGCCATCCTTCATTTCCGTGCCGTCGAGGACAAGCCGTCCGACCGCGACCATCGCGTAGCCCGCGTCGGTCGGATTCCAGAGGAAGCCCTCGCGGATAATCCCGTCGGCGATCAGATCCTTCGCCTGCGACGGAAGCACTGTGCCGACGATTGCGATCTTCTTGCCGAGCCGTTTCTCGCGAACGGCGTTGCCTGCGCCAATCGGCCCATTGGAGCCGAAGCCAAGAATACCCTTGAGGTTCGGATAAGCTTTGATCACGTCGAGCGTGGTCTTGTAGGACGTGTCGATTTCGTCGGCGCCGGGAAAGCGATCCGCGACCAGCTTCATCTTGGGGAAGTGCTCTTTTTGATAGGCGATCGCGGCATCTGCCCATTTGTTATGGAGCGGCGTTGTCAGTGTCCCGACATAGACGACATAGTCGCCTTCTTCGCCCATATCCTTGGCCAGCCGCTGCATCTGGACTTCGCCAAACAGCTTCGAGTCGATCAGCTCGACGTTCCAGTCGCGGCCGTCCTGCTCTGGTCCTTCATGCGTGATGACCTTGATGCCAGCCTCCTGCGCGCGTTTCAGCACCGGGGCGGTCACCTTCACGTCGAGCGGCACGAGGCCGATCACGTTGACCTTCTTGGCGATGAGGTCCTCGAGCAGCTTGACCTGCTGCGCCGGATCGACGTTAGCAGGACCAACCATGGCGGCGTTCATCTTGAAGTCCGTGCCGCCCTTGTTCACGCCCTTTTCCAAGGCGTTGAACCACGGAATGCCTGCGATCTTGACAACCACGACCATGGCCGGTTCGGCGGCGAACGCCAGCTGACTGCTGAAGCTCGCCGCGGCGGCCACAGCCGTACCGCCCAATAGTTTAAGCGTCTCGCGTCTGTTCATGTGAGTTTTCCCTCCCAGTGGCCGGCATTCTGCTAGATTTGCGCGCCGGTTCCCCAACTCTGCGCTGGTTTCTGGTCTCAGGCAAGTAAGGGCCGAGCGGCAGCCAAGCAGCTCGTGGGGCCATTATGCAAGGTCGCTTGCGACAGCGCCTCCGGCCGTGGAAAGCGCAAAAGACCGCCTGGTGGTCGCAATCAAGCCTGACGCCTGACAGAGGCGCATTCGAGCAACAACGGAGGAAGACTATGAGGACGTTTCAGGAAGGCGCGACGATGCAGGTCGCAATGGTCGTGCGAGACATGGACGCCGCAATGAAGCGGCACTGGGACGTCTTCAAGATCGGGCCGTGGGACATCTATACCTTCGACGCGACCAAGGTGAGAGACTACACATACCGCGGCAAGCCCGCGACACACTCCTGCCTGATCGCCGTCGCCAGGAGCGGGGACACCCAGCTTGAGCTCATGCAGCCTCTGACCGGCTACAGCATCTACGACGAGCATCTCGAGCAGCGCGGCGAGGGGCTACATCACATCAAGCTTTACTACAAAGACTGCAAGAAGGCAGTCGCCGATTTCACCGGCCGCGGCTATCCCGTGATCCAGAGCGGCCGGTTCGACGAAGACGAACACTATTATCTCGATACGCAAAAGGACTATGGCTACATCGTCGAGCTCGGGAACGCTGGGCGAATCCCGCCCGCCGAGCGCCGCTATCCCGGGTGACATTCCCAACGGCGGCGTCATCCGCCGAAGCCTTGCGATGCTTCTCAGCGCGGCTGAGCCTGAGGTCCGGTCACGACCGCTTGGGTAGATCGTCAGGCGAAGTCGGCGACGGGTCTCTCCGTTGCGAACGGATCGACATTGCGATATTGGACATCAAGCTGAGCTCGCGAATAGCTTATGCCCGAAAGAGAGCGGCCGTCAGACGCAGTATTGTGAGGCGCGGACAGGTGGCCGTGGAAAAATCTTGTCTCGCCTTAGTCCTGCGACCTTCGGCTGGGACGGCACACGCTGAAGCAGCGAAAATGAGTCTGCGCACAGGTAGGATGCTTCAGAGCGGGATGTTCGGCTCGAACGTCCAGGCTGCGCGCGTCGGCTTCAGGCTTCTGCGACCGCCGCTCATCCTCGGCTACGAAGGCCTCGGATTTACCCGATCAGCGTCCCAGCTTGAAACTGATGGGGACGTGTCAGATGCACCACAGCGAGCCGCGGAGGGAACCGGCATGGAGTCGGTTGATGACCCGTTCGCCAACGAGAAAACACCCTAGTGACATCGGCGGCTCATACGGACTTTTTCATTGGCGAGATACGCGCTGCCATCTCCCAATGGCCTGCGCTCAACCGCGCCATGCCGGCGCTGGTATGCCTTGCCGTCCTGCTAACGATAGCTGGGGCGCTTATCCCTTCGTTCCTGCTCCCAGATCGCCTGCTTCTTCTCGGTCAGCAGGTCGCCCCGCTTGCCCTTGTTGCGATCGGCCAGACTCTTGTCGTGCTCATGGGTTTGATCGACCTATCGGTTGGCGCAGTCCTCACGCTGAGCCTCGTGCTCGGCGCGGGCATCGCGCGCCGAAGCAACGAGGCCTTGCCGATCGCTATCCTTGTGTGCCTCGCGGCCGGCGCGACGATCGGAGCAGTCAACGGGCTCTTAGTGACACGCCTGCGTTTGCCGGCGCTGATCAGCACGCTCGCCACCGCGACCATGATCAATGGCGCTTCCTGGGTTTACACAAATGGAGCGCCCAACGGATCGATGCCCGCGATGCTACAATTTGCCGCAAACGGCAAGATCGGCATTGTTCCGCTAGCCGACTTGATTGTCGGCGCTGTCTTCGTCGCCGTCATCGTCTTGCTCACTCGCACTGTATTTGGACGCCGTCTTTACGCCACCGGCGCCAACCTGCGCGCCGCGCAGCTAACTGGAATCCGCGTCGAGCGAATAACCGTGATCGCCTACATAATCTGTGGCGCTCTGGCGGCGGCGGGCGGTCTGCTTCTTGGCGGATATATCGCCGTCGGCACGCTTAACGCTGGCGACCCCTACGTGCTCAACTCGCTCGCTGTCGTGCTCATCGGCGGCACCAGCCTTTCAGGCGGCGAGGGTGGCGTGTTTGGCACCCTCGTCGGGGTGGCGATTCTTGCGGTGCTGACGGCGCTCCTCATTCAGCTTAGTGTGCCCATAGCGCTCCGGTCTATGCTCCTCGCGGTCATCGTGATCGCCGGCGCTATCCTTCAAGGGAGGCGGATCGCAAGCTGACAAGAGGTCCCCCGGCGCGACGCCTGAAAGAGATCCGCTGCTAGCCTCGCTTGAGAGAGACGCGGCTGTGAGCGCGATGACGTAGAACAATCGTGAAAACAACAAACTGAGGAAAGGGTAGGATACGCCATGACAATCGAGAGCAAGCACGTCAGAACGTCGCGCTGGAAAATCGCCGGCTGCGTCGCCGCCGCCATGTTCGCTGCGACCGCCCTGGGCGTTTCGACCAGTCAAGCGGCGGAAAAGAAACCGCCATTCGTTATCGGCGTCTCGAACGACTCGGTCGCCAATCCGTTCCGCGTTCAGATGATCAACGAGATCAAATACTATGCGAGCAAGCACCCGGAGCTGATCAAGGAGCTCATCGTCCTTAACGCCGGAGAGGACACCAATAAGCAGATCTCTGACGTCCAGGACCTGATCTCGCGCGGCGTTGACGCCATTGTGCTCTCGCCGCATTCGAACACGGCCTTCGCCGCCGTGCTCAAGGACGCCAAGGACAACAACATTCCAGTCGCCACCTATAACAATAACATCACCGAGGGCGCGGACCTCGTCGTCGCGCAGGTGACTCCGCCCTTCAAAGAATGGAATCGCCAGACAACGGAATGGCTCGCCAAAGCGATGGGAGGCAAAGGAAACGTCATCGTGCTCCGCGGCATTACCGGCACGCCGGTCGACGGCTACGAATGGGACGGCGCCAAGGAGGTCCTGGACCAGAACCCGGGCATCAAGGTTATCTGCAGCGAGTACGCCAACTGGGACTACGGCGCGGCGAAGACGGCGGTCCAGAACTGCCTCGCCAACCATCCCGAGGTTAACGGCGTCCTCTCTTTCGGGGACTCCATGACCTGGGCGGCCGGCGAAGTGATGGCTGCTCAAGGCTATGACATCACAAAAATCCCCATGATCGGCGTCGGCGGAGGCAATGGCCCCTTGAAATGGTGGGCAGCCAATCCGAAGGTTCAGTGGTACGTCATCGGCGACCATACCGACGTCGCCGTCTACGGCACCCTGGACGTGATCAACGCGCTGACCGGCAAAACGGGGGAGAAGGTCGAGATCCCGACGAAGGTCGTCACCTCCGAGACTCTCAAGAACTTCGTTCAGCCCGACCTGCCGGACAATGTATGGCTCCTAGGCACTCAGCTTCCGCCAGAAGAACTGAAGAAGCAGGCCACTCGCTAGTCGGTCGTCAACATTTCTCAAGACGTGAAACGCAGACAAGTTGACCACCAGCAGTGACCTTGGCGCTGGCCGCGCGGAGCAATCCGCGCGGGACCAAATGGGAACGGCCGACGTTCGGGAGGCCGCTCCCTCGGATTCTTCCCAACGGGATGGCGCCGCCTCAGCCGGCTTGGCCTCAGGGCGCGTTGCTCTCCTCGAGTTGCACGGCGTCACCAAGACATTCGGCGCGACGATGGCGCTCCGCGACATCAGCCTGACGTTGGAAGCGGGACGGTTCCACGCGCTTCTTGGCGAAAACGGCGCCGGCAAATCGACTCTCATCAAGATACTGGCGGGCATCCATCGCCCAACCCGCGGCGAGATGCGATTTGAGGGCCAACGAATCGAAGCGCCTACGCCCGGGTTGCTGCGCACGCTTGGGCTCCATATTGTTCACCAGGATTCTTCCATCTTTCCAGGCCTGACGGTCGCTCAGAACTTCGCTCTCGGTCAGGAGCCGACCGCAGCACTTGGCTTCATTCGGCGCCGTTCGGTGCGCGAAGAACTAGGCGCACGCGCAAAGCGTTTCGATGTCCGGTTCGATCCCGACACCCCAGGGGAGCGGCTCAAGATCGGAGACCGGAAAATCCTCGAGATCCTCAAGGTGCTCGACGAGAAACAGAAGCTCCTCGTCCTCGACGAGCCGACCGCGTCTTTCACCACCGAAGAGACGCGGCGCTTGCTCGCTATCCTGAACGAGCTGAAGGCGCATGGCACGGCCATTCTCTACGTCACTCATCGCCTCGAAGAGATTGAGCGCATGGTCGATCGGGTGATGGTCCTGCGCGACGGCGCCAAGGTTGGCGAGTTGAACCGTGCTGAAGCGTTGCCGGAGCGCGTCGTTTCACTCATGGTCGGCCGCGAACTCGGGCAAATGTATCCCCATCCTGCGACACCGCCCGGTGAAACGCTCATGTCCGCGACAGCGATGCGGCGCGACGGCGCTTTCGAGGATGTGACTCTCTCTGTCCGCCGTGGCGAGATCGTCGCGCTCGTCGGTCTCGCCGGCCACGGGAGCTTCGAGGTCGCACGCAGCCTTGCTGGTCTGCCTCCGCCGGACGCGGGCGAAATCCGGATGGACGGAGAACCGATCAGGTTGCGCTCGCTTCGCGACGCGCTGGCAAGCGGCATAGGCTTTCTCGCGGAAGACCGCGCCGACACGATCCTCCGGGTACGCACGGTGCGCGAGAACCTTGCGCTCGGCGCTCTCGAAATGTGGTCCCGCATGGGGTTCGTGGACGCGCGGCGGGAGGCGGACGAAGCCGACCGGCTGATCAAGGCGCTCTCAGCGCGTTGCCGTTCGTCGACTGCGCTTGCCGAGTCGCTGAGCGGCGGCAACCAGCAGAAGCTCGCGCTCGGCCGCTGGTTCGCCGCCGACCGTCGCCTCCTCGTCCTTCTCGATCCGACCGCGGGCATCGATGTCGGCGCCCGCGCCGAGATCTACAAGCATCTCCGCCATTTCGCGGACAGCGGCCGAGGCGTGCTGATCGCAACCAGCGACCTCGCCGAAGCGCTCGGCCTCGCCGATATGATCATCGCTTTCTATCGTGGCCGCCACGCGGCGACCTTCACGCGCGCGAGCCGATCGGAGGGGGATGTGCTGGCCGCCATCACTGGTCAGAGAATTGAAAGAGGAGCGGCATGAGCCGGTTCGACAGGAGGACCGTCGGGCCGATCGTTCTTGTCGTTGTCGGCGCGCTTCTTGCCTATGTGCTCGTACCGCGTTTTGGGACTCGCATCAATATCGGCTACTTCCTTCTGCAGTCGGTTCCACTTCTTCTCACCGCGGTCGGCCAAACTCTCGTCATCATCACGGCGGGCATCGACCTGTCCGTGGGCGCATGCGTCACTCTCTCTGGCGTGATCGCCTCCCTGCTGATGGATCCAGCCAACGGCGGCAGCGTGCCATTGGCGCTTGCGGGGTGCATTGGCGCCGCGGTGGCGGTCGGTCTCGTCAACGGGTTGCTCATCGTCTGCTATAACCTGCCGCCGTTTCTCGCGACGCTAGGCATGACCTTCTTTCTCGCCGGCGCCAACCTTTACCTTCGGCCAGTGCCTGGCGGCCACATTGCGAGATCCTTCCAGGACGCTGCTTCGACGCGCTGGGGCGCCATTCCGGCGACTGCGGTGGTGACGCTGATCCTCCTTTCCCTTATTGCCATTTATATCGACCGATCGCGCTTCGGCCTGCGACTGCGCGCCGTGGGATGGAATGAAAAGTCAGCGAGGCTTGCCGGAGTGTCTCCGGTCGCGATCAAGATAATGGCCTACATCGGCTCGGCGCTGCTTGCTTCTGCTGCAGGACTATTCATTGCGTCACGCACGGGCAGCGGCGATCCGCTCGTCGGGAATACCTATCAGCTCTCGAGCATCAGCGCCGCTGTTCTCGGCGGAGTGGATCTGTTCGGCGGGCGGGGCACGGTCTGGGGAGCGATCGCTGGCGCGCTCGTGCTCGCCATGATCGGCAACGTGCTCAATCTCCTCGGCGTCGTTGCGTACTGGCAGTGGATTGTCCAGGGACTGATCCTGCTGCTTGCGGTTGCGCTCTACGCTGTCGATTTTGGACACCGGCGGAGCGCCCAACCAGCGTGAAGCGAAGATTGAAAGGATGTCTGGTGGGTGACCGCGAAATGAAGGCAGCATCGGCCGCAGGTTAGGAGGATCGCGTGGCGACAATGTCGGCGGACGCCGTCCGTCAGTTCAACGATCAGGGTTACTATGCTCCGATCCGGGCCTTGACCGGCGACGAGGCGGCCCGTCTGTGCAGCCGTCTCGAAACCTTCGAGGCGAATAACAGCGGCTTGACCGGAGGACTCCGCAACAAGCCGCATCTACTTTTCACTTGGCTAGACGAACTGGTCCGCCATCCCCGCGTGCTCGATGCGATGCAGCAGGTGATCGGCCCCAACATTTTGGCCTGGGGCAGCAGCTTTTTCATCAAGGAACCGCGGAATCCGAGTTTTGTCTCTTGGCATCAGGACTCGACGTATTGGGGATTGGAGCCGCCGGATATCGTTACAGCTTGGGTGGCCCTCAGCGAGAGCACACATGAAAACGGGGCGATGCGGGTTATTCCTGGATCGCACAAACTGGACCAGGTGCCGCATCGCGATACCTTCTCGGCCAATAACCTACTGAGCCGAGGCCAGGAGATCATGGTGGAAGTGGACGAGAGCAAGGCTGTCGAGTTGCCTCTACAGCCCGGCGAGATGTCGCTGCATCATGTTCGCCTGATCCACGGGTCTGAGCCTAACCCTTCGGCCAAACGACGCATCGGCTTCGCCATCCGCTACGTTCCGACTTATGTACGCCAAGCTGCAGGCACTCGCGATTCGGCGACGCTGGTCCGCGGCGTGGACGAATACGGCCACTTTGAGCCCGAGCAACGTCCCGAGTTCGACATGGCGCCCGCCGCACAAGCCCATCATGCAGACGTCATGGTTCGGATCAATCAAGTGCTGATGCGCGATACGGGGCTCGCCAGTGCGACTTAGGAGCGGGTCTGTGGCTCGAGCCGCTCCAATCACAATGGTGAGCGGCGGTCCTAAGTGACAAGGCGACCTTCGGGTAAGATGAAAAACGGGATTGAGCATCGGCTTGAGATGGTGGCGGCCGGTCTCGGCTGGCCCGAAGGCCCGACCGTGCTGCCCGATGGCCGCCTGGTATTCGTCGAAAGCTATCGCAGCCAGCTTACCGTCTTAGGCAGCGATCGCATCCCGCGCCGGTTCGCCTATGTCGCAGGCGCGCCGAATTCCTGTGTGCTGGGTACGAGTGGCTGGGTTTATGTCTGCCAGAATGGCGGAACGGTGGGCCCCTGGCGAGCGGCCGAGATGGTCGCCCCGTCAATTCAAAGGGTGCGCGAAGGAGGTGCGCCCGAGGTCCTGGTTACAGAGGTAGAAGGCATCCGGTTAAACGGACCCAATGATCTGGTGTTCGCGAGCGATGGCCGGCTTATCTTTACCGATCCCGGAACCTACAACCCGGGGAATCCGGATCCAAGCTACATTCATGCCCTTGCGCCGGATGGAACCGCGAGAGTTGTGGTCGCCTTCCCTGAGCCTGTCTTCCCGAACGGCCTCGTCGTGGAGGCCGATGGCTCGATCGTATGGGGCGAGTCGTACACGGGTCACGTCCGCCGGCGAAGGCCTGATGGAATAATTGACGACCTCGGCCGTCTGTTAGGGACGAGGCCGACACCGGATGGCATGAAGATCGGCGCCGATGATCGGCTGTTCATCGCCGACATCGCAGCGGGTGGTATTCGTGTGCTCACCCGCGACGGTGAGATCGAGGCCTTCATCCCAGTCGGCAAGGTCCCGTCGCGGCGGCGGTTGGAATTGGGTTGGCGTAGTCTCCGGGTTGTTCAACCCAAATGATTCCGGCGTTGGCGCGCTGGAACGGAGACCACGC
>Ga0209624_10002284_pt1 | contig 14257 bp, 12 predicted proteins | sample JacPinW_OM2H0_O1_FD_188565 | JGI IMG/M metagenome (GOLD analysis project Ga0209624, IMG submission 188565) | Forest soil microbial communities from Algoma, Ontario, Canada - Jack Pine, Ontario site 1_JW_OM2H0_O1 (SPAdes) (version 2) | ecosystem: Environmental > Terrestrial > Soil > Boreal...
CTTCGCCGGCCAGCACCTCGATGGTGTCAAAAATGGCGTTGCGGCTTTGCGGATCGACGCCCACCGTCGGTTCATCGAGCAGCAGGATCTGCGGTTCATGGAGCAAGGCGCAGGCAATGTTCAAACGCCGGCGCATGCCGCCGCTGAATTCGCTCGGCGGGTCGCGGGCGCGATCCGCGAGACTGGTCAGCTCCAGCACAGCCGTGATTCTTGCCGCCAGCGCGCGGCCCGCAAGCCCATACAGCCCGCCGAAGAATTCCAGATTCATGCGCGCGGGCAGCTCCTCGAGAAGCGCAATTTCCTGAGTCACCAATCCCAAGCGGCGCTTGGTGGGGTCGGCACCCGTTCCCAGGGTGACTCCGTCGATAGTTACCGTTCCTGAGTCCGGTTTGGTGAGGCCCGCCAGCATGCTGATGGTGGTCGATTTGCCGGCGCCATTGGGCCCCAGCAGCCCCAGCACTTCGCCGGGGGTGGCGGCGAACGAGACACCCGCCACGGCGGTGATCGCACCGAATTTCTTTTGGAGACGGTCAGCGATCAGTTGCATCGCACGAATACTGCCAGCAGATGCGCCCGAGCGCTATGTTTCCAGTCCTTGCGCCTTCAGATACTCGTCATACGTCCCTCTGAAATCAACCAGCTTGCCGCCGGGACGCATTTCGATGATGCGGGTGGCGAGACCGCCGACGAACTCGCGATCGTGCGACACGAAGATGAGCGTGCCGGCGTAGTGCTCGAGGCCTATTTGCAAGGACTCAATGGTTTCCATATCCATATGGTTGGTCGGTTCGTCCATGAGCAGTACGTTGGGTTTGGTCAGGATCAACTTGCCGTAGATCATGCGGCCCTTCTCGCCGCCGGATAACACCTTCACCTGCTTCTTGGTTTCCTCTCCGGAAAACAGCAGTCTGCCCAGTGTCGCGCGCACGATTTGATCGTCATCCGCCTTGCCGGTGTATTGAGACATCCAACCGAACAAGTCGATCTTGTCTTCGAACTCTGCCTGGGGATCCTGAGGCATGTAGCCGGGCTGGGCGTTCTCGACCCACACGATGCGGCCGCTGGTGGGACGCAATTCACCCGCGAGACAGCGCATCAGCGTCGTCTTGCCGACGCCGTTCGGCCCGATGATGGCGATGCGCTCGCCGCCTTCGACGTTGATGCTCACGTCGTCGAGCACTTTTTCGTCCGAGCCCGGATAGCTGAAGCTGAGGTGCTCCACCGACACCGCCGAGCGATACAGCTTCTTGCCTTGCTCGAACCGGATGTAGGGATTTTGCCGCGATGAAGGCTTGATCTCTTCGATCTTGATTTTTTCGAGCTGCTTCTTGCGGGAGGTGGCCTGGCGCGCCTTGGACGCATTCGCCGAAAAGCGCCGCACGAACTCCTGCAGGTCCGATATGCGGTCCTTGGCCTTGGCGTTGGCCGCTTCCACACGTGCGCGCGCCTGCACCGAGGCCAACATGAAATCATCGTAGTTGCCGGGATAAATCTTCAGCTGCTGAAAATCCAAATCCGCTATGTGGGTGCAAACCTGGTTCAAGAAGTGCCGGTCATGGCTGATGATGACCATGGTGGCGTCGTATGCGTTGAGCGCACGCTCGAGCCAACGGATCGAGTTGATGTCCAGGTTGTTGGTCGGCTCGTCCAGAAGAAGAACATCGGGCTTGGAGAACAATGCCTGCGCCAACAGCACACGCAGTTTCAATCCCGGAGGTACCTCGCGCATGGGGCCGTTGTGCCGCGATTCCTGAATACCGGCATCGGTGAGAATGCTGCCCGCTCGAGCTTCCGCATCGTAGCCGCCATACTCGGCGAACACGCCCTCGAGCTCCGCCGCCTTCATGTAATCCTCGTCCGTGGCCTTGGGATCGGCATAGATACGGTCGCGTTCCTGCATGGCCGCCCACAGCTCGGCGTGGCCGCGCATGACCACATCCAGTACCCGCTCGTCTTCGTAGCCGAATTGGTTTTGATCCAGTTTGCCGAGCCGCATGCCCATTTGCAGCATCACATCGCCGGCGCTCGCGTCGAGGTCGCCGCCCAGCACTTTCATGAGCGTGGATTTACCCGAGCCGTTCGCGCCGATGAGGCCATAGCGGTTGCCATCGGAGAACTTGACCGTGACCTGCTCAAAGAGAGGTTTGGCGCCGAATTGAACGGCGACGTTGGATGTGGAAAGCATATGGTCCAATCACACTGAAGAATGCGGTTGCAGTGGCCGCGATTGCCTAAACAAAGCCCGTCTAGATGGAGTGCCGTGTCGCTGCGTGGTGGCACGCGAGGCGTCTACGCTGCAAATCGCCCATTCCGGCCGAGATATTCTAGCCGAGCTTGGGGTACAAGTTGGGGTTTTCGGTGCTTTAATCCTTCAACGACCTGATTAGATCGAGCAATTGATCGCGCGCGGCGCCGTCCGCAAATTCAATGACGATTTTCCCCGATCCTTGGGTGCGCTGCTGCAGCTGCACGTGCAGGGTTTTGGTCCGCAAAACCTCGCTCACCACCGTCGATTCAGGTGGTTTGCGCGCCGCAGTCCCCGCCCCCTCCAGAGTTTTGCGCACCAGATTCTCGGTTTCCCGCACCGATAAACCACGCTGGGCCACGAGCTGACCTAGACGCTGCCGTTCCGCATTGCCGCGAAGCCCCAACAAAGCCCTCGCATGGCCCATACCTAAGGCTTTTGAATCGATCAACGCGACCACCGGCTCCGGCAATTCCAGCAATCGAATGAGATTACTGACCGCGGCGCGCGAGCGCCCGACGGAATCAGCCACCTCCTGCTGAGTGAGGGAAAACTCCGTCGTTAGCCGCTTCAGCGATCTCGCCTCCTCGGCTGCGGTCAATTCCTCGCGTTGAATGTTCTCGATGAGCGCGACCGCGACGGCTTCCTTGTCGGATAGGTCACGAACAATGACCGGTATATCGGCAAGGCCTGCGAGCTTTGCGGCTTGCCAGCGCCGCTCGCCTGCAACAATTTCGTAGCGGGCGGTCCCAGACGCCCCCGCCGGCAGCGGGCGCACGATGATCGGTTGAATCACACCCTTTGCCTTGATGGAAGCTGCGAGTTCTTCCAGTGGCTCCCGATGAATCTCGCGGCGCGGCTGCAGCGCGCCAGATTGCATCAGCGAAAGAGGCAGCGTGCCGCCGCCCCGGCTCGCGCTCACCGTGGGTGCCGCGCCCAGCAGCGCGCCCAGACCCCGCCCTAAACCACCCCTGGATTCATGCGCCATGAGCGGAGATTAGCGCAACGCGAGCCTGAGCGCCTCAAACCCGCGGCGAGTCTTTTGATAGGCGCCAAGGCGGAAAGCGGCGCGTGCCGCCCGCGTGATAAAGACAAATGATATTGCCGTCAGGATCTTGCAGGTAAGCTTCCCTCCAAAGCCAAATTTGATCTCTAGGCGCCTGATTGAACTCGATGCCTATGCCTCGCAGTCGTTGATAGGTTGCATCGAGATCATCGCACTCAAAGTAGACCACCGTTTGCGAGGGAACGACGGTATCGAATGCATGCAAGGAAAAAGTCGCGCCATCCTGACATTCAAATCTCGCATAGCGCGGCAGCGCGCTGACGATCTGCGTGAATCCGAGGCGCCGATAGAATAAAGCCGACAGCTCGACATTCTTCGCGGGCAACGTCACTTGATTGAGGTTCATCGCCGGTTCCCCGATGTTGCGGACAGTCTGATTATCAGCCCAAATCTGTTGCGCATCACCCTTAGACGCACTTTTCTGCGCCACCCGGCCTCTCGAGCGGTTGACCCGCGTGCGGTGGTACTCTAGTTTTATGAGACGAACCCTTGGGAGCGGCGTGTGAAGACCTTCATCATTCTAGCGGTGACGATGCTATCCGCGTGCAGCTGGTTTCATTCGAAAGCACGCGCCCCCGATCCTTCGCAAATCATCGTCACCGGCGCCCCCAAGGGCTCAATCGTGTTCGTCGACGATGTACAGCAAGGTCAAGCCGCTGAATCGAATGTCAAACCGCAATTGATAGACTTAGGAGTGGGCGAGCACAAAGTGGAAGTCCGCTTTGGAGACGGCGTCGTCTACCGGGAAAATATCTATATCAACAGCGGCGAGAAACGGGTTGTCACGGTCCTATCCGGCGCAAATCGCGAGTAGGCCGGTTTTCCTATTTCTTGCGTCGAGGCCTTTTGGACAGCGCAGTCTTGCGTTTCGCAGTCGTCTTGCGTTTCACAGCCGTCTTACGCTTAGCCGCTGACTTGCCCTTAGGCGCCTTGCGCTTCGCGCGCTTGGCGGCCTTCGCCGCCCTTTTGGGCACCTTTCTAGCGACCTTTCTGGGGGCTTTCTTTGCCTTCTGCTTGGCGCTTTTGTTGGCGCTCTTCTTGGGCGCAGCCGCCTGTTTCGCCGCCGCTACCGGTGCCGCGCCGCGCAATTGTTCGATGATCGCCGGATTTTCCAGGGTCGACACATCCTGCGTGATCTCCTCACCGCGCGCGATGGCACGCAGCAGCCGGCGCATGATTTTACCCGAGCGGGTTTTCGGCAAATTGTCGGTCAGCCGAATCTCATCCGGCTTGGCGATGGGGCTGAGCTGATCGCCGACCCATCCGCGCAGCTCATCGATCAGCGACTTGGCAGCGGCGCCTTGCGGCCGCGGTACATTGAGCACGACATAGGCAAATGCCGATTCGCCCTTGATCTCGTGCGGCTTGCTGACTACGGCGGCTTCCGCGACCTTGGGATGCGCAACCAAAGCGGACTCGATTTCCATGGTGCCGAGGCGATGACCTGCGACGTTGATCACATCGTCGATACGCCCCATGATCCAGTAATAGCCATCGGCATCGCGGCGGGCCGAATCGCCGGCGACATAGTAGTGATTATTGAATTTTTGGTAGTACGTCTTGATGTAGCGTTCGTTGTCGCCCCAGATGGTGCGCAACATGGAAGGCCAGGGCCGCTTGATCACGAGGTAGCCGCCGGCATTCGGCGTGTTCACGGGCCGCCCCTCTTCGTCGACGATGTCCGCGAATATGCCGGGAAGCGGCTGAGTGCAAGACCCGGGCTTGGTGGCGGTCACGCCCGGCAGCGGCGCCATCATGGCGGCGCCGGTCTCGGTCTGCCACCAGGTATCGACAATGGGGCAACGCTCACCGCCGATGACGCGGTGATACCACATCCATGCTTCCGGGTTGATGGGCTCGCCCACCGTGCCCAATACTCGCAGTTTGCGTAAATCGTATTTGGCCGGCACCGCATCGCCCAGCTTCATGAGCGCGCGAATCGCCGTGGGCGCGGTATAAAAAATAGTAACCCCATGGGTCTGACACATTTTCCAAAAGCGCCCGCCATCGGGGAATGTCGGCGCACCCTCGTACATGAAAAGGGTGGCGCCCGCCGCCAGGGGCCCGTAAACGACATAGGTGTGCCCCGTGACCCAGCCGACATCGGCGGTACACCAGTACACATCGTTGTCCTTGAGGTCGAAGACCCACTTGGTGGTCAGCTTCGCGTTGAGCAGGTAGCCGGCGGTGGAATGTTGGATGCCCTTCGGCTTTCCCGTCGAGCCTGAGGTATAGAGCAGGAACAGCGGGTGTTCCGCATCCAGCCATTCAGGATCGCACTTCACCGGCTGTCCCAATATCGCATCGTGCCACCACACATCGCGCCCCGAACGCATGTCGCAGGAGGTGCCGGTACGCCGATAGACGATCACATTTTCCACCGATTCGCAGCCTTCGGCCAATGCCTTGTCGACGGCATGCTTCAATTCCACCGCATGACCTGCGCGCCAGCCGGCATCGGCGGTTATCACGAGTTTGGCGCCGGCGTCCTCGATTCGATCTTTGACGGCATTGGCGGAAAAACCGCCGAATACCACCGAATGTACGGCACCAATGCGCGCGCATGCCTGCATGGCCACGAGCGCTTCGGGAATCAGCGGCATATAGATAATCACGCGATCGCCGCGCCCAATACCTAAAGCTTTTAAGGCATTGCCGAACTGACACACTTCTTGGTGCAGTTGCGCGTAAGTGAGTTTGCGTACGTCCCCGGGCTCGCCTTCGAAAATGATGGCGACCTTGTCCGCGCGGCTCGCCAAATGCACATCCAAGCAATTGTGCGAAACGTTGAGTTGGCCGTCGGTAAACCAGCGGTAATTGGGCGCGCGCGAGTCATCGAGGGGCACCGTGAAGGGCCGGTGCCATTCAATCTCTGCCACGGCCAAATCCGCCCAGAATCCGACATAGTCATCGGCCGCCTTGGCATGCATGCGCTTGAGTTCCGCCGCCTTGAGCACCGCATGCTTGGCAAACGCCGCGGACGGCGGAAATAGGCGGTCCTCTTGCAGAACCGATTGAATGTCTTTCTGCGCCATGCTCTTCCCCCGTCTCATGCAGCGGTGGCGATGCGGCGCACCTGCTGCCTCAATATGTTTCCGAATCCATGGGTATCAAAAAAGAAATCGAGTCTGCCGCGATCCTGCGGCCGCCGCTTCAAGTCATCCAGCGTCGCCTCGATCGGCATGTCGCAAACTATCCCGGTCAAGCGTCGGGCGAGATAGGCGGCATCCTTGTGAGCGAGCAGTTTAGCAGCGACCGCGGCCGCGCCGCGCAGCTTCAACAATGGAATGCGATGAAGATTGGCGTACAGCTCATCGAGGGAGCCGAATACGGCAAAAAGTTCGGTGGCCGTCTTCTTGCCGACCCCGGGAACCCCTGGAATGTTGTCCACGCTGTCGCCGGTCAGCGCCAGAAAATCGGCAATGAGCTCCGGAATCGCCCCAAAGCGCGGGCCGATGTCATGATAGTGGTAGCGGCTGTTGCCGCTGTAGTCCCAGAATACGTCGCCATCGCGAATCAATTGCGACAGATCCTTGTCGCGCGTCACCAGCACATTGCGCAGGCCCGCGGCGCGCGAGCGCGCGGCCAATGTTCCGATGATGTCGTCGGCTTCGTATTCGGCGCTTGCGAACTCGGCTAAACCCATGTGCCTGCAAAACTCCCGGCACAGCGCAAATTGGCGCTCCAAATCGGCCGGGGGCGCCTCGCGATTGGCTTTGTAGGCAGGATAAATGCCGTTGCGGAACGAGGTGACGCTGCGCAGGCTCAAGTCGAAGGCGACGCAGATCCGTTCGGGACGCACCTGCTCGAGAAGATCCGACAAGAAGCGCGCGAATCCATAAAGTGCATGCGTGGCATTGCCGTCGGCATCCACCATGTCGGGCGGCATCGAATGATAAGCGCGAAAAATGAAATAGCTGGCGTCGATGTAATACACCACGCCGGACCGCGCAACGGGAATCCCCGCGATTGCGTTCACATCGGCCAGCGTTGCATCCGCTCATGCAGCGGACTCGAACGCGGGAAATGCGCGACCAGATACTCCATCTGATCCGCAAGCACGCGGCGGCCTTTCAAGAAAATGTACTCGGCGTACGTGGGTGTGAACGGTACCGCCAGCAGTTGCATGCCCGCCTGCTCGGGCGTTCGCGACGCTTTGGCATTGTTGCAGCGGCGGCAGGCCGAGACCACATTGCTCCATATGTCGTGGCCGCCGCGGCTGAACGGCGTCACGTGGTCGCGCGACAGCAGGCTATAAGTAAAACGCGCGCCGCAATACAAGCAGAGATAAGCATCTCGGCGGAACAGCGTTTGATTGTTCAGCGGCGGTGTGTATCCTGCGCCGCGCAGGTTGCCGGGATTGCCGGTTACCCCCAGAGTCGCAATGATGGAATTCACATCGACGATGGTCCGCAGGCCGGTCCTCGCGCAGGTTCCGCCATACAGCCGGTACAGAGGCGTTCCGCACGTATAGGCGACTTGCTCGGTGTGATATAGCCGCGCCGCTTCGCGATAGTCGACCCACTCCAACGGCATACCCGACACATCGGTACGCAGTATTTGCTGGGACAATGGATAGGCGTGCGCAACCACGGCAAGGTCGTCCCGCCAATCCAGCAATTGATACCTATCCTGCTTCACGGTCATAACACCCTAAAGATAGTCGACTCTTATGCCATAATTCAATGTTTGGCACGTAACTTAAGGCTTTCGGAGAGTTTTGCATGTCCGTCGTCGTCGGTGTCCTCACGGAGACCGCTGCCCAAGAAACCCGCGTTGCGCTCGTTCCCGAAATCGCGACGAAATTGAAGACAATCGGTGTTCGCGTACTTCTTGAGCGCGGCGCCGGGGCTCAAGCTCATTTCCCGGACGCGCTGTACGCGGACGCCGAAATCAGCGATGCAGCGACGATCTTGGGCTCGGCGGACGTCATATTGAAAGTTCAGCCGCCGTCACAGGCTGAAATCGCGGCCCTCAAAAAAGGCGCGGTCATCATTGGATTCATGCAAGCGTACGCGCGCCCCGACATGGTCAAAGCGCTCCAGGAACGCGGCATCACCAGCTTTGCGATGGAATTGGTGCCGCGCATTTCACGCGCACAGTCGATGGATGCGCTGTCTTCGCAGGCCTCAGTGGCCGGCTACAAGGCGGCGTTAATCGCCGCGGATACGCTGGAAAGATTTCTGCCCATGCTCACCACCGCGGCGGGCACGATCCGGCCGGCTTCCGTGTTGGTGATCGGCGCGGGAGTCGCCGGGTTACAGGCGATCGCCACGGCCAAGCGCCTCGGTGCCGTGGTCGAAGCGTATGACGTGCGCAGTGCCACCAAGGATCAGATCAAGTCTCTGGGCGCGAAATTCATCGAGACAGGCGTCTCCGCGGAAGGCGCCGGCGGCTATGCGCGTGAGCTCACGCCCGAGGAAAAGGCCAAGCAGCAAGAGGTTCTGGATGCGCGGATCGCGGCCAGCGACGCGGTCATCAGCACGGCGTCGGTTCCCGGACGGGCGGCACCGCGGATCATTCTGAAGGCGGCGGTCGAGCGCATGAAGGCGGGGTCGGTCATCGTCGATATCGCGGCCGAGCAAGGCGGCAACTGCGAACTGACCAAAGCCGGCGAGACCGTACTCCACGGCAGCGTGAAAATCCTGGGTCCCGTCAATTTGCCGGCCACCTTGCCCTATCACGCCAGCGAAATGTACTCACGCAATTTGTTCAACTTTTTGAAGCCGGCGCTGCCGAAGGGCGAACTCGTGATTGATTGGAACGACGAGGTATTTGCCGGCGCCGTGCTCACTCACGATGGGCAAATCAAGCACGAGGCGACGCGCACCGCAATAGAGGGGCCCAAGACATGATCGATGGCGTCATTGCACTCTATATATTCATGTTGGCGGCCTTCACCGGCTACGAGGTCATATCGCGCGTGCCGGTCATTTTGCATACGCCGCTCATGTCCGGATCGAATTTCGTTCATGGCATCGTTTTGGTCGGCGCGATGGTGGCGCTGGCCACGGCAGACACCACAATGGTGCGAGCCATCGGCTTCATCGGCGTGGTGCTGGCCGCGGGCAACGCCGTCGGCGGCTATGTCGTCACCGAACGCATGCTGAAAATGTTCGTGTTGGCCGGCAAGAAGAAAGGATCTTAAAGGATGCCTTCCGCTTCGACGATTGAAACTTTGACGCAGCTCTCCTATCTGATAGCGGCCGCGCTGTTCATTTTAGGTCTTAAGCGCATGAGTTCGCCCGTGACCGCCGTCAGCGGCGTTCGCTGGGCCGGCGTCGGCATGCTGCTGGCGACCGTCGTCACGCTGGGATTCATGGGAGCTTCCTCCCTCAACCTGATGCTGGTGATTGCCGCCATTGCCATCGGCAGCATCGCGGCGTGGATCAGCGGCAAGCGCGTGGCCATGACCGACATGCCGCAGATGATTGCGCTGTACAACGGCATGGGCGGCGGCGCTGCGGCGGCGATTGCGGCGGTGGAACTGTACAGCGGCAACGAACACAACCTGGTGCATCTGATCATGGCCGCCATCGGCGGCTTCATCGGCGCGGTGTCGTTCAGCGGCAGCCTGATTGCCTTCGCCAAACTGCAGGGCCTGATCACCAAGTCGGTGCGCTTCAGCGGCCAAAAATTCGTCAATTTGGCCATATTGCTGATCGCCGTCGGCTTTGGCTTCATGGTCGTGAGCGGGGCTGGATCGCCGTCGGGGCTGCCGATGGTCTCTCTGTTCTTCGTGTTCGCGCTGATTTTAGGCGTTGCCATGACGCTGCCCATCGGCGGCGCCGACATGCCGGTGGTCATCTCCCTGTACAACGCGCTCACCGGACTTGCGGTGGGCTTCGAGGGCTTCGTACTCAACAACGCGGCGATGATCATCGCCGGCACGGTGGTCGGCTCGGCAGGCACCCTGCTCACCCAGTTGATGGCGAAGGCCATGAACCGCTCGCTCGGGAATGTGCTGTTCTCGAATTTCGGCGAGAGCTCTGCCGCGGGCGGCGGCGGCGTGACGGGCACGCAGAAGTCCATCGAAGCCTCCGACGCCGGCGTCATGATGGCGTACTCGCAAAAGATCATCATCGTGCCCGGATATGGCATGGCGGTGGCGCAGGCACAGCACAAGGTGTGGGAACTCGCGCAGCTGCTGATCGATCATGGCGTGAAAGTGCGCTTTGCCATTCACCCGGTGGCCGGCCGCATGCCGGGTCATATGAATGTGCTGCTCGCCGAGGCAGGGGTGCCCTATGATCTCATTTCGGATCTGGATGAAATCAACGCCGAGTTCGAAACGGCCGATGTGGCGCTCATCATCGGCGCCAACGATGTCGTGAATCCGGACGCTCGCAGCAACAAGAGCAGTCCGATCTACGGCATGCCGATCTTGAATGCGGACAAGGCGAAAAATGTCATCGTCATCAAGCGCGGCCAGGGCCAGGGATTCTCAGGCATCGACAACGCGCTGTTCGTGCTCGATCAAACCCGCATGCTCTATGGCGATGCGCAGGCCGCCGTGAGCCAGTTGATCCAGGCAGTCAAGGCCGCAGGCTGATCTCGAACCGATCTCTGCTCTTCCACCGGGGCCTGGCGGCGGCATAGTCCTCCAAGCGGATCATCTCGCCCTTGAGCGTGACGGAGTGCAATTCGAAGCGCACGTAGTGATAGTTCGGAAAATCCTTGTTTTGATAAAGATCCGCGGCGGTGCGGTCGAGATCATAGGGCGCCGCCCCGCCGCCGCCCGACACCAAGTACATCACCCCGTCCTGCGCGAAGCGTTCGTAGTTATGGATATGGCCCGCGCTCACCACGAAGCGCGCCGTCGAATGGGTGGCCGCTTTGCCCAGATACTCGGCCAGTGATTGTTCATTCTGGCGCGCATTGTGGTCAACGAGCCTTACCGTTTGCACATCCGCCACGGGAGGATGATGCATGACGATCAGAACGACGCGGACCGCGGAGTCGAGCGACGCCACTTGGGCTTCGAGCCATGTTCGCTGTTCGCTTCCCGGCAGGAGCGAGGCATCGCTGTCCAATGCCACGCCAACGACCTTGGCGCCGATGGCAACCGAATACCAGCGGCGGCCGCGCAATTCGGGAAATGCGTCCCACCAACGATCGAGGCAAATCGGTTCCATGCACGCGGCGAATTCATGATTCCCCAGCGCCGGGTAGACCCGCAAATGCGCAGCCCGCCAGGCGCGAGTCTCGCTGCGATACACCGCATAGTCATCGACAATACCGTGCCACGGCAGATCCCCATTGATGAATATCGCCGCCGGGTTCTCCTCGGCGATCTTTGCGATCATTGCCTGCCGCACGGCCGGCGAGCTCGCCGCCGTTTCGCGTGGGTCAGTGAACCGGGTATCGCCGTAGGCGATGAATACCAGAGGATCGGGCAGAGCTGAATCCGGCACGCTGAAGGTGGTCGCGGCTCGCACGGGTCCGCAAACCACCGCCGCGAGCAATAACCTTACGGGCCAACAAATGCGCATTGTGCGATGCTACGCTTGAGGAGACTCACGCTAAATGAATTTATTATTCGTAGCAGGCTTGTGCCTGATCGGCATAGGCGCAACCGCCGCAACTGCAACCGCCTCAGCAGCGGCGGCTCCGGGCCAAGACACGCGATGGCGGCAACACGCCGCGCATGTCCACATCATTCGCGACAACTGGGGTATTGCGCATATCTACGGGAAGTCGGATGCAGACGCCGTATTCGGCATGATGTACGCGCAGGCCGAGGATGATTTCAGTCGAATCGAACGCAACTATCTCAACGGCCTGGGATGGCTCGCGCAGGCGGAAGGCGAATCCGCCGTTTACAAGGATCTGCGCGAAAGACTGTTCATCGACGTAGGCACGTTGCAGCAGCAGTACCGCCGCAGCCCCACGTGGCTTAAAACCCTGATGATCGCCTGGTCGGATGGACTGAATTACTACCTCTCGAAACATTCAAACGCGGCGCCGAAGGTCATCCACCACTTCGAGCCCTGGATGGCCCTGTCCTTCACTGAGGGCAGCATCGGCGGGGACGTCGAAAGCGTCGATTTGGCCAAGCTGGAGAAGTTCTACGGGCAGCCGACGCCGCCCACGGCGTCGAATTCATCGCCATTCGCTGCTGCACCGACCGTTGTCGCCGAGGAAAATCCCGGCGGCTCGAATGGATTCGCCATCGCGCCCAGCCGCAGCGCATCCGGTCACGCGATGCTGTGGATCAATCCGCACACCTCTTATTATTTTCGTTCGGAATTGCAGGTGGTCAGCGAACAGGGGCTGAACGTGTACGGCGCGGTCACCTGGGGGCAATTCTTCGTCTATCAGGGATTCAATTCGCACAACGGCTGGATGCACACCTCGTATGGCGGCGATGCCATCGACGAATACGCGGAAAATCTCGTGAAGAAACCTGACGGCCTGTACTACAAATATGGCGCCGGCCTGCGAAAACTAAAAGTCAGTCAGATCACCATTCCCTTCAAACAAGCCGGCGTCCCTGGCACGCGGATATTCACGGTCTATCACAGCCACCATGGCCCGATTATTCGCGCCGAGAACGGCAAATGGATCGCCGTGAAAATGTTGGTCGATCCCGTGCCCGCGTTGTCGCAATCGTACCTGCGCACCAAGACCCGCGACTACGCATCGTTCCGCAAGACGCAGGACATGCGCACCGACACCTCGAACAATACCGTGTACGCCGATGCCGACGGCACCATCGCGTATTTTCATGGAAACTTCATACCGAAGCGCGATACCTCATTTGATTTCACGCATCCCGTCGATGGCAGCAATCCCGCCACCGAATGGCAGGGGCCGCACGCCATCGAGGACACCATCACCTTGCTCAATCCCAGCAATGGCTGGCTTTTTAACAGCAACAACTGGCCGTTCTCCGCGGCGGGGGACCAGAGTCCCAAACGCGAAAACTATCCGGTCTACATGTGGACCACGCGCGAAAGCCCGCGCGGCCTTCACGCGGTTGAAATGCTGCACGATATCCACGATGTGACGTTGGACAGTTTGATCGCCGCAGGCTACGACGGACATTTGACCGCATTCGATGTACTGCTCCCGCCGCTGTTCTTAGGCTACGACGCGCTACCCGCGGCCGATCCGCGGCGTGCCGTCTTGGCCGAGGCAATCGCCGCCTTGCGAGGCTGGAACAGGCGCACCTCCGCGGATTCCGTGCCGACCGCCGTGGCAATTTTCTGGGGCCAGGAGATGATCGAACGCAAGGGCGCGGCCGCGCGCGCTGCGGACGAGCCGGTCTATGACTACCTGGTCGGCAATCTCACCGATGCCGAACGCATCGAAGCCTTGAGCGCCGCGCTCGAGAAATTGCAGCGCGACTTCGGCCGTTGGCAAACACCGTGGGGCGAGATCAATCGCTTCCAGCGCTTGACCGGCGACATCGTCCAGCCTTTTGACGACGCCCGCCTAAGCTTGCCGGTGGGCTTTGCGCCTTCGCAGTGGGGCGCCTTAGCTTCGTTCGATTCATCGAAGCCGCGCAAGACGAAGAAAATATACGGCTCTACCGGCAATAGCTTCATTGCGGCGGTGGACTTCGGTCCAACCATTCGAGCCAAGGCCCTCATGAGCGGCGGCGAAAGCGCCGATCCGTCATCGCCTCATTTCACGGATCAAGCCCTGATGTTCAGCCAGGGCCGCTTTCGCGATGTGCTGTTTTATCCCGAGGAGGTGCGCGCTCACGCGGAGCGCAGCTACCAGCCTTGAGCAGCAGGGAAGTGCCTTCGCTATTAAAAAGGATGAATTTATGCGAAACGTTCGTATCACGGTTGCCGGTATTCCGGCGGTTGTTCTGGAACGGCGCGCCGACTTCCTCGTACAACGCATCGAGCTTACAAACGACACGCGATCAGCTGACCGGCTGCCAGTAGGCCAAGCGCTACTTATGCACGTAATGTCGAGCGGCTTCCTACTCACGG
>Ga0209624_10002285_pt1 | contig 14256 bp, 12 predicted proteins | sample JacPinW_OM2H0_O1_FD_188565 | JGI IMG/M metagenome (GOLD analysis project Ga0209624, IMG submission 188565) | Forest soil microbial communities from Algoma, Ontario, Canada - Jack Pine, Ontario site 1_JW_OM2H0_O1 (SPAdes) (version 2) | ecosystem: Environmental > Terrestrial > Soil > Boreal...
TGTCGATGGTTTCAGGAGACAGGATCGCACCGGAGATGTCGATTACGGCGATGCTGTCAGAACCTAGCCCGAGGCCGGCCGAATTTCCGGTCATCGACCGCATAGTGAACCAGACCATGCCGGTGACGAGCAGAAAGACTGCTGCCAGAGAGCCGGCGATAATGCCGATATAAAACCATGCGGATCGACGGCGCGGTGGTATGGAACCGTACGTCTGCGGATAAGGGTATTGCGGAATCCGGGAGTAAGGAGGCGCTGGTGGTGGCGGCGGGGGGGTTGAAAAGTCTTCCTGCATGCTGTGGAGTTTAGCAGGGACCTTTGTTCTGGTGCACAGTTTGCGATTGTTGCAGCCGCAACCGCAACCAACGCGCGGCCCATGAGCGGATACATTTATACGTCGGAAAATAGAGCCAAACAGACCCTTTATGCGTCAAATATTGCAGTATGATAAATCGGACGCCCTCTGTGCATCTCTGCAGCTGAAAAGAAAGTCTGACGATCGCTAATGGCACACCCACAGTTAAGTATTGTAATTCCGGCGTACAACGAGAGCGCTCGCATCGAGCATGCGCTGGATCGAGTCTTGTCGTGTGTCGCGGAGCAGGGCTGGGATGCCGAGGTGCTGGTTGTCGACGACGGCTCAACCGATGATACCGCCGCAATTGTGCAGCGTTGGATGACCAAATATCCGCGTCTTCACCTTGTGAAGAATCCAGGTAATCGCGGCAAAGGTTACTCGGTCCGCAACGGCCTTCTACAGGCCGCGGGCGACATTGTCATGTTCACGGATGCCGACCTATCGGCCCCGATGGAAGAAGCTGAGCGTCTCATCGCCGCCCTGAATGACGGCGCAGATGTGGCAATCGGCTCCCGCTGGATGGACCGAACTCGCCAGACGATCCACCAGCCGCTCTACCGGCAGTTCTTCGGTCGCTGCTTCAACTGGGTCACCCGAACTGTTATGGGCTTGCCATTCAAAGACACTCAGTGCGGATTCAAGGCCTTCAAGCGATCTGCCGCTCAAGTGATTTTTCGCCTGCAAACTATCGAACGCTGGGGCTTCGATCCTGAGATTCTCTTTATCGCCCGCAAGCTAAAGTACGTCATTCGCGAGGTGCCCGTCACCTGGGGCCACGACGAACGCAGCCGTATGAGTTACCTGAGGGACGGCATAAAAATGCTCGAAGATATGGCGCGCATTCGCGGCAACTTCATGGCCGGTCGCTATGACAAGGCCATTGCAGCAATGAAGGATACCAGCAGCATGGTCACACCTCAGGTCGAGAAAGTCGTCAAGGTCAGCAGCGTCGAAGCCCGTTAGCCACTCAGTGGGCCCGTCGGTCATCTTCATCGTTGAAGCGAGCGCTGCCCCGATTCTATTAGTCACCAAACTGGCTTGGAGCGAGTGGGCATGTCCGATAGCCAATGACAAAAAAATCGAAACAGGAGGCGAGCCGAGGCGATGCCAAGTGGAAGGCCGAACAGGAGAAGCAACGCAAGGAGCAAGCCATCGCCAACACCACCGGCATTCGCGTGTTGAAGGCCATTGGGGATGCCGTCCCTGTGCGGCTGATGAAGCGCGATTTGTTATTCGTTCTGATGCAGACATTCCCGCTCCTGAACGAGTGGCAGTTGCAAACACTGGCGCGCAGCATGGCATTCGCAAAGATCGGGAAACCGATATGCTCGACAAGCTGTTTGCCGCCTTCCTCCGCCGTGCCGATGAGGGAACGCTCTCTCGCTTGCTCGTCGAGGTCAGTGTCGTCCTTGCATCGGGGCGTAGCAACGGAACGAATGCTCTCCGCGAGGCAGCCACGGTTTACAAGGTAGACACCGATGCGATTACCCTCAAGGTAAAGCAGGAGTTCGCCGCCAAAACGAAGGCCAAAAAGGAAGCCAAGCCGGTGACTTCAGGCATAGGCAAGAGTCGCAAGGCAGCATAGACAGTGCGGGGAGCCGCGAGGCTCCCCGCATTTTTGTTTGCATAACCGGCTCCGCGCCGGGCGGCAGGACGACGTTCCCCCTTCCTGCACCTTCCCCCTCTGCGGCCTGCGGCGCTCACCGCGCAACAAGTACGTGGAGCTTCGAGTCGACAAGCCGAAGACCCCAGAGATGGCAAAGCTCCCAGAGTTTCAAGACTTGCCGGAGCTGAGTAGAGAAGAACAGGCCGCATTCATCAAGTACTTTATGACGGCCCTTCGCAGCCTCTTGTCATCCGAAACGCTTTAGTCAATATCATTCCATAATGGAACTATATTGACACATCGCAAACGCTGCCCCATACTCAAAATATGCCGCGTAGCCGGATGGACGAACTCGTTGCCATTGCAGAGGAAAATGACGGACTACTGACCGCAAAGCAAGCCCGTGAGGCTGGCATTCTTGATTCTGTACTGGTACGGTTGGCTCAACGTGGTCGACTCGAGCGCACCGCGCGCGGCGTATACCGGATCAAACACTATCCGCAGGCGCGGTTCTCCCAATACAGAGAGGCTGTACTCTGGGCAGGAGCCAGTCAGGGACCGGAGAATCTCGCGCTCTCACATGAGACGGCATTAGCTGTCTATGGCATTTCCGACGCCAATCCCTCCGTCGTACACATAACTGTCCCGAAGGCAGCCAGACTCAGACGACAGCACCCGAAGTGGATTGCGATTCACCATGCAGACCTTACACCGCAAGATGTGGTGATTCATGAAGGATTACCCCTCACCTCGATTGCAAAGACTGTCTCAGACATCCTAGCATCCACTGGCCGCACATCCCTCGCGCATCAGGTAGTGGTCGACGCACGAAAAGAAGGCTACATCAGCAAGATTGAGGCCGATCGGCTGAAGCGGAGCGTGAATCAGTTTGCGGATGGTAAGGGCGGGACGGGAACGTTATTCGTACACGGGAAGCAAGTAGCCGATGGCAAGATCCCTCAAACACTGATGGCGCGATTCTCACTCGATGAGACGTTCGATGTTGGCGAAGACACTGGAACGCCCATCGTGGAAGACTATGCCGCCAAGATGCCATATCAATTTACTGGAACACTCAAGAAGTTCGTTGTCATCCTGGAGCCCGAAAAGCTGACGGATGAGGAGCGGAAGAAGCTTCTGGAAGATGAAGCAAACGCGAGTATGGCCGTCCAGTGATCTGGTAATCCGGTCGACTGACAATTGCCATGGTGAGTGATGGTAGATGAACACAAGTGCGTTTTTCGTCCACTGATGCTGACGACCCGCGACTTCTTCGGCGCGGAGCTTCCATATACTTTGTAACTGCCCAGGGCTGTCAGCATGGACCTATGTACCCGACACGGAACTGCTCAGCGTGGCGAGTCCATGCAATCATCAACTTGTGCCACCTTCCTCATCCACCGCCGTTTATCAGTACATCACTGCGATGCGTACTGCGCATTCACTCGGCACGCCGCGCCTACTATGATCACCTTGAGCAGGCCCAGCGCGGCACAATGGACATTACGAATTGGATGGCATGGTTTCTCTCCTGCCTCGGTCATGCCATCGACGGCGCACAAACGGCCCTCGCGACCGTTCTTGTCAAAGCCCGCTTCTGGGAATCCATCGCGGCCGTTTCCCTCAATGAGCGCCAGAGGCTCGTCCTAAATCGCCTCCTGGACGGTTTTGAGGGAAAACTCACTACGTCGAAGTGGGCGAAGCTGGCGAAGTGCTCACAGGATACGGCCACTCGCGATATCCTTGCCCTCGTCCACCAAGGTGTCCTGAAGCGCAATGCCGAGGGTGGTAGAAGCACGAGCTATTCCATTGTTCTCCAGCCATAGATCCGCTGACACGCGCGAAAGGTACTTTGATTCGACGATTACCGCATGACGATTTCTGATTTCCTCTAACGCATACCGATCGGCTACTTCTTAGGCATCTTTGGATACAGCAGAGCAACTTGAAATTTAAAGCTCCACGGTGAAGCGCCCTGCGGATGGATTGCGTTCCCGTAAAACTGCACAGTCCAGTTGATTGGCTGAGGTCCAAGCCGTCTGATCTGGCCGATGCCTCCGCCGAACGGCACGTTCCATGTGCCTCCAGGAACATCGTTACCAGTCGCCGCGTCGGTGGTGCCGGTCGCATTCCAGTTCGCCGTCACGATTGGTCCACTGGTGAGGTAATAACCCTTCTTCAAGTTGTAGTTGACAAAGTACTGCAACAGCATCTGATTCACATCCGGTCGATGCGAGGAACCGGCGACAGAAAACACATTGCTGATCAAGGCGCCGACCGTCCATTGCCCTGGCTGCATAAGCGCTACCACCGAAGGCCCAAGGCTGAACTTACCTTGGCCTGTCTGCGTACTCGTAGCGGTCGGCAAGACGAACGCCGGTCCCAATCCATAGATGAGCTTCCCCGCATTCGCTGGAGAGAGGAAGAACGTGGGATTCATATCTCCAATACCAACCTGCCCACCTGTTGGCTGCTGCGCATACGGCTGCCAGACAAGCGGCTGGATCACCCGAGTGATCAGCATGATCTTGTCGTTGAGCTTCATGGGAACGACCGGCTGAATATTGAAGATATTCCCGGTTCGGTCATAAGGCCCGATGCCAAAATTGCTGTTGTTTTGCAGCGGAAGGCTGATGAGACTTGCGACTGGATTTTGAGTTGCCTTGGCTAACGCAGCCGTGTTATCGGTCGATTGTGCTACAGAACCAGTGGCTTTTTGGACTGGGGCTGGAGCGTCCTGCGCGGCAAGGGCGAACGTTGACATTGCAATTATTAAAAAGGCACTCAACCGCACAAGATATGACCTCTCCAACATAAAAAACGTCTCCTTAAGGGAACACTCCGGTGCGACAGAAGCTCAATGCGGCTAAGAGGAAATTTCGTTCATGCCAGAGACCGGCACCGGATTTCGGGTGCGGTTCCGAGTATCCCTACTGTCGCGCCATCGCGATGCAGACAACTTCCTTAGGCGAGACAGGGTGATCAATGCTCTCAGGATCCATTCCTGCCCACGAGTTTTCAATTTAGCTCTAGAAGGTGTGTCTATTTGTGTATGCCGCGCGAAAGATTAGATTGTCCCAAGCGATTATTGAAAAGATTGCCGACCATGAAAGCACCTGGCTGAAAGCTGGACATGAGCGTGCACGTTTTTCTGCCAGCTAGTAAATCTGGCAGTTACATCTGACGTTCTCGAGGAGCAACCATGATCTGGATAACCGTCGCCATTTAGCACCCAGGGTGTTGGCACACACCTTCGAGGTAACCGTGTCGTTGCAAACAAGAGGCTTTGCTTGCGCGCATCAAGATCCGCTGTGGGATGGTTTTTCAAACCAAACCGCGATCGACTCAGCTGTGCCGCGCAAAATCTTGAATGAATTCTCGGATTCACTACTGATCCTCCGACTTGAGTCCGAGAGAAAGCACGATCAGCAGGAAAATCCTTCAGGGTTAGTCAAGTCTTAGCCGCTCGGCCCACCTGAGCCACTAGCAAAAATAACAGTCTCGCTACTTCTTTCGCCGTCTCCTGTAAAGCGACCATATCTGGATTGACAGAAAAATACCCAGAATTTATCTCCTGCAAGAAAGATTGAAGAAATGCGATGGTACGTTGGCACAAATCAATTCCACCAGCGGCATTCTCAAACAAAGATTCGAAAGTTAACCAGATTTACCTCGCTGGGTACGTTTTTTGGACTGGCGGCGCTTTACGGCTTCACATGTCACTGCGGGCTGGGATTGAACTTGCCGTCCACTGATTAATTGACTGTCGAGACCGAAGACCCAATGGGTTAGCTGTCGCACTCTCGGGAGCAGGCCACCACTTTTAGAAAGGACCCATACGATGACAGGCAGCAAGACCTAAATCTTTAGCGCTCGCAAATTCGGCTAGAGCGGTCTCCTACTCGGCGCTGCTCCTGGCAGCGGCTATGCCTGCCATTTCAGCGGATGACAGGTCTACCGAGACGATTGAGGCCACCGCAATGGGCATAACCACCCATTTGGATAGAGCCTGCTTGGATAGGGTCTTTCCAAAACATAATGCTCACGTACATCGGAAGTGATTCACTTGAGGGTTCAAAATCTATGCAAGGTATTCGACTCGGACAGCGCTCACTCGCTTGCATTACGGCCTTCGCCCTCATCGCGGCCACTGGCTGTAACGACAAACCTGCGCCTTCGTCTGTCACCACGACCGGGACACCAGGGGCGGGGAAGATGAAAATGACGACGCCGATTCCGCCGTCCATCACTACGCCTGGAAGCCCGGCGAGTTTGAGTTGGTGAAGTGACACGCCAAAGATGAACAAGCTCTATCCGCCCAATTCAAGGATGGTCGGCAATTTGGAAAGGAAGCGAAGACATGAAGCCCATTACACGAAGGACTTTAGCCATCGGCACCGCCGCAGTTCTCTTCACGCTGCAGTTCAATTCGTTGAGTGCCCAGACAGGCGTCACCCCAGCTGAAGCCCGCGCTATCGCTAAGGAAGCATATATCTATGGCTTTCCATTAGTAGATAACTATCGCGTCGAGTACGCCTACTTCGTCGATCGCGAGAGTCCGGAATTCAAGGCCCCTTGGAACCAAATAACAAATATCCCCCGTGTCTTTACGCCGGCCGATACGGCGGTTCAGACGCCAAACTCGGATACGCCCTATTCCTGGGCTGGTCTGGATTTGCGTGCCGAGCCTATTGTGCTGACGCTGCCGCCGATTGAAAAGGGACGCTACAACAGCGTTCAGTTCACTGACGCCTACACCTTTAATTTTGACTACCTCGGCACTCGGACTACTGGCAATGAGGGCGGTAGCTTCCTAGTCGTAGGACCGAATTGGAAGGGGCAGACGCCCAAGGGCATCAAGAAGGTGGTTCGCGCCGACACGCAGTTGGTCATCCTTCCATATCGCACACAGTTGTTCAATCCCGGCGATCTCGACAATGTGAAGAAGATCCAAGCTGGGTACAAAGTTCAAACGCTCTCGGCGTTCCTGAAAACAGACCCACCCAAAGCAGCGCCGGTTATTGATTTCATTAAGCCGCTGAGTGCAGAAGAACAAAAGACGTCGTTAGAGTTTTTCAACGAGCTAAATTTCGTACTGCAATTCTGCCCGATTGACCCATCAGAGACAGAACTGATGGCGCGTTTCGCCAAAATCGATATCGGCGCGGGAAAGACATTCGACCCCGCCAAACTCACCCCTGAAGTGCGGGAAGCGATCGAACAGGGCAGGGCCGACGCATTTGCTGACTTCGCCGGGGGTGTAAAAAAGCTTGGAAACGGGACCCTGAAGTCTGGAGATCTCTTCGGCACGCGCCAGTATATGAAGAACAACTACCTAAATCGCTGGCTCGGCACCATCGGTATTTACGGCAACTCGAAGCAAGAGGCGATGTATCCGGTCTACTACGTCGATTCCAGCGGCCAGAAGCTGGACGGGGCTAACCACTACACATTACGCTTTGAACCAGGCGAGTACCCGCCTGTGAACGCGTTTTGGTCGCTGACAATGTATGACCTTCCTGCCAGCCTCCTCGTTGCCAATCCACTCAATCGCTACCTAATCAACTCGCCGATGCTCCCGCAACTCAAAAAAGATGCCGACGGCGGCCTGACCCTTTACATCCAGAATGAGTCCCCTGGTAAAGACAAGGAAGCCAACTGGCTGCCCGCAGCAAGGGGCTCCTTCGCGATGTATATGCGCCTCTACTGGCCGAAAGAGGAAGCATTGGACGGCAAATGGACCGCACCGCTCGTGAAGCGAGAAGAATAATCTGGCGGATCGCAATCTTTGGCCATTAATGCTGACTGCTCGAGAATTTCGATGAACGTCGAACCTGAATGTCAGCAACCCAAGGAGCGGACTATGAAAAGAAGCGTCGAAGCAGTTTGTTCTATCAGGATCAACGGTCACTCTTCTGCTGTTTTGCGGCGTCGTCTTCGCTCAGATCACCAAAGTGAATGGGCTAGTAATCGGACGAAACACGGGCAGCATGACATTGCGGACATCAAACAGGGCTACATCCCCCTAACCAACATTCTGGCGCCGGCAGCCCTGGGCGAAAGCAGGCAAACAAGCAATGACAAAACGGCAGAGGTCTAAGCACAAAATCGACGAGTTGCGGTCCGGATTCTCCAGACCAAGGGGGCGCTGGCACATAGTAGTAGCGGGCCTGGCTAAGTGAATTTGGATGAGATTTTGGGAAGGCGCGATAGCGATGGCAAAGGCTTAACTGCTTTTTCGGAACAGATCGGTGTTCGTCCCGACAGCATTCGCTTCGCTAGCCGAAGCGCTGTAGCTGAACGATACAGGACGACCCGCATAAATTGAAGTTTCGGAAGGACACAATGTCAATAGCGAAGCTTGAACTACCACCGAAGTATGACATGGGCAGCAAGATGGTTTCATGGGAGAAGCGGCATGCCGCCGGCAAGGACCTGCGCCAGGTGGTCTCGCGCGAGTCGCATGCTGAGTGGATGCCTCGGAAGGACCGACCCGACCCGCTGAAACTAATCGCTGAGAACAATAAGGGCCGGCAAAAGGACCTAATTCCGTTGCGTATGGGACGCATGGCTGTGTCGCCGTTCACCTTCCTGCGAGGTTCCGCCTGTGTGATGGCGGCCGACCTCTCGACATCACCGATCAGTGGAATTCCCGTGATCATCGATGGAGACGCGCATCTGAACAACTTCGGTTTCTATGGTACGCCACAGCGGGAAGTCGTCTTCGACTTGAATGATTTTGATGAGGTTACTATCGGTCCGTGGGAGTGGGACCTCAAACGCCTTGTGGCAAGCGTGAACGTGGCCGGGCGGGAGAACGGCCTGAACCGACGAGAACGGGCCGTCGCGGTACAGCGTACTGTCGAGGGTTACCGCGCCAATATCACCCGACTAGAAAGCATGGGATTGCTTGAGATCTGGTATCTACATGCTTATCCGGGACGCTTGAGTCCGCTTCTCAAGATCGATCCTAAGTCCCAAGCCGTCTTTAAGAAGGTGTTGGCCAAAGCACTGACCACCGACAACAAAGCGCTGCTACCCAAGGTCGCGGAGCGCCGGAATGACGGGTCGTGGACGTTCCGAGACGATCCGCCTGTCTTGACGCGGGTTAGTGCTTCTACCAAGGCTAAAGTGATTGACGCCTTGAACCGTTACTCAAGCACGCTTCCGCGCGAACGAGGCTTCATGTTGAGTCGCTATCACGTGGCGGATGTCGCCCACCGGGTTGTTGGTGTTGGTTCGGTGGGAACCCGTGCATACCTGGCCTTGCTCTTCGGGAGCGGAGATAACGATCCTTTGTTCCTACAGGTAAAAGAGGCCGCGGAGCCGGCCCATGGCCCTTACGTGCCGCCGCTTGCAAAAGAATTTCTCCACAATGGGAAGCGGGTTGTGTTGGGACAGAAAGGACTGCAAGCATCCAACGACCCGCTGCTCGGCTTTACCGACATCGACGGAAGACATTACTACGTACGTCAAATGAAGAATCTGAAGGCTTCGATACCAGTCGAATGGCTGACGGGAGCCTCTTTTAACTTCTATGGCCGGGCGTGTGGGGCATTGCTCGCGCGCGCACATGCACGGGTGGGAGACGCGGCGCGGATCGCCGGCTACTGCGGCAACTCCGCGGTTCTGGATAAGGCATTAGCGGAGTGGGCCGAAAGTTACGGGGATCAGACGGAGCAGGATCACGCGATGTTAGTTGACGCCATCAAGCGAGGGAAAACCAAAGCACAGATCGAAGGAACGAATGAAAGCTAGCGCCGTCTCAAAGGTGTTTGTGAGATGCGCCCCATTCCTTTCGCAACGGACGATATGGTCGGGCTCCTCATCGCAACCGTTATCCCTGTTGTCCCTCTATTGCTGAAGGCCTCGGCCAGGTGTGGGACATGAAACGCGAGAGATGTGAGGCTAAGGAAATGTTGCCGGCCTATTCAATACTTGTGTGTCTCACAATTTTCGCCTGGATCCCACATTTCTGTTGGGCACAGGACCTTGCGCCTCGTGCCTATTTCATTGCTCCGCTTCGTTCCAATGCGATCACTCTGTCAGAGTCTTTCTTCGACGGCAGCATCGACTACAACGGTGCAATCCCCATTAGCAATGCCACTGGAGCCTACAATATACCGTTGCTCAGCTACTACCACTCGTTCGGCTTCTTTGGCCGTTCGGCGAATGTCGTCGCCACTGTGCCATACGGAGTGGGAAATTTCCGGGGAACAGTCGGGACCGAAATGCAGGTCTACCGATCCGGCCTTGTCGATTCGGTCTATCGCGTTTCCGTCAACCTTGTAGGAGGTCCGGCGATGCCCGTGGAGCAGTTCGTGAAGTGGAAGCAGAAGAAACTGCTCGGAGTTAGCCTAAAGGTAATTGCTCCCACAGGCCAATACGATCCCACAAAGTTGATCAATTGGGGCACCAACCGCTGGTCCGTTAAACCTGAACTCGGCTACTCACAAGCCTGGCGGAAATGGGTCTTCGACGCGTACTCGGGCGTGTGGATCTTCACGGAGAATCCCGAGTTCTGGTCGCGCAACTCAACATATCCCGGGACGACGTCGCAATCACAAAGACCGATTGCGGCCTTCGAAGGACACCTTAGCTACGACGTCAAGTCGCGGCTGTGGTTCTCGATCGACGGCAACTTCTGGTTCGGCGGAAAAACAAGTCTGGACGGTGTAGAAAATTCACTCACACAGCAGGCTAACTCTCGCATCGGGGCCACGGCGTCGCTTCCAATATCCAAACACCAGTCTCTGAAAATGAGCTATAGCAATGGCACATATATCCGGTTTGGCGGCAACTACCAGAACGTCTCTGTTGCTTGGCAATATTCTTGGTTAGGCCGACCGAATTAGAGCGGCGCTAACTCTTCACGCATTTTCGGTGCCCAAAATTGGTGTTCGTCTTAGTATCAGCCCATCCGCGAGAGTGGCTGCGCCGCCAAAATGAGTGACCTAAGTCCTATGCACTTCCGGAGGGGGTTCGATGGAAGCACTGCCGAGGCGAGTGATGAATCGCCAAATCATTCATCGACGCCGAATTGGCACAAATGAATATGAGTAGCGGCATTCTCAAGCAAAGGGTTCCTGAGTTCGTCAGATCATATTGTCGCTTCATCAAAACCGCATAGATTACAGGAACTCAGTCCGCTTCACCGAGCTTAGCGTTGCATGTTGTTCTGCTATATCCAAAGATGCCCAAAAAGGAAGTAGCGGGTGAGGAAGGCGTCGAGGATAAGCACTGAGGTGAAACGAATGTTTTCTACCTGGGGCTCTCTCCCATGCTTATTGGTATTTTTCGGCGTCATTGCGTGCGTCAGCCCAGCGAGTACTGCGCTTGCTTCCGATCCACTGACCGTCGGTCAGAGTCCTTCGGATGGGCTACCCGATGCTCCGCGATCGGCAAATTCTGTCACCGAGCTTAGCCTGCCCCTGGAGATACTAAAGGACCAGATCCCAATCTGGACCAGCCCTGTACGGATCAGGACGCATGATCTAAGGTGGCTGTTGCCACTAGGTGCGACGATGGGTGTCGCGCTGGCGACCGACACGGACGTCATGCGCGACATATCACGCGATCGAAGCTTCAACAAGGACAACGTGAATGCAGCAAATGTTCTGTTGGGTGGCGAAATTGCAATTCCGGTCGGCCTATACGGCTTTGGACTTTTGAATGGCAACGCACATGGACGCGAGACGGGTGTCCTCAGTGCCGAAGCGCTAGCGGATAGTGTCGTGGTAGAGGAGGTCGGGAAGATTATTTTTCGACGGGAGCGTCCTCTCTACAATGACGCTGCCGGCGATTTTTTTGCACCGCATGTAGGTGCAAACGGATCGTTTCCCTCTTCGCACAGCATGATAGCGTGGACTCTGGCAGGGGTAGTGACGGCGGAATACCCGTCGAAATGGATTCAGGTGGGCATGTGTACCGTCGCCTCGGGCGTTAGTCTCACCCGCGTCCTCGGACAGGAACATTTTCCAAGCGATGTTCTCATTGGCGCGGTCACCGGATGGATGATCGGGCACTACGTATTCGAGAAACATCAGGTAAAGCACATTTCGAAGTCTAAAAGATGAGCCTCCGACCAGAATGCCTTACGGCAGTGAGGGCAATGGCCTCGGCTAGCGAAATTGCTCGCAGGGACATATCCCTGGTCGAGCAATTCATCACTCCGCTATTTCTGTGAAATTTCGCAAGGACCATGGCACAAAAAGACCCTTGCCCCGGCATTCATATTTGAACAGCACATTCAGTGACAAGAAACCTCGTTCTAGCTATCGGTGGTGGTTTGATGTCACACGGAATGGGATGAGAGCCGAAGTAGGTCTGTAAATCGGAGGAATAGATGGCGAAATTTGACAAGTTACCTAACGCGTGTCGCAAGATCGTGCCTCATCTACCCATAGACAGCGTCTTCGTCGCTGCAGTCGCGGCTCACTTTTTCCTGCTATTGACTTTATCCTCTTCTCCTACGGCATTGGCACAGAATGTCGCCCCGGAGTACATTCGTACCTCGCAACCCAGCTTTCTGACCTATCCGGAACTTGTGGCTCTCAGTCAGCAAGAAGTGATTGAGCCAGCGCTGGCTGGCAAGCTGAACACCCTACTAACGACTCCGTTTGTTAACAACGAGGCGTATTTCGGCGGCATGAAGCCCCTTCGCCCCGATCTCAATGGAAGGGGTCCCAGCTTGCGGCTCGTGGAATGGAATATTGAGCGGGGACTAGAACTCGACGATATCAAGCTCTTGATGACTGACAAGAAAGCTTTCCTTGCCAAGGTGCATAGTGAAGTTGCTACCGGCAAGGACACAGAAAAGCCAACGGACGAGGAACTCAATAAGCAGATGGATTTATTGCAATCGGCAGACGTGATCATCCTCAATGAGCTCGACTGGGGAATGAAACGAACTAACTATCAGGCAGTAGTGAAGGAGCTTGCCGATACTCTCAAGATGAACTGGGCCTACGGCGTCGAGTTTGTGGAAGTTGATCCGAAGGCGTTGGGTTTGCAATCGTTTGCCAATGTGAAAAACGAGACCGAACGCAAGGAGTTGGAAGAACTGTTCAGCGTTGATAAGAATCTTGTGCTCGGACTGCATGGTACGGCAATTCTTTCTCGCTATCCTCTTCGGGACGTAAAGCTCGTTCCATTCAAGCATCAAGCCTACGACTGGTATAACGCAGAGAAAAAGTATGGAGCCATCGAAGCCGGTAAACGTAAGGGCGCAAGTGTGCTCTTCGGTGAGGAGATCGTGCGCGAGGTACGTCGGGGAGGCCGTACCAGCCTGATTGCAAACCTCGATATTTCCGACATTCCAGGGCAACAGGTCACAATCGTTGCAACTCATCTTGAGAACCGCACCACGCCGAAGGGCCGAATCGAGCAAGCTGAGGAACTTCTTGACATGATTCGACCGATTAGCAACCCGTTAGTCGTTGCCGGAGATATGAACACAACAGGTATGGACGGATCGGTTCTCAACATAAAATCTGCCGTCGTGAAAAAGCTGAACAGTCCTACATTTTGGGCTACCCAAGGCGTAAAGTACGCGACTGGCGTTGGATTTGTCATGGACGCTGTCACCTTCACCTTCAAATCCACGAAATTCCAAGGCGACCCAACAGCTTCAGGAGTCCCTTTACTGGCGCCCAATCCCGAGGAGCCATTCTTTGATCAACTGGAAAAATACCGCTTCGATGACGGTACTCGGCTCGATTTCAGAGGTGATGAGGAACTATCTATCAATCACCGTGACGGAACATTGGGAAATTCGAACGAGCGAGCGAGTAAGGGATTCGTGACCACGTTCTCGTTGCCACGCACCCTCGGAGCAAAAGGAAAGTTTAAGCTCGACTGGATATTTGTGAAAGCTTATTTGAAAGACGATTCGGGTGCCTCGGATTCGTATCGTTTTGCGCCCAGCTTTGCGCGCACTTTGGATGACGCGAACGAAGCACTGGCCGAACCCCTCTCAGACCATGCCGCAATCAGTGTAGACCTGCCCCTCGTTCAGCCAGCTTTGTCAGGTACGAAGAAATGAAGTGGTCGATCCGCTGATTCGGATCAACTGTTTGCGCCCGTGCAGCAAATAGCGGTTTCGACCGGAATTAGGAGAAAACAAAATGCGAATCAAGATTTTGCGAATGATGGCAGTGCTGGCAATTTTATCTGTGTGCGTTGCCATGGCGTATGCCCAAAAGGAAGATGATAAGTCGCTTTCCATTCTGCCGCGGCAATTCGCCGCCACTGCATTTGGTCAGGCAGGCACAGTGGCGGGCAGGAGCTTTGG
>Ga0209624_10002288_pt1 | contig 14245 bp, 9 predicted proteins | sample JacPinW_OM2H0_O1_FD_188565 | JGI IMG/M metagenome (GOLD analysis project Ga0209624, IMG submission 188565) | Forest soil microbial communities from Algoma, Ontario, Canada - Jack Pine, Ontario site 1_JW_OM2H0_O1 (SPAdes) (version 2) | ecosystem: Environmental > Terrestrial > Soil > Boreal...
CGACGAAAACAATCTCGCCGGGGCGCTGGGCCTGCACCTTCTGAGCCTGGGCGGCAAAATCGAGAGCTTCCTGCAGATTGAGCGGCGCAACGCCGGGCTGGGTCTGATCGATGGCTTGATGAATCTTCTTGCGGTCCGATTCGAAAAGCAGCGCGGGCGTGGCCAGCACGTCGGCACGCACCAGCATGACTCGATCGGCAGGCGGCAGAGCATTCACGTAATTGTCGGCGGCCAGGCGAGCCCGATCGATGAGACGGGACTGGCCCACGCGCGCGGCCATCCACGCGGAAGTGTCCAGAATCAAGACGTGATCGCGCGAGTAACGCGCCGGAGAGCCCAGGCGAAGTTGTGCAATGGCCAGAAGCAGCAGCAGCAAGCTGATCAACTGCAGCAGCAACGACCAAGGTTGTTGCAGTTTGCGCCGGTGCTTGAGTACCGGCGGTTTCTCCGCCGCGGCGAAGAACCGCAGCGTCGCCACCGTATGGTGTTTCCGCATGCGGTCCAGCAGGTACAACGCCACCACCAGGCCCGAGAGCGATCCGAGAATCGCGAGAAACTCGGGCAAGGTGAGATTGAACAGGAACATTGTGAATTACTCGAGCCCGCCGGCGCGCGCGAGCGGGCCAAACACCGCCTCTTCGATTGTAGTTGCTGTGCTGATCCCTACATAACGCCCGCTATTGCGCAGGCCAACGCGCTGGATGTCGCGGGCGTGGGCGTCGAAGGCTTGCGTATAGTTTACGCGGGCCGCGTCGTCGAAGCCGATTTCCAAGGTCTCGCCAGTTTCGGCATCCGTAAGATCCAGCAATCCATCCCAGGCGGGTTGGCGATCCTCGTCGGCCCAGACCTGAACCAGGATCAATTCGTGGCCGAAGTCGGCCAGGTATTGCAACGGGCGTTCACAGCCGGCGTCGTCCAGGAAATCGGAAATGATGATCAGCAGCCCACGCTGCGGATAGGTGGAGATGAAGTCGCGCGCAATTTGAAAATAGTTGGTGCGCCCGGAGGGTTTGAGCTGCTCCAGAAACTTCACGGCTGGAATGAAGCGGTGCCGGCCGCCTCCGCACAGAAAAGAATCCCCCAGATCGTGTCCGAAAGGCTGAATGCAGATGGTGTCCAGCCGCACCAGGCCGACGTAGCACAACGCCGCCGCCAGTTTGCGCGCATAGTCAAACTTAGAGACGGCGCCCGTGGTCATGGAGTTGCTGCAATCCAGCAGAATCCGGACGGGGATGCGCGGCTCCACCTGGAACATTTTCAGAAACAGCTTTTCCAAGCGGAGGTAGGCACGCCAATTGACGGCACGCAGATCGTCGCCCTGATGAAACTGGCGATGATCGAGAAATTCCTGGCCGGCGCCGGCGAAGTGCGAGATATTGTGGCCGCCCACCAGGCCGGGGAACGATTTTTGCCAGCGGATAGCCAGCCGCTCGAGTTTCTCGAGGAACGCGCTGTCAATCAACGGGTCGGTTTTCACTGGACGGCTTTCACTTGACGGACAAAGAGGTGACGCTTTCGATGATGGTGCCGAGAATGGTTTCAGGCGTTTGTCCGTCGGCGTGGGCATCGAAATTCAGGATGATGCGATGGCGCAGCACGTCAGGCGCGATCTCGCGAACGTCGTCGGCGCTGACGTTCAGACGGCTGCGCATCAAAGCGAGCACGCGCCCGCATTCCACCAGCGCTTGCGCGCCGCGCGGCGAGCTTCCATAGCGGATGTATTTATTGGCGAGCGGGTGAGCGCTGGATGTGCCGGGCTGCGTGGCCATCACCAGGTCAATCGCGAAATCCTGCACGTGCTGGGCGATCAAAACTTCCCGGCAGGCGGCGCGCAATTGGAGAATGGCATCGCGGTCGACAACTTGTTCGAGCACGGTTTCGTCGCGGTGTATGGTGCGCTCGACAATACGGTTCAGATCCTGGCGCGAAGGATAGGTGACCAGGATCTTCATCAGGAAGCGATCCAGCTGGGCCTCGGGAAGCGGATAGGTGCCCTCCATTTCGATGGGATTCTGCGTGGCCATCACCAGAAACGGCAGCTCAAGTTCATGGGTGGTTGTTCCGCTGGTGACGGTGCGCTCCTGCATAGCTTCCAGCAGCGCGGATTGCGTCTTGGGCGTGGCGCGGTTGATTTCATCGGCGAGCACCAGATTGGCGAAAATGGGACCCGGTTGAAAGCGCAAAGCTTTGGCGCCACGATCGTCACTCTCAATGATCATGCTGCCCACAATGTCGGCGGGCATAAGATCGGGCGTGAATTGAATGCGGGAGTACTTGAGATGCAGGACGCGGCCGAGCGTTCGCAGCAAGGTGGTCTTGCCGAGCCCGGGCACGCCTTCCAGCAGCACATGCCCGCCGGCCAGCAGACAAATCAAAACACCATCCACCACGTGTTGCTGGCCGACAATGATCTTCCCGATTTCTTGGCGCACCTGATCGAGATGACCGGTGGCGAGCTGAAGTGTAGACTCGGAACGCACGTATTTATTCTAACGGTGACGGGTTGCTACTGCTTGGGTGTCATGTACTATAACACCAGGGCGTCATGTCGTCCAACAATCCCACTCCCGATCTTACAAAACAGCGCCTGACGGACCTGCGCAATGGTTTGCTGGGCCTGCACAAGACGCTGCTCGATTCCGAACGGGGCACGTACGAGCGCGACATTGCACGTATCGGATCCAGCGGCGAACTGTTGAAGCTGGTGCTTTACGATCCCTGGTTCGCCTGGCTGCATGAGCTGTCGGAATTCGTCGTGCTGATCGATGAGACAGTGGACGCTCTGGATGAGCCGCCGAAGGCCGAAGAACAACCAGCGGTGATCGACGCGGAACGGTTCGTCGCGCAGGCTACGGAATTGCTGGCGCCGAACGAGAACGGCACTGGCTTTGCGAAGCGATATTTCGAAGCGTTGCAGCGCGATCCGGACGTGGTGCTGGCCCATGCCCGGATGCGCAAGGTGCTGGCGAGTTTAAGTTGATCCCAGTTCGGTGATTCAGCCTTCCGGCTCAAGTCGTCCGCGAGTTCCTTCATCGGACGGCGAACGGCCGAAGAACCACCACCGGCGATCGACGCGGCACGATTCATCGCGCAGGCTTCGGTATTGCTGGCGCCGAACGTTGCAGCGCGATCCTGACGGATCCCACGCTCAAATGCGCGAGATGCTGTTGAAGCTTAGATTAGGCCGGACCAGGGGTCCGGCGCAGACGCGGGCGTCCGCCCCACCAGGAATCAGTTCGGTGACTCGGCCTTCCGGCTCAGGTCCTCGGCCAAGATAATGGCTTCGGCAAGTTCTTTCATCGGGCGGCGAAGGCGGCGGCTCTCGTTCCGAAGGCGCAGGTAAGCCTCTTCCTCCGTGAGTGCGTGCCGTTGTTGCAGGATGCCTTTGGCGCGCTCCACCAGCTTGCGCGTCTCCAGCTGGCGCTTCATCTCGAGGGTCTCTTCCATGAGGCGGGCGTTGGTTTCCGACAGGCTTGATTTAGCGATGGCGCCGCCCATCTGCTCGCCGATAAACGTCAGCAAAGAAATCTCCTCGCCTTTGTGACTGTGGGTCTGCCGATGGTGCACATTGATGACACCGATGACATCGCCACCGCTCACCAGCGGGACCGAGAGGAAGGCTTCGTAGGTATCCTCCACCAGGGTCTGAAAACGTTTGAAGCGGGCATCATTGCCCGCCTTGGAGGACAGCGCGACCACGGATTTGTGCTCCGCCACCCATCCAGTAACGCCTTCACCGACCTTCATGCGTAAGTTGCCGAGCGCACTCGCATGAGGCACCTGCGAGGCACGTAGAACCACTTCATCGGTATCACGATCCAAAAGGTAGACCAGACAAGCATCGCAGTCGGTCACCTGGACGGTAAGTCCAACGATCTCTCCGAGCATTTCGTCTAACGACAGCTCCGAGCTCACAATATTGCTAATGCGATGTAGCAAAGCGACATGCGAACTCACGGGCTCCATAATGTGAACGGTTGCCATAATTCAGCGTATGCGAGCGGCGGTGTCCGGTCCAATCGAAATTTCCTATCGGGTCGATTGACAACGGGTCTAGAAGCGGGAAAGATATTGATAAAGCATGGTTTAGCTGGACACGGTCGGCCGCGGGCAAAGTGCTTCCACGAGTCGAATTGTAGTCACTGAATAGTAACGAGGTTTTGCTGAACTTCGCCAGTAACTCGCGCTTCCGAGGCGCCGACATAGACGTTGACTTCAGAGCGGATACCGAACTCGGGGAGATAGACGCCGGGCTCAACGGAGAAGCAGGTTCGGGCGATTATTTTGCGGTCGTCGTGGGTCTCCAGGTTATCCATGTTGGCGCCCGTGCCATGCACCTCTTCGCCGATCGAGTGGCCCGTGCGATGGACGAAGTATTCGCCGAATCCCTGCTCCTTAATATAGGTTCGGGCGGCGTCATCCACCTCAAAGCCGTGGATCACTTCGCCGCGCGCTACGGCGGTCTGGACCCGCTGGATGGCGCGATCCCGGGCGTCGCGCACTACGTGGAAGATATTTTGGAGAGCGGCGGGCGCGCTGTCGCCGCAATAACCGGTCCAAGTGATGTCGTAGAAAACGGCGGCGGGCCGATCCAGCTTGGCCCACATATCGATGAGCACGGCGTCGCCCTTGCGGATTTCGCGGCTGCCTTCCGGCTCCGGCTCGTAGTGCGGGTTCGACATGTTGGCATTGACGGCGACGATGGGTCCGTGATCGGTGACCAAGCCGGACTCTTCAAAGCCGGTCCGGATGAAGCGATTCACGTCCCACTCCGTGATGTTTTTGTTGGCGGCGAGATCGGCGGCAATTTTTCGAAACGCTTCGGCGCGAACCCGATCGACGCGCCGGCCGGCTTCCAGGTGCATTTCCAGCTGCCCGGCGCTCCAGCGAGCTTCGAAGAGCTGAACCAGGTTGGCTGAGGTGGCGATCTCGACGCCCGCGGCGCGAACCAGTTCGAGCGTGCCGCCATCCACCAGCGACACATATGGGATGGAGCAGTTCGGCGAATACTGCATCGCAATTTTGCGGCAGCCTGCAAGCAAGCGATGAACCCCTTCCAATTGCGCGGGCCAACTGGAATACTTGCGGATATCGCCGGGCAGACCGGCGAGAACACCGGGCTCGATGGCGTGAACCAGACCCTTCGGATCGCCTTCGGCGGGAATGAAGTAATACCAGCGGCGGCTGGCAACCGCCTTGGGATTCAGTTTCAGAATGCGATAGGCGAGAGGATCTCTCTGATGATGGTCAAAAAACAGCCAGCCATCCAAATGTTCTTCCCGGAGCGCGGATTGAATTTCTTCGATGTGCATGTTCAAAGACTGACACTACTCTGCTCGCGATGGGGCGCGGACGCAAGCTTTTGATGGCGCACGCGTGTATTCAAGTTCAACACACCTGCCACGTCCTTGGTGTCTTCGACGCGGAAATCGATCACGTCGTCCAGCCAATCCTGGCTGAGACCGCTCCAATACTGTACAGCGACGGTTACCGTATATTCCTGGCGGCTGAGCAGACAATCCAGTTCAAACTCGACTTCAATTTCCTCGCCAGTGTCAAAATCCCCAAGCTGGGCGTGTTCCAGGCGAGTGTTGGTACCGAAGATATCCATGCCGATGCGATTGCGGATGAGAATGCCGACCACCGGATTCGCAACGGGCTTTAGAAATGCGGCGCGGATGCGAAGGATGATGGATTCGCCGGGCCGGAAGGCATGGCAGGTTTCGCCATTGGCGCCGAGTATCTGTACATCCATCACGCGGCTGGCGCCGTCACCGTGCCGAAAGCTCGACTTACTGGATATAGAGTCGCTCGAAATAGAGCCGGATTCTTCCAGCTGGCCGGCACTCTGTCCTTTACCGGCGCGCTCGCGATCGAGCACAAAGCCGACGTATCGATTGACTGCGTCCTTGGGAGCGCCTTGCATGACAATTCTTCCATCCAGCATAAAGGCGGCCCGATCGGCCAGACGCTTGATCAGGCTAAGATCGTGCGATACCAGCAGCACCGTTACATTCTTCCTGCGGAGTTCCTCGAATTTCTGAACGCAGCGGCTGGCGAAGATCGCGTCGCCGACGGCCAGCGCTTCGTCCACGATCAAGACTTCCGGATCGACGTGAATCGCAGTGGAGAACGCCAGGCGCACGTACATGCCGCTGGAGTACTCCTTCACTGGCCGATCGATGAATTGGCCGATTTCGGCGAAAGCTTGGATGCGCGGAAACGCATCGTCCAGTTCCTTGCGAGACAGCCCCAGGATCTCGCCATTGAGATACACATTTTCACGGCCGGTGAATTCAGGATTGAACCCTGCGCCCAGCTCCAGCAGCGCCGCGACGCGGCCCGAGCACAGCACCCGGCCGCTGGTTGGTTGCAGGATGCCGCTGATAACCTGCAGCAGAGTGCTCTTTCCCGATCCATTGGGCCCAAGGATCGCGAAGACTTCACCCTTCTCGACGCGCAGGTTGATATTTCGCAGCGCCCAAAACTCGGCCTTCTGTTTTCTGGAAAGGGCTAGCGCGCCAAGGACACGCTCGAAGGGATGGCGATAAAGATGGTAGACCTTGGATACGTTTTGGACAGAAATCACGACCGACTTCACTGTACCGCGAACGCGCGGCGGATTGCTCGGTTTATCCAAGCCGCGCGCTGCGACGCATACCGGTGGAGAGCGGCAGCGAATAGCCAATCAGGCACATTTGATCCAACGCGAACAGAACAACGGATTCAAATCCTAGGGATTGGGCCAGCCTCACCTCCTTGAGCCACGCGGTAGAAGAGTCGCTGATTCCCACCAGATGACTGCGCTCGGAGGGCGTAAAGCCCAAGCTGTTTACCGAATTCATGGATATCAGGCTCAAATCCAGGTTGCGGTCGTAAGTGTAAGTGAAGCTCTCCGTCTTTAGACAATCTAAATTGGCCGGCGTCCAGTCGCTGGTTGGATAGTTAATAACGTGCGTGAGGGGGAAATTGTTCACATCCGGAGGGTACAGCACTTCAAAGCGGCAGCTCGGATAGGTGGCGTGAACGAAGGCACGGATCTGCGCGGTAAACGCGCCTATCAAGCCGGGCAGGAAGGCAGCTTCCTGCGGAATTGTTGCTGGGTTGACGGTATTGCTGGTGATCACGGTCATGGCCCGCCCATACTCTGTTTGAAATGTGGTGGTGGTGTCAGCGTCGTAAAAAGCCATGCCGGAAACACCGCCCGTAATCACTGATACGTTGGGGAAGTACCACCACTGCACCTCGCCGAATTGCAGATACGGCGTCAGCCCCGCGGCATTCATTACAGTCGCCATGTCCAGGTACACCTGTTGCCAAAACGTCGCGCTAGTGGGCGAGAAGTTTGTTTGTAGCGAGGGAGTGGTCAGCAGCGCGGGTGTTTGATCGGGGTAACGCTGTGCGATGCCAGCGGCTGTGGATGGATCGCCATTGCCAAGTTCCATGCTGAAGGACGCGGTCACATCGAATCCGTAGGCGAGGAGTGCTTGAAAGTAGCTCTGGCTCCAATCCCGTACGGCTCGGTTCAGCCGGGGCGTCGCCGCCAGATCGGTGTACCAGTTACCATCCACGCCGCCGGAGAAGTTGTCGATTCCCGCTGTCGTGGTGGTGCCGGAAATCGTGATCGTAAGGTTTGTGGTGTTCGCACTGGTGGCGATCGTGATCGTGTTGCCATCCGTACCCATGGCGCGTGAATAGATGGTGAGCTGACTGCCGCTGGCTTGCGCCCAGACCGCCGTGTAGCCGCCATTTAATAGGAGCGCGAATGCCGTGGCCAACGTTTCCGTGGTATCACCAATCAGGTTTAAATGCTCGATCGTGGTGTCGGTCGACGTGGGTTCACCAGTTGTGCCCAGAATGACTTCGGTAGTGAGGTTTGGATCCGGAGATCCCGAAAACGTAATTGTCGCGGAAGCGTATTGCTGGCCAACGCAGTTTAGCTCATAAAACCACAGCGCGCCGACATAATGATTGACGCGACCCAGGAAGCCGAGGGAATAAATCATCCAGGCCGTACGCTCCGGTGCCAGTTCCAGGGAGTTCTGGGTATCCCAATCCGTGGCGGCAGCAAGCTTGCTCTCACTTGTCTCCGTAGGATAGGCCGTCGCCGGAATGGCTATCTCGAGAAAGTCACAATAGAAATCGGTTCCACTGGCGCCCACGTGTGTCGCCGTCACGGTATGCGTGCCGGCAGTGAGCTGGCCCAGCAGAATCCGAATCAAAACATCTTCGCCAGCCAGGTTCAAATTGACGCTGAGAGGACTCGCTGCATCGACAACGATGGAAATAAGCGTGCCAGATGCCAGGAGCCTGGTTCCCAAATACAGCGAGTGATCTTGGGCGGAGGTGTACGTGCAGCTCACGCTCGATGTGGGTACGCTGGTGGAGTGAATCAGGCCACCCGAATAATTTCCACCTGCACTGGTCCACGTGCCGGCGTACTGCATTTGAACGGAATCGTCTTCGATACGGCGGCTCCCCGGACCGGCGATGGAATAGCCCTGCCCGCTTCCCGTGACTGTCCAGTTTGACACCACCACTTGAAATTCGCTGCGCGCGAAGGCGCCGGCCTGCAGGGCCGCTGAGTAAGTCCAGCGCAGCTTCCGTATGGCGCTGGCCGGGACCAAGCCGAGCACGGGATCCGACAGCGACGCGAACGGCAAAGTAATTTGCCACTGGGACGGTGACGTTCCTCCCGAAAAAAGCCTCGAAGGCGAGTCCCATTCCTCGGTCTGGCCGCCTGAGACGTAAGTGTACGCGCCAATGAGGTTTCCGTTCGCGCCGGTGGTGCTGCTGGCCGGGAGAGGAAGACCCGCACCAAGGTATTTAATTGTAATCGTCGCCCCCGCCGCGGACGCCTGCATCGTTGCCGAGAAAGCATTGATCCCCTCAACGATGTTCTGAATCGCAAACGCCAGCGTGTCGCCGGTGTTCAATTGATAGGGATAGTGCTCCGACAGAAATGCTATTCCGACATAGTCTCCAACCGTTACCGTTCCACTTAGTGTAAACTGCACCGTCGCGGGTTGATAACTTCCCTGGCTGGGCGTCGTGTAACTGGTTAGTGGGATCTGGTAAATTTGTTCACCGCTTCCGTTGTTAGCCCAGATACGAAGAGTGGGCCAGGAAACCGTGGGGTACAAATCGGAATCCAGCGGGATGCAGTTTTCCCGAGTCTCCTGATAACTCAACGTCAATCCGCTCAGGTCGCCATCGGGCAAGGGACGAAACGCAGGATGCTCGAAAACGTTGTCGCGATTCCATTCGATCACCGCCCAGTCGAACTGCTGCCGCCAGGTGCCTGATACCGTATATCCGGTCGCGCTAGTCGAACTCAGGGCGGCAATAGCCGACGGCTCGAAAAAGTAGCATTGCAGATCCCCATCGGGCTGCAGTTTTTGCAACGTCGGCATGCCTGAAACCTTCTACAATCGAATCGTCACGGTCAAATCCGAACCTGGCTGTGTGTTGGCCGTCTGCACTACAGAAGTAATGTTCAAGCCCATGATGGCTTGGGCGGAGAGCGGCCCCAGCGCAAAGCCGTTCACAACATTCGACGTAGTGGCGCTCGTGGGGATTGTAAGCTCGCAGTAGACATTTCCGTTCTGGGTAACTTGCATAGTTATCGGCGCTCCGGTAGGCGCGTCTTGCACCACCGCGTAGACGTCCCGCACCGAACACGAGGTGTCCACTAGAAGCGGGGGCGCCGCGTTGGTTTGAATCGCCAGCGGACCCTCCACTTGAATTGTTAATTGCCCTCCCAACAGACTTCGAAGACCCAGGTCCGTGTTGCTGGTGAACGATTCAGCTGCCACGCTGCTATTGCCCCTTGAATTAGTCATGAATAGCTCTGCCGCGGCGATTCGCACGTCGGGAATCGTGATCGGAAACGCGTAGCTCCCGCTGGCCGGGCTCCCGAAAAACTCCTGTGCAAACGGCAGGATGAAGATCTTCTCCACAAGAAGGTAGACGCCAGTTTCAGCCGCGTGAGTGGCGGCAGCCGTTCCATGGGACGCCCGCGTCACCGGCACGGTTGTACCATTCGTCAATGTTTGCGGGATGATCATCACCTCCGCGTCAATCTGCACCAGAGCGCCGCTCGATACCGACACCGCCGTACTCACGGTGAACGAGGTATCGGTTGTGCCCATCGCGGCACTAAGTAAAATCGTCGACGGTCCCTGCAATTCGTCCCAATAATACAGCGTCAATGTGCCTGCGCTGATGGATAACGTGTTCGTCAAATCGGAAAAAGCAATTCCAAGCGCCTCCACGCTACCGGCCCCGATTGGGTAGAGGCCGAAAATGGGCTGTCCTGGAACATTGGTATCGAGCGCCTGGCCGACGGAGCCTAAAATCGTCCACCTGGTAAGTGGCGACAATTCATACGAGCATTCCTCGTCCACGACGTTCGCCGCCCGCCCGGAGACATCAATGGTCACCCCTTGGCGATTGGGCACGGCAAAGGAAACCGGCGATGCATTGCTCGAAGCTCCAAACTGCCAGGTCGATTCTGCTATCAGGAACGAACTCGTAGTATCCGGCTGGACGCTCCACGGCGTTGTGACCGTCAGCGTAGTTGCCGTGTTAGAGGCTATCGTTTGTTCCTGCCCCACCCCGGTTCCCGACGTGATTCGCACAGTGGCGCCGTTGTACAGGTTCACCACCATGTTTAGCGTGCTGCTACCAACCGTCGTCGGCGAGCTAATGCTCACTGGCTCCGGAGGTTGGAGTTCCAACCGCCAGTAAAAGTTCGCATGGGCGTAATTGGAGTCCGGAGGACCTTGTAACAGTGCGGTTAGCCCCGAGTCGACGAATTGATTCGCAATTGAAACGCCACTTACCACACGCAAGATCTGCGAAGGATTCGATCCGCGATAAACGTTAAAAGAGACGGCGGCCGGCGAGAAGCTGAGACTAACCAGAGTAACTTGATTGGTGTTGCCGCCCGCGGGGATATTCGCACCTGCAATAAATGAGAGCCCGCCCTCGGCCCCGTTAGCATCCACCGCGCTGATGCCGTAATACAGCGCCTGCCCTCCTGCCAGGGTTCCCCCGCTGTTATTCACCTCAGGATTCAGGCCCATCAGCGGTATGCCTGCCGCGCTTGCCGCAGGCTTCGCGGGAACGGAGAAGGCAACTGAGAGATTCTCGGTGACGCTGCCATCCGTGCTCTCCGTAGAAGTTTCCGAGATTCCAAACTGTTCCACCCCATTGCCGTCCAGAACGCTGCCCACTAGCGGCCTGGGGAGGCCAACCTCGAAGTCACCTTGACGTCCCGGGCTCGCCGACCCCGTATTGACTGCTGTGTACCAGGCATCATCATGGATTTGTGCGGTGATGACCGCCGTTATGAAATTAACTCCCGGAGACAGCTTCGTAATCCGGAATGGCTGCCGGCTGAAGCCTTCCCTCGCGTAGGTCAATGTGATGATGTCTCCCGGTTTTAATCCCACCCCTTTAACGCTGGTCTCAAACTGAACATATGTGTTGCCGTTCACCGACTTATATAGCTGCAGCGCCGCCGCCCGATTCGCTTGATCGAAATTCGTCAGGCCGAGAGCCGTCAACGTACTCGTCACCTGCTGTCCTGTCAGTAGAAAATCATCGATATCCACCAATGAAAGGCTATCTTGTTGGTAATCGTTGAATTGGTCTTGGAATTCAACCGTATATTGGTTCGGACTGTTGGCGATGCTTTGCGAAGTTACGATAAGGGTGGGCGTTCCACTCGGCGTGCGCACAATACCCGAAAACGAGTTATCGCCGAATTCATAGGCGGGCCATCCACCGTTCAAGGCTTCCGTGCTATTGCTGCTTGCCGATTGCGTTGGCTGTTGGTTCGCCAGGGTATCTTCCGCGTTGAGCTGGATCAAGCCATTGGAATCGAAACTGAGGTACATCGCTGAGCCGTTTCGGACGCCACGAACAATGTCGCCGGCGCTCCGGCTTGCGGTGAGCAGAAGATTGCATTGATAACGAGGAATGGTAGTGCTGTTCCCGTTCACGTCCACGGTGGAGACCAGCGCGTTGCATCTCTGCGCGACAGCCGAAAAGGTTGCCAGGTCCAATTGCGCCAGGTCCCAGCCACTGCGCGACAACGCGTCCAGCATCACCCACGCTGGATTGTTGGTGAATGCATTGGTCAGGTAGTTCCCGCTGGAATCATATTGCGCAAGTTGCAGCCCCTGAATCAGGACATCCACCTCCGGGAACGACGTCCCATTGGAAATGGAGTTGGGCACCACTAGCGACATGAACGCCATACTGCCGTAGGGATCGCCTAACGGCTGTCCGGCAGAATTGCTGAAGTCCGGATTGAAGCTGCCGTTCCTGGTGCCGTAACTGATGACGTTGTACCAACCCGTCGCTGTCATGTTTGTCCCGTTCACTCCCGCCGGGATCTGGGTGTTGTTGACGATTACCGTAATAACGCTGCTGATCTGCCCAATTCCGAGCAGTACTTCGAAGTGCGTCAGATTCCCATCATTCCGCGCTAGTACAATCGGCGGCTGATACCATCCGGTCCCGTAAATCAGCGGAACAAAGTCGTTATAAAGCGTTTGGTTCGGCAGGGGCGTGGATAACTGCGATGTCTTCGAGCCATAGGTACGAAGCATGATCGATGCCGGAACAAATTCAATTCCGCCAAACCGCGCCGTCACGTGGCTCTGACTGTCGGTGCTGAACATCCCTCTCTGTTGGCATTGAGTACGCGAATAATCGCAGGTGGTGTAGGGCGCGCCCGCATTCATATTCCCGACGCCGCCGGACTGATCTGGTGAGTATCCGCATTGATAGAAGGCCGAAAAGGCTCCTTGCGTTCCTCCGCTTACCGCTTCCTGCCGCTGTGCCGCGGTACTCGGAAAGTTCCAGGGACACAACTTTTGAATGCGCACTCCCGGAAGGAACACACGCTGTAAGTTAAGCGTGTTGGTGAAACTGAGCCGCAAGGTGGATTCAGTAGATTGATCCGGTGGGTTTGCAATTCCCCGAAATAGTACCTGGCTGTCGGAGGCCACCGCCTGGTTCGTCAAATTGAAGAACAAGAACGTGACCTTTAGCTTCGATCCCTTCCATCCAATATCTCTTTCAATGGAGGAAAGAAACGAGTCCGCGTTGGCGAGCGTGATGGAAACTACCGAGACGCCGTCCGTTGCGGCTTCCGGGCTGGAGTTCAGATCGAAGATATTATGCTTGAGCACGCGGCTCAGGTACTGCTGGCCGCTCACCGTGACGTTGTGAGTGCTCCAGTGCTGAACGTCGCCGGTGGGAAGGGTGCAATCGAACAATAACAGCGGCGTGCCCGGAACTTCCAGCTCCTTCAGAACATTGATCGGGGTCATTCTGCAATAAACTCTCTCGTTTCACTGCCGGTTCAATTTAGATTGCTGATCAGGTCGATCTCACAGGAGTTCTGGTTGGATGCCGTTTCGGTGACTAAGAGTAAGTCGGACGAAAACCGCGTGCTCGTGTAAACGCCTCCTAGGTCGATCGTCTTCTTGTATAGCCCAGCCCCCGGCTGTGCCTCCACCTGAGCGCCAAATACATCCACCTGGACACCGGCCGGCAATTGCACTCCAAATCCAACCGCGTCTTGCTGAACCGACAGACTGCCGGAATAAGTCACCCGCGTCCATTCAGCGTTGGCGGTTACAGGGGTGAGAGTGGTCTGCCCTGTCGCCGTGACAACCAGCTGAATGCTAGCCGGCACTGCGCTACGCACGTACACGCCGTAACAGTACACGAACGAGCTTGGTCCGCCTGTGTTCTGAACAATCTGCTGTGCCGTTTGCGCGGTGTTAGTGAGCTGCATCGCAGCGCTTCCGCCCAGCGGGTCTGCTATGCCGGCGGTCACCTGCAATAGTGGATCGGCCGTCCACACCGCTTGCGTCCAGTCCTCGCTCCACATCAATAAGTTGTCGGTGGGATCCAAGAACGTAAATGTGTTCAGTTGACCTTGGGAGGCTTCAAACAGGCCTTCGATGGAAGACAACTCGCCATCGGTGAGGCTGGAATATTGCAGCCGCCATTGCACCTTCTGAGCGCCTGTGTCGGCCATCCGGATGGTGTACCCGCTCGGCAGTTGATTCGCAACCGTTCGCATATTCGTACGGCGCGCCACGGGGAACTGAGAGACGGCTCCGGAGGTGAGTTGGGGGTAGTAAAGCACGTCAGTTCCCGTTCTCCAACACCGTGAGCGAGGTCTCGCCATTCCATTCGCCCGCCAGCACGGCCGTCAAGC
>Ga0209624_10002289_pt1 | contig 14228 bp, 11 predicted proteins | sample JacPinW_OM2H0_O1_FD_188565 | JGI IMG/M metagenome (GOLD analysis project Ga0209624, IMG submission 188565) | Forest soil microbial communities from Algoma, Ontario, Canada - Jack Pine, Ontario site 1_JW_OM2H0_O1 (SPAdes) (version 2) | ecosystem: Environmental > Terrestrial > Soil > Boreal...
CTTGCCGGTCTCGTCTGGGAGGGGCTGCTGATGCGGCGCCTCGCGCTGAGCGCCAATGTGGCAGCCCCTGCCCGCGCCCTGCTGGGCCGCTCACAGGATGCCGCCTTCGAATTCCGCAACGCATCCGGCCGCCGCGTGAGCATTGAGTATGCGCCGGCAATGCCCCCCGGATTTGAGCCGCTGCCGAGTACGCGTGCGCTTACCGTCCCCGCCAAGGGCACCGCCCGCGATGCCTTTACGCTGAGCGCGGTGCGGCTTGGCCCGCAGAGCTGGCCGGCACTGCCGTTGCGCTGTCTTGGCGCGGGAGGGCTTGCCTGGTGGACACGCGAACTGCCCGTGCACCGCCTCATCCGCATCGCTCCCGACTCCACGACGCTGATTCGCGCTCGGCCCTACGGCCATCGCATGGGACTGCGTGCGCGGCGCGCGCTCGGGGCGGGATCCGAGCTCTACCAGTTGCGCGCCTACGCGTCCGGGGATCCGCTTGCCTGCATTGACTGGAAGGCAACGGCGCGCAGCGGCGTGCTAATTACACGCGAATACAATGAGGACCAGCATCTAGACATCATGATTGCGATCGACGCGGGTCGCTCAAGTCGCGTGCGCGCCGGACGTCTCGATCGGTTGGGCCTGTACGCCAACATCGCCGCGCGTTTCTCGCGCATCGCTACCCCCAACGATGATCGCGTGGGGCTCATCGTGTATGCCGAGCGACCGCTTGCCGTGTGCGCGCCCGAGCGCGGCGTGCGCGCGATTGCGCGCTTGCATGAGACGCTCGCGGGGCTTGATGTCCAGTCTCGCGAGTCCGATGCGGTCGCCGCCGCACTTCACATCCGCGCCGTCCTCAAGCATCGCACTCTTATTATTATGCTCACGGATCTCGACGACCCAGCAGCGGACGCGCCGCTCGCACGGGCGGTCGCTCTGCTCTCGCCGCCGCACCTCGTGGTGGTCGCCGCCGTGCAAAGTCCCGAGATCCAGCACCTTGCGCGGCAGAGCGCACACGACTGGCGCGATCCATGGGTGGCGCTTGCAGCGCTCGAGCATGAGAGGCGCTCCGAGGTACGCCGCCTGCAACTGCAGCAGCTCGGTACGCCGGTGATCGCAACGGCGGAGGGCGCGCTGCAGGAGGCCGTATTTGCCTCATACAGGCGGCTGCGGCGTCGGCGGCGGGTGTGAGCCTAGGTCGCGACGGGCTCCAAGCGACGCATGCCCCGGAAGAACCAGCCGCGCAGCAGCGCCACCATGAGGATCCAATAGCCGACGCCAATAAAAACGCGCATCGCGAAGCCAAAGCGCGGATTGGGCGAAATATACCCCTCGATGAGTCCCGTCCCGACGAGGAGCAACGCACAGGCGAGGAGCAGCTTGCCCGAGCGCAGCGCCGCGGCGCGAAAGGCATCCGCGCGCCGTGGCGTATTAGGACGGATCAGCGCATCGCCGACCGCTGCGCCGGCGGCTCCTGATAGACACAGCGCCGAGATTTCAACGCAGCCATGCGCCACCACAAATGCGAAGAGCTCCCCGTCGAGGCCATGCTGCGCCGTAAACGCGAATACCGCGCCGAGGGTGAGGCCGTTCAGCCCGACGATATAGAACGTCCCAAGTCCGAACAGAAATCCGGCGCAGTAGGCAAAGACGCTGACGACAATGTTGTTCGTCAGGATTTGCAGGGACAGTACCGATGAGGGCACGACGTTGAGCAGGCTGTGCGTCCAAAGTTCGCCGCGCTCCACCGTCGCAATCAATTCCGGCGAGGCGAATAGGCGAATGAGCGCCGGATAGGTGTGGACCATCCAGCCCCCGGCGAGCACGCTGAGCACAAAGAGGAGTGTGACCCAAAGGATGTAGGGACGCAGCCAGAGCACCACCTCAGGCAGCTGATCGCGAAAAAAGCTGACGAGCGCGGCTGCGGCGTTCCAGCTGCCGTAATGCAGGGTGGCATGGGCGCGTGCATAGGCGCCTTCGAGATATTCGCGCTCGTCGCTGTCGGGAGCGCGCCGGCGCGCCCGCGCGAGCTCGTGCGCGAGCAGACGGTAATCATCGACGATCTGGTTGGCGTCCGCCGCATCGCGGGCGCGACCGCGTCCCAGACGGCGCGCGCGCGCATCCGCTGCCGCCCACCGCGTGGCGCGATCGCCCGCGTGCGCGGGCAGATGTGCGTCGCGATCGTCGTAGACGAGCAGCGTGCCAGCAGCCAGATCGCCGATGCGCACGTGATCGGCGCTGAGTATTGAAGTCAGAAGGCCGACGCCGTACATGAGAGGCAGGCTGTCCACCACACGAAATAAGTTACGTACCACAAGGGCACCGGTGTTGGCCGTCGCGCCGTCTCGCGCGACAATCACTACCGAGGCCAGGCGCTTGCCCGGAGTGCGGCCGCGCATCAGGACTTCGAGGACGATGTGGTAGAGAAAAAAAATCGCCACCGCCGGCCCAATTACGAACGTAAACCAAACCCCGCCCGCGTTATCCGGAGGTCGAAGGGTCAAATGCTGATAATAGATGGGCGCCGCCACGACATACCAGGCAATCCCCAGAATCGCGCGAAACACGAAGTCGACGAGAAAGGCGAAGGCGCGCGCGCCCGGGCCGGCAACCGCGAGCGCCACATCCACGCCGCTCACGCTATCGACCAGCAGGTTCATTCGGCCGCCGCGAGCTCCTCTGCCTGGTGCTCGCGCCGCAGCGCGCCAATGAGCTCATCGAGAGCGCCGTTCATGATGTCCGCGAGCCGGTAGAGCGTGAGATTGATGCGATGGTCCGTGACGCGCCCCTGCGGGAAGTTGTAGGTCCTGATGCGCTCGGAGCGGTCCCCGCTGCCGATCTGCAGACGCCGCGTCTGCGCGCGCTCGGTGTCCTGTTTGGCCTGCTCCGCGGCGAGCAGGCGCGCCTTCAGCAGCGACATGGCGCGCGAGCGGTTCTTGTGCTGTGAGCGCTCATCCTGGCACTCGACGACGATCCCGCTCGGCACGTGCGTGATGCGCACGGCCGAGTCGGTCTTGTTGACGTGCTGGCCGCCGGCCCCGGAGGCCCGATAAGTATCAACACGCAGATCGGCCGGATTGATCTGGATCTCCTCGACCTCCTCGAGCTCGGGCAAGATCGCCACAGTGCAGGCGGAGGTGTGGATGCGGCCCTGCGCCTCGGTGGCCGGAACGCGCTGCACGCGATGGGTGCCAGACTCGAACTTGAAGAGCGCGAAGACACCCCGGCCTGCAATGCGGCTGACAACCTCCTTGTAGCCGCCGTGCTCGCCGGGGCTCTCGCTCAGGACCTCGACGGTGAACCCCTTGGACTCGGCGTAGCGCGCATACATGCGCAGAAGGTCACCGGCAAAGAGCGCGGCCTCATCGCCCCCCGTGCCGGCGCGGATCTCGAGAAAGATGTTGTGCTCGTCGCGCGGATCGACGGGGACGAGGAGCTGCAGCAGGCCGGGCTCGGCTTCCGCGAGCCCCTTCTCGGCGGTGAGGACTTCCTCCTCCGCCAGCGTGCGCATGGAAGCATCCGCGTCGGTCAGCAACTCTCGCGCGACGCTCAGCTCATTTTCAAGGTCGCGGAAGCGGCCGTAGCGCTCCGCTAGCGGCTGCAGGCGCGCATACTCCATCGATAACTCCCGGAATTGCTGCGAACCGCCGGCAACTTCGGGGGCGGCAAGCAGTCGCCCGACCTCCTCAAACCGGTCGGTCAACCTTTCGATGCGCTGACGAATTGATTCCTTCATATGTATCAACGGCGCAGCCCGCGGTGCGCGCCCCGGCTGGACACTTTATAGTGACTTCCATGAGTCGGCATGCGATCAATGTGGCGGTAGTCATGACGGCGACAGCGCTGATCACGATCGGCGGATGCTCTGCACCGCGCCCCGCGGTGACCGTGACCGAGGTCAGCCGGGACCCGAATACGCTTACGCTCTTGGCCGAGCTCGCCCTCGAGCGGGGCGACTGCCGGACCGCCGCGGAAGACTACGCGGCCGCAGCTCTGCAGAGCACCGCTGCCATCGCACACCGGGCAAGCGAAGTGGGTCTCGGCTGCGACAACCTGCCCTCGGCCTGGCAGTCGGTGCAACGCTGGCGCGCGCTCGCGCCGACGGACGTCGACGCGGCCACCACTTACGCGGCCGTGGCCATCAAGCTTTACAAGATTCCGGCAGCGACCGCGGCGGCAAAGACCGTCGTGCAGGCTGGCGGCGCCGATGCGGACGCGCGCACCGGTCAGCTCGCGAGCACGCTCCTTGAGGAGGCGGAGGCGCCGGCGGTGCTCGCCGTGATGAGCTCTGCGGTGGGCGACAAGAGCTCACCGGAGGTGCTCACGCTGCTCGCGCAGCTTTCGCTGCAGGCCTACGATCCGGAACGCGCCGACCGCTATATCCACCGGGCGCTCGGTGAGGAACCCGATCTCGCCGCGGCCAAGCAGATCCTCGCGCGCGTGTACGTCATGCGCGGCGATGCGGGCCAGGCCATCGCGACGGCGACCGAGGTCATGACGAGTGACCCCAAGACCTACCGGTTCGAACTTGCGGACATCCTCGTTGCGCTCGATCACCAGGACGAGGCTCGGCAGGAACTTGAGCGGTTGCGCAGCGAAAAAGCGGCGCCGCCCAAGGAGATCGACCAGCGCCTCGCGCTGCTTGCCTTTCAGGAAGGTGATTGGGCCGAGGCGCAGCGGCTCTTTTCGGACCTTGCGGCCCATGGCGATGTGGGCGAGGGCGTCATTCTTTATCTCGCCGATATCGCGGCGCGCCAGGGCGACACTCAAGCGGCCCTCGCCGGCTATCGGCAACTTGAAAACTCACAGCTCGCTATCACGGCACGCACACGTGCGGCGGCTATCCTGCTGCCCGACAAGCGTGCGGCGGCGTTGGCGCTTCTCGATAACTATGCCGTGGCACATCCGGAGCAAGCCTTCGAGCTCACGCTCACCAAGGTGCACCTGCTCGCCGATCACGGCGAGATGGACGCCGGGCTTGCGTTACTGCAGGCGGCGCTCGAGCGCCATCCGGACCACCCCGCACTGCAGTACGAGCGCGCGGTACTGCTCGACCGCGCCGGCGCGGTGAAGGAGTCAATTGACGCGTTTGATCACCTGCTTGTTGAGCGACCCGACGATCCGACGCTGCTGAACGCGCTCGGCTATACGCTCGCAGATCACGAGCAGCAGCTGCCGCGCGCCGAGAGGCTCATCCGCCGGGCGCTCGTCTCCTCGCCCGCCAATCCCGCCCAGCTCGATAGTTTGGGGTGGGTGCGGTTCCGGCGCGGCGATCCGCGCGGTGCGACGCCGATTCTCGAGCACGCCTATGCGCTCAGTCAGGATGGCGACATCGCGGCGCATCTCGGCGAGGTGCTGTGGCGCAGCGGCGATGAAGCCAAGGCGCGCAAGCTGTGGGCCGAAGCGCTCGCACGCGATCCGGACTCGGCGCTCATCAAGAGCACCATGACGCGGCTTCTGCCGCAGGCCCCGTCGTGAGTTGCCGCGTGCTCTTCGCGCTCCTCGCGCTCACCGCACTCGTGTGCGGCTGCCGTACGCTGCCCGCGCCGACCAGTGCGCCCCCGCAGTCCTGGGAGACGCGGCGCGCACAGCTTCAAGGGCGAGAGCATTTTCAGATCACCGGCCGGGTGGCGGTTGCGGCGGCGCAGGAGGGTTTTTCGGCGCAGCTGCATTGGGTGCAAGCCGGCACGCAGTCGCGCCTCGCACTCGACGGGCCGCTCGGCGTCGGCGGAATGCGCGTGACCGCCGATGGCACGACACTGAGTCTTGTGAACGCGCGCGGCGAGCGGCTCGACAGCGAAGCTGCAAGCGCTGATCTCAAAACGCATCTTGGATTTGATGCACCACTCTCCAGTTTGCGCTTCTGGATTCTCGGCGTGCCTGATCCGCAGAGTCCCGCGGTCGAAGTCGTCGATGTCGAGCATCGGCTCACGAGCCTGCAGCAGGATGACTGGCAGATTGAATACGCCGACTACGTCGCCGTGAAAGGCGAATGGCTGCCGGGGCGCATGACACTGCGGCGCGCCGATGTGCGCGTGCGTCTTATCGTCGATCACTGGGATTGGTTGAGCTCCTGAGCGTTGCGCATGGCTGACGCGGCGGTTGAAACGCTCTGGCCGGCGCCGGCAAAGCTCAATCTCTTTCTGCACGTCACGGGTCGCCGTGCTGACGGCTACCATGATCTGCAGACGCTTTTTCAGCTCATCGACCTGTGCGACAGCATTGGCATCACGCTGCGCGCGGACGGTCAGATTGTCCGCATGGGCGGGGCCGAGGAGGTCGCGCCCGAGAATGATCTCGTGGTGCGCGCGGCGTGCGCTCTGCGACAGGCTCGCGCAACGCGTCTGGGCGCTTCGCTGCGCATCGTTAAGCGGATCCCCATACGGGCGGGTCTCGGCGGCGGCAGCTCGGATGCGGCAACGACCCTCCTGGTGCTGAACCGGCTCTGGGGGTGCGATCTGCCGCCTGCCGCCCTCGCCGAGCTTGGCATCCAGCTCGGCGCTGATGTGCCGGTTTTCCTCGGCGGTTCATCGGCTTGGGCGGAAGGGCGGGGCGAGAGGCTCACGCCCGTCGAGCTTCCGTTATGCTGGTATGTGGTGATTCGACCCGGGGTGTCGGTGGGTACGGCGGAGATCTTCCAGGCCCCTGAATTGACACGAAATTCCCCGCTTATCACAATACGCGGCTTTTTCGAATCGGGTGGTCACAACGATTGCGAGCCCGTGGTATGCGCGCGCTTCCCGGAGGTTCGCGCGGCGCTTGAGTGGCTCTCGCAATCGGCACCGGCGCATCTTACCGGCACGGGCTCGTGCGTCTTCGCCGCATTTGCAAGCGAGGCCGCTGCCCGGGAGGTGGCGGCGCGTGTGCCGCAGAGTTGGACGGGATTTGTCGCGCGAGGGTTGAATACTTCGCCGGTGCACGAGCGACTTTGCTGGGGTGTCGCCAAGTGGTAAGGCAGCGGGTTTTGATCCCGCCATACGGAGGTTCGAATCCTTCCACCCCAGCCATGATTGAATAACGGGCGCAATGTGCGCTCACGGAGAGATGAGGCGGTGAAGGCAAGCGACACACTTGCAGTCTTTGCGGGCAACGCCAATCCGGCGCTGGCGCATGACATCGCTCGTTATTTGACGACGCCGCTGGGGCGCGCCTCCGTGGGCCGCTTCAGCGACGGCGAAGTAAACATTGAGATCATGGAGAACGTGCGCGAGCGCGATGTCTTCATCGTGCAGCCGACCTGTCCGCCCGCCAACGACAGCCTGATGGAGCTGCTCGTCATGGTGGACGCCTGCCGTCGCGCTTCCGCGGCGCGCATCACCGCGGTCGTCCCGTATTTCGGCTACGGCCGCCAGGACCGGCGGCCGCGAGCGACGCGCTCGGCCATTACCGCGAAGCTCGTCGCCAACATGATCTCGAGCGCAGGGGTCAATCGGCTGCTGACGATCGATTTGCACGCCGATCAGATCCAAGGATTCTTTGACATCCCGGTCGACAACGTCTACGCCTCGCCAGTGCTGCTCGGCGATGCGTGGAAGCAGGGCTACAAGAACGTCATCATCGTGTCACCCGATGTCGGCGGTGTGGTGCGCGCGCGCGCGTTCGCCAAGCGCCTCGACGATGCGGACCTCGCCATCATCGACAAGCGGCGGGCGCGGCCCAACGAGTCAAAGGTCATGAACATCATCGGCGAGGTGAGCGGCAAGACCTGCGTGCTGGTCGACGACATGGTCGATACGGCGGGCACGCTGGTGCGCGCCGCGGAGGCGTTGAAGGAGGAGGGCGCAACGCGCGTCATTGCCTATATCACGCACCCCGTGCTCTCGGGCGACGCGGTGCAGAGGATTGTTGGCTCGGCGCTGGATGAGCTCGTCGTCACGGATACGATTCCCTTGTCGCAGGCCGCGCAGCAGTGCGGCCGCATCCGTCAGCTATCGGTTGCCGCGCTCCTTGCCGAGACAATCCGGCGAATTCGCGATGAGGAATCGGTGAGTTCGCTGTACGTAGATTAACTTTCCAGGTGACGCCCCTTGGTCGCGGGGTGGCGTCGTGTTTGCAACATCAGAGTTGGAGAAGATCATGCGTGTTTCATTTACTTTCGGCGCGGATCCGCGCGGGACGCAAGGCAAAGGTGCGAGCCGCCGCCTGCGTCACGTCGGCAAGGTACCGGCCATTCTGTACGGCGGCCCCTCAGGCCCGCAGACGCTCGTGCTCGATCAGCAGAATCTGCTGACGATGATTGACAGCGAGAAGTTCTACTCTTCGATCGTACGCATCAACATCGATGGCAAATCTCAGGAAGCCATCATCAAGGATGTGCAGATGCACCCTTCGCGCCACGCCGTAGTGCATGTCGATCTGCAGCGCGTCGTGGAGAACGAGAAGATCAGGCTGCGGCTGCCGATTCATTTCAAGGGCGAGGCCGCGGCGCCCGGCATCAAAAGCCAGGGTGGCATCGTTTCGCATATGCGCGCGGACGTCGAAGTGAGCTGCCTGCCGAAGGACCTGCCGGAATTTCTGGAGCTCGATCTGTCCTCTATGAACTTGAACGACACGCTTTTCCTGTCCGACATTCCACTGCCTCCAGGGGTTGTGATTACCGATCTCGGACATGGGCGCAATGGCCCGGTAGTTGCGATCCATAGCCCACGCGCTGCCGAGCCCGAGCCCGTAGCCGCCGAGACCGTTGCCGCCGCCGCCGCGGCGCCGGGTGCCGAGGGCGCTGCGGCTGCTCCGGCCGCCGCCGGTGCAGCAGCCCCCGCAGCTGCCGAGGGCAAGACCGAAGGCAAGAAGGAGGAGAAGAAGGAGGCTGCGCCTGCGAAGAAGGAGGGCGGCAAGAAATAGCGCGCAGGCTTTGTCATGCCGGGCCTGTCGCTCAAGCTCATCATTGGCCTCGGCAATCCCGGCGAGGAGTACGCGCGCTCGCGGCATAACGCGGGCTTTGCGTTTGTGGATGAACTGGCGCGCCGCTACGGCGGCGCGTTTCACTTCGAGTCGCGCCATCAAGGCGAACTTGCGCGCATCAAGATCGACGCCACGGAGCTGTGGTTGCTTAAGCCCATGGCATTCATGAATCGCAGCGGCGGCGCTGCGCAAAGTGTTGCCGCTTTCTACAAGACGCCGGTATCGGAGGTGCTCGTGGCGTACGACGACCTTGACTTGCCGGCGGGCGTTGCCAGGTTGCGCGAGGGCGGCGGCGCGGGCGGTCACAACGGGCTGCGCGACGTGATTGCACAGCTGGGAGCGGAGTTCTGGCGGCTGCGACTGGGCATCGGACATCCCGGCGAGCGCGACAAGGTGTTGGGGTACGTACTCAGTCGACCGGCGGCGGAGGAGGATGCGCAGATTCGTCAAAGCATCGCTGACGCTGCCGACTCGATGCCGCTGCTGCTTGCACAGGGGCCACAGCAGGCCATGCATCGCCTGCACACGAGCCGCGAGAGCGACTGATGGCCATCAAATGCGGGATCGTTGGCTTGCCCAATGTCGGCAAGTCCACACTCTTCAATGCGCTCACGCGTGCGCAGATCGCCGCGGAGAACTATCCCTTCTGCACGATCGATCCGAACGTGGGCGTCGTGCCCGTGCCCGATCCGCGCCTCGAGCAGCTTGCCAGCATCGCGAAGCCTGAGAAGATTCTGCCCACCACTGTGGAGTTCGTCGACATTGCAGGGCTCGTCGCTGGCGCCTCGCAGGGCGAGGGCCTTGGCAACCAGTTCCTGGCGCACATCCGCGAAGTGGATGCGATTGCCCACGTCGTACGTGCTTTCGACAGTGCGGACGTGATTCATGTCGCCGGCATCGTCGACCCGCTGTCTGATATCGATACCATCGATACTGAACTTGCGCTTGCCGATCTCACCACGGCGGAGAAAGCGCTCGAGCGCGCAGCGAAGGTTGCAAAGAGCGCTGACAAGGAGGCGCTGCGCAGAAAGACACTATTCGAGCGCGTCAAAGAGCATTTGAACGCTGGCCGGCCGGTGCGCTCGATGAGTCTCGCGGATGAGGAGCGGCGTGAGCTGCGCGATCTGCACCTTCTGACGGCAAAGCCGGTCATGTATGTGGCGAATGTCGCCGAGGGCGGCTTCAACAACAATCCGTACCTCGACGCGATCGAGCGGCGTGCGGCAGGCGAAGGCGCCGTTGCCGTCGCCATTTGCGCCGCGATCGAAGCGGAGATTGCACAGCTTGATGAGTCCGACCGCGCGGCGTTTCTTGCTGAGCTCGGACTTACCGAGCCCGGCCTGAATCGCGTTATCCGCGCGGCCTATCGACTGCTCGGCTTGCAAACCTTTTTCACGGCGGGCCCGAAAGAAGTTCGCGCGTGGACCGTTCGCTCCGGAAGCACGGCACCGCAGGCGGCGGGCGTGATTCACACGGATTTCGAGCGCGGCTTCATCCGTGCGGAGGTGATCTCTTTTGCCGATTACGTGGCCGGCAAAGGCGAGGCGGGGGCGCGCGACGCGGGCAAGCTGCGTCTCGAAGGCAAGGAATACGTTGTGCACGAGGGTGACGTCATGCACTTTCGATTCAACGTTTAGGGGCGCGACGCATTCCTGTTGTGTCGTTTCACCCGCGCAGCGCATATGGGCTGGAGTACGCCTGCAATAGAAGTGGCAGGAAATCCTCCTTCCCGACAGCTCGCCTCCACAACCTCAGAAGCTCCAGCGCACGCCACCAAAAACGGCGAAGGGCATGGCGGGACTTTGGAAGCGATTGTCGACCCCTGGCCCGTTGGTAACCGCGCCAGGCGGGATTCCGGGCGCGCCGATACCGGTAGGATCACTGTAGAGGCCAAACGTCGTGTAGCGGTAATTAAAGACGTTGTCGATGATGCCGTACACGTCAAAGTGCCTCGTGATGTGCACAGTCGAGTGCAGGTTAAAGACATGGTAGCCAGGCAGCTCTGGGTTCTGGTTTGATTCGTCACCTTTGTAGAAGGAATCACTGACGAACACCAGCGAGGCGCCAACCGTCCACTGCGGCAATACCGCGAAATCCACTCCAAGCTTGACGCGGTCCTTTGGTATCAACGGCAGCTCATCGCCCGGCTCGACGTGGATGTTACCGTTGACGTCCGCAAACGGGTTGTTGGGAGAATTGAGCACCAGAGGCGATAGAAAGGTGGCATCAACGTAGCTGTAGTTGAGGTAAGCAGACCATCGAGCGCTCTGGTAGTTGAGGTTGCCTTCAAATCCTTGTCGGCGTGTCTGACCGATGTTTTGAAAGAAGCCGGTGGAGACTGAGGTCGAGATGCCGTAAATATCGTCGTCGAGAATGGTATGAAAGCCGCTCAGGCTCCACGTGAACTGTCCGGGCAAGTTAGTCGGCAAAGAAAAGCGGCCGCGAAGCCCCGCCTCATACGTATGAGCTACAACTTGCCGCAACGTAGGCGGATCTCCCGCGAGGTTAGTGGGCAACAAGCAGGGCAGCAGCGGATTGGAACACTCGATCTCGCTTGCGTCGGGCGCGCGATTGTTCTCTGAGAAGCCCGCATAGGCAGTTACCGCGGGGGTTATCTTATACGTCGCTCCAATTGCCGGATTGAAGTGATCGAAGCGATCGTTGCCATCGAGATTCGTGCCCAGTAGATCGTGTAAGTACAGCTGGGCAGTGTTATAGCGCCCGCTGGCTGTGAGCGAAAGCTGCGAAGTGACATCGAAGGTATCGGTGGCATAGACCCCATAATATTTGTTGTCTGCGGTTAGGCTCGTGGGGGTTCCGCCGAAGGGAGAGCTTTCTGGGGTCACGACGAAATAGGGGGAAGGCAGTACCGTGAGCGCCGCGTTAATCACGCCAAGCTGTGCAACCGAGTAGAAGTTGACGTGGCCGATATCGGCGCTCGAGCCCACTGTGAATTGATTGGTGTACCCAAATAACGGGTACATGCCAGTGAGCTGTATTGAACCGCCTACGGTTTGCGTGCCGATGAGCTCAGCGTCATTCTCGCCGATATATTTGGTTCCGCCATCGGATATGTCGGGTATTTGCTTGCCGAATGAATCTTCAATGGGCGTCAAGCCATCTGATTGACACATGATTGCGGTGTTCTGTGGCGGCATACACTCTTCATAGTCCGTGGTATTGCCGTTGGCTACTGTCTGTGTGTAGTGACGATAGTAGACGACGCCTTGCAGCGACAAATTGTCAGTAGGCGTATAGGTGCTGTTTGCCGTCACGAAGTCGAGTCGGTTGAGATTATCCTGGGGGCCGGTGAAGACCAGCCCGGGGTTGATGGCCAGTTCCTGCACGGGCGCCGCGCCTTGCCCAAAGAGCCGATCGTCCGCATGGGTGTAAGTAACGTCAAAGGTCCACTGGTCGTTGCGCGCGCCCAAATCAGCGTAAAACTGCCGGAGTTTGTCTCCCGCGAACACGCGCCATCCCAACATGTTCAGGTCACGTGCGGCGACATAGATCCCAAAATTGTCATTGCTCGCGCCAAATTGCGCTTCGCCTGAGCGTTGCGCGAAAGAACCACCGGAATACTCAACGTCGCCCCCAGGGTTGGTAAAGCCGTTCTTCATAGTGACCGATACGGCACCGCCGAGCGCATTTAAGCCATACACAGGGTTCGAGCTGACGACGTCCAGCCGATTGATTGCGATATCCGGAAAAAAGTCCCAGTTGACCGCATCGCCGAACGCCTCATTTATGCGCACACCGTTTTGGTAGACCGCAAGACCTTGCGGTGTCCCTAATACTGGGGAGGCTTCAAAGCCGCGAACCAGCAGGTCTGGCTGGAACGGGTCAGCCAAGGTGTCGTTAATGTTGACGCTGGCGAGCTGGGTCTCAAGCGAGCCAAGAACATCGGCAGTTCCGCCTCTGGCTAAGTCCGCCGCCGTCAGAGTTTGCACATTGCCCGGGACCTTGTCGATGTCGATGGCGGCTCCAGGCAACGGTGTCGTGCCGATGACGACGACCTGCGCAGCTCTGGGATTCGCGTCGAGCGAAGTACCGCCATCTGCCGTTGTTGCCGTTTGAGCGACGGTGATGGCGGAGGTGAGCGTTAGCAGGCCCACACATAACAGGAGTTTCAGATTTTCACGCATCGATCTGCGCCTCCCCAAACCTTCTTAGAATTGTTGTAGCGCTTGGATTCCGGATAGCAGAAGAGCAAGCGGACAAGCGGAAACGATATCGAAAAATGGCGGGGATATTTTCCTGATTACTGGTTGGGAAAGCGCCAAGACATGGCGAGAGTTTTTCCCGAGCGTGATAGAGATTACCTGTAGAGCTGTCGCTGGCGCATGTCTCGCGCTTCCTGAGGGTATGCGGCAAATTCGCTAGATTGTTGAGGCGCGCGCGGCGGACAATGAGCTTTGACAGTAGGTCGAAGCAATGACGATCAGGCGTGCGCATCGGTTTGTGCTGGCGCCACGCTCGCGAGATCGGATCGGCAGATTTTCGGCAACGGCGCCAACAAACTAATTAAAGCGATGGCGCGGGGAATGGAGACATGAAAGCTCTTGTTGTCGACGACCACGCCGTAGTCAGAGAGGGATTGCGGCGTGTTCTAGCTATCCTCCCGGCCATGGAGATCCGCGATGCGGCAACAGGTGCGGAGGCGCTTACGCAGGCGCAGGAGCATCGGCCCGATTTGATACTTCTCGATCTGCATTTGCCGGGGCTAGGCGGCATCGAACTGTTGCGGCGCCTTCTTGGGGCGAGCCCAAACTCTCGCATTCTCGTGTTCAGCATGCATTCTGAGGTGATGTACGCCGCGCGTGCGTTGCAGGCTGGAGCACGCGGCTATGTAAGCAAGAACGCCAGTCCGGACGAACTGAGGGTGGCGCTGGGCCGCGTCATTGAAGGCGGTCGATACGTCGAAAGCGAGATCGCGCAGGAACTCGCCGTGCAAGGTCCAATCGATGCGGATCCGTGGAATCGGCTGACCGAACGGGATTTGGAGATTGTGCGTCTACTCAGTGAGGGGCGCAGCCTCGCGCAGATCGCAGCTGCGATCGGACTCAGTTACAAGACGGTGGCGAACCTCTGCACCCAGATCAAGGTCAAACTCGGCGTGGCCCGAACCGCGGATCTCGTGAGGCTGTCCATTGAGATGGGAATTGCCTAGGCGACGACCTGTTCCGTTGAGAAACGCGGGTGGATCGGCGAGTTTTTTTTCCGATACGGCGCCGCTACAGATGCAACTCCGACGTCCGCGCGGATCTCCACGGTTCAAGCGCCGCGTCGCAGTGACCGCTGCAGGGGTTCGGTAACCTACTCGCGCGTGCGCATCGCCC
>Ga0209624_10002290_pt1 | contig 14226 bp, 11 predicted proteins | sample JacPinW_OM2H0_O1_FD_188565 | JGI IMG/M metagenome (GOLD analysis project Ga0209624, IMG submission 188565) | Forest soil microbial communities from Algoma, Ontario, Canada - Jack Pine, Ontario site 1_JW_OM2H0_O1 (SPAdes) (version 2) | ecosystem: Environmental > Terrestrial > Soil > Boreal...
TGGTTTTGTTTCACCAGCTTTATTTATTTGCGTTGGGGGAATAATTTATGATAAAACAGGCACAAGAATTATTAATTATCTTAGAGGTTTAGTTCTTTATATGCCTGTATTTACTATATTATTTTTTATTTTTACATTAGCTAACACAGGAATACCTTTAAGTCTAAATTTTTTAGGAGAAATACTTTCTTTAATAGGAATATTTCAAAGAAATCCTATTATAGCTGTTTTAGGGGCGGTGGGTATTGTATTATCTGCTTGCTATTCTATATTTTTATACAATAGAATATCTTATGGATCATTTAGTCCTCACTTGAAACCAATAAAAGATATTAATCGTAGAGAGTTTATGCTTTTATTTAGTTTACTGCTTCCAACTATCATATTAGGAATATATCCAAATGTTATTTTAGATTCTCTTCATGTTTCTATTTCTTCTTTATTATATTTAAACTACTAACCCCTGGTACTTGTTTCACCTGTGCGTTAGCTGCCGTAATTAACCGGTAATGACCACGTACTTTCTAGTGCCACTAGTACTCACTTGCTAGATCTAGCAATGCAAAATTAGTCTAGCCTGCGACGTCGCTAAAATCGCTTTGCAACTGCCAGTTGCTACGCTAGCTGCCGCGCGCTAGCTTCAATCCTTTTGTTTCTAGGTTAAACCTGTTTTAATTCTTATGTCTGATTCGCGGCAGCTAGCTTCTGCCAGCTAAAAGAAACCGAAGAATTCTAATTTACAGTAGCGCAGCAACGCCCGCAAGCTTCTTGTTGAGTTAGCGGCGCTGCGCACAAGAATTTAAAAGCAAGCACCAAGCAATGAAAAATATGATTTTAGATATTTTAGCTATTGGTTCTATTTTATCTAGTGTATTAGTAATTACTTCTAAAAATCCTGTTATTGCTGTAATTTTTTTAATCGCTGTATTTGTTAATGCTTCAGGTTATTTAATACTATTAGGTATAGGGTTTATAGGAATATCTTATATAATTGTTTACATAGGAGCTGTAATGGTTCTATTCTTATTTGTTATAATGATGATTAATATAAAATTAACTGATATTTTAGAAACAGGTACTCAGTATACTAAAAATTTACCTTTAGCTTTAGCAATTGGAATTTTATTTATGTTTGAAATATATATTATTATGCCTTTCACAATGAATAATGTATCAGGTTTATCTTATTTATTAGACATTTTAACTAATTTAAATGGGTTAGTTTTAGCAGCAGACGCTAGCATTAACTTACCAGTAGCGCAAGTATTTAACTCCTTTAATGATCTAAGCCTTGCTGATATTACCTTTACTAATTTCTTACAAATAGAAGCTATTGGACAAGGTTTATATACATATGGAGCAATTTTACTTATTATTTTAAGTGCAATACTATTACTTTCTATGGTTGCACCTATATTTATTTCAACTTCAACTGTTAACAGTCAGTCAGTACGTACTTAGCATTATTTGCAGGTGCGTAGCGATAGGCGCTGGTGCGCGCTAACTTACCGAGTGCTTTGTGCTGTTTATTTTTTTTCCTTAAAGTTTTAGTTAGTAAATAGTGTAAAATGTATCGTCATTTGCGCTAGACTAGTAGTTAGCTTTATAACTTCTTTATCTCATTAGTGCTAAGGTTAAGCTCTTGGATTTTCTGCCGCGCATTCGGCGTTATTGCTTGCTTGCTTGCTAGCTAGCTAGGAGATAATTAAAGCTTAACAGTGCAGAGATAGTTCTTTCGTGCTTACGCAGCAACTAAGAACAGAAAAATTAAATTTTAATTAATGCCTCAACTGATTCCTTTTTATTTTTTAAATCAATTGTCATTTTCATTTTTAACTTTACTTGCTTTAATTTATATTTTCTCTAATTATATTTTACCTTTATTTACTTTTCAACAAGTAATAAGAATGTATATTACTAAATTAAGTAATAAAATTTAACCCCTTTAGCTGCTTAGTGCTTACTTACTTGCTGCTTTGCGCTGGCGCAACTAGGCTTACTGGCGCTAGATCTAGCGCCAGAATAAGGGTAAAGTTACAGGCGTTAGCTAGATCCACTAGCGCTCAAGTTAGCTAACTCCTGATAAATATTTATCGTTTCTCAAGGTAGTGTCCCGTTCTTAGTACCCTGCTCTAACGTAATGCAGCGGAACACGTAGGCGCTTAGCGCCTGCCAGCTTATTTTATTCTCAAAATTATTGCCGAAAAATGGAATTGAACCAATATTTAAATCTTACAAGGAGTTCGTTTTACCAATTAAACTATTTCGGCTAAGGCGTAAGGCTAGCGCTGCGCTAGCCTTACTGGACAGCTGTAACTTTTTACTTTTACCTAGGGAAAGAATCGAACTTACGTCTCTATATCTTCAGAATAGCGCTTCTACCAATAAGCTACCAAGGTTATTAAGGTCTGGAGAAAGATAGATTTGAACTATCATATTTGTAATGCAAATACAACTGATTACCATTATCAGATTTCCCCTTAGCGTTAAATTTGGGTTATGCTAGGAGCGCTAGCGCTACTTACTGGTGCGCGCTAGTGCTAGTAATTGCTGATTAGATGCTTAAACAGCTAGCAGCTAAGTGCTAAATTACTATCTTATCTTTTAAGCGTTGCTAGTGCTAGCTCCTAAAAGAGTATATAATTTAAAGCATTATATGCTTTAGACGCTATCTATCAATGTTGATTTAAATTATTAAATAAAAATATGTTAGCAGCAGCAAAATATATTGGTGCCGGTTTAGCTACAATTGGATTAGCTGGAGCTGGAGTAGGGATTGGAATAGTTTTCTCTGGATTAATTATAGCCACATCTAGAAATCCTGCTTTAAGACCACAACTTTTCAATTATGCTATTCTAGGTTTTGCCTTATCAGAAGCTACAGGACTATTCGCTCTTATGGTAGCATTCTTATTACTTTATTCTTAACTCTTAGTAAGTTAGCAGCGCTTAGCGCCTAGCGCACTGCTTAATTGCTTGAGCGCTAGCGTTAGCACTAACGCTAGTTTACCAGGAATTATATAATTAAAATATTTCACCTCTAAACCCCTTAGCAACTAGTGATGTTTGCACTAGCGCCAGCGCCAGGCACAATTGTTACTAGTTACGAGGACTAGCAAAAGGTAAAATTAATTTAATTGGTAAAATGTCGTTTTGTGGCAACGTTTTTCAGAGTTCAAACCTCTGATTTTACCTTAGCGTTGGCTAGTTAAACCCAGCGCAGCAAGCGAGCGTTACAAGTTAGTAGCGCCAGCTGAGAGTGACGTAGAGCAGCAACCAACAGATAATTAAGATTTCTAAAACTGAATTTCGCAGCTAATAAATATTTATTATTTGTAAGTGCTAAATTATGGCAAGGTTCTAGGTCAAATTATAATTTTAAACAACAAAATAATTTGTGGAATTAAAAAAGAAATTTCGCGTCAGGCGCCCAAGCACTAGTACGGAACGAACTAACACTTAAGTATGTTATGACACTAAAATCATTAACTATTGATTTTAATGTTACTAGCGCCTAAAAGCGCTTTTACTTTGTTAAACATTATCCTAAATATGACTTTAAAATTTTAGGTTAAATTCAGTCAGGTTTAAGATATTTATCCTGCACAAAATTCGTCCTATAGGTATTCTAATTAGAAAATAGGTGCACACACTCTTATAAGTACTGGAGCAAGTTAACATTATTGTTAAGGTTAACTCTTCGCTCTGCTGTGCTAGATCTAGCGCATAAACGACTGGTTGAGCGCTGCTAACAGTTGTTAACCCCTAAGCACCAAGCGCGCACCAGCGCCTAAAACTAACGCAAGCCGCTAGCGCAATTGAAGGCGCCTAGTTTGTGCTAGCTGCAGGACGTTAACGTATCTGCTAGCTGTCGCAGCGTGCGTCACACGCCTTAGCTGAAATAGTTTAATCGGTTAAAACTTACCATTCATGACGGTAAAACAAAGGTTCAATTCCTTTTTTCGGCTTGTAGCGCTTGGTGCTTAGTGCTAAATTGTTAGCGCTTGGTTAACTCCTAGGCGCTAAGCGCTGCTAACAGCCATAATCAGAATTTGATGGTAGAATACCTCTCTTCAAAAGAGATTGTCTTGGTTCGAATCCAGGTGATTATGATAATTATCAAAAGTTTGCACTACTTGACGGAAGGGTTAAACGATTCAATTTAAAATTACATTATTTAATTAGCGCTAGAGTTAGGCGGCTAGCAGCTAACCTAGCAGCTAAACACTCAGCAGCTAACGCTAAATCATATATCCTTAGCGCTAGCGCTCAAATTATCAATAAAATAAAAAATAGCTATTTTTTGCTTTTTGAACTATTTTTTCAGGCCACTACGAGGGGATTCTCTTTTTTAACTTTAATGACAGTTAAGTATTTTAATTATTAAGCAGTATATCTTGATAACATTAATTTTTCAGTTATTTAATTAGAGATTTTATGAGAGGGATTTAGCTAAGTAGAAAAAGATAGACTCAAACATTACATTAAGTCATAATTTAGAGACTTTAACATTAGTTATTAGCTATTTTTAATAGCACTAATGTTTAGGTAAAAAGGTTATTATTATTATGCATATTACATGTTTTTTAATAAAATATAAGCAGTTAAAGTTATTAACTCAAAACCCCTTAAAATACTTAATGTTTAAGGATTAGTATTTTTTATCTATTTATTTCCTTATTTCAATAACGCTTTGAAAGCTAAAAACAAATAGTATGAAAAACTTATTCGACACTTTAAATTTACAAAACTTATCCATCTTAAATTATATAGATCATAATTATGTAACAGGATTTTATTGAGGAGTAGGTATTACTAGTATAGTTATATCTTCTTATTTTATTTATTCTTATTTAAATTATTCTCAACCTAATAATAAAGACAATAAAGAAGATTTAAATAAGAATCAACAAGTTAATAGTCCTTCATCAATTTCTTCAGATGATACAATTAGAAATAAAGATCCTAAAGATGTTTATTCTAATAACCCTGAAACATCTGAAGATCCTTTTGATTCTACTTTAATACCGCAACCTTCAACAGGTTATTTTGCAAGACTTTCAGATTATTTTAAACTTATATTTAAAACTCAAGAAGATTTACTTAAATATAAAAATATACCTAAAATTATAGTACCATCTCCAAATGAATCACAATCTATTCTTAATACTTCACATAAAATTACAGAAGTTCAAGATATTGGGGTAGGTACAAGTCCTGTTACAACTAATGAAGCAAGTGTAAATACAGATAATACTCCAATAATTAATGTTACATCATTTGAAGAAATAAATACAATTTCTAAGTTAACAACAGATGCTAATGTAGGTACAATCAGTAATTTAGCTTCAACAATTATTGAATACTTATTATAGCGCAAAATAAGTAACTCTTAGCGTGCGACAGAGCGCTAGCGTTTGCTAGTGCTATTCTTTTCGATCCAACTGAGGGGGCCTCCTCAACATCTTCTTCGCCGAATCAAGGTTACCTCACTAATAAAACTTTATTCTAACTTAACTAACTTAAATCCCCTATGAGAGTTCTAGCGTTATCCATACTTTACCAAAGAAGTATTTGCGCTAGCTAGTGTTAGTGGCTGAAAGTGAAGGAGTTAAAGTACCTGATGTAGAATTATGAACTCTAATTAAAAAATTAATGATTAACAGCGTTAGCATGTTAAAATATATCTAGAAGCAGATTATTTAAACATCTCTTACCTTGATTATTTAGCTGCTAGCAGCTAAAGAAAATAACGCTAGCATGTTATTTTCTCATATTAATAAATTTGAGGGCTTATCAACTTGAGAAGAGATATAATAATTAGCACTAGCAGCTAGCTGCTACGACCTTATGTCTCACAAATTTATTATTAAATACCCCGGTAGCTTCACAAATCTAATAGTCCAGATAGTTTAGCTAGCGCTTACCACAGATTGTATTCTTGAAGATCAAATAAGTAGATAACTGTTGCTGTCGTCATCTGTTTAACGAGGATAATATTTAATAATTAATTTCTAAAATAATAATAAAGATATGTGACCAATATTAAATTCAATAATTAGCCGTTTTGCAATATCCATTTTCTCCTTAGCTTTATCTCACTTTAATGAAAGAGCTCCAGAATTCGATAAACTTAAATATTCGCTTACATGTAACTTAGAAATAATATTATTATCCGCATTAGCATTAACCTTCTCATTAACTATTTGCTTGATATGCTTTGATGCTATCGTTAATAAATCAGGTTTATTGTGAGCATTATTAGCGTTTTTTATGGCTTTCTCAGGGGCTTTATCAATGGGATACATTTATTATATATTTCTATTCACTTTAGCTTCTTTAGCTGAACTTTACTTAGTTACTCAATATTATATACTTTATATATTCATTAATTGGATTATATGTATTGGGATGCTTATAATCGCGTTCAATGAAGGAGCTATTTCAATTTACTTAATGGCTGCTTCTCCATTTGCAATCTTTACAGCTAAAGTAGATAATTTATTAAGAAAAGCCTTTTGCATAGATCCTAAAGTCCATTTTGATATTAGTGATATTAGTGATCCATACCCTTTAAGTCCTGGAAGAAAAACCTTTGTTTTCCATCGGCATACTCCTAAACCTAGACCAATGGGATCTCATTTTAGTGATTATTCTACAGAATCAGATAATATTAATTATGTAGATAAAACTTTTAATTTGCTTCATGGTCATGGGGTTATCGAAGAAAGATTCGATACATTGAATACTTCTCGAATATTAGGACAAGCAGAAGCATACGGAAAACTAACTAATCAAAATCCATATGGTCATTTTGCTCCAAATGATTATCCTACTTCAGTCTATTACGATGCACCATTAGCACCAACGCCTTACATGACTCCTAATCTAATACCTAAATCATTACCAGCCACACCTAAAATGGTGCCTTCTAATCTTAAACCTTTACCTAAAATAACTGAACTAGAAATAAGTGATTTATCTGTACATGACTATAATAGATGATATGATGGTTATGAAAAGTATTTTTCTCCTATCTTAGTTCTAAGTTTAGATAATTATAGGAAATGATGTAAAGAATATAAAGAGTATTTCTCTTATATTAAAAAACCATTACCTCTTATTCCATCTCTAATTCCTCTTCCTGAATCTAAACCAACACAAATTAATTCTCCTTATGAACCTTTTACTGATTATCTTCTATATATAGAAGATATTAATATATATTTAACTAGTTATGAAATATGGGCTCTTTTAATTATGATCTTAGTTCTATTCCTATTTATATTACCTTTATTCCTAGTGCTAATGATAGGAAACTTAAATAATAAAAAAGTAAGTAAGGAAGTAAGTAAGTTTACAGCGCTGAGCACATTCCTCTATCGAGTATGAAGAGTCGTATATATATCTATTAAAAGGTTTCTATTAAACCTTATTATTTTTCTTTTCAAACTAAGTATAAAAATCCTTAAAAGGATTTTACTGAAAGGAATTATAACTATTTCCTTTCTAACAATAATCTATTTATTTGATCTTCAAGAATACATGCCACCCTTTCTTATAGCTAATCTTAAACCTTACACAACAAGTGAATATTTTAAATTCTGAAAATGATAAACAATATAATGTATATTCCAGCGGCTAACATTACTTCGAAGTAGAAGGTTTAGCTTATTTACTAGAATTAGAATTTACTGCTTTACAGACACTAACTGAACTAGATGCTAACCCCCTTCTAGATATAGCTACGAAATTAGATCTTTCAATAGTTCCAACTATAATAGAACCTGTAGTAATACCAACTATTCCTAGCGCTGATTCACTAGATCCTAGTGCTAATTCTTATTTAAAATGAATCATAATAGGTGTAGTAGGAGTGGTTATTTTAGGAGGTTTATATTATTACTTAGATTCTAAAATCTCTTCATTACAAAATAGTGTAAAAACATTAGATAATAAAATAGATAGACTAATTGATAACTTAGATGAAAACTTTAGAGACGTTGAAGATAATCAAAGTCTACATGATAGAGCGATTGAATACACAGAATACAATTCAAGACAATTAGCAGGAGATAATGAAGATTCAATAAGAAATTTAGCTTCTGAAACATATGGTAATACTAATACTATTCAATGATTAGAAAGTGAAGTTACAGATTTAATTAAAGGACAAAATAAAATTAAAGATAAACTTAAATCATTAGCTTCAACTACAGATATTTTAGAAGATCAAGTTGTTTGTTTATTTAATGATAAATAATCTTTAGTTGTTAACCTAGACGAATTTGGACAGCGCTAACATAAGTGAATTAATGTCAGGTCAAGATAAATTTCAAGATACATTAACTGCTTTAAATAAACGACAAGATACTTTTAGGAATAAATTAAATGAAGTTATTGGTGATCATGGTGAAATAATATCTACTGTAAATAATTTAGTAGATACTCAAAACATCCAATCACAAGCAATAGAATCTATTACTAATAAAGTTCAAGAACATATTAATATCGTATCAAGCGCTAGTTGGAGCATCACTCGACTCTCGTTTAACCTTTCTTCAGCGCTGGAGTAGTACGAGTTATAATGAATTTTAGCGCTAAGAAGAAACTCAAATTAGATATATTTCAACCAAAACCCTTTAGCAGTTAGCCAACACTAATTTACCTCGCGCAATAATTAAATAATATTTTTATAATGATTGTATTTAACCAGGTAATAATTCTATCTTAGCCAAGTTAGAGTAGTTAGTTAAAGTCTAACCAATCATACTTAACATTTAACACTATCCATTTATCAATCAAACCTACCACTCAGTTACCATTCATATCCCCTCAATATTTAAATATTGAGGGGATATGATCTAATTTACTCACTCATAATACTCACCCCTGCGCTAGCAGCTACACATCCTACACACCACTAGCGCTAAATAATAGGAAGCAGATGAAAAATCTTCTACTCTATCGCTCTACTAGTTACTCATTAAAATCTAAAAGAAGGCAAAAGAAGCACTTGCCTTATCAATTAGTCAGCAAATGAGGAGTTGATTAATTGCATTAGCTTATCGCTAAACAATCCTCTTATTCAATCCTAATATAAGAACTAAAAAAAATGAATAACACACAAAAAAGATTCTTCGCCAACGGTAACAGTAACGACGATGACAGATTATCCCTTTTTGCATCGTTCTCAAAACCTATTTTTATGAATGGATTAAATTATATTAGCTCTTCCGTGAATATTAGACCGCACATTAAGTTAGAAAAAGCAGATTTCGCTCAAATTGCTCATAGATTAGTTGAGTATAAGGAACAAAGAGTGCAAGTTTTTACAATACTTAATAATGTAAATTCAGAAAGCGATAAAATATGTTGTGGAACCCCAAATGCTCCAGTACTTTTACTGTATTATATATCAAAAGATATTTTCTTCTCTGAAAAGTTTATGAAAGGATTTCTAAGTAATTTAGAAAGTGATACATTAACTTATTTTCATTTCGAGGATCAAAGCTGATTTGAAATATTACATGAGTTCAGAAAACATAATATTGTAATTACAGGAGGTTCTACAGGTAAAAGACATATGTTATCAGTAGTACAATTTAAATTAGCCTTTTTATTATTGGTACTAGACGGTCTAAGTTTTTCTAAGGTAAGAAAATCATTCCTTTTAACTCCTGATAATTATTGGAGGGTTGGAGAAGACTTTACTCTAAAAAACGTTAAACCAACTGAGCGCTAGCAAGCCAACTAACAATATTCAATAATGTAAATTCAAAAAGCGCTAAAAGCTCCTCTTCTCTAGCTGTTCGTTCCAGCGCTAGCGCCTAGCAGGTGTAATTTACTAGCCTAGTAATTAAAAAGTCTACGTTAGAGGTTCAAAAAAGAATGATACTTTCTTCTAGTTCAGACTTAAAATAAGACATTAAGAAAATTAGCTTAGCGCTAGGTACTAGTCTAGCATTGGATATTTTTAAATAAATACCAGCGTTTTAAGAAATAAACAAAATATTCTTGAGTGCTAATGGATTTACTCTAAATTTTGACGAATGTACTAAGCGCTACTGAATACATTTTACTTAAAATAACTAAAATATTCTTACCACCTATTCCTCAAGGAGGAGATTTAGATTTAAATAATATTCTTCATTCTAAATATATGGTTACTTAAGTTTAACCCCCTACATCAGTTAACTTAAAACTTTAGCTGCTAACTACTAGATTTAATGTTATTTAAAGGTTCAGTATTAATAAATATTCCATTATTATTAGCGCTAGATTATTTTTCTTTTATTATCAGTAGGTACTAAAGTATAGCGCTGGTGCATTTTTAATTGTAATATTACTTAATGAAATATTTTTATGTCATTTTTCTTGATGGAAGGTTAAAGTAGCATCTTTAACTAATAATGTTTTTAATTGTTCAAAGGATACTGGATTTTTTAATCCTTTTACTTTTACATAATCTTTATTATTTTCTATTATTCCACCAGCGCTATACTTTAGGTGCTAAATAAACTACTTCTTTAAAGATATGTTCTAATTTTAGTTTACCTAATTCTTTACCAATAGCGCTGGTCAATATCTAATAATTCACTAATATCAAAACTATCAGTATCAGAGTAATATAGAGTAATACCTTTTTCCAAAAAAAACATCTTATATTTACTCATATGTATTCTAGCGTTAGCTGTAACTGCTGAAGCGATAGGTAGCGCTTGATATTAACTTTCTTCTACTATTTGTATGTGATCAAAGATCTAGATCAAAGAAGGATATTAATTCTTTACCATTATTCAATTTAATGACATTAGTAACTGTGTATAATTCTTGATTTAATTGATAGGTTAAGGCTTCTTCTGAAGTCATAATTCTATGACTTTCTAAAATATCTTTCATTCCAAATCTACCGTAGAGTGAATTCATTAACATTTTAGCTATTATATAATTTGGAGATCCAGGTACATTATTAACTTTAATATTATATAACTTTTCAATGAATCCTTCAAAAATATTCTGTTTCTTAAACAGACATCCTCTCAGAATCTTGAAGGTGTATCCATATTGTTTAGCCAGAGCTAATTCTTCTGAGTAATACACTCCAGTTCATGTTCCTAAAGGTGCTACTGTTCTAGTACCATGTTTAGTTTTAATTCTAGTTTGAAGAATGGGATATTTTAAATCTTTAGGAGAAGTTACTTCTACCTCATAAAATCCTACTAAATCTTTAACATCTTGATGTAAATAAATTAAATCTCCTTCAAAGAAGGAAGGATTCCCAACTGGCATATCGTGATATAACATTTGAGAAGGATAGAGTGAATTTACATCGTATCTTTTTACATCTTTTCCATGTGGTTTATAAACATCTACTGCACCTCCAGTGTACCATTGTTTAATAAAATTATATAATTCTCCAGTTATTATTGGAATCTTAGTGGTAAGCGCTAGGAAGAAAATTAGATCTAAATATACCTAAAGCTAAAGAAGGTAATGTTGGATAGTTATTAATGTCTACTTTAAACAAAAGATAGATAGTTTGAGAGAAGATGGTTAACACTTGGTGTAAGGAGACACAATCTCGTTCACAAGCGCTAATCAATAGCTGCATATTTTAATTCTCAAGGAATGTGATGGATGTACCAAGATTTACTTCAATCTTGATATTCTTCCAATGTAACTTTATCTTGATAGAAGTCATCATAATTAGGTAGCGCTAGAACCTTTATAGTTTAAGTCTAAATCTTCATTATTCATAAATAAATGAGGAAAGATACCTTTGTTAACTGATGCTGCAAAGGCAATAGCTAAATCTTTTAAAGAGGCTGGCAATAATAAATATGAATCTCTGAAAGATAATCTTTATTTTTTGGACCATAATAATATTTTAGTTCAATAGGGAAGCCATCTTTCAGATTAGTTTTCAACTTTGGTGATAATTTAGAAAGAGTATCTATTAAAAACATAGAATCAAATCTAGCAAAGTTATGTAAATATACTCTATATCCTGAATATTTTCTATGCATTAAATATTTTATTGATGTTTTAACCATTTCATCAATAGAATTATAATCTGTTAAATAAAATACAGGAAATATTTCATTTCGTCCTAAAATCTTTACACAATAAGGTGTCATTGTGTTATTTATTGCTCGTGTTTCTAAATCCATAGTTAAATAATCTTGATTAAAATAAGGAAATTGTAAGATAAGTTTTAGCCGCCAGCGCTAGGGGGATTTAGCTAAGTAACTTAAAGTAAAGTTTTATTAGATGGAGCCTTTTTAAGAGGTGAAGAAGATGTTTCTTCAGTACCCTTAAAGATGTTAATAAAACTTCTAAAGGTATCTTCTTCTTCAGATTCAATAAAAATTGAAGATAAACTATCAAATAATTTATCTATATTTTCTTTAATAGTTAATTCTAAATTATCTTTAGAATTAATAGATTGAGAATTAGTTAGTATTGAAGGACTTGTACTTCCCTTTATATCATTAGTTAGTATTGTGGGACTTGTTGAAATTCCTTTATCAGAATTTAATACAGGTGTTGTACCAACATTTTGAGACTTGGGCAGTATTGAAGATCTTCCTACCTTTTGATTAGCATAATATTTAACTGTATCAAGGGAAGTTATTGTATCTTCTGAAGAGGTTGAATTTGCTAATTTATATTCTACCTTTTTAACTTCTAAAGAAGGTTTTACTTCTTCATCTTCTAAATAAACTTTAGGTGGGTTATAATAACTATAAATAAGGAAAAATGAAACAACTAAGATGGTACTATAACCACCCATAATAAATACATCTCTGAAGCTAGGAGAATATATATCTATATTATCTAGAACGGAAAATTTATTTGGGTGTATATTAGTTAAGGTAAAAAGGTTATTATTCATGTGTTTTATATTATATATTCTTGTAAACGGAGGACTTTAAAACTGTAAAGCCAGGTGCTAGCTAAAACCCTTCCTCATTTAATAAAATTTGCGCTAGCGGCAAGTAGCGTAGCGAGGATAACTCTAATACTAGAAATAATTAGCAGATGCTGAGTAGAGCGCTAGCGCCTTTCGGGCGCTAAAGTTTTGTTTATCTCTCCATCGCTAGGCTGGCGTGTGTCAATGTGTAAAAGAGTCAGAATGGAGTATGCGCTAGCGCATACTGAGATTTGGAGTGGGAATATTTGAGTTGTAGTTTAAATAAGGAAAAACACCATTTTTTGGTAATGGCTTTAATATCAGTTCGAATCTGGTCAACTCAGTAGTAAATTTCACTAATCAGCGCAATCTGCAGCATGCTAGCTGCTTTGCTGGTCTCACTTAGGAAAGGAAGCAGAACTCGAGTGGTTGAGTGTCTCCCTTTTAAGGAGAAAGTTTTGGTTCAAGTCCATGTGCTTTCAGGTACTAGATCTAGATTTAGCGAAGCAACGCAGTGTGAAGAACTAAGTATTAGGTGCTAATTTAATTATTGTTTGCTCTAGCTAGATCTAGCGTGCGGCTCTTTACTTCTCAGGCGCTTGCTGACTTAGCTACTTAAAATTTCTACCTCTAAAAGAGTATGATTTTAAGTAGCGTTCTTGCTAATTCTAGCAGCTTGCCACTACTTGCCGCTAGTGTAAGCTAGCAAGAAAGAGTACTAGCGCTCAGTCGCATTCAGGGCAGGTGATCCGATTGGTAATGGTGATTCTCTGTAAAAGAATTGGTTAATTAACCGTAAAAGGTTCGATTCCTTTACTGCTCAGTGGCCTGCGACAAACGTACGTTACCGAGCGCTAGATTTAGCACGTGCTAGCTACTATAAGACTGTAGCATAACTGGTTAATGCAATTCGCTCATAATGGATAAAATAAAGGTTCAATTCCTTTCAGTCTTACTAGCGCTACGGCACTAGCGGCGTGCACCAGCAAGTAATTGGTGCGTGACGGTGCATGATTTCGCTTGCGCAGCACTTCCCAGTTTGTAAAGATTAGCAACTAAGTTTTAGTTGCGCGTTTTAAGCTAGCGCTAGTCTTAGTGGTGCTAACTTACTAGCAGCTAAGGGGTTTAAGCAGCGTTAGCAAATTATTACGATTAGGCGCAGGTTAGTGTAAGTTACCGATTGTTAGTGTAACTTACTACAACTTAATGTAAATCTAAGGCATCTTTAATATAAGAGCAAGTTAATAAAGTAAATACATAAGCTTGTATTAAACATATAGCTAATTCTAAACCAATTATTCCAATAAATA